>Ga0126384_10000004_pt1 | contig 64606 bp, 53 predicted proteins | sample PanSoiMetPlot_36_FD_92543 | JGI IMG/M metagenome (GOLD analysis project Ga0126384, IMG submission 92543) | Tropical forest soil microbial communities from Panama - MetaG Plot_36 | ecosystem: Environmental > Terrestrial > Soil > Tropical forest > Bulk soil | place: Panama | collected 2016-02-17 | reverse complement strand
CGGCGGCGGTGGCGCGTCGGGATCGAAGGAAAAATCGACCGCTGGTCCGAGTTGGTTTTGCTCTCGCAGACCGCCAAACGCGGCGGGCAGCGACGCGTCCGGCAACGGCGGTTCACCTTCGCCCACCGAAGGATTGTCAAAGAGGCTTCCGAGATCCGGTCCGGCATCTGCGTCTGAAGCCCCGGGGCTTCTCCCGAAGGGATCGGTGGTCGTTGCTTCTGCGGGATGCAGGTCGGACTGCGGCAACGGAGGCGGTCCCAACCCCGAAGCCGCGGCCTCATCATCAGGGCTGGGGAGGTCTGGGAACACAGCCGCCGGGCTCAAGGGCGGCGGCGACATCTCTGGACGGGGTAGAGGAGGTGGCGCGACCGCCTCGCTTTCGTCCGCGGCAATCACCGGGAATACGGTGTGGCATTTTGCGCACCGAAGCTTGGCTCCGGTGGATGGGATGCGAGACCCATCCAGGCGATACTTGGTATTGCAAGACGGGCAGATGACTTTCATGGGTGGGACGCAACGAGCCGCCCACGACGCTTGGAGGCAGCGCGCTGTACAGTGAGATTAACAAAGCGGTTCTGGCGTTGAAACGCTGCACCCAGATGCCTACATCCGCCGCATATTCCATGGTACGAGGCACAAGCCGATGCAGCCGGTCGTGATTCTCGGAGGTGGGTTGGCAGGGCTCTCCGCCGCCTATTTCCTTCAGCAACCCTGGCGTTTGATTGAGAAGAGCGATCGGGTCGGCGGACTGGTGAAAACCGAGACGCTGGGAGAAGGCTTCCTCTTCGATCCCACCGGCCATTGGCTGCATTTGCGAGATCCGGAAATCAAGGGGCTGGTCACCGAGACCTGGCTTCCCGACGGGCTGGTCACCATCCAGCGGCGCGCAGCGATTTTTTCTCGAGGCGTCTTCACCCGTTTCCCCTATCAGGTGAATACCCATGGGCTGCCGCCGGAAGTGATCGCTGAAAACCTGATTGGCTTCGTGGAAGCTCTCTACGGGGAAAGCGGCCGCGAGCTGCGCGCTCGGGAACCCAAGAACTTTGCCGAGTTCATCCTCAAGTACATGGGAGAAGGTTTCGCCAAAAACTTCATGATTCCCTACAACCGCAAGCTGTGGACGGTGGATCCGTCTCAGTTGTCGGCGGCATGGTGCGGAAGGTTCGTGCCCAAGCCGACCCTCAAGGAAGTGGTGGAAGGCGCGCTCGGGATCGGCAAGGACACCATCGGCTATAACGCCAGCTTTCTCTACCCCAGGTCCGGAGGCATCGAATCGCTTGCGAAGGGAATGTTGGCCCACCTGCGCAACGGAGAGGTGCAAGTCGGCACCGAGCCGGAGTGGATCGACTGGAAGACTCGAAGGGTGCGTCTCTCGGACGGCTCGACGCTGGGCTATTCACATTTGATCTCCACGATCGCGCTGCCTGCTCTAGTGCAGCGGATCGCCGGGGGCCAGTCCGGGGTCCCGGGCGAGGTGATTTCCGCGGCGAGGCGATTGCGCGCCACCACCGTGACCCACGTGAGCGTCGGCGTGCGCGGACCCAACCGCCAACCTTGGCATTGGATTTACCTGCCGGAGGAGAAGTTCAAGGCCTATCGAATCGGCTCACCTTCCGCCGCCTATCCGCCGCTGGCTCCCGCCGGCCACTGCTCCTTCTACGTGGAGTATTCCCACCATGGGGAGCTGTCGAAGCGTCAGTGCGAAACCCATGCGGTGGAGGATTTGCTGAGCTCGCAGATGATCCACCGCGTCGAGGACGTCCTGTTCGCACGCGCCAACGAGATTCCGCACGCGTACGTTCTTTACGATGAGAACTACGGTCCAGCCAAGGCGGAGATCGTCCGCTTTCTCGATGCGATTGGAATTCAAACCGCCGGCCGCTACGGCCAGTGGGAGTACTCTTCGATGGAAGACGCGATCTTGGCGGGCCGAGCCTGCGCCCAGAAGCTCAAGCCGCTCACCGCCCGAGCAATCGACGGTGGAAGCGGTCCATGCTAGGTCCGCATCACCTCCTCCCCATTGATGTCTTCCGCAACTCCCCAGCTGTCGATCGTCATCCCGGTCTACAACGAGGCCTCTTTCGTGGAGCCGGCCTCGGCCGAGCTCTGCAGGTCATTGGAGGAACGAAGACTCGATTATGAGCTGATCTTCGCGGAGAACGGTTCCACCGACGGCACCCTGGACAAGCTGATGGAGCTCAGCCGCGGCAACGAGCGGATTCGCGTTTTCCACTCCGACCATCCGAACTATGGAGTGGCGCTCAAGCAAGGCATCTTGCAGGCTCGCGGCGAGCTGGTGATCTGCGACGAGATCGATCTCTGCGACCTGAGCTTCTACGACTCGGCACTGCCGATCTTGAAAAATCGGGCGGTGGACATGGTGATCGGCTCCAAGGCCGCCAAGGGCGCCAGCGACCGACGGCCCTGGGTGCGCAGGGTGGCCACTCGGGTCCACAACAAGCTGCTCAAGGTGACGCTCGGGTTCAAGGGAACCGACACCCACGGGATCAAGGCGTTTCGGCGCGAGCGGCTGATTCCGGCGATCCGCGCCTGCGTGGTGGACCGGGATGTTTTCGCCAGTGAATTTGTGATCCGCGCCTACCGTCAAGGCCTCGAGGTGCTGGAGATTCCGATTCAGCTCAGGGAAAAACGCCAGCCGTCGGTGCATTTGCTGCGGCGCATTCCCAACGTGCTCAAAAACGTGGCCAAGCTGGTCTACGTGATCCGGGTTCGGGGTGCCTAGGTGCGCGCCGCCTGCGTCTCGGTCGATTTGGACTCCCTCTCGCACTACTGCCGGATCCATGGGTTGGACGAAGCGCTTCTCGACCGACGCGCCCGTCAGCTCATCTACACCGTTGCGCTGCCGCGATTTTTTGACTTGTTTTCTCGGCTTTCCATCCCGTTCACCCTGTTCGCGGTCGGGGAAGATTTGCAGGAGCCGCCTGCGCAAGCGGCGCTTCAGAGCGCGCGCTCCATGGATGGCGAAATCGGCAATCACAGTTTCGCCCACGACTACGCGTTGGCTTCGCGGGCCTCGATCGCCATCGGTTCCGATCTCGCCAAGGCGCATCAGGCGATTGCCGAAGCCACCGGCACGGCGCCGCTTGGTTTCCGCGCGCCGGGCTATGCGCTTTCACCAGCGCTGTACCAGGCGATTGCCGCTCAAGGTTACCAGTACGATTCCTCGGTGTTTCCGGCCGTCCCTTACTACCTCGCCAAGGCGGTGGTGATGGGAACCCTGGCGATTCGCCGACAGCCCTCCAGAGCTCAGCTGGACACCCCGCGGGTTCTTTTCGCCCCGGCGCGGCCCTACTGGCCGAACCCCGCCCAACCGTACCGGCGCGGTCCGGGCGCGGTTCTGGAACTTCCCATTGCAACCGCCCCGTGGACGCGAGCTCCCTTCATCGGGACATTCGCATTGGCCTTTCCGCGGCTTGTGGTAGAGGCGGCCTACCGCTCGATGAGTCGCTTCGAACTTTTCAATTTTGAGCTGCACGCCGTCGATCTGTTGGACGCCGGGGACGAAATTCCGGCGCCGCTCGCCAAACGACAGCGAGATCTCCAAGTCAGCTGGCGCAAGAAAAAGACGCGCCTGGAGCAGATTCTCAAACGGCTGAAGGAAGATCGGGAGCTGATGACGCTGGCGCAGGCCGCCGCACGGCTCGCCCCAAGAGTGCCATGCTCGACGGCGTAAAGGACGGCGTGAAAACCGCGCTTCGGCAGTGGACCCTGAAGCTCGCCGGACCGGACTTCGAGCGCCGGGTGATGGCGCTTCCCCAGCAGCAAAACGAGTACGGCGTTGACCCATTCGGCTTCGATCCCGATTTCATGACCATGGCGATCGGTCCGTTCCTGTGGCTGTACCGGAATTACTTTCGGGTGCAGACCTTCGGGATCGAGAAGGTCCCCTCCGGACGAGTCCTGCTGGTTTCAAATCACTCCGGTCAAATTCCCCTCGATGCGGCGATGATCGCGATCGCGATGCTCGTCGAAGCGGAGCCCCCGCGCGCGGTCCGCAGCATGGTGGAAAAGTGGGTGCCGACGCTTCCCTATGTCTCCACCTTCATGGCTCGCGCCGGCCAGATCGTCGGCACCCCCGAAAACTGCCGGCGTTTGCTGGATGCGGAAGAGGCCATCCTGGTGTTCCCGGAAGGCGTCCGCGGCTTGGGCAAGCTTTGGCCACAGCGCTATCAGCTGCAGGAATTCGGGCTCGGATTTCTTCGGCTCGCGCTGGAGACGCGCAGCCCAGTGGTTCCGGTCGCGGTGATCGGAGCCGAGGAGCAAGCGCCCGGCTTGATGAATCTCAAGCCGCTCGCCGACTGGCTGCGAATGCCGTATTTGAACATCACACCCACCGGACTGCCGGTTCCGCTCCCCGCCAAGTACAGAATCTACTTCGGCGATCCACTCTACTTTCATGGCCAGGCGGATGACGAAGACGCCGAGTTGGACAAGAAAGTTGCCGCGGTGAAGAACACCATTCAAGAGATGATCCACCGGGGCCTGGCCGAGCGGAAGCACGTGTTTCGTTAGGACGCGATGATGCCGGCCGTGGTGGTGACGGGAATCAGCGGAAACCTGGGCAGAACCCTGGCGAAACTCCTGCACACCAAACACCGGATCATCGGCATCGATCGCCGGCCGTTCCTCGGGCGCCCCAAGGACGTGCAGATGTACGAGTTGGACTTGCGCAAGCGGAAAGCGGAGGACGTCTTCCGGACCAACGAGGTCAGCTCGGTGATCCACATGGGGATCATGCACGACCCGCGGATGAACGAGGAGGAGCATCACTCGTTCAACGTGGTCGGAACTACGCGGCTGCTCGAGTACTGCGTCAAGCACAACGTCAAGAAGGTGGTCGTCCTCTCCTCCGCCAACGTCTACGGGCCCTCGCCGGACAACTCCAACTTCCTCACCGAGGAGGCACCGCTGATGGCCGCGAGCCGTTTCTCCGGGGTGCGGGATCTGATCGAGGTGGACATGATGACCCACAGCTTCTTCTGGCGTCACCCCCAGATCGAAACGGTGATCCTCCGCCCGGTTCACATCGTCGGCCCGACGATTCGCAACGCGCCCTCCAATTACCTGCGGCTGGAGAGGCCTTGGGTGGTCGCCGGCTTCGATCCGATGATCCAGCTCATCCACGTCGAGGACGTCTGCCGCGCCATGGAGGCCGCGCTGACCCCGAACCTGAGGGGCGTCTACAACGTGGTCGGCCCGGGTCAGGTTCCCCTGAGCGCCATCTTGCGCGAGCTTGGGCGCAAGGAGGTGGCGATCCCGGAGCCTTTGGCGCGGGCCTCGCTCACGCTGCTGTTTCGCTACCGCCTCGCCAGCTTCCCCCCTCCCGAATTGGACCACATCCAATTCTTGTGCGCCGTGGATGGGTCAGCCTGGGAGAAGGCAACCGGTTGGAAGCCGAAGTACTCCATGCGGGAGACGATTCGTTCGGTGCTCCCGGGATGAGCCCGGCGAGCACACTCTGACACAGCTGTCAGAGTTTTTGCGTGCGCACCGCGGCGCTGGGCTCCTAAGCCGTTGAAAATTCCGGACGTTGCCGACGAGCCTTCGCTCTGGCACCTACTTTGCTCCACTTTGCGTCGTGGTCCAAAGGACATCCCATGGGGGGATGTCCACGCCCGCCAAGTCGGCCGGCCCCGACTCGGCGGGCGTTTTTCTTTCCTCGCCATTTACCAACCGACGCTGGTGCTATCCTGAGGTTGGCCCTCTCCAAGGCGAGGGCGCTCTCCGATGGCCCCGCCGAGCATCGAGGACTACGAAAAACTCTTTGCAGCAGATCCCGGGTCCGAAGTGGCCGTGGATCTGGCCGCGGCGCTGATCCATCAACGCAAATACGACAACTCCATCGAAGTGTGCTCGCGCGCACTCGAGCGGCAGGCAAACTCGATCCCGCTCTACGTGCTCTGGGGCAAAGCGCTCATCGGCTTACACCGAGCCGCAGCAGCGATGGAGCAGTTCGAAAAGGCCATCGCCATCGATCGGCAGAACCCTTACGCGTATCGGCTGATTTGCGACGCCCTGTTACGGAAGGGGTTGTATCGCTCGGCGCTTCCGATTCTCCGCAAGGCGGTCGCCCTGGAGCCGGACAATACCCAGATGCGCGAGGCGCTCGAGCAGGCGCAGCTCGCGATGAGCAAGGGGCCGCGTACGCCTGGGCCACCGATCGAGATCCTCAGCGCTCCCTGGACTCCCCCGGCCTCGCGCTCCGCCCCGGGGAAAACCGCCAAGCCGCCGGTTTCAACTCCGGCGGGTGAGAACCAGCCGACGCCGGGCGCCGAAGCGGCTCCTCCGCCGGCCCTGCCCAAGACTCCTAACCCCGAAGCAGTGGTTGCGGCCGAACCTCTGGCGCAACCTCCTTCCGCGGAGGCAGCTCGTTCGGGACTGCTGCACGACTTACCTGAGCCCGCCGAGCCGCTCTCCGCCATCGAAGCGCCTTACCCCACGCTGGTTACGGCCCAAGCTGCCGAGGAGATCGGCAAGCACTACGAGCGCGAGTTGCACGCAGAGTTCACGCAAGAAAAGACGCGCAAGTCCTTCTTGGCTCAACACGGTTGGAAGCTCGCAGTCGGCACCGTGCTGCTGGTGTCCATCGCCGTGGGCGCGGCGAATTTCTTGAGGACCCGCGCCGTCCACCGAGGACAGGATCTCAAAGACGCGCTTTCCCTGGCGAGAAAGGCGATCGCTCTCGATACCCGCCAATCCTACGCCGCCGCCTTGGAGCACCTTGCCAGGGCCCTGGAAATGGACGAGTCGAGCCGAGCGGCGTGGGCGCTGAGCGGTTACGTTCAATCGCTGCTGGTGGCAGAGCACGGCGCCGATGCAAAAACCCACGCCCAGGCAGTTGCCGCGCTGGAGCATCCTCGCGTCCGGGCCGAGTTTCCGGGATTGGCGCTGGCCGCCGACTACCACTTGTCACAGGGAGCACAGCGGGAGTCGGCCAAGGCGGCGGTCCTCTCGGCAAAGTTGCAGGACCCGGAGGTTCAGGAGCTGGCCGGTCGAATCCTGCTCGCTCAACACGATTCCAAGGGCGCGCTCGAGCGCTTTGGAGAAGCGCTGAAGACCTCGCCCAACCACCTGCGGAGCCTGATTGCGCTGGCGGACTATTATCGAGCGGCTGGCGATCACACTTCCGCATTGAAGTTCTACTTGGGAACGGCCGCCCAGCTCTCGCCCGAGCATCCGGGCCGGATCGTGGGTGCCTCGGAGAGTCGCCTCGCTCTGGGAATCGATCTGGATGAGGCCCTCAAGGACGTGGAGAAGCTTTCCGCGCAGGAGGTGCCGCCGCAGCTCCTGCCTCGCAAGGAATTGGCCCACGGCAGGTTGCTGGTCGCCGCTCGACAGAGCCAGCAGGCAATCGACAAGCTCCAGAAGGGAGTCCGAGCGTTTCCTGCGCTGGAGTACGAATTCCAACTGTCTTTGGCGGAGGCCCATCGGTCCGCGGGCGAGATGGAGCCCGCCCAGCGCTCGCTCGAAGCCGCGGTGAAGCTAAGGCCCAAGAGCGAGGAAGGAAAGGCGGCGCTGGGGCGCCTTCTGATCGCCCGCGACCACGAGAGAGAGGTTCTTTCGAGGCTGCCGCCGGAGCCTCGGTCGCGCCAGATTTCCCTGGTGCGGGGCGAGGCGTACGCCAAGGCCGAGGACTGGAAACGGGCTCGATCCGAGCTCGCCAACACCCAAGTGGAAGGCAAATACCCCAGCGAAGCGGTGCTGTACCTCGCCTTGGCGGACGCCGCCGAAGGTCAAGCGGAGCGCGCGCAGTCCACCCTCGAAAGGGCCCTCGCCGCGAGCCACAAAGCCAAAAGCGAGCTGCGAGTCGGGTTGGGCAAGGTGTACTGGCGGCGCGGCATCCTGGACAAGGCGCGATCGCAATTCGAAGAAGCGGCCAAAGACCCCGACGACTTCGAGGGCCACTGCGCCTTGGGGCGACTGCTGCTAAGCCATGGAACACCCGCCGTCGCCGTCGAACCGCTTTCACGGGCGGTGGCCCGAAATCCGTCGCATGGTGAAGCCCGCCACGCGCTCGGCAGGGCCTACTTGGACCTCGGCAAAATCTCGGAGGCGCTGGCGCAATTCGATGCTTGGGAAAAGGAGAATCCCTCCGGAGCCGCCGAGAAGGACTTGGCGTTGGCGCTGTTTCACGGCGGCAAGCTCAAGGAAGCGGAAGCCGCGGCGAACAAGGCGCTGAGGGCGCTCCCGCAGGATTCAGAGGCGCACCGGGTCCGAGCGCTGGTGCTCTTTTCGCGGGGGCAGTCCCGATCGGGACTCTCGGAGCTGCAACGAGCCAACCATCTCGATCCCCACGATTCGGAAACGTTCTGCGAGATCGGCCGAGCTTTTGAGCGCCAGGGAGATTCCGCCAACGCCCTCAAAGCGTTCGAGGCGGCAAAGCGGGAGGATGGCCAGAGCGCCTGCGCGGCGATCGGCCTGCACTTCGCGAGGTTGCCCAACTACGAGCGCGGCGGGTCCAAAACGCTGTCCGCCCTGGCGGCTCACGCGCCTCGGATTTGGGACCGAGCCTTCGCCGAGAGCACCTTGGCGCGTTGGTGGCTGGCGGCGGGGTCGGCGAAGGAAGCGCGCAAGGCCGCGGAACAGGCGGTGGCTCATGATCCCTTTGATCCACAGAGTCACCACGCGCTTGGCCTGGCGGCGCTGCGCCTTAAAGACGATGATCGGGCCCGGGCAGAACTGATCAAGGCGGTGGAGCTGGATCCGGGCAACGGGTCATTGCGATTGGCGCTGGCCGACTTCCTGGCCCGCTCCCCCGAGGCCAAGCCCCAAGCCGTCGAGCAGTACGACGCATTTCTTCGGATCGGGGGAAGCCGAAAGGACGAAGCCCGCGTCAGACGCCTTGTAGCCAGCCTCAAGAAGAGTCTAGCTTCCAGGTAGAGTGCAAGACGAAGTGCACCGGCTCCCGCTGATGCGGGCGATGATCGCCAACTCGATGCTCCTTTCCGGGTTGTATCTGGGGCTGGGAGCCTTGGTGGAGTTGCTTCGGCGGGTGTATCCCTTGCGTTGGACGGAACGGGTTTCCCTGGCAATGGATGCGCTGCCGGCCCGGGCGCTCGAGTACGCCGGCCTGCTGCGCTACCTTCGCCAGTTCTATGCGCAGGGGCGGCTCTCCGAATTTTGGCTGCGCTTTGCCTTTGGCGTCGCCGCGGTGATGATCATTTTCGCCTTGGGTTTCGCGGTCGGCGGGGTGATGTGGCTCGTTCGGCGAGCCCTCAACCCGCGCTAAGCATCCGCCGCGCCGGCGGCTCGGGCCAACCGACAGATCTCCACCACCTTGGGACCGAAGCGCTCCCAGCGCGTCGCCCCAGTGCCCTTGACCCGCAAGAAGGATTGGCGGTCGGTCGGGAGCGCGGATGCCAACCCCATCAAGGTCGCGTCGTTGAAGATGATGAATGCCGGCACGTTCAGATCCCTCGCTAGCTCTCGTCGCCAACGGCGAAGCTCGGCCGCGGCCAGCTCGCTTTTCACGTCGCCGGCATCCGGTGGTACGGCGCGCTTTTTGACCGGCGCGGCCTGGAGCCGGGCGCCGGTGCAGATGTCGCAGGCTTCGCATCGCGAATCGACTCTCGATTCCCCGAAATAGCGCAACAAGAAGGCCCGCCGGCAGCGCCTGGCGTAGGCGTAGTCGGTCATTCGGCGCAACAGCAACCGCGAGCGCTTTTCTTGTTCGCGGACCCGGGAGAGATCCAGCCCCAGCTCGGAGAACGAAACCCTCTCCAAGGCTCGGATCGCCCGGCCCGAAAACGGTCGACGCACCTCGGCGGCTCGGCTCTTTTCCAAAAGGCCGAGTGCGTGGCGCACCTGTGGCTCCGAAAGGCGAGAGCCCGAGGTCAACGCGCTCAACTCGACGCTGACCTCCTTGCCGATGGGAAAGCTGTGGAGCAGCCATGCCAGAAGCGCCTTCGCGTCCGGGGCATGCGGGGTGAGCTCGCGGGCTCTCGCGGCGATCTTGATCCGGTAGCGTCCCTCGCCTCGCCCGGCGCGGGAGATCTTGCCCTCCCGCTCGAGCACCCTGAGCGCGGCGGAAACCTCGAACTCCGAAGCGCTGATCTGTCCCGCCAAGGCACCGATGCCCTGTTCGAACACCTCGGCCTCGGAAAGCAGCCTCCAAAGGTCCGCGAATACCGATTCCGGAGGATGGCTGCCTTCGATCAGCCGCTCCTGAGTGAAGACGTCGGAGTGGTTGAACAAAAGGACCGCGTGGGCCGATTTTCCATCGCGTCCGGCGCGGCCGATTTCCTGATAGTAGGCCTCGACCGCCTTGGGGATGTTGGCGTGGGCAACGAAGCGAATGTCCGGCTTGTCAATGCCCATTCCAAAAGCATTGGTGGCGACCGCGACCGCGTGGCGGCCGCTCATGAATTCCTCCTGGGCGCGGTGCCGCTCATCGTCTCCCATGCCGGCGTGGTAGAGGATCGGCTGATGGCCGCTTTGCGCCAGCGAGCGGTGCAGGCCCTCGGCCGCGCGCCGAGTAGAGCAGTAGATGATTCCCGAGCCGCCGAGCGACAACAGCTCCTCGCAGGCGCGGCGCCGATCCTCTTCTCCACTGACCGGCGTCACTTCCAGAAACAGATTGCCGCGGTCGAAGCCGGCCACGAAGACCTGGGGATCCTTCATCAGCAGCGACTGGACGATGTCGTTGCGAACCTCGGGCGTGGCGGTGGCGGTCAGCGCCACCGTCCTGGGCGGGCGAAGCCGTTTCCTCACCTGGCCCAACAGGGAATAGTCCGGGCGAAAGTCGTGGCCCCACTGGGAAATACAGTGCGCCTCGTCCACGGCGAACAAATCCACCCGGACCTCCGACAGCGCCACTAGAAAACTGGCGCTGCGAAATCGCTCCGGAGCCACGTAGACCAGCTTGTAACTGCCCTCTTTCAACGAGCGCAGCCTCGCCGCCCGTTCCAGCTCCCCCACGGTGGAATTGATGAAGGTGGCGGAAATGCCTCGGGCCAACAGCTGCTCGACCTGATCCTTCATCAGCGAAATCAAGGGCGAAACCACCAGCGTCACCCCGGGCAGCAAGGTGGCGGGAAGCTGGTAGCAAAGGCTTTTGCCGGCTCCGGTGGGCATCACCACCACGGCGTTGCGCCCGGAGAGGACGGCGGTGATGACTTCCGCCTGGCCGGGCCGGAATTCTCGAAGGCCGAAGTGGACCAAGCCCGCCTTGGCTTCTTCGAGGTGCTCCGCGACCAGGGGCATCGGTTGCATCATCCAGATTCTTCCCTTCGGGTCAATGGCCGGGCGGCGCGCCCGAACAGCGGCTGCCACACCGGACGAGGCAATTGTCCGCGCGCCAGCATCGACGTGAAGGCGCCGTCTCCAAGGACCAAGTGGTCCAGCACCTGAATCCCGAGGATTTGCCCCCCTTCCACCAGCTGCCGGGTCAGCGCCACATCCAAGGTGGAGGGCTCTGGATCTCCCGACGGATGGTTGTGGGCGAGCACGATGCCGCTGGCGTGCGCCGCGATTGCCGCGCCGAACACTTCGCGCGGATCCACCGGACAGGCATTGAGGGTCCCCTCGGCGACCCGGGCATCCCGCAAGAGCACCTGGCGGGAATTGAAGCAGAGCACGTGAAAGGCTTCCTTGCGCAGAGCGCTCATCGCAGGGAGCAAGTGGCGGTAAATTTCTTCCGGGCTTCTGAGCCGCGGCCGCCGGTCGATTTGCTGGTGCGCCCTCCGGCTCAGTTCCAGCGCGGCGAGGACCTGCGCCGCGCGGGCCTTGCCAACCCCCGGTATCTGGCACAACTCCTGGGGGTAATGCTGGCACAACGATTTGAGGCCGCCGCCTTCGAACAGCACTGCCTCGGCGATCTGGCGCGCGCTCCTGCCCGGAAAACCACTGCCTACCACCAGCGTCAAAAGCTCCGCGTCGCTGAGCGCGGCAACACCGAGGCGGTACAGGCGCTCTCGAGCCTCCATGGATCTCCTTTGCCGGAGGTACCAGCAATCCGCATACCTTCTGGTCGGCGAGGGCGCCTCTCGCCGCGGCGTCCGAATCCGCGCATCGCCGTCCCGGCCTTGGACGTCTTGGGGCGGCTGGAGATCTCGGTCAGCTGGCGGCGACTGGTCTGGCCATCGCAGCGGCCAAGGGAGCGCGGATTGCCTCGGCGGGACGCTCTGGCGCCGCGACGTGCCGGATCAGCTCGTGGATCTTCAAGCCGCCGGACTGCTTCGCCGCCTCGAGCAAGATCAGCTGGCTTCGAAACGCGGGCACGCCGTTGGTTTCCAGGGGCACGTAGCGCCCATCGACCAGGAGCCTGCGAGCCTTGACGTTGTCTTGCGCGTAGGCCCCGAGGACTTCGTCCAACAGTCGGGTTCGGATCGCCTCGTCCTCGACCGGAAACATCACTTCGACCCGGCGGTAGAAATTCCTCGGCATCCAGTCCGCGGACGAAAGGTAGACCTCGGTGCGGGCACCGACGCCGAAGGCAAAAACCCTGCTGTGTTCGAGGAACCGGTCCACCACGCTGGTAACCCGAATCCGCTCCGAGACCGCGGGAATGCCGGGGCGCAGGCAGCAGATGCCCCGCACCAGCAAGTGAATGTCCACTCCCGCCTGGCTTGCCGCATAGAGGGCGCGGATCACCACCGGATCCACCAGCGCGTTCATCTTCGCGACGATCTGCGCCGGCTCGCCCTTGCGAGCCTGGTCTGTCTCCCGCTGAATCAACGCCAGGATCCGTTCCTTCAAATTGAAGGGAGCCACCGCAAAACGCCGCCAGTTGGGAGCGATCGCATACCCGGTGAGCATGTTGAAAAGGGCAGTCGCGTCGTCGGCGATCTCCTCCCGGGCGGTGAAGAACGAAACGTCGGTGTATTGCCGGGCGGTCTGCGGGTTGTAGTTGCCAGTTCCCAGGTGCACGTACCGCCGAATGCCGCCGCCTTCGCGGCGAACCACGAGAGCGATCTTGCAGTGAGTCTTCAGCCCCACCAGGCCGTAAACGACGTGGACGCCGTTCTCCTCCATCCGGCGCGCCCAAGCGATGTTGTTGGCCTCGTCCAGTCGCGCCTTGAGCTCCACCAGTACCGTCACCTGTTTGCCGTACTCCACCGCCTTGGAGAGAGCGCGGGCGATCGGGCTGTCGCCGCTGGTCCGGTACAGGGTCTGCTTGATCGCCAGCACGTCCGGGTCTTCTGCCGCTTCCTCGATAAATCGCACCACCGGGTCAAAGGACTCATAGGGGTGGTGCAGCATTTGGTCCCGGCCCTTGATCAGCTGAAACATCGAATCCGCATCTCGCAGGACCGGTGGAACCGCGGGCACCAGGTGCTCGACCCGAAGCTCCGGCCGCGGATCCGAATCCGCGAGCATCGGGAGATCGGACACCTGCAGTGGGCCGCGCGCGCGGTAGACGTCCTCGGGCGCGAGCATCAAAGCGGAGGTGAGTTGTTGCTCCAAAGCCGCCGACGCCTTGTCGTCCAGCTCGAGTCGAACCGCCGCGCCTCGGTCCCGGCGCCGGAGCTCTTCTTTGATGGTGGAGAGCAGATCTTCAGATTCCTCTTCGTCGACGTTGAGGTCCCAGTTTCGAGTGACTCGAAAACCCGCCGTTTCCACCACGGTGAACCCCGGGAACAGTTCCGCGGCCTGGATCGAAATCAGCTCTTCCAACAGCAAGTAGGTCTGCCCGGACGGGGTGGGTAAGGGAACCAGCCGTTTCAGGACGCTTGGGACCTGAACTACCGCCAAGGCATCCTGGCGAGGCTCGCGGCGCCGCCGACGCCCGTCTCGGCGCAGCAACACCGCGATGTTCAAAGACTTATTCCGGAGGTGCGGGAACGGGTGACCTTGGTCGACCGCCAAGGGGGTCAACGCTGGAAAGACCGATGAGGAAAAGTACTCCTTGGCGGCGCGCATCTGCTCCGCGGACAGACCCTCGCGGGTGATGATCGCCACGCCGCGGGCCGTCAGCTGCTGAGTAATCTCCTCCTGCCAAAGCCGGTTGAGCTCGGCGACCTGCGCCCTGGCGCGCTCGCGAATCGCGGAAAGCTGTTCCTGGGGCAGCATCCCATCCGCGGGGGTTTCCGCGACCCCGCCGACGATCTGCTGTTTGAGCCCGGCGACCCGGACCATGAAAAACTCGTCCAGGTTCGAGGAAACGATTCCCAGAAATTTCAGCCGCTCGTACAAAGGCAGCGACGAGTCCCGAGCCTCGGTGAGTACCCGCTCGTTGAACGCGAGCCAGGAGAGCTCTCGATTGATGAAGAGTTTGGGGTCAAGAGTGTCCACGCGGCTCGCTTTAAGCTGTGGATGTCCCTTTTACCATTAGGATAAGCAGCGATACATCACTTAGCTTCATACCCTCTACTTATCCGGACCGCCAATGCGCCGCACCCCTCACGACACCGTGCTGGCCGCCATAGATGTGGGTTCCAACTCGGTAAAGCTGGAGCTAGCCCGCCCGCTTCCCGATGGGTCATTTGAGACCATCCACGAGGAGCGGGATCCGGTGCGCCCGGGTGAGCGGGTCTTCAGCACCGGGAAGATCCCGCCTGAGGTGGCAGATCGGCTGCTCTCCGCGCTGCGGCGCTACGGTGCACTTTGTCGCCGCTTCGGGGCCAGGGTCCGAGCCGTCGCGACCAGCGCGCTTCGCGAAGCTCGGAACAAGGAAGAAATTTTGCGGCGCGCCCGCATCGAAGCCGGGCTGAACCTGGAAATCGTCTCCGGACGCGAAGAAGCTCGCCTGATCTGCCTGGGCGTGCTCCACGGCAAGCCCCCCGACGCACGCTCGCTGTGCATCGACATCGGTGGAGGCTCCACCGAAGTCGCCAGCGCGGTGGGCGAACAGCCGACGAACCTCTGGAGCATCGCGCTCGGAGCGGTGCGGCTGACGGAGCTGTTCCGAAGCAACGCGCGGCTGCCGCTCAAACAGCTCAACGCGATGCGCCAATACGCCGACGAGGCGATTCGAGAGCGCCTCCCCAGCCGGCTGGACGGCGTACCGCGCCGTGCGCTGGGCAGCTCTGGAACCATCCGAGCCATCGTGTCCTACGCCGCCGAAGAAGGCCCCCACGCCACCGCAAAAAACCTCACCCGGGCCGTCGAAGAGCTGGTCGCGATGAGCCCCTCAGAACGGCGGATGCATTTCGAGCCGGGGCGGGCGGACATCGTGGTCGCGGGCGCGGTCATTCTCGAAGCGCTGGCGCAGCACCTGAAGCTGGAATCGGTCACTGCCGTGGACCGCGGGCTCCGCGACGGGATCCTCGTTGAGCTGATGAGGCGCCGCAGCGAAACGCGCAGCGATCGCTGGCTGCTGCAGGCGGCCGCGGGGCTGGGGCAGCGGTTCGAGGTCGACGAAAATCACGCGCGGCAAGTGGCCAAGATTGCCTTGGCGATGTTCGACGGCCTGGGAAAGGTGCATCGGCTACCGAACGCCTCCCGACCGCTGCTTGAAGTGGCAGCGCTGCTGCATGACATTGGCAATGCGGTGAGCTACGACCGCCATCACCGGCACACCTATTATCTGATCACCCACGCGGACATTCCCGGCCTGGTGGAGCGCGAGCGGGAGATCGTCGCCCGGGTGGCGCGTTACCATCGCCGAAGCTTTCCGGATCCGGGGCATTCCGGGATGAAAGGGCTGAGCCGAAGCGAGGTGAACCTGGTGCGCAAGCTCGCCACTTTGCTCCGAGTTGCCGATTCACTGGATCGCAGCCACCACCAACCCGTGCACCAGGCCCGGGCTCTCGCGAACGGCGAGTCGGTGTTTGTCCACCTGCGCACCAAAGCGCCGGTGGACTTGGAGCTTTGGGATGTGGAGCACGAGGCTGCCAACTTCAAACGGGTGTTTCGGCGAAAGCTGGTGTTTCGCGTGCAGCGCCGCTAGCGCTGGATGTCCAATCGTCGAATCGGCGCTTTTTCCGGCGAAGCTTGCCAGGCGAAGGCGAACGCCCCGCCCTCCCAGCGCAGCGCTACCGCGGCCCCTTTCTTCAACTTCAACGGCCACTCGCTCAACTCCAGCGCTCTGGTGGCCGCCTCCTCCAGGGACGGATTGTGCCCCACCAGGGCCCATCCGGGCCCCAACTCGCGGGCCAGCTTCAAAATCCGCGCTGGCGCGTTGCGATCGGGAATCAACTCGGCGCGGGTTTGGACGTTCTTCACGTCTGCTGCATCCGCCAAAATCTCGGCGGTCTGCACCGCTCGAACCCAGGGGCTGGTGACGATCCCCTTGAGCGCGCAGAGGTCCGCGAGCGCGCGAGCTTGCTTCGCAAAAAGCTTGCGGCCTTTGGCGGTCAAGCCTCTCGCCCAATCTCCCAACGGGTGCACCCGCTCGGCCTTGGCGTGTCGAACCAAGAGGATCGGCGAGGCACCCTCCCTCATAGATTGGAGGCGCGATCCAGCTCCCGGCTGCGCGGATGTCGAACGTCCGTGCCCCGAACCATGTAGATCACCATTTCGGCGACGTTGGTGGCGTGATCTCCGATTCGCTCTAGGTGCTTGGCCACCGACATCAGGCTGGTCGCCCGACGGATCATCCGCGAATCTTCCATCATCAGCGCCAGCAGCTCGCTGAAGATTTTTACGAAGAGAGTGTCCAGATTCTCGTCGCCCGCGAGCACTTTCTCGGCGGCTACCGGATCGGCCGCCACGAAGCTGTCCAGCGCCATCTTGACTTGCTCTTGCGCCATCTCGGACAGCTTGGGTAAGTCGTGGTACCTGGTCACCGGCGGCGCGGAGTTCAGATCGATCGCCCGCTCGGCGATGTTCACCGCAAGATCCCCGCAGCGTTCGAGATCGGTGACGATCTTCAGCGCGGTGGTGATCAGCCGCAGATCGCTCGCGGCCGGTTGCCGCAGGGCGAGGATCCGACGGCACAAATCATCGATCTCGACCTCCAGCCGATTGACCTCGGCATCCGCCTCCTTGACCTTCTCGGCAAGGTTTGAGTCCTGCTCGGTGATCGCGCGCATGCTGTTGGCGATCTGCGCTTCCACTTTCGCGCCCATGGTGAGCAAGCGCTCGCGAAGATCGCTAAGGTCCTTGTCGAATGCTTTGGCGGTATGCATGGGATCCATGACGTTCACTTCCTTTGACGGCTGCCAACTTACCAATCGGGCTTCTTCAAACGCCAGAAGCTCGCAACGATGCGCGCCAAAAAACGCACGAGCATTCTCGATTCACGTTCGTTAAGCAACACTAATTTTGTCAGCAGTCACGTGCAGAAAAATGCAATGACAGAGCTCGCGGCAAGTAGTACGCCATCCGACCTTCAGCCAAACTCCAACCTTTCCCTACTTAGGTACTGCATGAAAACCGTACTGTTCTCCAGCGCAGGCGAGGCAGGCCGGCCGCAGCTGGCGACCGTGATCTTCAATTCGCTCTGTGCCCCAGCGATGGTGAAGGCGGTCTGCGCATCTGCGGAAGGTTGCGGAGAGTTTCGGCCTGAGGTGAGCGCCGCACTGCAGGAGATTGGCTTGGATGCTTCCGAAGCGAAGGCCCTTTCGCCCGCTTCTCTCTCGGAGGTGCACCTTTTGGTGACTTTTGGCGCGGCTGATCCGGTTTCTGCGGATTTGGCCCGGGCGCGCCGCGAGGATTGGGCCGTGCCCAGCATCGTCGGACAATCGCCTGAGCAGGTGAGTCGGATCCGCGACCAAATCAGCAAGAAGGTCTGGCGGTTGATCGCGAAAGAGGGCTGGTACCGGCTGCAGCCCGCGACCTCCCTGCGTTTCAAGCCAGCGGCACTTGGCACGCTGGCCTCAGGGGCCGCGTTCCGAGCGTCCTGATCCTGCTGTTCCTTCCGAACCGCCCCTTTCGCCCGGCGATCGGTCTGGCCTCGCCTCACGCGCAGACGGTATTCGCGGCGTTGGCTCGGCCCGGGCACCGTCTGGGGATCCAGCGCCAGCGCCTCGAAACCGAGGACGGAGATTTCGTAGACATCGACATCCTGGCGGCTTCGCCGAAGTCGCCTCGGGTGTTGGTGCTCCACGGTCTGGAGGGCTCTTCGGAAGCTGGCTACATCGCGGAAGTCTTTCGCCTGGCGGAGCATCGCGGCTGGGGAGCCATCGGGCTCAACTTCCGCTCCTGCAGTGGCGAGCTCAACCGGCTGGCGCCCTCGTACCATTCGGGCTCCACCGCAGACGCTCTCTTCGTCGCTCGAGCGCTGCGCCAGCAACCCGGCCCGCTGGTCGCCATCGGTTTTTCTTTGGGCGGCAACATCCTTCTGCGCCTGCTTGGCGAAACCGGCGGCAGGGCCCCCTTTGACGCCGCCGCGGCGATCAGTGCCCCGTACGATCTTCAAGCTTGTGCGCGCGCTTTGGACGGGGCCGGAGGCTGGCCCTGGATCTATCGCCGAGGTTTCCTTCGCTCGTTGCGCAAAAAAGCTCTAGAGAAGTCGCGGCGCTTCCCCGAGCTCTTCGACCGCAAGAGGTTGCGTGGCTTGTCGCGAATCGAAGCCTTCGATGACTTGGTGACGGCTCCGCTGAACGGATTCGCAAGCGCCGCCGACTACTATGCGCGATGCTCATCTGGTCCAATTCTCGATCGCATTGTCCGCCCCACGCTTTTGATCAACGCCAAGGACGACCCGCTCTCGCCCGCCCCGGTTCCGCCCGAAGCCTCCGGCAATCCGAACCTCTCGATCTTGCTCACAGAAAAGGGTGGACACGTCGGGTTCGTCGGCGGCAGCCTGCTCAGGCCCAAATACTGGGCAGAACAGCAAGCGATGGAGTTTCTCTCGCAGCACGTCCAGCATGCCACCGTCCAACGCAGATCCTGAGCAGCTCTTCCGGCTCTCGGTGATCATCCCGGTGCTCAATGAGCAAGCGGTGATCGGGCGGTGCATTCGAGCGCTGCAAGGCAGTTTGCCGGACGCGGAGATCCTCGTCGTCGACGGCGCCAGCTCTGATGCCACGGTGGAGACGGCGCGCCAGTTCCCCGCGGTTCGGGTGATCGAAGCGGCCCGAGGCCGCGCCCGGCAGATGAATGCCGGCGCGTCCGCAGCCCAAGGCAACGTTCTTTTGTTTTTGCATGCCGATGTCCAGCTGCCGCCCACCGCCGGGCCGCTGATCGCGAAGGCGCTGGCGAATCCCGGCGTCGTCGGTGGCGCGTTTCACACCTGGACGGTCAGCGACGCTCCCTCGCCGCTCGAACCGCTCCTTCACCTCGCCGACCTGCGCTCGCGCTATTCCGGCGTGCCCTACGGCGATCAGGCAATTTTCGTTCGAGCCAACATCTTTCGACGGCTGCAAGGGTTTCCCGAACAGCCGTTGATGGAGGATCTGGAATTTTCCGAAAAGCTTCGGTCCGCGGGTCGAGTTGAGATCCTTCCCGCCTCGGTGCGAGTCTCTGGACGCCGCTTCGTTGCCCATCCGATCCGTTACTTCGCGCTGCTCAACCTCTTCCCGTTGCTCTATCGACTCGGCGTCTCGCCGGCCCGGCTCGCACACTGGTATGGAAATCCGCGCTAGTATGCTTGGCAGGATGCTTAAGAACGCGCGCCGCCTTCTCGGGTTGCTCGCCCTCGCGTTGCCGCTGGCGGGCGAGTTGGCCGGCGCCGATTCCGCACCGGTGGTTGCGCGTTGTGAGTTGAACGGCACGGTAGATGCCGGCTCAGCCGCCTATCTGGCGGACTGCATCGATCGCGCCCAGCAGGCTGGAAATGAGGCCCTGCTGGTCGTGGTCGATACGCCCGGCGGGGCGCTGGAGTCGACCCGGATCATCGTCGCCGCCTTTTTGCGCTCGCGGCTGCCGATCCTGGTGTGGGTCGGGCCAGCCGGAGCGCGCGCTGGCAGTGCTGGGGTATTTGTTACCTTGGCCTCGCACGTCGCGGCGATGGCGCCCGGAACCAACATCGGCGCGGCCCACCCCGTGGACCTCGGCGGCGGCGATCCCGAATCGGGCGGCAAGCAGATGGCGAAGAAGATCGAGAACGACACCGCCGCATTCGCCGAATCCATCGCTCACCAGCGAGGGCGCAACGAAGCGTGGGCGATGCAGGCGGTGCGAGAGAGCGCCAGCCTGACAGCGGACAACGCGGTCAAGGAGAAGGTCGTCGACTTTCTCGCCGCCAGCGAATCGGAAGTGCTGAGCAAAGCCGATGGGCGCAAGGTGAAGACCAGCGATGGTGAACGCGTGCTTCACACCCGATCCGCAAAGATCCATGCGCTCGAGCCGACGCTTGGGCAACGGTTCGTGCACCTCCTGGCCAGTCCTTCCCTGGCGTATCTGCTGTTTCTCGTCGGCGGCCTCGGGATCGTGATCGAGCTTTCCCACCCCGGGTTGATCGCGCCCGGGATCGTGGGTGGGGCTTGCGTGGTGCTGGCACTGGTCGCCTTCTCCGCCCTGCCGATCCGTGTCGGCGCAGTGATTCTTTTGTTTTTGGGGGTCGGGATGATCTTCGCCGAGCTGTTCGTCGGGCATGGAATCCTCGCGGTCGGCGGCGCGGTGTTTCTGGCGCTGGGCGGCATTCTGCTCATCGATCGCTTCAACCCGCGCTGGTACGTCGAACCCTCGTTCGGGTTGCCGCTGGTTTGGGTGCTGCCGTTCGTCGCTGGCATCTCCGGCGCCGCGGTCTTCGTCGTGGTGAAAGCGGCGCAGGCGCGGCGAATGCCCCAGAGGGGTGGAGACGTCGGATTGATCGGCGAAGTTGGCAAGGCGTTGACCGCGGTCAATGAGCAGGCTGGCGAAGTCTTCGTCCATGGGGAACGCTGGCGAGCAACGTCGGAGAAACCCATTCCCGAGGGTGCGTCGGTGGTGGTCCGAAGCGTCCGCGGGCTCACCCTGCAAATCGAGGAGAAGCCATGGAAGTAGCGGGAGGACTCGGTTTTTTGATTCTGGCCGCGATCCTTTTCTTCCTGTTCATCTCGGGAGTACGGATCATCAACGAGTACGAGAACGGCGTGGTGTTCCGGCTCGGCCGGTACGTGGGCCTCAAGCGAGCGGGATTTCGTTGGATCATCCCGGTGGTCGAGCGGATGGTGGTGATCGATCTGCGCACCGTCACCCGCGACGTCCCCGCCCAGGACGTCATCACCAAGGACAACGTCAGCGTCAAAGTGAGCGCGGTGGTCTACTTTCGCGTGGTGCAGGCGGACAAGGCGGTGCTCCAGGTCGAGAACTACCTCTACGCCACCTCGCAGCTCGCCCAGACGACGCTTCGCGCAATCCTGGGTCAGGCGGAGCTGGACCAGCTGTTGGCGGAGCGAGATCGGATCAACCGAGAGCTGCAGAAGGTTCTGGACGCGCACACCGACCCGTGGGGAATCAAGGTCTCCAACGTCGAGGTCAAGCAGATTGACCTTCCCAATGAGATGCAACGCGCGATCGCCCGACAGGCGGAAGCAGAACGGGAGAGGCGCGCCAAGGTCATTTCCGCGGAAGGCGAGCACCAGGCGGCAGAAAAGCTGGCGCTCGCCGCGGAGGTCATCTCCCGCAACCCGGCGACGCTCCAGCTGCGCTATCTGCAAACGCTGGTGCAGATCACCAGCAGCGGAAACCACACCATCATTCCGATTCCCCTCGAGCTGATCAAGGGGCTCACCGGCATCGCCGCGCCGTCTCAGGCTCCGGCGCTGGAGCGCTAGAGGGCCTCTCGCCGGGGGCCGAGCTCATCGATCTTCGCGGCCAGGACGAAGTCGCTCTCGGTGAGCCCGTCGATTTTGTGCGTCCAAAGGGTGATTCGAACCTTGCCCCAAGCCAGGTAAATGTCCGGATGGTGCCCTTGCTCCTCGGCCAAGTTCCCCACCCGGTTGGTGAAGTCCAAGGCCCCTTTGAAATTGGGAAACGAAAATTCCTTCTCCAGGTGATGACCGTCCGCCACCCGCCAGGATGGCAGCAGCCGCGCGTACTTCTCCAGCTCCGAACCGGCCAGAGGCGGAACACCTCCGCGGCAGGGTACGCAGCTTTTGCCCGCCAAATCCGACGCGGAATCCATTCTTGCTCCCCGCCCTAGCGCAGGGCCGCCCCGACCTGTTCGGCGATCCCGCGCGCATCCAACTTGTACTTGGCCAAAAGATCCTCGGGCGAACCGCTTTCTCCAAAGGTATCCGGAATGCCGATCCTGAGCAGCCGCACACCCACCGCGGCTTCCGCCAGAGCCTCGGCCACCGCAGACCCCAAGCCGCCGATGATCTGGTGATCCTCCGCGGTGGCTACCAGCTTCACTTTGCGGGCCGCGGCAACGACCGCGGCCGCATCCAAGGGCTTGAGCGTGTGGATGTTGATCACGCCGACCTTGAGGCCGGCATCGGCCAGCGAGCTGGCGGCCTGCAACGCCGGATGCACTTCTCCACCGCTCGCGAAGATCACCGCATCTTCGCCTTTTCTCAGTTCCACCGCCTTGCCGAATTGGAAGCGGTAGCCGTCCGGATTGATCCGCTCCACTTTCTGCCGGGTGGTGCGCAGATAGACCGGGCCCGAATGGGTGCAAAGGTACTCCACCGCTGCCTCGGTCTCGAGATCATCCGCGGGATTGAGCACCGCCATGCCTGGGAGCGAGCGCGCCACCGAGAGATCCTCCAACCCCTGCTGGGAGTAACCGTCCTCACCGATGGCGATGCCGCCGTGGCTACCTACCAGCCGCACATTGGCCTGCGAATAGGCGATGGAAATCTTGAGCTGATCGAATCTGCCGGTGATGAAGCAGGCGAAGGAACACGCGAACGGAATCTTTCCGGAAAGTGCCAACCCCGCCGCGGTTCCAATCATGTTGGCCTCGGCAATACCCATCTCGAAGAAGCGCCCCGGAAACTTCTTCGCGAACAGCTCGGACTTGGTGCTTTTGGCCAGGTCTGCGTCGAGCGCCACCACGTTGGGATAGCGCTCGCCGACGCGAGCCAAAGCCTCGCCGAATGCGTCGCGGGTGGCCTTAGCTGCCATGGGTCCCTCCAAAGCGCTTCTGATAGGCCGCCCTCAACTCCGCGAGAGCCTTGGCGGTCTGCTCAGGGTTGGGCGCCATTCCGTGCCACGCGATTTGGTTTTCCATGAAGCTGACTCCCTTTCCCTTTACGGTGTGCGCCACGATGAAGGTGGGCTTGCCTTTAAAGTTTCGCGCTTGGTCGAGAGCATCGGAGATCTGGGCCATCTGGTTGCCGTCGATCTCCAAGACGTTCCAGTTGAACGCACGCCATTTGTCGATCACCGGTTCGAGGGGCATCACTTGATCCACGTAACCGTCGATCTGTCCGTGGTTGTAGTCGAGGATCGCGGTCAGGGTGTCCACCTGGTACTTCGGAGCGCTCATCGCCGCCTCCCAGATCTGCCCCTCCTGCGACTCGCCGTCTCCAATCACGCAGTAGACGTGAAACTTGCCGCCGTCGAGCTTTGACGCGATGGCCATGCCTTGCGCAATTGAAAGTCCTTGCCCGAGCGAGCCCGTGCACGCCTCGATTCCCGGGACCGAGTTTCGAACCGGGTGGCCCTGGAGGCGGCTACCCAGCTTGCGAAGCGTCCCCAACTCTTGCTTGGGGAAGTATCCGGCCTCCGCGAGCGCCGCGTACTGAGCAGGCACCGCGTGTCCCTTGGAAAGGATAAAGCGGTCGCGCTCTGGCCATTCCGGGCGCTTCGGATCGTGCCGCATCTTCGAGAAATAGAGGCAGGTGACGATGTCGATCACCGAGAGCGAGCCACCGGGATGGCCTGAACCCGCCTTTCCCAGCATCTCGATGATCTCGATTCGAAGCCGCGCGGCGATTTCTTCGAGGCGCAGCAGGTCGGTGGCTCGATTGGGCGGTCCCATGGGCGAGGTCTACCGAAATGGCCGTTACCCTTCAAGGCAAAGGCGCGCCGGCTACTGGTCGCTCTCGCCCGCCAAGTAGCTGAGGATGACCTCGTCCAAGCTCTTCTCCGAAATCACGTCCTCGCCGAACAGGACCTCCGCGGTGCTCTCCTTGGGCTTTGCCGGGGAAGGCGCGTTCTGGCCGCTCGGAGCGCTGGAGGCTAGCGGCTTCAACGCCGCGGCCGGTCTCGGCGGTGGGGCGGGTCGCCGAAGAGGTACCAGCGGCGGTACCGCGGGCTGCGGGTGTTGGGGTGCGACCTCCTGCGTCCGCCTCTGAGGTGCCGCGGCAGCGGCATCCAACCCGTCGTAAACCCCGTTCATCAGGTTGCGGAGGACCTCCCGGTGTTGCATCTCCATCAGCTGCTTTACCGCGTCCGGAAGATTTTCCGCGTCGAGAATGTCGGCATACGAAACCTTCTTGGTGGCAATCACGTTCCCGCCGACGAACACGTGGGTGGTGACGTGGGGGTTTTTGACACCCGAATCCTCGGTCTGGATGTGGAACAGTTTTCCGCGATGCCGGACGTTGTGATTGTAGCCAACGACCGGCTTTTCGAAATTTTGCGGCATGACCAGCTCTGGAAACGCTAGCAGCCGTGGATCCTGCAGATCAAGAAGCAGAGCTCAACGCTGCGGCAGTTCCACCCTCCAGCGAGCTAAGTCGGCGGGGGTATTGATGCTCACCGGGCTACGGACGTCGGGATCGACTTCCCGAAGGCGCGCTTCGGGAAGAACCCGCGTGCGAAAGTGGGAAAAAAGGTCTCGAAATGAGGGGTTGGTGGGCAGCAGTTCTCCCCACCGCTTGGCCAGACTCGAGCGGTAGACTCCCAGCAGGGGTTCGAGGCGTCCCTGGACTTCGAAGCACACCAGGTCGGCGTCCGGCGAACGCGCCTCGAGCACCTCGCGCACCACCGCCCACTCGATGAAAGGCATGTCGCATCCGACCGCAAATACCCAGGGCGCGCTGGCGGCGGCGAGGGCGGCGTGTACCCCTCCGGGCGCCCCGCGACCCTTGTGGCGGTCCTCGATGCATCGCAGGCCATAGCTTCGGTAGGGAATTGGATCGTCGGTGACTAGACAAACCTCGGCAAACCGCGAGCGAAGTTCCAGGATGCGTTCGATCAAAGGCTTGCCCTCAATCTTAAGCAGGCCCTTCGCCGCTCCACCCAAGCGACTCCCCTTGCCTCCCGCGATGATCGCCAAGCAGGTCTGCGGGTCGCCCCGCTCTGCTTTCTCTTCCATCTGGATTATGAACCCCGGATTGGTCATGAAGGCTTCATCTCGAACGGTATTCTGCCTCCGAATCGACGACTTCGGGGTGGGCTTGTGAAGGGCGTGACCGAAAGAGCAGTAACCCGCGTCGGCGCCAAGGAAACCCATTCTCGACGGGAGCGCGACAGCGTCGCGGTCGAGGAACCGCTTGAGATCCGGGTCAACGGCGACGTGGTGGCGATCACCATGCGCACGCCAGGTCAGGACCAGCGGCTGGCAGTGGGGTTTCTTTTTTCCGAGGGCATCATTCGCTCCATCGAAGAGGTTGCCGGGGTGGCGCACTGCGGGCGTCCAGGCGACGAAGGGTTTGAAAACGTCATCGACGTGACCCCGGTACCTGGGCTGGTGTTGGACATCGAGAGAATGCAGGCCACTCGTCGCGGAACCCTCACCACCGCCGCCTGTGGCGTCTGCGGCCGCCGCAGCGTGGATGACTTGTTTGCGCTGTGCGGCGAGGTGCCTCCGGCCGCGCCGCTGGAAGTGTCGACCTTGGCGCTTGCAACCGAGCAGCTGCGAAAAGCCCAAGCGAACTTTTTACACACCGGTGGCACACATGCGGCCGCGGCGCTCGCGAGCGATGGGGCGTTGATGGCGCTTTACGAGGATGTGGGCAGACACAATGCAGTCGACAAAGTCGTCGGCGAGCTCGTGTTCCAGGGGCTCGTGCGAGCTTCCTCGATGCCGCCCAGCCAAAAGCCTCCGGACAGGGCGCCGGCAATTCTGGTGGTCAGTGGTCGCGCCAGTTTCGAAATCGTCCAAAAAGCGACCATGGCCCGGGTTCCGGTGGTTGCCAGCGTCTCTGCAGCGAGCTCGCTGGCCATCGATCTGGCCGACCGCTCTCAAATTGCCTTGGCAGCCTTTGTGCGCGGCGGAAATCTAAACGTGTACACCCACCCCGAGCGACTTCGCGGCCTGATCGCGCCATAAAGCCCCCGCCAACCAGGCGAGCCACGGCAAGCCGTTGAAACCTCATTGTTTCTCTCCGCGAGAGCACACTAAAATCCAGTTTTGAATAGTTTTCGTAGAGTTCACTTAGGGAGGCGGCCGCACCACCAATGACCAGGGAGCCCCCAGCGAACCTAGAGCAGAGAAACGCCGAGGTACTTGCGCGTGGGTACTCCCGGCGATTCCGGCGGGTCGAGCGGGTTGCGATATTCGCGTTCTTCTTTCTGATGCTGGCCCTGGTCGGCAAGCTGTGGACTTCCACCAGCCGAAGTCCCTGGCTGGTTCTTTCAGCCGTGCTGGTGGCATACCTCGCGGCGGATCTCGTGTCAGGGGTGGTGCATTGGGCGGGCGACTCCTGGGGTACACCGGAGTGGCCGGTGTTCGGTCCTTCGCTGATTCGCCCATTTCGAGAGCACCATGTGGATCAGACGGCGATTACCCGACACGACTTCGTCGAGATCAACGGCGCAAACTGTTTGATCTCGATTCCGGTGGCACTGGCGGCGCTGCTGATCCCGTTGGAGGTGGGAGACAACCTGGCCCTCTTTTCGGTGACTTTTTTGGGCTCGCTGATCCTCTGGGTATTCGCGACCAACCAGTTCCACAAATGGGCCCACCTTGCCTCCCCTCCTTTTTGGATTAGCTGGCTGCAGAGGCTGCACCTGATTCTGCCGCCGGAGCATCACGCGATTCATCACTCCCCGCCGTTTGCGCGCTACTACTGCATCACCGTCGGCTGGATGAATTGGCCGCTGACGAAGCTCCAGTTCTTCCCGATGATGGAGCGGTTGATCAGCGCGCTCAGCGGTGCGATCCCGCGACAGGACGACATTGGAAAGCGCGCCGCGCTTGCGGTTGCAGCTCTGCAGTGCGAACCGCAGGATCCTAGCCCTCAAGAAGCACGTCTGCCCGCTCTGCACTGAGGATCCGCTCCCCGAGGAAATGGGAGCCAACGCGGGTGAAGAGCTGCGGGGCATCGGTCACCCAATAGCGATGTTCGACTGCAGCATCCCCTGCAAGCAGCTCGCGGCCGCGCAACTGCGCGGCCACCTCCTCCGCCGTCGCCTCCGCCGAATCCACCAGGGATAGCTGGTTTTCGACAGCGTCCGAAATCACCGAGCGAAGAAGCGGATAGTGCGTGCATCCCAGCACCAGCGTGTCGATGCCACTTTGGGGCAGGCTGGACAAATAGTGTCGCGCTACCGCGAGCGGCACCTCGCCAGTGGTCCACCCCTCTTCCGCAAGTGGAACAAACAGAGGACAGCTTCGGGCCATTACCACAGCGCCCGGTCGCAGCTGCCCGATCGTTCGTTGGTACGCACCGGACTCGATGGTGCTGGGGGTACCGATCACTCCGATTCGCCCCGACTTCGAAGCCTTTGCCGCCGCCTTGGCTCCTGGCTCGATCACGCCGATCACCGGGATTGGCAGGCGCTGTTGCAGTTGCGGTAGTGCCACGGCGGACGCGGTGTTGCAGGCCACCACCAGCAGCTTGACGTCGCGTTGTAACAACCACTCGGCGTTGCTCAGCGAGTAGCGACGCACCGCTTCAGCGGACTTGGTCCCATAAGGAACCCGAGCGGTGTCGCCCAGATAGATGGTGCTTTCCCGGGGCAGCCTCCGCCTCAACGCCTTGAGTACCGTCAGGCCACCCACTCCGGAATCGAACACCCCGATCGCTCCGTGGCTTGCTGGACGCACCGTGGGTGTTGCTATCACGAATCGTGCCGAGCTCGAGGGGGCGCGAAGGTCCCCCTCCGGCAGGGTCTAGCGGGAATTACTGCGCGCTAAGCGCCACGGTGAGTGGTGTGGAATTCGAGTCCACGAACACCCCCGCGGTCACGGTGACGGTGGGAGGGTTGGTAGCGCTCGATAAGTACCGGATCCCGAACTGCGAGGTGGCGCTCAAGACGACCTGATAGCGATCCGGAAGAAGCCCATTGTAGAGGATCGGGGCCAAGCTGCAGTGTTGTAGGTCACCGCTCCCGTAGACCAGGGCCCCCGAGCTGTCGCGGAAATTGACGACCGCCGTGTCTACTCCAGCTTCGCCGCAGCTTTGAATCACGCCACCGTTCACCAACTGCCAAGAGATCGACGCGCCACCGATGTTCCAGAGCAATCCGTAGCTCGCGGAAATCGGGTACGTCGAGTACGTCTGCAGGGTGCTCACGAGGCGGTACACTGGAAAATTGTTGGCGTCCACGCCCCGCAATTCAATCTGATGTCGGCCCGCAGGAAGGGTTGCGATGCGGAATCCGGGCTGAGAAAATCCCGCCGAGCAACTCGCGCGCTGAGGCGTGCCGGAGTCGATGAAGATGTCCACGAAGGCAACGCCCGCTTGATCGCAGTTGGGCGTTTGACTGACGGAGTTGGGCGGAAATGTCCACATCAAGTACGCGAAGGAGTTGGTGCTCACCGGTGCTAGATCCGCTTGAACGGAGACATTGCCATCGACGATGAAGGTTCCGCTCGCCTGGTAGAGGATGTCGCCCGAGTAGCCCAGTCCTTGAAGGGTGTAGGCGTAGGAACCGGGCGCGAAGTTTAGGAGGATGATCCCGGGGTAATTGCTGACCAGGCACGGGAAAACACCATCGTTCTGGATCACCTCCCCGGGGATGGAAATCCGCACCGAGCTGACCTGAGGGACCGCGGCGCATTGCTGGCCGGCAAAGGTCCAGGTGAAGGTTACGTCTCCTGCGTTGCTGTAGCTTCGGTCGTTGACGTAACAGCCGGTGATGGAGGTAGCTGCCAACAGGCTGAGTAGGATCTTGTGGTTCATGGTACCCACCTCGAATTTGGGTTTACTGACATCCCTCAACCAGGTTCTGACGCCGCTTGCTGCCGGGCATTCAACAATGGGCAGCTGTGTTCGAGTGGGTGCGTTGTTTGACCCTCAGCAAGCGCAATGTTAGCGAAGGACGATGAGCATCACTCGCTTCTCAGTACTGGCCGCCCTCAATTATCTCGACATTGTCCGCAGCAGTTCAATCGTAGAGCTCAGCGTTCTGGTCTTGCTCGGGTGTGTGTCGGTGTTCTCCTGGGCGCTGATCGCGCTGAAGTCGGCTCAGCTCTCGCGTGCTCGGCGCCAATCGCTTACCTTTCTAGACACTTTTTGGAAAGCCTCCCGCCTGGAAGCGATCTACCAATCCGCCCAATCGCTGGCAGTCTCACCGCTGTCCAAGGTCTTCTGCGCCGGATACGAGGAGCTGTCTCGGCTGGCTCAGACCAAGGAAGCCAAGGAGGGAGCGATGGCGGAACGGCTCGGCGGAATCGAAAACGTGGAGCGGGCGCTCAACCGCGCGTCGACGTCGGAGATCACCCACCTCGAGTCGAAAGTGCCGTTTCTGGGGACCGTCGGAGCCACCGCGCCGTTCATCGGGCTGTTTGGGACGGTGATGGGAATCCTGAACGCGTTCAATGAGATCTCCGAAAAGGGAAACGCCACCCTCGCCACGGTTGCAGCACCGGTGGGAAATGCGCTGTTCGCGACCGCCGCCGGTCTGTTTGCCGCGATTCCCGCGGTGGTCGCCTACAACGCCTTTGTCTCGCGGATTCGGGTCTTCGATACCGAGATGTCGAACTTCTCTTCAGACTTTCTCAACATCGTGAAGCGGTACTTCTTTCACTAGGCACGCCGATGGCCATGGGCTCTGAAAAAGGTGCGCCTGGGCGCACCACCTTAAGCGAGATCAACGTCACCCCGATGGTGGACGTGATGCTGGTTCTGCTGGTGATCTTCATGGTCACCGCGCCGCTCATCCAACAGGGGGTCAAGGTCAATTTGCCGCAAACTCGCGCCGCGCCAGTGGAGGCGACCGAGAAGAAGGTGGTGTTGTCGATCGACCGAAGCAAGCGAGTGTTCATCGGCGATGCCGAAGTGCCGTTGGCCGATTTGGAGCAAAAGCTGAAGACCAATTCCAAGGTGCAGGCGGATAAAGAGATTTACCTCCACGCCGACCGGGATCTTGCCTACGGCATCGTGGTGGAGGTGATGGCCGCGGCCCAACGGGCCGGGATTAATAACGTCGGTATGATCACCGATCCGATGGTGGGTACTCGAAGGCCCAAGTAGCGCATGCAAGCCTCAGCGGCGACCTCCAGTCTGCTCATTCCCAAGCGAGATCGCCTTGGGGCGTTCCTATTCCTCTCCGGGGTGGGCCACGTCCTGGCCATCGGGGCGATCTTGGCGTTCAGCTACCTGAACCTCCCGCCGCCGATCGACCTCAATCAGAAGCCGATCAAGGCCACGCTGGTGCGGCTAGGCAAACCCAGAGATCCCAACTTCCTCCCCCAAAAGGAAGAGTTGCCGCCGCCGCCGCCCAAGAGCGAAGGCGCGGAAAAGCCGCCCACCGCAGACCAGCCGGCGGTTCCGATTCCGATTCCCGGTACCAAGCCATCCGACGCGCGGGCCTCAGCCAAGCAAGACGGTGAAACCAGCGAAGCGGAGCGGCGCAAACAGCTTTTTGGAGCATTCAGCCGGACCACGAAGGGAACTCACATCCGCGAGCTGGAGGGTCAGCTGGATGGGGACCCACGGGGCGATTCGGCTGCCGCCGAAGGCGAGCGCTACTGGGGAATGGTCTCCGCGCAGGTTCATCGCAACTACGACGTTTCCGACACCATCCCCGCCGAGGAACGACTCCATCTTCGCGCCCAGGTTCTGCTGTTCATCGGCCGCGCCGGCGAAGTGCTGCGCGCGCAGCTCGTTCAAAGCTCGGGAAACGAGTTGTTTGACAATGCCGTGCTCACTGCGGCGCGCAGAGCTGGTCCGTTCGCGCCGCCCCCCGATCACCTGCGCACCATGCTTCGCGATGCGGGGGTCCGATTGGAGTTCCGACCTTGAAAACATTCTGTTTCCTGCCTTTGACCCTGTGCTTGATGCTGCCGCTCGCACCCTTCGCTTCCGCGCAACCGCCGGTGATCGAGATCTCGGGGGCAAACTTTCGTCCAATGCCGATTGCCTTCCCGCTCACCGTCAGCGATCCTGCGGTACCGAAGGCTCGCTCCGTCGAGTTCGACAACACCCTACTGTTCGACTTGGGCGCAGCCGGAATCTTCCGCGTGCTTGACCGCAACAGTTTCGTCGCCGATCCCCAAGAAGGCTTCAGCACCGCGAGCATTCGATTCAATCGCTGGGCCGACGTGGGCGCAGACGCCCTGGTGAAAGTGAAACTGTCGACGGCAGGCGATCAGCTCAGGGGCGAGATCCACGTGTACACCGTGGGAACTCAGCGCGAGGACTTCACCGCCAGTCACTCGGTGGCGATCGGCGATGCGCGTCGATTGGCGCATCACTTCGCCGATGCGATGTTCAAAAGCTTCACCAAAGAGCCAGGCCCGTTCGAAACCCACCTCGCCTACACCCGCAAGGCATCGGACTCGAAGCAGGTGTGGTTTTCCGATTGGGACGGAGCCAATGCCGTACCCCTCGCCACCGACGGCTTGAACGTCCTGCCTGCGGCTCTGCCCGACGGCACCGGCGCCGCGTTCACTTCGTTTCGCAGCGGCAAGCCTCTGATCTACCTCCAGAAGCTCGGTGGGGCGCCGAACCTTTTGGTGAAGTCGAGCCTGATGGCGACCGGGATCGCCTTTAGCCGAAACGGCCGCCGCATCGCCTATGCCGTGTCCAACGGCGAAAACAGCCAAATCTGGGTCGCCGACGCCAGCGGCGCTGGAGCAAAGCAGCTCACCGATACCCCGTTCTTCATCAACTCCAGCCCAACCTGGTCTCCGGACGGAAAGCGCATCGCCTTCGTTTCCAATCGCGGCGGCTCTCCCCAGATCTACGCGATGAATGCGGACGGGACTGGCGCGCTGAAGCGACTGACCTTCCAAGGCAACTACAATCAGACTCCCGACTGGTCCCCCCGTGGGGATCTGATCGCCTTCACCGCGCGCTACGAGCTCGGCGTCTTTGACCTCTTCACGGTCAACGTCGACAGCGGGAAAATCGCGCGGCTTACCCAGGACCAGGGCAGCAACGAGGAACCCACGTTCTCGCCCAACGGCAGATTGGTCATCTTCTCCTCCACCCGGTCGGGGCCGACGCAGCTGTACGTGATGACCTCCGACGGCAACAACCAAGTCCGGTTGCCATCGGCGATGCCGAACGTCACCACGCCAAGTTGGGGACCGTAATGGTTTTCAGCGAGGAGTTCGCGCCGCTGTGGTCCTTGGACCCGGATGTGACTTTCCTCAACCATGGCTCGTACGGGGCCTGCCCGACAAGAATTTTGGAGGCGCAGAACCGGTATCGCCAGCAACTGGAATCGGAACCGGTACAGTTTTTCCTCCACCAGCAGGAAGCGGCGCTCGATCGCTCTCGGAGAGTACTTGGGTCCTTCGTGGGGGCGGACCCCGATGACCTGGTGTTCGTGCACAACGCCACCAGCGGGGTGAATCTGGTGCTTCGCTCTTTGGCCTTCGAGGCGGGACAAGAGCTTCTCACCACCAGTCACGCCTATCCGGCCTGCCGCAACAGCCTAGAATGGAACGCATCGCGGTGGGGCGCCAAAGTCACGGTGGCCGACATTCCCTTCCCGATCGCCGGACCCGAGGCGGTGGTCGATGCCGTTCTCCGCAGGGTCTCCTCTCGAACCAAGCTGGCAATGCTGGACCACGTCACCAGCCCCACCGCGTTGGTATTTCCGATCGCCGAGCTGGTATCCGAGCTCGACCGGCGCGGCGTGGACACTCTCGTGGATGGCGCGCACGCGCCTGGCATGGTGCCTCTCGATCTGCGCCGGATCGGCGCTGCGTACTACACCGGCAACTGCCACAAGTGGCTCTGCGCGCCCAAGGGCGCTGCTTTCTTGCACGTGCGCCCCGACAAACAAGGCTCGATCGTGCCGCTCACCATCAGCCACGGCGCGGCATCGCTGCGCAGAGATCGGTCCCGGTTTCGACTACACTTCGACCTCAACGCCACCGACGACCCAAGCGCCTACCTGTGCGTGGCCGACGCCATCTCCTACTTGGCCGCTCTTCTTCCCGGCGGCTGGAATCAAGTGATGGATCACAACCGGCGATTGGCATTGGCGGCGCGAAATCTGCTCTGTCGGAGCTTGGGCATCGACCTTCCAGCGCCTGACGAGATGCTGGGCTCGATGGCGGCCATTCCACTCAGGGAGAGCTCGATGGCGGTTCCCCTTTACTCGGCCGAGATCGATCCGCTGCAACGGAGCTTGTTCGACCAGTTCAAGATTGAAGTTCCAGTGTGGGCCTGGCCCGCGCCGCCGAGTCGACTCTTTCGAGTTTCGTCGCACCTGTACAATCACGCCCCGCAATACGAATATTTGGCCAACGCACTCCGGGACGTGGGAAAAGCAGCGCGGGAATGAACCGCTTTGCCGCGATCGACATCGGAACCAACTCGGTTTTGCTCCTGATCGCCGAGCGCGATTCGGATGGCCAGTTTTGCCCGATCCTCGAACGCGCGGAGATTACGCGGCTCGGCAGAGGTGTCGATCGAACTCATCGACTCTCCGAGAGCGGCATCCGGGATACCTTGGCGGTGGTCGCGGATTATCTGCAGCAGGCTCGCAGCGCAGGGGCAGGAAGTTGGGTGGTGTCCGCCACCAGCGCCGCGCGAGATGCAGAGAACGGACCGGAGTTTTTGAGCAAAGCCAAAGTGGAAGCGGGCGTGGAGATCACCATCCTCTCCGGAGATCGCGAGGCTCGGCTGGTCTACCGAGCGGTGAGCGCCGAGTTTGGGCCGCGCTTACCGGGTCAACCGCTGCTGGCGATCGACATCGGCGGCGGTTCGACGGAATTCATCTACGGCGGACCCCCACCGGGCCGGAGCATATCGTTTCATCGAAGCTACGACGTCGGTTCGGTCCGACTGACGGAGCGGTACTTCCGAAGCGATCCGGTTGGGGATCGAGAACGAGCGGGGGCGTCCGCAGAGTTGCGCGCCGCGTTCTCACCTTTGCCGCCTCGAGGAGATTCAGCGGTCGTCGGAGTCGCCGGTACGGTGACCACCCTGTTTGCGATCCAGAACCAAATCGAGCCTTACGACGCGGCCCGAGTGCACGGAGGAACCCTTACGCTGGAGCAGTTGACCAAGCTCACCGACCGCCTTTTGAGCACTCCTTTGGAAGAGCGAAAACGCCTGCCCGGTTTGCAGCCCAAGCGCGCGGATGTGATTTGCGCCGGCGCGATGATTCTGCAAATGGCGCTGGAACAGCTCGGCGCGACGCATTGCCTGGTCAGCGACCGCGGACTGCGCTGGGGTCTGCTTCTGGAGCGGTTTGGACCCGGCTGCGATGACTTCCGCTGATCTCATCCCTTCGGGTAACCGGATCTCGAGCCGTCATTCGTATTTTGGGCTCGGCGTCCTGACCCTGATCAACTTCTTCAACTACCTCGACCGATACATCCTCGCGGGCGTCATCCCGCTGGTGGAAAAGGATCTTCAAATCGATCACACCCGGGCTGGGCTTCTTGGAAGCGTCTTCATGATTGTTTACATGATCGCCTCCCCCTACGGGGGGTACCTCGGGGATCGCTGGCCGCGGCGTTTCTTGGTCGCAGGAGGCATTCTGATCTGGAGTCTGGCGACCATCTCTTCAGGTCTGGCCACAACCTTCGGGCTGTTACTCTGCGCGCGAGCCTTGATTGGCATCGGCGAGGCCGGCTACGCCACGGTGGCTCCGGCAATCATCTCGGATCTGTTCCCGAAGGATCTGCGCACCCGAATGTTGTCCATCTTCTATCTCGCCCTGCCGGTCGGCGCGGCCGCGGGGTTTGCGATCGGCGGGTGGGTAGGGGCGAACTATTCGTGGCACTCCGCGTTCTTCATCGGAGGCGGACCGGGGCTTGCGCTGGCGGGACTTGCTCTTTTTCTTCCCGAGCCCGAACGCGGAGCCACCGACGCCACGCCGGGCGAGCCGAAACTTCCGTTCCTGGTCGGTCTTCGCCAGCTTTGGCGAAACCGCACTTTTTGGACGGTGACCATCGGTTTGACGCTGATGACGTTTGCGATCGGTGGGCTGGCGAATTGGATGCCAACTTTTCTCAACCTGGAACGCGGAATCCCGCTGGAGACCGCAGGGCCGGTGTTCGGCGCAATTACTGCAACCGCGGGTTTCCTCGGCACCTTGGTCGGAGGTTTCTTGGGGGACTGGGCGGATAGGCGTCGAGAGTATGGAGGGATCTGGGTCTCGGGGCTGAGCTTGGCTTTGGCCGCGCCGTTGATGGTGGCGATCGCCAATGTGCGCGACGCCTCGGTCATCTTCGCGCTCACTTTCGCCGCGCAGTTTCTGATTTTCATCAACACCGGGCCGCTCAACGCCGCGATCGTGAACTTCGTCCCTCCTTCCTTTCGCGCATTCGCGATGGGCTTGAGCGTCCTGGTTCTTCACCTCTTCGGGGACGCGCTTTCCCCCACGGTGATCGGCGCGGTGGGCCAGCGATTTACCCTCGCCAAAGCAATCGGGCTGAACGCGGTGCCAGTGTTGATCGCCGGGCTGGTGCTGGTGATCGGAGTTAAGTTTTTACAGGCGGGTGTTCCAGCGCCCAGCGAAGCTTCAACTGGTTAGAACAAGCCGATGCTAAAGTGAATTTGAAACGTCGGCTCGTTCAGGCTGCTGTCCGGAAACAGATTGAATCCCACATCCAGAGCCAGCGGACCAACCGGAGTGCCGTAGCGAATCCCCCCTCCCACGGTTTGGCGCAAATTGAGCGTCTGGTACTGGTGAGGGTCTAGCCAGAGGTTTCCGGTTTCGAAGAAAAGCCCGATGTCGAACGGCGCAATGACCGGGAAGCGCAGCTCCGCTTTGCCCAACGTGAATAGATTCCCGCCTTGCGAAGCGATCTGGTTGCCTTTGACCAGCGCGAGAGCGGCGGGGGTACAGCCGACGTTGTTGTTCAGAAACGAGCGACACTCGGAGACTTGTTGATGCAACACCTGCCGCTGATCTTGTGGAATCACCCCGTCCTCGGGAAAACCCCGCATGCTGGCGGCGCCGCCCAGAAAAAATCGCTTCGGCGGAATGGTGACCGAAGTTGGGTCAAGCTGGTAAATCCTTCCTGCTCGAGCGGAGAGCGCGAACACCACTCGACTGGAGAGCGGAACATAAAAGGTAACGCTGGTCGCCAGCTTGAGCGTGAAGATCTTCTGGTCAGAAATTCGGTTCCCCATGGTGTCATTGAGGGTCGCCCCGAGATCGTGGGTCACCTCCGCAAATCCAGACACCAGCAGGCCCTTGTGTGGATTGGCAACGTCGTCTCGGAAGTTGAGCGCGAAGCCAGGCCGCAGCGAGTGAAGGTTGAAGACCCCCAATGGGAATCTGAGGCGCAGCTGATCCGCGGGGGTCAACGAGGGCAGCAGGGTAGAGAAATTCGGGCCGCCCGCTTGAACGCTGTCGTGTTCAATCTCGTACTGCAGAGAAAGCGTCAGCCAACGAAACGCCGTCCAGTCGGTCCCAGCGACCGCGGAGTAGCGGGTGAATCGGTAGGACGGTCGAAACACCTTCTCGGCCACCAGGTCCAGCTTTGCCCCGAGCTTCAAAGGAAGCAGGCTGTAGATCCGAGGGTTTTGAACAGAAACGTTAGCGCGACCGCCCAATGCATCCAAGCCCCGCAGATTGGGATCGCCAGTCGGTCCGAACGCGAGGGTACTCCACCCCACGTAGTTGACCTTCGCCCGCGCCGAGACGTTGATGCCGACTCCCGCGAGGTTGGGATATAGGACATCCCCTCCAATTTGCGGCCCTTCCGCCAACGAGTACCCGCCTAAGATGTTGCCGTCGAGGCGAGGCATCTCGTTGAGGTCCACCACCACGTCCTTGACCTGCTCCGCAGTCTCCGGGGCGATCAGCCCCACCCCCACCTGCCTGAAGATGCCCAGCAGCAACAGGTTGCGCTGGGTCTCGTACAAATCATCCGGATCCAGCACCGCGCCGGAGCGAACCTGTAAGTTTGCCCGCACCACTTCCGCGTGGGTCCGATTGAGCCCCTGGATGATGATCCTTCCGACGTGCACCTGGGGGCCGGGGGTCGCCTGAAACGTCAGCCTCGCGGTTCGGCGATCTGCTGACAATTCAGTGGCAGCGTCCACCCGCGTGAACAGGTAGCCCTGGTGGCTCATGTCTCGAAGCAAAGCGGCTCGACTCTGGTCCACCAGCGAGCGACGCAGGGGATCCCCCGCCTTGATGGCCTCGATCTTCGGTTGAAAGCCCTGCGGAAACCCGCCGAAGGCGATCTCGCGGACGTAGCTTTGCACGCCTTCGTAAACCTCGAATTCGACCCTGGCAGATCCGCTGAGATTGGATTGGAAACTGGCGAGGGACACCCGCGCCTCGAGAAAGCCCCGCTCGCGGTACAGCTGGGTGATGGTGTCGGCCGCTTCTTGATACGCATCCTCTACGAATACGGTGCGTGGATCGGGGTCGGGCTCGGCGGCCCTGGCGGAGCTTGGCGTCCGGCCCTCCAGTTCCAAGGGATCATCGATCGGATGGACTTCGCCGGTGGGGACCGGAGCTTTCGCCCGAACGATGTCTGCGACGATCTGTTGCAGTTCCTGGGCGGAGAGCGCCTGGTGGCCTCGAAACGCCACTTCTTGAACGGTGACCGGCAGCCCCTCCTCGATTTCAAACCACAGGGCCGCTCTCAACTGCCGGGCTTGTTGCACCTCGCGCGCCTGCACCTTGGCATCGTGGAAACCGCGGTAGCGATAGAAGGTCGCGATCCGCCGCACCAGCCGGTCGATCAACGCTCGGTCGAGCGTCTCGGTGCCATCGTAGTCGAGAATCGCCCGCATCACCTGATCTCGGAAGCTTCGATTCCCGCGGAAGCGAATCTCGTACCTCGGCCCCGAGAAGATCGGCAGCGCGACGCTCGCTCCCAATGCCCCGGAGTAGATGACCGGTTCCGCAATTCGGGCTCGATAAAAACGCTTCTGCCGGTAGACGGCCCTGAGCTTCTCCAAATTGCCGCCGACCTGCTCTAGATCGAGCACGTTGCCGATCTCGAGGTTGAGCGAATCGAGGATCTGGTTCAGAGGTAGACCGGGGCTGCCAGCCACGGTGATCGCCGAGATCCGGGTTGGCTCCCCTTCACGTATGGAAAACCCCAGCTCCAACCCCCTGGGCAGGTCGCGGATTTCCGGAGTGATTTGCGGGTGCTCATAGCCTCTTCGGCGGTAGGCCGCCGTGATCCCGTCCACCGCCTCCTGCACCCGTTCGGCAGAGAAGTCGATCGCCGCCGAGAGCTTCGCGGCGGCCAGAATCTTCGAGTCGCTCAGCACTCGATTTCCCTGCACCCGGTAGGAGACGATCCGGCGCTTGGGGGTAAGCTCGAACAGCAGCGCCACGCCTCCTTGCTCGGGCCGGGCGCGCACCACCACGTCGGACAAGCGCCCGGTGGCGAAGAGCCGTTCGATGGAGCGCCGCACCGTACGCAGCGAGAGCTTCTGCCCCACTTCCACGGCGATCAACTCGGGAAAGCCGCTGGGGTCGGCGCCAGAGGGCAAGTGCAGCTCCACGGCCGTCACCGTAGGCTTGGACTCCTCGGCAGCATTCGCCGCCACCGGCGCCAAGCACAGACTCAGTAGAAATGCCGCTAGTCGTCCACCTGCCAGTGGAACTTGAGATTGAGACCGATGTTTCCAAATCCAAAGCCCGGGATGGAGTAGTCGGTGTGCTCGTTGTCCCACTGTGCTTGGGCAGACAGGCGATCGTCGAACCAATACTCCGCCTGGGCGCGGGTTCCGCGCCCAGATACCGGTTGCGTAACGCGCAGCTTAAGCTGCTCGGTCAAGAACTTCGACTCCAATTGTGCGCCCGGCTCCAAGATTCCGGTGTAGTCGTTGTAGACCGTGGCGATATGAAAGGAGAGGTCCCGAAGCAGCGGGTTTCGCGGCAGAAACCGCTGCACCTGACGGTCGAGTCCGGACGCATTGAACAATGCTTCGGCGGCGAGGCCCGCGCTGGCCTGTGCGGTATTGCTCCTGTCGGTGGAAATCACCCCCAAGGTGAGTAAAGACAAAATGTCTCCTTCCGGGAGGGGGGGCTCCGAGCTGAGCAGTGCCTTGGGATCGGAGATTTTGCCGAACGCATGCAAGCGGACCAGATATTCGCGCACCCGGGCTTCCGCGTGCATGTCGAACACCGTGTCGATGCTCTTTCGCTCTTTGAACTCCAGCAGCCCTTGGCGGATCGCGAACTGATTGCCGCGAAAGAATGCTTGGCTCCCCTCGCTGGAACGGATGGTGCCCAGCAAGCCCGGATGGTCATTGGTTCCGGTGAGTCGAAGATCGCCCACCAGCTTGGCTCGTGCCACGTTGTTGTCAATGCGAACATCCCCCTTCGCGTGCAGCGCAACGTCGAACGTCACCCACTCCTTGGGAGGCTCGTAGCTGGGGGCGCCCCGCCCTTTTTGAATCTCTGGGAGCAGTTTTTCGAGCGTCACTGGCCGTTCGTAGCGCATCTTCAAGATGTCGATGTCCCCCGCCAATAGGAACGCGCCGGGACCGCCGCTGAGAGACAATTCACCGGCCAGCGTCAGGGGCATCTCCTCCACTGGGCGAAGGGTCACCTCATCGAGTTGGGAGGAGAGATCGAGGTGCTTGAGGCTCAGCTGGTCGAGCTCCGCCGTTCCTCGAAGCGAAACCCTGCCGTCGTTGACCAAGGCATGAAAATCTTGAAACAGGACTCGCGCTTCCGAAAACTCCATCACTCCCGACAGGCTCTTGACGACCAGGCCGCGATTGGGCACCGCCAGGGCCGCGTCGCGGAGATCCGCCCGACCCAGCAGGGTGGGCTGGCGCGTGCTTCCGGTTGCGGAAGCATTCACTTCAATCTTGCCGGCGGTGCGCTCGACCGCGGGCACGAAAGATTCGAGCAGCCGCAGGTCCATGGTGCCATTGACTCTCAAATCCAGGCGGGAAGGATTCACCCATCCGATGAGCGAAACCTCGGTGTTCGGTCCGCGGAGGGTCAATGAATTTACGCTCAGCTTCCCCTGCACGTAGGAGAGCTGTATTGGAGCCGCGTTCTCTGCGGCGAAATCCGAACGCGAGATCCGCAAGGTGTTGAACGTGGCATTGGCCTTCGAAGCTTCAAGCTCGGCGATGTTTCCCTCCGCCTTGAGGGTTCCGGCAATCGAACCTGACACTCCCTGTGCAAGCCCACCGCCTGGAAGAAAAGAACGGATTTCCGGAAGCGACAGGGTGACGCTCGCGGTGTAGGCAAAAGGCGACTTGAGTTGGACCTGCCCGGCCGCCCGTGCATCGCTGAAGGGGCGACCCCAAATCTGCAAATCGCGCCCTTGAATTCTCGCCTCGAGGTGGGTTTCGCCGAGATCCCGGTTCCCCAAGCGCAAGCCCGAGGACGTGAGGTAAGCGTTGACCACCGGGGTGGTCGAGTCACCTTGCACTTTCCCGGAGATCGCCAGGCTTCCGCTGGCGCCGATCCGGCCCGCCAGTGCTCGACCGATCAGCTCCAGCAACGAGAGTTCCTGAGCCTTGAACTCGAATCCCAAGGGGCCATCAAACGAGTAAGAACCACTGGCGCTGATCTGACCCGACGGTCCGCGCAAGCTGAACCGATCGACGACCAGGCTTTGACCGTCCACAAAGCGAAGCGCCAGGCGTCCCTCGCCGAATTTCCGACCGAAGAGCTCAGTTCCCTTGAAGTCCACTTCGACGGTTCCATCCAGATCTTCGGGCGTGCTGTCGATGTGGACGCTCGTGGCGGCATCACCGCTGACCACCCCGCTAAGCAGCTTGAGCCCCGGGTCCAATCCCGAGATCGCGTCCACCAGATCTTCGGTACGCCCTTTTGCCGCTCGGACATCCGCCTTGATCCGCCCTCCCTCGGTGAAGTTGATCTGAGCGCTGGCCTGGTATGGCGTCTTCCCCTTGTGACCGCTGATTTCCGGAAAGGCGAGCACTCCGCGCCGAGACTCGAGCTTGCTTTGCACGTTTCCCAGCGCCAGCCGCCAGTAGGTGAAATCCGCGAGCCTGAGTTGAGCGGAGATTTGAATGTCCGAGTAGGGGCCCTCGATCTGGGTATCGACGCGGCCAGTGCCGGCGGCGTGCAATCCCGCAATTTTCCGAAAGTCTGAAAGATCGATAGGGTCGGCGTGTCCGTCAGCGATGATGCCGCGAGCGGCCTCGTAGTGCAGGGTGACGTTTCCGCTGAAACGGGTGTGGCCCGCCTCCCCCTTGATGTGGTGCATTTCCACTCGGTCCTTGAGAATCCGGACGCCGAGCGATACCCGCCCTTGATCAAATCCAAAGATGTCCTTGCCGGCGCGAGCGTCGGCATCGAAGGGCCGGCTCGCGAGCAGAAACCTTGTCCCCTTGATTTCCGCTTCGCCCGAGAAACTGGGACTGGGAAGGAAATGTCCGGAGATCGAGACTCGCCCGGTGGCGGCGAAGTCGACCCAGGTTCCAGGCACCCCCACGTTCTCCAGGATCTTCCCAAACTGCGCGCCGCTCGGCAGCACCTCCACCTGGGTGGCGAAGTTGTTGGCCAGCGAGACTTTGCCGGCGACCCTCGCCCCGCCGGGGCCGAACTTCAAAAGCAGTTCCTGGACGGTAAGTTCCTTCGCCGAATACAGCAACCGGGCGCTGAAATCGCCGGGCTTGAATTGGGCTGCCTCCACCTGACGTCCGGTGAGGTGCACCGAGGCGATCGGATCAGACGGGCGGCCGGTCAACGCCAGATCAGCGGCGAGCTCTCCTTCCAGCCTTCCGTGGATCCCGAGGAGCTTGCCCGCCAACTTCATCGGAACAGAGATTTGTCCTTGCAGTGAGAGCGCGGGATCGCAGAATTCCTCGACCGTCCCGTTGAGGACGGCGCGCGCGTCATCCAAAGAGAGCGCTGCGCGCTGAAATTCAAATTTCTGGTTCCGCAGGTCCGCGCGACCGCGCGCCTCCAACCCCGAAATCCGGGCGTCTCGACCTTCTCCGAAGCTGGCCAAGCCCCCCGATGAGCTGAGGCGGAACTCGGCCCCCCCTCGTTCGCTGGCCCAGTGGATCTCAAGTCCATCCACACGGATTTGTCGCCCTCCACTCCACAGCACCTGAACTTCGCCGTTGGTGAGCTCCAGGCTGCCTATCTGCAGCCTTCTCAGGGAGCTTGCGGAGCAGCGCCCAGGAGGGTTTCGAGGCGGAGCTCCTTCCCTCGGTTGCAAGTCCAAAAACAGCCGCGGCCGGTCCACCGTCAGAGAATCCAGCTTGGTCGAGCCGAAGAACGGCCGCAAAGCATCGATCCGGACTCGAATCGAATCGGCTGAAAAGATCGGCTGATCGCGCTCAACCTGCCGCACCGACACCTTGCGCAAAGAAGCAGTTTGGGCCAGCAGATCCACCTCGCAGCGCTCAAAACTGACTTCTGCGCCGATCAGACGCGGCAGCTGTTTTTTGACGAGCTCGCATCCTTGGCGCCGGGCAAACTGGCTCCTCAGGAAAACCGCTCCAGCGAGCGCCAGCAGCAGCAACGCCCCGACAATCCGTAATCGTTTGAGCCAAGCTCGCATCGGTCCGGCGCACGCATCCAGTCCGCCTGGATACGGGATGTAACCTACTTTGCTACGGTTCGCACTCGGCCCGGCTTAACGTCGGATGGCCGCTGGGCATCGCCGTCGCGCTTTCCGGCGGTCGGCGCCGCCTCGTCGCGCCCCGGTCGGGCGCCGTTTCGAGCATCTCGGCGGGGCATCGGGGGATCGTTCTCCGGCTTCGCAGTTGCAGCGAGTCGTGCCACCTGCTGGCCGACGTCGCGATAACTGGGATCCAGGCTCGCCGCTTTCTGGTAGTGGAAAAGAGCCTTCCCGGGTTTACCCGCCTCCTCCCACGCCGCCCCGAGGTCATACTCCAGATTCCTTTTGATCTCCGGCGTCGCGTGCTGGCTCGTCAAGGCTTGCTTCAGAGACTCAACTGCGGAAATAGGCTCCCCTTTCTGCCGCTTCAGCAAGGCGATCATGCTCAAACAGTCGATCTCCCTTTTGTGATTGATGGCGGCTTGGCGGGCGATCTCGAATTCGCGGATCGCTTCGTCGACCAAGCCCATTTCCTTGTAGGCGATGCCGAGATCGTAGTGGGTCTCGACGTCGTGGGGCTGAACTACCTTTTCCAGCCCCTTCTTGAACTCGGCGAGCACATCCTCAGCCGAGTACTGAAAATCGTCGCTGCTCGCCGACTCATTCGCCCCTGAAGCGAATTCCGAATCGGCACTGATCTCGGATGCCAGGGGCCCTTGCGCGCCCTCCAGCTCGATCAAACGGGCCATCGCCGCTCGGGCGAAGGCGTGATCGGGATAGGCAATCAGCACGGTTTCAAGCGTTTCCCGCGCCTGCTCCAACAACCCTTGGTCCAAAAAGAATTCCGCCTCTGCCACTTCCTCGGACGCGGGGTCTTCCTGGGCGAGCGGTTCCTGGGCGGAGTCCTCCAAACCGCTCTCCGCCAATGTTTGCCCAGTCTCTTCCTCAGGTGCGGGCGCCTCGTCACTGGATTCGTACGAGACAAGGGCCTCTTCGGTGGAGAGCGAGATTGCCCCTCCATCTTCAACGTCGAAAGTGACCTCGCCCTGGGGCGCTGCCTCGCTCTCGGCCCCCGGCTCACTGGGGGCAGCTTCCAGGGGCGGCGGCGGAGGCGAGTCCAGGGATTCGTCCGGCAACAGCTCGACCGTGTCGTCGATCGAAACTTCGACTGCCTCGAGATCTTCCGTCTCGGACACCTCGCCGAGCGGCTCATCCCAATTTACAGCGGCATCGTCTGCTCTCGGTTCATGCGCCGCCGCCTCGAGGCTCTCCAGCGCGAGATCCTGGCCCTCTTCGAAATCCGGCGCGCTGCTCCCGATCTCATCCGCCGCGTCCGGCTCAATCACAATTTCCGCGTCGGAGAGCTCAGAGACTTGGTCCGCTTGGATTGCCTCCTCGGATTGGCCCAAGACTGACGTGAAAACCGGCAACTCGGGATGGTCCGGACTTCGCTCCATCAGCTTCGCGAGATAAGGCTGACCCCGCTCAACGGCTTCCAGCCGGGTACAAAGTCTGAGCACGTTCAACAGCTGCTCCAGCGCTTGAGCCTGATTTCCGGCTGCCTCGTACACCAGGTATGCCTTTTCGTGCGCGTCCAGGTTCTCCGGTTCGACCGCGAAGATCCTTCCCAGGTGTTCGAGGGCTCGATCGTGCAGACCGTATTTCACATAAACGTCGGTCTCGGTCAGAATCCGGGTGAACGGATCGCCGCTGGGCTCGTTCGGGGTCGGCGCCAATCCCGGCGTCACTCGGAGAGAGATCGGGGTCCCAGGCACCGCGTTCCCCGATGGCGACTCGGTACCGGTGGGAGCGGCGTCCGCAGGCTCCAGTTGCTGAATCCTTGCACGCACCTCGTTGGCCTCGGACAATTGCCCCCGTTCGGTGAAAACCTTCACCATTTCCCTGTAGATGGAGACCGCCTTCCCGGTCTGGCCAATGTCTTGGAACGCGCCCGCTAACAGCGCCAACGTTTGAACGTCCTTCGGGTCTGCGTTGAAACAGACTTGAAGCTTGGCGAGCGCTCGCTTCTGGTCGCCCAAGGCCAGATACACGCCTGCGAGATCCCGAGCCAATTCGACGTTGTTTGGCTCTAGCGACGCAAGCCGTTCCATCACCCGCTGCACGTCGTCCTGACGCTTGTGTTTCTGCAAATACTCGATCGCGTGGCGGAACTCCCCGGCCGCCTCCGCCTTCATGTTTTCCCGGACGTAAAGCTCCGCGAGCTTTACCCGCGAGGTGACATTTTCCGGCGAGAGATCCACCAATTTTTTGAAGATGTTGAGAGATTGCTTGACGTCCCCCGCTTGCTCGTATTGGTTCGCGACCAGCTGATAGTAAGAAGCCGCCTCGGACATCAACTGAAGCTGCTGGTGCAGCTCGGCGAGCTTGAGGTTGACTTCCAACAGCCCTGGACTGAGCTTTAGAACCTGTTTGTAGAGGGCGACGGCCTTGAGAAAGAATCCTTCGCCCGAATAACTTTCGGCAACTTTCGTGAAGAAGTGCGCCGCCTGTACATTGTCATTCTTTTTTTGATACAGTTCGCCGAGCTTTTGAAGCGCACGTGTATCCTTGGGGTCTGCATTAAGGATCTTTTGATATTCCTTGATCGCCTTGTCGTAGGCCCCTTTCGCGACCAGTTTCGCCGCGGCTTCGATGATTTTGTTCTTGTCCATCGAGGAGGTCTACGGCTCTCGCGAAACACCAAAAGCCTCGAAACTACGCGGGTTTCGCTCGAATAACGCTCGCGTATCAGGTTATCGGAGTGGCGCGCGTGGGGCAAGGCTGCGGGCCACGGCGCACCACGCTCACCCGCTCCCACCTTTCATCTCCTGCGAGCGCTCCACGAGCTCACGGTGTTTCTTCGACCGCTTTTCGCAATCTTCGGGTGCCGGTTTCCGACGAGAGTAATCGCTCCACCAAACGGGTGTCATAAGCGCCGCTGGCGAAACTCTCATCGGCGAGGACGGCGCGATGAAACGGGATATTGGTCTTAATGCCCTTGATCACGTACTCGGAGAGAGCGCGCTGCATTCTTCGGATCGCGGTGGGGCGGTCTTCAGCGGTGACGATCAGTTTCGCCAGCAGCGAATCATAAAAAGGTAGGACGGAGTAGTCCTGATAGGCGGCGGAATCCACCCGGATTCCGAACCCGCCGGGTGCGCTGTAGGCGGTGATTTGCCCTGGCGAAGGGGCAAAGGTAATTGGATCTTCCGCGTTGATCCGGCACTCGATGGCCGCGCCGCTGAACCGAACTTCGCTTTGCTTTCGCGCCAGCGGCTGACCCGCCGCCAGATTGATCTGTTCACGCACCAGGTCCAGGGTGGTCACCGACTCGGTGACGGGATGCTCAACTTGAAGCCGGGTGTTCATTTCCATGAAATAGAACCGGCCCTGGTCGTCGAGCAGGTACTCGACGGTGCCGAGGTTGTTGTAGCGGATCTTTTCCATCGCCCGCACCGAGGCGTCGCCCATCTGCTCTCGCAGTTCCGCCGACAGCGCGGGCGAGGGGCTCTCCTCGATCAATTTCTGGTGCCGCCGTTGCACCGAGCATTCCCGCTCGCCCAGGTGGATCACCTTGCCATATTCATCGGCCACGATCTGAATCTCGAGATGCCGGGGTCTCTCGACGTAGCGCTCGAGGTACAAGTCCCCATTTCCAAAGCTGGCCACCGCCTCGGCGGAGGCGGTGGAAAACGCCTGAGTCACCGCTCCGGGGCTGCGAACGATCTTCATTCCGCGCCCGCCGCCGCCTGCGGCCGCCTTGAGAATCACCGGGAAACCAATTTCGCGCGCGATCGCGACCGCCTCGTTGGGCTCTTTGAGCACGCCGGGCGATCCGGGGAGGATCGGCAGCCCGGATTGGCGCGCCGCTTCCCGGGCCTGAACCTTGTTCCCCATCAGTCGGAGCATCTCCGGGCGGGGGCCGATGAAGCGAATTTTGCAGTTTTCGCAGACCTCGGCGAACTCGCTGTTTTCCGACAAGAATCCATAGCCGGGGTGGATCGCATCCGCGCGAGTGATTTCCGCCGCCGATAGGATCGCCGGGATGTTGAGATAGCTGTCCTTCGAGGGAGGGGGGCCGATGCACACCGCCTCGTCGGCGAATCGGACGTGCAATGCGTTTGCGTCGGCGGTGGAGTGGATCGCCACGGTTGAAATTGCCAGCTCGCGGCAGGCACGGATGATGCGCAGCGCGATTTCTCCCCGATTGGCGATCAGGATTTTTTTGAACAAGGCCTAGGTCGGCTCGAGTCGGAACAGCGGCTGACCAAATTCAACCGGCTGCCCATTTTCAGCCAAGATTTCCACCACCGTGCCCGCGATTTCAGATTCAATTTCATTCATCAACTTCATGGCTTCAACGATGCAAAGGACCTGGCCCTTCTTGACCGCAGCTCCCACCTCAACGAACGGTGGCTGATCCGGCGCCGGAGTGCGATAGAAGGTGCCGACGAACGGGGACGTGACCAGATGACCGCCCGGAACCGGGGCCGATCCCGCTTGCTTTTTGGAATTGGCCTCCGCCGGATTTGGCTTTTCTCTCCCGGCCTCGACCGGGCCGGGCATCACCGAGACCGATGGAAATCCCACCGAGACCGATGGGTGGGCGCCGCTGCCGCGGTGGATCAGCAGCCGCTCTCTTCCTCTTCGCCAGGAAAGGCGCGTCACGTCAGAGGCCTCTAGCAGCTCGATGATCTGCCGCAACACCTCCACGTCCAGGGACGACGCATCTTCCCCCGGCTTGGGCAACGCTGCGAACCTCGCCGAACTGTGACGCGCTGCGGGTTTTCGCTTCTTCACAATTACACGCTCCCCGCTACGAGGCGGACGAAACGCGAGTCAGATATTTTCCGTCACGGGTGTCGATCTTCAACACGTCGCCCTCGTTGATGAACAGCGGCACTTGAACCTGGTAGCCGGTCTCGACTTCGGCCGGCTTCATCGCCCCGGACACGGTATCCCCGCGAACCCCCGGATCGCACTTCACCACCTTCAAGTCCACCGAGTTGGGCAGCGAGACTCCAATCGCCCGACCATTGTAGAAGAGGATCGAGACGTCGATGTTTTCCTTCAAGAACCACTTCTGATCGCCGAGCGCTTTTTCGTTGATGAACGTCTGTTCGTAGGTCCGGTTGTTCATGAAGTAGTAATCTTCGCCCTGCTTGTAGAGATACTGCATCTCATGTTCTTCGATGTCCGGCTTGCCCACTTTATCGCCGCTCTTGAAGGTGGGTTGCAGCACCCGGCCGGTCAGCAAGCTGCGAATGCTGGTTCGCACGAACGCCGAGCCCTTGCCGGGCTTGACGTGCTGAAATTCGACGATCTCAAACGGCTCTCCATCGACCTCGATCTTGAGCCCCTTGCGAAACTCCGAAGTGTCAATCACGCCGGCCATCTTCGAACTCTCCTCGACTCGCCTCGACTGCTGAGTGTGTAGCCGATGCGGGATCCGCAGCATAGGAGAAATGCTCATCGGGCGCCGCAAATCCGTCGGATTGTGGGCAGCCAGCGCTTCAGGCCAATGGGCTAAAGCTCGGCCAGAAGCTTCGGCGCGGCCACCCGGAGCAGATACCGCGCCCTGCCGAAGTTGGCATCCGGACGGACGGCGAGCGCGAGGAAGTAGTCGGGTGACACCGCCCGGATCAGGGCGGTGAGCCGCTCTGCGTTGATGCTCAGCTCATTCACCGCGCCGGTCTTGAGCGCGCCGGAAGCCTGCTTGAACTGGCTGAGAACGTTCGCGAACTCCACCCAGGTGGCGGACAAATCGAGCTCATCTGCCACTGGCAACTGGTGACTTTCCACCGCGATGCCGTCGAATCCCATGATGGTGCACCCGATCGCCCCGTCCACTTGCTCAACCACAGCCTGGAGCTGCGCTCGAAGGGACATGCCAGCGCCTTCTCGTCCTTGGCCCGGAAGGGTCAAGCGGTGGGGCAACCGTTCGGCGGAGGAGTGAACTGTCTGCAGCAGCCGACCAACGACCCGTCTTGTCCTCCAGGCGATCCGCACGGGCCGCTCAGAACCCTTCGATCGCCGGCCGCGCAACCTTGAAAGCCGCTGTTGAAGACCTCGATCGTATAGGTCACCTTGTTGGTGTTGACCTTTTGCCCGGACGCCAGCTCACCCCGCAATTGAATGGTGATGTTGAGGGTCACCACATCTCCGACCCTGACGGTGCTCGCCAGCCTCTGTGCGGTGGTGGCGGTAATCATGTCGATGCCGATGAAGCTGGTCGACGATGCACCCGCAGGGAGCCGAAAATAGATCGGGAGCAATTCGTCGGCCAGGGGCGGGCTCAGGGCAGGTACCGAGCTGTAGCTGTAGAGGATTTCAGTGGCGATCCAATCGTTCCGGCTGGGCCCTTGAAACGGCGACTCGCCGGAAACCCCGTTCGAGAGCTGCTGGAAAGTGGATTCCATCTGAAACTGGAGGAGGTAGGAGCTGGTTCCAGCGATGTCCAGCGTTCCGGCGGTGATGCCAACCGTCGCGGCCTGGCAAGCCCCGTTTATCTGTGCGTTTTGGTAGGGAAATGCGTTCAGCAGATGAATCGAGCTGTCGTTGGGGACGCATCCAACTACCAGGCAGGGTGAGACAGCCATCAACGCTCTCAACAGTTGCTTTGCAATGCCCTGGCTCATGTTCCGCTCTCTCAGAGATTTTGCGCGATCGTCTGCCGGTTCACGATCCGCGGGGTGATGAAGATCAACAGCTCCTGGCGGTTGTCGCCTTCGGTGGTGCTCCGGAAGAAGAAGCCCAACAGAGGAAGCTTGCCAAAGAAGGGCACCATCGCGGTGCTGCTCGAGCCGCGGCGCACGTAGATGCCGCCGATCACCGTGGTATCGCCATCCTTGACCAGGACCTGGGTGTTGGCTTCCTTGCGCTGGATCGCCGGCTGCCCATTGGCGCCGGTGTTCGCCGGGTCAGGTTGGTTGTTTTCGGCGCGGATGTTCATCATCACGCTGCCGTTTTGGGTCACGTGCGGGGTCACTTCCAACGAGAGCCGCGCCTCGACGAACGTGGTGTTGACGCCCGCCGCCGAGGTTTGGCTGAAGGGGATGGAAACGCCCTGGCTGATTCGAGCGGTGGTGTGATCCAAGGTGGTGACCTTTGGCGCCGAGATCGTCTTGACCGAGCCTTGGTTTTCAAGCGCGGAGAGGCGCAAGTTGAGATTTGCAGCGCCGCCGGCGGAACCGAACACAAACCCGATCGCGCCACCGGATCCGGAGCCCACCGCAGCCGGCAGGTTGACCGCGAAGTTCGGAGTATCCGGAAGCCCCGGCGCCGTGCCCGGAGAGGCGCCCCGGGCCACCACGTTGTACGGGAACGCCAGGCCCGTGGGATTGCCCGTGCCGGTGGCCGCTTGCGCGCCGCCGCCCCATTGGACGCCGATCTGCTTGCTGAAGGTGGTGTTCGCTTCCACGATTCGGCTTTCGATCAGAACTTGCGGGGTTTGGGTATCCAGCTTTTGCACCAAAGACCTGGCCCGGCCGATGTTCGAAAGGACGTCCCGGACGATGAGAACGTTGGTTCGCGCGTCGACGGTGACGGTTCCGCGCTCGGAGAGCACGTCCTTCACCCGGGCCGACATGTCGGAGGCGGCGGCAAAGTTGACGGGAATCAGCTGCACCACCAGGTCCTCCTGGCGAATCATCGACTTGCGGCGCTCTTCCCGCAGCTTGGCCTCCTCCTCCAGCGCTTTGAGCGGCGCCACCCTGACGATGTTGCCCAATTCCTCCTTGCCCAGACCCTTGGAGCGCAAGATCAGCTCCAGCGCCTGGTCCCATGGGACGTTGCGCAGGCGGATACTGACCTTTCCCTGCACGTCGTCAGCGACCACGATGTTCTTCTTGGAAACCTCGGCGATCAGGCGCAGCAAGTTGTGGATGTCGATGTCCTTGAATTCGAACGATACCCGCTTGCCCACGTACTTCGACCGCCCCGATGAAGAGGGCGGCGCTTGCGCCGCGGCCGGCGGCCCGGCTTGCTCCGCCGCCGTTTTTTGTTCCACCATCGCCTCCTCTGTCTTAGCGCTGGCGGTCGCCGATTTCGCGCTCAGCTCCCAGCTCAGGCCATTGGCGGTGGGACTGACCGCGCCCTCGAATGGGGAACTCGCCGAAACCACCACCCGCACCCGCTCGGGGGGATTGGGCACGGTGAATGCGCTGATCATCTTCACCGGGGTTTCTAGGGCGCTGGTGTCAAGGCTCCGTTCCAGCTTTTTCGCCAGCTTTGCCGATTCCAGCGTAAGCACCGCGCTGCGCTCGTCCGGATGCTCCAATTTCCAGGCCACCGGCGCCGAGAGCTTGAGCTCGATTCGGCCTCCACTCGCACTCTCGTGAAAGGTGAGCTCTTTGACCTGGGCAACCGGTTTTGCCGCGCGCAGCGATCCTTCGGGCTTGATGCGGGGTCCGGAGGTTTCCAACGAGCGCACGTCGATCTTGGCGCCATCGATCTCGATTTCCCCATCCTCCACAGGCGGTGGCTGGGCGCTCAAACTTCGGGAAGCGATCTTTCCCGCCCCGGGCCTCGGTCCCCGTCCCAGAATCAGCTCAAACCGCCGCCCCCTCTGGCGAGTGGTGTGCGAGGGAACCGGGCCACGCAGATCCACCACCAGGCGAACCTTGTCCGCGTGCGCTCCGGCGCGTATCTCTCTCACCAGGGGCGAATGGACTCTGGGCGCTCTCGCCCTCAGGGCGACGCCGTACAAGTCCAGCACCAGGCGCGGCGGGTCGTTGAGCTCGAGCACCTGGTCCTTGGCAATTTCGCCATCGCTGTCGATCCGCAGTGCGTCCTTGGAAAAGCTGATCCGCTGCACCTGCTTGGCCGGGTGGCGAACCTCCCGCTCCTCCAAATCGGAATTGAGTGGCCGATCGGCAGCGGATGCCGAGGATGGCTCCGGCTCGGCGGGCGGGGCGGCGAGCTTCGGGGCTGCAGCGCCGGGCTCAGCCGAAGAACGCGCGGATGGGCTTGGCGCGCCGCCCGGTTCTCGGTCCTCCTCGAACACCGAAATCAAAAGTCGATTGCCCTCGGCGTGAACGTCGTAACGGGCGGGACGGGCCAGCCCTACCAGGATCCGTCCGATGCTGGATCGGGCGTCGGAGAATTGAGACGTCACCACGCCGCTGATCGGCCCCGCGCCGGGCCGCTGTCCCTCCACGGCGTGGGCATCGGTCGATGAAACATCGACGATCAAGCGATCTGGATCGGGGAGCCGGAATACGGTGAAGTTCGGAGACTGATTTCCCCTGACGGTGACCTGGGCGCCTCGGTCGGTGGGAGTGACCTTCAAGTCTTCCAGCCGATTGAGATCGGACCCTGCTGCCAATCCCGATGTCAGGCAAGCAGCGAACAGTACCCTCAACTTGAGAGTCATTTGGCTCCCCTCAATTGCGCGTCCGGAACAAAGCATCTTTTGAGACATGGATTGGCTCATTCAGTATTGCTTGCCATTGGAGAGGTCGACGACCGGCGCAAAACTCTTGTCTGGCTTTAGGTGTAGGCTGATCGGGTTCGGATTCAGCTTTCCATCGGGAGCCGTCCACAACTCTGTCACGGTGACCGCATCGCGAAGTATCTGGGTCACCTTCCCGCCCTGTTTCCCCATCCGAGTATTTCGGTGGATCACGTAGCCCCGGCCCATTGGGTCTTCGACCATCGCCAGGGGATTGGCGTCTCCGGTGACCACGCCGACCAAGACCAGCTGATCCAGGTCCCACTGGCACAGGGGGTCCTTGCAGGTGGTTTGGGTCTGTGTCGGCAATCGCTGTTCATCCACCAGGCTGCGAAACGGATCTCGCTTGCCGAGCGGGTTGTAGGTGTAGAGGTAAGGGGGGAGAGCCACGGTTCCCGCATCCGGAGCGGCGGCCTTGACCGCCGGCCCGGACTTGGCCGCGACCTCGGCGCCCGCGGCGGGCTTCTTGTTCTCCGCGCATCCGGCCGCGGCCAGGGCGCAACTTCCGATGATCACCAGCAGGCGTCCGCTCATTGGGCACCTGGCTTGGGCGCCTGTGCACCGCCCGGGTTGTCGAGAAACCGGAAGGTGGTCGCCATAAACTCCGAGCTGAGCACCACCTTGTCGTTCTTCGTTATTGGATTGCTAAATTTGATGTTACTGACGTTGACAATTCGCCGCATCGTCGAAACATCCTGTAGAAACATCGCAATTTCGTGGTAGTTGCCCACCAGGGCGACTTTGATCGGAATCTTGGCGAAGAAGCCCGCCGGGGACTCCACGCCGGGCTCGACTCGGGAAATCTCCAGGCCGGATCGCTTTCCGATGTCGTTGATCTGGGTCAACAGTTCATCGATTTCCTTCTTCTCTGGCAACTCGGTGAGCGCCTCCGCCAGCTTCTGTTCCAGAGTGTCCATCTCCCGCCGGCGTTCGTTGAGGTTTTGGGCGATCTCCTGTTTTTCCGCCAACTGGCGATCCAGCTGGCGCATCCGCTCCTGCTGCTGGGCGATTGAATCTTCGAGCGGTTGAATCACCAGGAAGAAGTTCAAGGCGCTGAGCACAATCACCACCCCGGCCAGCCCCCCGTATTTGGCTGCCGCCGGTGCCTTGGAGATTTTGTCGAGCAGCTGTTCCATGGTCTCTAGATGGCGTAGTTGACGGAAAGGCCAATCTCGAAGTCGACAACCTTCGACCCGCCGGAGCCGCCCTTCGAGTCGCGTTGCTCGGCGTGCCTGAGTTCGATGTTGCTGAAGAATGCTCCCACATCCGCCACGGCGAAGTCTTCGATGGCATTGCCACCCACCAGAAGTTCCACCCGCGAGGTTTTCGCGTCCCGCCGCTGTTCAACCAAGCGCCCCATCCCCTTGGGCGTCCACACCACGTTCGCCAACGAGCGCATCAGGTCCGCCACGTCGTCGTGATTGAGGGCGGTGCCGTGGATTTTTGCGGTGTTGGTCTTCTCGTCGAACTCGCTGAGCCAAACTTTTTTCGGGACCGCGGTGGCCAGTGCGTCGAGCAGCTTGACCGGACCGGTTCGGCCCTTTCGCAGTCCGTTCAAAATCTTGAGCTTGTCCTCGACTTCCTTTTTTCTGGCATTGAGGTTGTTGACCTCCCCGATCACCTTTTCCAACTCGGCGATCCGCGCCTGAGTCTGATTGAGGCGGCTCAGATTCCGCTCGTACTCCGAATTGATCTGCTCGTAGAACACGTAGTTGCCGACCACGCTGAGGATCAACACTCCCCCGCAGAGGACCAGAAATTGCCGGCTGATCTCACGCTTGCGGCCTTGGCGGACCGGCAGCAGGTTGATTCTGATCAGGGTCGCCATCTGGCACCTTTCAAAGTTGCGCGCGCCGGGCTCAATTCAGCTTGTCCCCCGCCTTGCGCAGCGCCAGCCCCACCGCCACCGCCGCCATCGGCGCCACTTCGGTGATGAACGCGGGATCGAACCTCCGCTCGTCCACCTCAATCGCCTTGAAGGGGTTCATGATCTCCACCGGCACTCCCACTCGGCTCTCGATGGTCTTGAACAGCGCCGGAATTTTCGCCGTGCCCCCCGAGAGGAACACCCGGCTGAAGTGCGGGTCGGCGGCGGTGCTGGCGTAGAAGTCCAGGGAGCGCTGGATCTCCCCGGCCACCTGCTCGGCAACGGTGACCATCACCCGCTCCACTTCATGCGGAACCACCGCCTCGGACTCGCTGTGACCGCCGCCGGTCTTCAGCGCCTCGGCTTCTTCAAACGAGACGTTGAGCTGCTTTTGAATTTCCTCGGTGAATTGATTTCCACCGATGGTGACATCGCGCGTGAATACGGTGATGCCCCCGGAGAGAATATTGATGTTCACTACCGAGGCCCCGGCGTTGATCAGGACAATGGTGCGGTCGGGCACGTCGTAGTTGGAGGAAAACATGTTTTGAACGGCGAAGGCATCGACGTCGACCACCGCCGGAATCAGTCCCGCCTCGGAGACCACCGTGGTGTAGTCGTTGATCATGTCCTTCTTGGCCGCCACCAAGAGCACGTCCATCTGCCCGGTGGCGTCGTCGGCCTCCGGGTTAAGGATTTGGGTGTCGATGTTCACGTCTTTGACGTCAAAGGGTATGTACTGTTCGGCCTCCCACTGAATCGATTCCTCCAGTTCCTCCTGGGTCATTCGGGGCATCGAAATTTTCTTGATGATCACCGAATGCCCGGAAACGCCGATCGCCACTTCCTTTTGTTTGATCCGCAGCTCACTCACCAATTCCTGGGTGGCCTGGACGATCGCGGTGGAGTTCATCAGGGCGCCGTCGACGATCGCCTCCGGCGGAAGGGGCTTCATCCCAAAGCTCTGCAGGGCGTACACCGCCTGTCCCCGGCGCCGCAGCTCCTTGAGCTGAATCATCTTGACCGATGTCGATCCGATGTCCAACCCGATTGCCAACTTGCCCTTCGCCATCATGCTCCTTTGTCGGCTGGGTTTGTCGACGCTGCGAAGCGCCGTCGCCCGGCACGACGCGCCCTCATGCGCTCCTGGGGTGTGGAGTGCTCAGGTCCCAAAACACCTTCTGCCGGTCACTGACCTTCAGTCCGAGCGCAAGAATGATCTTTCGCTTGGTATCCATTCGGCAGCTTTCACCGCGCTCAATCCGATCGATGGTGAGCACCGAGACGCCAGCTCTCCGCGCAAGCTCGGCCTTGGACATCAGCTGATCTTCTCGCAGGCGCCTCACGTTGTTTGACTTTGGATTGGCCATTCCCTCTCCGAAGACCGGAATGAGAATTATCAGGCGGTGAACAGGTTGCGTCAACCAGACGCGGATTTAATTACACGTCAAATACATCTAAGATACATCGACTTATATCATTCGAAGTGGTGGGCTGCGGTGCGACCCGAGACGAATGAAGGGATACTTCGTCCCTTGTATGTATTCTAGTTACGTTCGCCTTCGGCGTCGGGGTCGATCCCGTATTCTTTGATCTTGTAGAGCAGAGCGCGGTGGCTGATTTCCAGGACTTCCGCGGCTCGGGTCCGATTGCCTTTGGTTCGTCGCAGCGCCGCTCGAATGTAAGTTTCTTCGATTTCGCGGATCGCCCGCTTGAGCGACAATTGACTGGGATCTCCGCCGGTGGCCAGAAGTGGCGCCCCTTCGGAACGCCCATCGGGTAGGCTCCAAATCCGCTCGGGTAGGTTTTGAAGAACGACCAGATCGGCCTCCGCCAACAGCACCGCGCGCTCGACGGCATTCTCCAGCTCCCGCACGTTTCCGGGCCAAGGGTAGGAGAGCAGCATCGACTCCGCTTCCGGAGAGAACCCCAGCACCTGCTTTTCTCGATTCAACTCCCGGTTGAAACGACTCAGAAAGTGTCGCGCCAGGGTGACGATGTCTTCCCCGCGCTCCCGCAACGGAGGCACCTGTAGGTTCACCACGTTCAGTCGGTAGTACAAATCCTCACGAAACTGCCCGCGCTCCACCAGCTTGCCCAAGTCGCGCAGGGTGGCGGCGACCACTCGAACGTCAAGCCGCTCGGATTTGGTTTCACCCACCGGCCGGATTTCTCCTTCTTGGAAAAATCTGAGGAGCTTCACCTGCGCGGGCTGGGGCAACTCTCCGATTTCATCGAGAAACAAGGTGCCGGCATCCGCCTCGGCGAACAGGCCCCGCTTGGCGGTGCGGGCATCGGTAAACGCGCCCCGGGCGTGCCCAAACAGTTCCGATTCGATCAATCCCGCCGGAATCGCCCCGCAATTGACGGTCACGAACGGCATCGCAGCGCGTGGAGAGAGCTCGTGGATCGCCTGGGCAACCAGCTCTTTGCCGGTGCCGCTTTCGCCGGTGATCAGCACCGTGGTGGTCACCGGCGCCACCTTGACGATCTGCTTGTGCAGTTCTTGAATGCCCGGGCTCGCCCCCAGCATTCCTTTGAGCGGTGAGGTTCCGCCCCGGGTCTCCTTGAGGCGGCGATTCTCCTTCACCAACCGCTGCCGTTCTTCGGCCTTGCGGAGGATGATCTCCAGCTCTTCGGGCTTGAATGGCTTGTGGACGTAGCCGTAGGCGCCCAGGGTGATCGCTTCCAGGGCGCGATCCTCGGTACCGTAGGCGCTCATCATCACGAAGGTGAGCTCGGGCCATTGCGACAACGCTTGTCGGAGCACCATCAGGCCGTCGAGCTTCGGCATTCGCACATCCGACACCACCGCGTCATAGTGGCGGCCAGCGAGTTCTTGAAGGGCTTCGGTGCCGTCGGACACCGCTCTGACTTCATATCCCCGCTCGGTCAAGAACAGCGACAGAACGTGGCGGATCGACGGTTCGTCATCGGCAATGAGGATCGAGCGGAACGTTCCCATCTCGGTGGCGAGGGCTGGGATATCATCCTCGCAGCGCTCTCAAAGCGATAGGATCACAGTTACCTTCATGCCGCAGGAACGCTTACCGTGAATCTCGCTCCGCCGCTCTCGAGGTTGCCTGCGGTCAACTGCCCTTCCATCGACGAGAGCAAGTGCATCGAGACCGCCAATCCAAGTCCGGTTCCCTTTCCGGCGGCCTTGGTGGTGAAAAATGGCTCGAACAGGCGCGGCAAGACCTCGGCGGGAATGCCCGGGCCGGTGTCCTCCACCTCCAAGATCACTCTTTCATTCTGGCGTCGGGCCCGGACTCGAATCTCTCCCTTGCCGTCGATCGCGTGCGAGGCGTTGATCAGCAAATTGATCAGCACTTGAGACAAAGGACCTGCTTCCGCCTTGGCCACCACGCCGGGCGAGATTTCCAGAGCCATTTGCACCTGCGCGAATTCGGGGCCGGCGCTAACCAGCCGAACACAGGTCTGAACCAACTCCGAGATTTCGACCGGGCCGCGCGCTCCGCGCGTTGGGCGACCCAGATCCAGCAAGCCATGCACGATCCGGTCGATCCGCTGCACCTCGGCGTCGATGCGTTCCAGACATTGTTTCAACTCCTCGGGAGAGTTGATCCGGCTGCGCGCAAGCGCCAAGTAACCCAGAATGCCGCCCAGCGGGTTGCCCACCTCGTGGGCCACGCCCGCCGCCAGCTCCCCGACCGTGGCCAATCGCGCTGCCGAAACCAGTTCGGTCTGTGCACGGGTCAGCCGTTCGTTGGCCGCGCTGAGATCCGCAAGTTGTTGGCGAGTAATCGCCTGCTGCTGGCGCAGAGCTTCCGCCATCCGATGGAGCGCCGCTTGGACCCGGGAAACCAGGGGTCCGGCTCCGGAGAAGAACGGGATTTCCATCTCCAGCCTGCTCAGCTGGTCGATCGACTGCTCCATCCGGCGAAGGGGCCGCGCCACCATCAGGTTGAGTACCAGCGAGCAGATGACCGTCACCAGCAGCATGTCCAGCGCCAGGTAAAAAGGCAGAAAACCTCGGGTCAATTCCACACCCTGTGCCTCGGCCCCGGCCGGGGCGAGGCGAACAATGGTGTTCATCATCCGAACAATCACCGGCTGGAGCGTGAGCCAGGTCAGGCCGGTGGAAACCGATCCGAACAGGAAGGCGATGCTGGCGATCCGCAGCTTCATAGAATTGTCTTAGGCGGAGGAAGCGAGAAACCACTCCTTGACCGCGGTCGGCACCCGCTCCGCGAGCCACGGTCCCAACAGCATCAACTCGATCGCCGCCAAAGACAGCCAGGGACCAAATGGGAGATTGTGCGGACCCGGGGTCCAGTCCTCGTCTCCCGCGGCAGGTGCATCCGCGGCACCCGAAATCGGCGCCGCGCCCACCGCCGGCGGCGGCTGCGGTTTACCCTGGGCGGGCGCAGGGCCCGCTCGGCCGAAGGCAAGCAGGAGAACGCTTCCCGCGATCGCACCTTGGACCGAGGCCAGAAAAACCAATCCCAAGAGCGCGCGATAGCCGAGAAACGCGCCCAGCAACGCAAGCAAATACTTATCGCCACCTCCCAAGGCTTCCTTTTTGAAAATTCTCTCCCCAAGCCACTCCAGGATCCAAAACACGGCGAATCCGGCCACCGCTCCCAGCAGCGACTCACGCAGGTGGTCCCAGCCGCGCGGAATCGAGAGCAGCAGGCCAAAAACGATGCCGGGCAAGGTAATCGAAAAAGGAAGGATCCAATGCTCCAGGTCGATGAAGGTCAGGGGAATCAACAGCATCACCAGGGTGAGCGCGTTCACCAATTCCCAAGTCCAGCCGTAGCGCTGAAGGCACGCGAAAAACAGGAGCCCGGTGAGGAGTTCAACGGTCGGATATCGCCAGGAGATTGGGGCGCGGCATGAGCGGCAGCGGCCTCGAAGGGCCACCCAAGACAGTACTGGAAGGTTCTCGAACCAAGCGAGCTGATGGCCGCAGCGTGGGCAGCGCGAACGAGGCCGGACGATGCTTTGCTGGTGCGGAACCCGCGCGATCACCACGTTGAGAAAGCTGCCGAGGATCAGTCCCAAGGCGATGAGGCCCCCCGAGGACAACCGATTCAGGTCGAGCGCAGGACTCACGAGCGAACCGCCGCTCGGGAGAGCCACAGCCAAATCGCCAGCCCGACCGCCGACAGCGAGGCGCCCAGGCGCAGACCCGGGTCAGCGAAGTGAAATTCGATCCGATGCCTCCCTTCGGGAACCCGGACGCCCATGGTCGCCAGATTGGTTCTCAGCACGGTCGCATTTTGGCTGTCTATGGTCACCGTCCAGCCAGGATAATAGCTGGTGGCAAACACCAAGAACCCACCCCCGGCGGGCACCTGAGCGGTGAGTGCCGCGCTTTTGCTTCCGATCGCCAGACCGTCGATGGTAAGCGGCTCGAACGTGGCGCTCGGCCCTCCTTCGACTACAGCCGCGGTGGAAGGCGAGAAGGTGGCGGAGCGGAGGGCCCGTGCCGCAGCGTCAGGCCCCTCAACCCCGACAATTTGCAACACCCCATGAATTCGCGGCACGCATTCTCTGAGCTCGAGCAAAACCAGGCGAAGGGTCGGCCACTCTTCCGTCGGCTCTACCCGCGCGTCCTCCGTCAACTTCGCTCCCGAGGCCGAGAGCACGAAGCAAGCCGCCCCAAGCTGCGCCAGCCGGATCGGATCGGAACCCAAGCTGGAAAACAGGGCCAAAGTGCGCTGAAGTGCCAAGGCCCCGTATCCGCTGACTTCCTCGAGGCCAAAGACTCCGCCCAAGTTGCTCTTGAGGGTCATCAGCTCCCACGCCCGAGTCGCGCTCAGCTGCTCAGGCGTGGACCCGCGGGGTGTGACCGCGCGAAGCTCGGGAGAGTCCCGCAGGAAGCGCCAACGGCCGGCAGGCGCATGGCTCAGAATCGCGTCGGCCACCACCGGTCGATGCGAGTAGAGCTGGATGTCCTCGAACCAAACAACTCTTCGGGCCGCGAGCAGCAGATCCACCAGTACCACGGCGACCAGAACGATCCGCAACGGCCAACGCTTCCCGGAGCGACGGACCAGATACAAAGACGCTGCCGAAAGCAGCCCGAGCAAAAGCGCCGTCGCCAGCGAAGTCCGAGCCGAATGAAGCGGCCCGGCGATGCTCTCCGCCCCAAGGAAGCGATTCATCACCCCAGCCGACTCAGCCAACCAAGGGGCTTCCAGGATGGCCGTCGCAGCCACAGGCGCCGCGAGAAGAACCGCAACCATGGCCGCGCCTCGCAGCCTGCGACTCGGCAGAGGCGCTTGTCCCTCCAGACGGGCCGTGCCCAGCCCGACGAGAACGCTCCAACCCAGCGTAGCGAGAAACAGATACTTTTCGGGGTAGCGAAAGAACCGAAACGGAGGAACGTGTTCCAGCAGTGGAGCGGTGCCAGCGTAAAAGCCCAGAGCCAACACGGTGCCAACGCCAAAGAGAATGATGCCGAACACGCTGCAGCGACTCCGGGCGATTCCAAGCACGGCGAGCAACACCGTCGACGCACCCAGGTAAACGCTCAGAGCAAATGGAGTCGAGGCCGGACCATGCACCATGAACCAAGCCCAAAATTGCGGCGTTTCCAGGTATCCCCCGAAGGGAAATGGAGCAAAGAGCTCGGCGAGGCGAAGCGGATGGGTCGTCCAATCGCCCATCAGCGCCGTGGATGAGCCTCGGCTGGAGTAACCGAACGCCTGCCATGCCGGGACCAGTTGAATCGCTGCCAGGGCGGCGGCCAAGCTAAAAGCGCCCAGCAGCGTGGCCGCCGCGAGGCGTCGCGGGCGCTCTTGGAGCACGAAAAGCAGGGCGGCGATCGCCGAGAAGAGCACCGACTGCGGGTCCCCGGTGAGCGCTTGCAGTGCCACCAGTGCCGAAACGGCAGCGACCTTTCGCTTCGCCGAGCTGCGCGCACCCAAGCTCACCAGCACCCATGGCACGAAGGCGCCCCCGGCCATCAGCGCCCCGGCGCAGTGAAGGCTGACGATGTAGCCGGAAAACATGAACGCCACCGCGGCCACGATTCCCGCCAAGACGCGCCCCGTCTGCTGCCGAAGGAAGGCAAAAATCCCGAGGCCGCCGGCCAAATGATGACCCCAAAGCAGCCAGGCGTATGCCCTGGGATAGGCGAGTATCAGGTAAAGAGTGTTCGGGGGGTAGAGCGCTCCCGCATGAACATCTCCCAACAGCGGAAGGCCCATCGACGGGCCAGGATTCCACTGCGGAAGCGAACCCGCGAGCAGCGCCTCGGCGACCGCGACGTGGCTTTGCCAATAGTAGTGCAGGATGTCCCGAAAAAAGAGCGCGCTCGAAAAGATCAACGCCGGCGCCCAAAGCAGCGCAGAAGCTCCACCCAGCACCAACACCGCAACCACCCAGGTGCGAATCGATGAGCTCACCGTCGCACCTCGCCAACCGTCTCCGGACGACTCTGCAGGTAGCCCGCTTGTCGCAGCGCCTCGAGCGCCGCTGGCCCGATCTGGGGCGATCCGGTTGGCGAGCCGAGCTTGCTCCATTGGTCCAGCTGAGGCTTCAACGTGGCCATCGCGGCGTCGGCCCGCGAAGCGCTCTGCGCAACCAAATTGTGGCGTTCGCTCGGATCGCTTTTCAGATCGTAGAGCTCAACTTCCGCGAACCAGGAGCGAACTCCATTCGGAAGCTGAACGAATGCGCCCCCGGGACTGAACAGCAGTTGCTCGTCTCCGCGGTACTGAACGAAGACCTTTGCTGCCAATTCCGCGTACGCCGGTGCATCCGCGAGCTCCTTGCCTTGCAAAGCATCTGACAAGTCGCGGCCATCCAGATTCGGCGGTCGAGGGATCCCAGCCAGCGACAACAGGGTGGGCATCAAATCGATCAACTGGACTCGGGACTGAATCCGCAGTTGCGGTGGAACATGTTCCGGCCACAGAACCATCAGCGGGACATGGAGGACCTCGTCATAGGGGCCGAAGTGTTCAAGTGCCAGGCCGTGTTGGGCGATCTGTTCTCCGTGGTCGGCGGTGATCACCACGATGGTGTGGTCGAGGATCCCGTGCTCGTTGAGCGTGGCGAGTAGGCCGGCAATTTCTTCATCCACGTCCCTGATCGCGGCGTCGTAGAGGGCGATGATCTGTTCGATCTCCGCGGGCGCGAGGTCTTCGCTGCGTGGGAATTTGGCGTGATCTTCGAGAGTGAAGCTGCGCCGAAGAGTTTCTGGCTTCTGGTAGCGCAGAGGATCCTTGGGGATCAGGGGGTAGTGCGCGTTCTCGAGGTGAAACCAGGCGAAGAATGGCTGATCCCCGGTGTTCTGGAGAATTCTCTTGAATTGGCGCTGGGGAGAAATTTTGTCGCCGGATGCCGCGATCTCGGCCTCGTCGAAACGCGAGAGATAGCTCGGAGGAAAGTTCGCCAAATCCGTCCCTGCAAACGTGCGGTATCCGTGCGACGAGAGAACCTGTGCCAGGTGGGGAACATCCGTCGGCAGGAGCTGTCCTCGATGCCTGACGCGATTGCCTGCTGGGTAGCGCCCGGTAAAGAGCGCGGTCATCGATTCCCAGGTTCGCGGGGCCTGGGCCGTTGCTCGGTCAAAACGGGCGCCAAAACGCGTTGCCGCAGCCAGCGCTGGAGTGGTGTCTCGTTGGTAGCCGTAGGCGCTCAAGTGATCGGGACGAACTGCGTCGCAAGTGACGAGAAGGATGTTGGGAGACTGCCCTGGATAGAGAATCCGAGGATTCGACCATAGCCCTCGCGCGTGAGCAGGGTCGTCGACCGCATCGGAGGCGAGCGTGATCCGGGTCTTGCCGCCCGAAGCGCCGGTCAATTTGAGACGATGATCATGCCAATGGCGGTCGTTTTTGACCACCTCATCCAGCAGCACCTTGCCGTCCTGCACCACCTGGAACCGCACCGCGGCGCCTCGAACGCCGGGCTCGTGCCCGGTGCCAAGGTCCAGCGTCGCATCACCTTTCAACCCGACCTCGAACACGTATCGGCTTCGGTGCCGAGCCACCAGGCCGGAACGCCAATTCGTTCCAGTTGGGGTGAGATTCGGCGACCTGCGAATCAATGCCGCGATGATTGGATTTTTCGGCGCATCCGGATCTGCCATTTTGGCGTCAAACACCCGCAGTGCTCCGCCCCTCACACCCGACCCGGAGATCACCAACAAAGCAGCAGCCGCCGTCTCAGGTAGATGATCGAAGCGCTGGTAGATTCGGGTCTCCCCCCGCGAAGAGACCAGATCGCACGGCCCAAGGGTTCTTCCCGGGGGCGGTCCCGCAATCAGTCTCGGTAGGTGCCCAAGGTTCTCTAACTCGTCCTCCCCAAGGCTTCGAAGGGTGGCGGTGGCGACGCCGGACAATTGAAGCCGCAATCGGACCACAAACGCCCTGTTGGGTTCGGGGAAGAACGGCAGCGCGAGCGAGGCGTTGCTCGGTATCGATGGCAGCGCATCGAGCGCGTAGATGGTCCGCTCCGCTGGCACGGTGGGAAGTTCGGAGGCATCGATCAGAGCCTCAATCAGCCGCGCTTCGGAACGGCTCACCGGCCGCCAGGGGGGCAGCGAGCCCAGGAGTAAGGCGCCCGAGGCCAGCCCGATCAGCGTACCCCAGACGACGGTTTTCCTCATTGCTCGCTTCTACTGACCAGGCGCTGGTTGGCGTCCAGCCATCGCAGCGGATCAAGGATCAGCCATTGAGTCAACTCGTCTCGCAAGGAAGCGAACGTTTCCGGGTAAGTCGCGGAGAGATCCTTCTGGCCGAAAGGATCATCGCGCAGGTTAAACAACTCCCAGCGAGGCGCCTGAAGGGTCGGAGTGTAAACCAGCTCCCACGGACCCCTCCGTATCGCGCGAAGCTTCGCCGCGACGGTGAGGTCCAGATACCTGCTTTGCAGAACCAAGGCGTGCGATTGAGGCTCCACTTCGAGGAGTTCAGTGACCGGCGGGTAACTGATCGCCCCGGGTGGAGCACTGGGTTCGCCGCCGAGCCAAAGCGCGGTTTCGGCAAAAATGGCTCGGGACGAGCGATCAGCGCGCAGAGCCGATACTCCGTCGAGGTCGTCTGGAATTGGCAGCTGCAGCGCATCGGCAATGGTGGGCAGAAAATCCACCCCGCTCGCGAGCTCTTTCAGGGTGCCGGCAGATGCGCCAGCTCCCTCAAGCAACAGCGGGGTGCGATTCGCCGCCTCCCCCCCGGCGAACCACTTGCCGTGCTCGGTGGTGGCCCCGGGCTCAAACAGCCCCTCACCGTGGTCGCCAGTGACTACCACCAGCCGCTGATCCCGCTCAAACCCAAGGCGTTCCAGCAGCCCGACGACGCGTCCAACTTGGCGATCGAAAGAGCGCAATGCACCGTCATAGAGAGCTCGGACCTGTTGCACCTCGTCCTCGGTGGGGCGTGTCGACAACCGCGCAATGTCGTTCACCTGCTGGATTTCATACGAGTAGCGACTCGCCCCGCGATAATCCGAATGGGTAAAGGCAGTCGCATCCGGCATCGGCGCCGCAAACGGAAGGTGGGTCACCGAATAAAAAACCACGATCAAAAATGGCCGCTCATCACCGACCAGCCGCAGCAGTTCACTTTCCACCCGGTCGGTCAGCAACTCCGGATCCGCGTTGACCGGCAAGTAGCGACCAATCGGCAGCGCCCACTGGCCGAACGAACCGGTGAGAAACGCCATCGCCAGCGGAAGCCGTTGAAACAGTTCTCGATCGATGAGCACCTCCAAACTCGTGGCTGGAGGAGCTTCGACGCGATCGAAGCCAAAGCGCACTCGGTTGAACATTTCCCCGGCGTAGTCACTGACCACCAGGGTCTGATAGCCGTGCGCGTGCAAGAGCTTGGGCAAGGTCGGCAAGAGCAGGTTCGTTTCCTCTTGG
>Ga0126384_10000003_pt1 | contig 71159 bp, 55 predicted proteins | sample PanSoiMetPlot_36_FD_92543 | JGI IMG/M metagenome (GOLD analysis project Ga0126384, IMG submission 92543) | Tropical forest soil microbial communities from Panama - MetaG Plot_36 | ecosystem: Environmental > Terrestrial > Soil > Tropical forest > Bulk soil | place: Panama | collected 2016-02-17 | reverse complement strand
CGCGGGCTAATAGTCCATCGACAGGCGCTCGCAGACGGCGCGCGCGGCGGCGGCATCGGCGAGTGCTTCCGCCGAACCGGCATCGCACATGCGCTGGCGCACCAGCGGCACGGCGTCCGGTTCAAGGCGTTCGAGCGCCGTGGCGTAAAGGTCGGCCAGCACCGCGAGCTGGGGCATGGTGAAGCGATAGGAGTAGCGGCGCAGTGCGGTTGCCATCGCCCGCTTGCACAGTTGTCCAGCGCTGCTCGCAAGCTCGCTCCTCTCCGCGCACCTGACGATCACCCGGTCGCCGTCGGCCCACAGGTTCTGGCGTGCGAAACTGTCGACCGGGGTGCCCTGCAGCAGGGTGACGATCTCGAGGACGATTTGCGCCTTGTTCACAGGCCGCAGTCTAACCTGCCGCCCGACGCCTGCGGCAGCCCGGCGCTTCGCGGCTGCGAGAGGAGCGGGTGCCGGCCAGCGCCCCCGGGGGCAAACCCCGCGGGCTGCATCACCGCCCAGCCTGCCCCGTCAGGCGGCGCGCGCCGTCAGCGCCGCGACCGCGGCTTCGAAGGCCGCCAGCGTGAAGGCCACATCCTGCGGCGTGTGCGCCAGCGAGAGGTAGTGTTTGCTCTCGCTTTTGAGGATGCCGTTGCTGCGCAGCAGCGCGTTCAGCTGCTTTTGCATCGCCTCATTGCCCATCGCCGAGCGATAGTCCTTGATCTCGCGGTCGGTGAAAACCACATCGAACATCGGTTCGGCGCCGAGCACGCGTGCCCCGAGGCGGCTGCGTTTCAGGATCTCGGCGTAGCCCTCCATCAGCGCGCGTCCGGTTTCAAACATCGCCTCGTAGGTCCCGGGCCGCTTCAGGATTTCGAGCGTCTTGAGACCGGCGGCGGCGGCGATCGGGTTACCCGATAGCGTACCGATTTGCACGAGGTACTCGTCTTCGGCCACCGCCGCCTTGTCAAAATGCGCCATGATGTCGGCGCGGCCGGCGATGGCGGCCAGCGGAAAGCCGCCGCCGATCGCCTTGCCCAGGGTGCACACATCGGGCGTGACCCCAAAGTAGGCCTGGGCGCCGCCGTAGGCGAAGCGGAAACCGGTCACGACCTCGTCGAAGATCAGCACCAGGCCGTTGTCGCTGGTAAGCTGGCGCAGGCCCTCAAGGAAGCCCGGCGCCGGTGGAATGAGGCGCTGAAACGGTTCGACGATGATGCCGGCGAGCTCGTTGCGGTGCTCGCGGATCAGGCTGGCAACGGTTTCCAGGTCATTGAAGGGGGCGACCAGGATCTCATCGCGGATGCTCTTGGGGATGCCGGCGGAATCGGCAATCGGCAGCGGAAAATTGCCGGGCCGCTTCGGCGCCAGGCTCATGAGCCCGTAGTCGCTCATGCCATGGTAGCCGCCCTCGAATTTCAGGATTTTGTCGCGCTTTTTATAGGCGCGGGCGAGGCGCATGGCGTAGAGATCGGCCTCCGAGCCCGTGCTCACAAACCGCACTTTTTCGGCGCAGGCGACCGCCGCCACGATCTCGGCGGCAAGGCGGATGCCATATTCGTTGTTGGTGAAGAAGGTGGTGCCGGTCGCGGCCACGGCTTGCACCACGGCCACCACCTCGGGATGCGCATGGCCGACGAGCATCGGCCCGGATCCCAACAGGTAGTCGACGTATTCGTTGCCGCTGACGTCCCAGACGCGGCTGCCGCGGCCCCTGGCCAAAATGATGTCGTGGGAGACGTTGCCGAAACCGCCGGCCGGCAGCACGCGGCGCGCGGTCTCAACCAGTGTCCGCTCGCCATCACTCACCTCAAGCTGCCGCATTGCCATCTCCCGCACGCGCGCCGTGCCAACTGTGCCGGTGACGCTACCCCGCGCGCGGCCGTTGGGCAATCAGGCCGTGGCCGCGTCCGGGTGCAGGCACCCGCTTATGCCAGCACAGCCGATCGGCCTCGGCGGCCCAAGCAAAGGCACTTTGAGCGCTCCCAAGCGGCGCCCCGGACCAGCATTCCGGCTTTCCCCGGACGCCCGGCTGGTGCAAACTTCGCTCCGGTTTTGGAGGGAGACCATGCTCGATCTCATCATTCGCGGCGGCGACGTGGTGACGCCGCAAGGCGTTGAGCGCTGCGACGTTGGCATCAAGGGTGAAACGATCGCCGCACTCGCGGCGCCGGCAACCCTGGCTGATGAGGATGCGCAGCGCGTGATCGTGGCGACGGGAAAGATCGTGATGCCGGGCGGTATCGACCCGCACGTGCACATGCAGCACCCGTTCGTGCTGCCCGACGGTCGCGTGCTTGCCACCAAGGGCATCGACCAGGTCGGCAAGGCGGCGCTGTTCGGCGGCACCACCACCTTGATCGATTTCGCCTACATCACCGGCGAGCGCAGCGTCGAGCAGTCGATCGCCGCGCGCGATGCGGATTTTGCGCCCATTAGCCCCTGCGATTGGGCCTACCACCTGATGCTCGCCACCGATCCACCGCCGACGCAGTTTGCCGAGCTCGCCGAGGCGATCGCGGCCGGCTATCCCACCATCAAGATCTTCACCACCAACATCTGGCCGCAGCGGTTTGGCCGCATGCTCGATTTCGGCGACATTTGGGAGACCTTCCAGGTGTTGGCGAAGGCGGGCGGACTGGGCGTCATCCACGCCGAGGACAATGACATCGTCATGCACATGTATGCCAAGCTGATCCGCGAGGGGCGGGTCGGATTTGAGCACATGGCAGAGGTGCACAATGCCCTGTCGGAGGATCTGAGCTTCCGGCGCGTGTTGCGGCTGGCCGAGAGCGTGCCGGGGACCGCGCTCTACATGATGCACGTGTCGGCCGCCACCGGGGTCGCTGCCATCGCCGAGGCCCGGGCCAAGGGGTTGCCGATCTATGGCGAAAGCCTGCACCAGTACATGCTGCACACCGCCGACGATTACCGGCTGCCGAACGGCCAGATCTACCACACCTACCCCTCGCTCAAATCCGAGACCGACCGGCGCGCCTTGTGGCAAGGCACGCTCGACGGCGCCATCAACTGCGTGGCCACCGACGAGCTCTGCTGCAGTTTGGCCGAGAAGACCATGGGCAAGCGCATCGACGATACCACCGGCGGCAATTCCGGGGTCGAGCCGCGGCTTGGCGTGATGTACACCGAGATGGTCGAACGGCGCGGTTATTCGTTGCCGCGCTACGTCGACTTGGTGTCGAGCAACGCCGCCAAGATCATGGGTCTTTATCCGCGCAAGGGCGCCATTGCGGTGGGCAGCGACGCCGACCTCGCCATCCTTGATCCGAGCCGGCGCGGCAAGGTGCGCAAGGAGGATCTGCACGAGACCGACTACACGCCATGGGAGGGCCACGACATTTTTGCCTGGCCGGTGGTGACGATCCTGCGCGGCAAGGTGGTGGTCGAGGACGGCAAGTTTTTGGCGCAGCCGGGCGACGGCCGCTATCTTAAGCGCAAGATCGCCGCCGACATCCTCGAAGGCCCCCGGCTATGACGGCAGCCGTGCCCGACAGCGTGGCGGAGCTGTTGGCGGCGAGCCTGCCGCTGTGGGGGGTGAGCGGCGTCGTGGTTCGTGATGCGGCGGGCGGTGTCGAGGTTACCGCCGGCGCGGTGCGCTTTAGCATCGTGCGGGCGCCGGCCAACCTGCCCTTCCGCTGGCTGCTGGTCAGCGCCGAGCGCCGGCGCGGGGTGACCGGCGTTGCTGGGCTATTGCGCGCCGTGCGCACCGCCGTCGACCCCGATTTTCGGCCGCTGCGGGTGCGCGTGGCGGCGTTGCCGCCCAGCCCATGATCCCGGTTTGGGTCCTGACCGGCTTTCTCGGCAGCGGCAAGACCACGTTGCTTGGCCGCTGCCTGAAGCATCCCGCTTTCGCGCGCACGGCGGTGATCATCAACGAGTTCGGCGAGATTGGCCTCGATCACGACCTGATCGAGACCAGCGAGGAGAGTTTCGTCACCTTGCGGACGGGCTGCCTGTGCTGCCGGGTGCGCGACGATCTGCTGCTGACCTTGGAAGATCTGCTGCGCCGCCGCGTCGAGGGTGTGCTGGCGCCGTTCGAACGCATCATCATCGAAACCAGCGGGCTTGCCGATCCGGGTCCGATCCTGATGGCGTTGATGACCGATCAGGACATTGCCGGGCGCATCGCGCTCGCCGGCGTGGTCACCACCGTCGATGCGGTCCATGCCTTGGCCACGCTCGACCGACATGGCGAGGCGATCCGGCAGATCGCAGTGGCCGACCGCTTGGTGGTGACCAAGACCGATTTGGTTGCAGCCCCGGGCGAGCAGCTGACGGCGCGGCTGGCCGCGCTCAATCCGGCCGCGGTGGTGATTGCCGCCGCGTTCGGCGCCGTCGATGCCGAAGAACTGTTCGCCGGCAGCGGCGGCAAGCAGGCCGCCGATCTTGAGCGCTGGCTGGCATCGACCCCCGCCGCCAGCCAGCCGGCGCAACCGCATCAGGCCATTGCGTCGGTGGCGCTGGTGCGCGAGACGCCGATGCGGGCGGTGGCGCTGACCCTGCTGCTCGAATGTCTGGCCGAGCACTGCGGCAGCGACCTGTTGCGGCTCAAGGGCCTGATCCAGATTGCCGAATGCCCCGATCGTCCGGCCGTGGTGCACGGCGTCGGCCACGTCATCGAGCCGCCGGCCTGGCTCGAGCGCTGGCCCTCGGCCGACCGGCGCAGCCGCCTGGTGTTGATCGGTCGCAAGCTGCAGGCGGCGTGGGTGGAAGCGCTCGCCACCGCGCTCGAGGCCGAAGTGGCCGAGGTGCTGGCTGCGGGGCAAACCTGAGCGATTGCTGGCAACTCACAGCACCGGCTCGGCCACATCCTGCGGGGCCTCCGGCTCGACAAAGCCGCCCTCCGCCACCAGCCGGGCGAACAGACCCTTGGCCGCCACCAGCTCCCTGAACGACCCACGCTCGCTGATGCGACCGGCGTCGAGCACGAGGATCAGGTCGGCGTCGGCAACGGTCGACAGCCGGTGGGCGATGATGAAGGTGGTGCGGCCCTCGCGCATGCGGTCCATGGCCCGCTTGATGCGGGCTTCGGTCTCGACGTCCAGCGCGCTGGTGGCTTCGTCGAGGATCAGAATTGGCGCATCCTTGAGGATGGCACGGGCGATGGCGATGCGCTGGCGTTCGCCGCCGGACAGCGACGCCCCGCGCTCACCGATCACGAACTCGTAGCCGCCGGGCTTGCGGGCAATGAAATCGTGCGCCTCCGCCAGCCGTGCCGCCTGCTCGACCTCGGCATCGCTCGCCTCCGGCCGGCCGATGCGGATGTTCTCGCCGATCGAGCGGTTGAACAGCCCGGCGTCCTGAAACACCACGGCGATGGAGTGGCGAAGCGAGGTCAAGGTGACGTCGGCGATGTCCTGGCCATCGATCAGGATGCGGCCCGCATCGGGGCTGCGCAGCCGCTGCAGCAGCGCCAGCGCCGTGGTCTTGCCGGCGCCGGTCGGGCCGACCAGGGCAATGGTGTGGCCGGCCGGCGCCTCAAACGAGACGTCGAATACGCCCTGCTCGCTGTGGCGGAAGCGGAAGCTGACGTGCTGATAGGAGACGTTGCCGGCGCCGATCGCCAGCGGTTTGGCATTGGGCCGCTCGCGGACGCCTTCGGTCGCATCGAGCAGCTCGAAAAAGCTGCGCAAGGTCGGTGCGTACTGGAAGATGCGCACGGCAAAGCCGGACAACAGGTCGAGCTTGCCAATCATCAGGTTGGCAAACGCCACGAACGCCACGATGTCACCGACGCTGATTTCGCCGCGCTCGACCAGCAAGGCGCCGACGGCGAAGATCGCCACCATGGTGATGGTGGCGGCGGCGCGCGTCAGCACGGTCAGCAATCCCCACCAGGTCAGCACCGGGTACTGCGCCGCAAGCAGCTCGCTCATGACGGTGCGCATGGCCTGCATCTCGGCGGCGAGCCGGGCATAGCTCTGCACCACCGTGACGTTGCCCAAAACGTCGCCGACGCGGCCATAGACGTTGTTATGATACTGCTCGACCGTTGCCTGACCGGCGCTGGTGCGGCGCACCACCAGCAGGTTGAACACCAGATAGAGCGCTGCCAGCACCATCAAGATCAGCGCCATGCTCTTGTTCATGGTGATCGCGGTCGGTACCAGCACCACGATCCCGACCAGCGCGGTGAGCTGTTCGCGCAGGAACGACAGCCAATTCCAGAACAGCGCATCGGTGCCGGCAAGGATGGTGCGCACCACCGCACCCGAGCCCTTCTCGGCATGGTAGCTGATCGGCAAGATGATGGCGCGCTCGAAGGCGAGGCCGAGCGCGCTGAGCCGCTGGCGGTGCGCCAGCCGATCGGCCACGACCGCCACCACCACGCTGGCGATGATGCCAAACAGGCCGAGCGCCGCCCACAGGCCAATGATCGAAAACGCCGCTCCGCCGCGCGACAAGGCATCGACCACGCGGCCGAACAGCACCGGTTCGGCCAGTTGCACGATAGCGACGGCAACACCGGAGACCGCCACCCAGATGGTCAGCGCCCGTTCGGCCGCCAGCAGCGACAAGGCTCGGCGGTAGACCTGAAAAATCGTCATTCCGTGTCAACCCGCGCGCTGCCGCAGGATCCGAAGGCTCTTGAAGCTGCCGGCCGGTTGCAGGGCCCGCTGCTTGATGAGCTCGCTGGCGACCAACTCGGCTTGGTCATAGGCAAATGAGCCGGTGTAAAACAGCATTTCACCGCCCGGTTTTAGCTTGTCGGCGAGCACCAGCGCCATCTCAAGATCGCTGAGCGCACCGTAGCTATCGTTGTCGGCGGTGCGATACTCACCGACATGGAACAGGCTGACATAATCGAAGGCAGGCAGCAGGCGGCCGTCGAGCTGGTAGATGTCGCCGAAGTAGGCCTTGTAGGTGTGGCCGAGGCGCGGGTTCTTGATCAACAGGTCGATATAGGCCTGATACTCGTGCGGCGAGGCGGTGATGCCGAGCACGGCATGGCCGGATCCGTTCTCGGCCATGCGCAGCCCAACGATATGGTGGTTGCCGGTGCCGAAATGGAAGATCGCGGCGCCGCGGGCGCTCGTTTGCTCGAGATAGTCGATGAAGTGCACGTCGCACGGGCACTGCGCCTCGTCGAGGCTCCAGGTCGTATTCCAATAATTCAAGGTGCTCATGGTCCACCCTTCAGTGGCGTCTGTCCGCCCAGTTGCCTATTGTGCCGCGGCCATTGCCGGCGTCGCCGCCGGTCGCAGGATCGATATCGCATCGCTCCGTTCCAGGACCAGCTGGCGATCGTGGCTGCCGGCGGGAGCTGACCGCTGCCCGAGGCTGATGATGATTGCGGCGGGCAGCTCGGCGCGCAAGTGCGCGAGTAGCATGACTTGCGTGCTCTCATCGAGCGCGGACAGCGCGTCGTCCAAAATCAGGGCGTGCGGGCGGTGAATGGCAAGCCGGGCAACGCCGAGGCGCTGGCGCTCGCCCATCGACAGCACCTGATCCCAGCGCGCCACCTCGGCAAGGCGCGGCACCAAGCTGGCAAGGCCCACCTTTTCCAGCGCCGAGACCAGCCGGTCGTCGCTGACATCGAGCGACGGATCGGGGTAGAGCAGCGCGCCCTTGAGCGAGCCGAGCGGCAGGTAGGTTTTCTGCGGCGCGATCATGACCTCGCCGCCGGGCGGCATGCTGAGCTCGCCGCGGGCCCGCGGCCACAGCCCGGCCAGCACCCTGACCAAGGTCGATTTGCCGGTGCTGGAGTCGCCCCAGATGTGCACACCTTCCCCCGCCACGGCGGCAAAGCCCGACCCGGCAAGCAGGGGACGATCACGGCCGTCGGTGATGGCGAAATCGCCGAGCCGAACGTCGCGACCTTGCGCCCGGCCGCTGCCGGCCGCGGCCGCCGTCTCGCGGTCGATCAGGTCGCAGGCATCGACGATATCCATCACCCGGCGCGCCGAGGCGTACCATTCGGCGACGCGGTTATAGTTGTCGACCACCCAGGAGATGGCGATCTGCACCTCAACGAACGCCGCTGCCAGCTGCGTCACCTGGCCGAGGCTCAGTTCGCCGTCCAGATATTTCGGCGCCAGGAACAAGAGCGGCACGATCGGCTTCATCGGCCCGGCGGCGTTGGTGATCCAGGTGAGATGGCCGTGCTGCCACACGATCGCCAGCCAGCGCGCCACCACGGTGTCGTAGAAGCGGCCGAGGATCGCCTCCTCGTAGCGACCGCCGTGCATCAGGGCCACGCTCTCGGCATTGTCGCGGATGCGCATCATGGCGAAACGGAAATAGCCTTCCGCCTCGTTCTTGCGGCCGACGTAACCGACCAGCGGCGCGCCGACCCACAGCATCAGACCCGAGGCCAGGCTGCCGTAGGCCAGCGCCACCCACACCATGTAGGCCGGGATGGTGAGCACCCCCCAGCTGCCGAGATCGACGGTAATGGCGCCGCCCACGCTCCAGAGAATGGAGATGAACGCCGCCGCACCGGCGATCGCCAGCACCAGCCCGATGCCGAGATCGACCAGCGGCTCGGTGGCCCAGCGGGTGTCGTCGGAAATGCGGTATTCGGGGTTGGGCGGCTCCCGGCCGCTGACGTTCAAATGATAAAAGCGCTGCTCGCTAAGCCAGCGCTTGACCAGGTCATTGACGATCCAGGCCCGCCAGCGCACCTGCAGGGTCTCGCGCGCCAGCACGATGGCGACGCCGATCGCCGCCATCACCGCAATGATGCCGGCGAACACGAACACGGCCTCGGTGACGACGTGAACGTCGCGTCGCTCCAAGGCGTCGAAAAACCAGCGGTTCCATTGGTTGAGCGCCACCGTGGCGGCGGTGGAGCACAAGAGTGCGATGGCGAGCCCGGCCGTGAGGCCCCAGGCCTGGTGGGCGGTCGCATCACGCCAGTAGCCGCCGGCAAAGCGGGCGAAGGCGGCGATCACGCGGGGATCGAGCCGGAAGCCCGGGGCGTCGGGAGCCTGAAAGGGAACGTCTGTCATCGCGGTCACGCGCTCATCGGGTTGTTGCGACTGGCCACCATGGGCCCCACCCCTGCCGATCCCACGGCCAGGCTGAAGGCAGCATGAACGCCTCTAGGCAATGCTTAGAGCAGGATCATGGCCGAGGAAATCACCCTCCCAGCGCCGGTAGAGGGCGGCGGCCGCCGGCGGCGCCCTCGCTCAAGGCGGCGGCGGCGCCGAGCGTCCGCTCGCAAGTTCCGCCCAGCCCCCCCTCACGGGGCGAAAGGTAAAGCGCACCTCGTGGTGGCCGGGCGGTACGGCGACGGCGCGGAACAGTACGTTGGCGCGCAACGTGGCCACCGGCTTGCCGTCGAGCTCGGCGAACCACCAGGGATGCCACAGGTCGTTGAGCACGGCCCAGCCGCCATCCGGGCTCTCCACGTCGAGCACCACCTCGGTGTTCTGATAGGCGATGATCTTGACCTGACCGGGCCGCCGGGCCTGCGGCTCGCCCGCAGCCTCTTCGATGAGCACCGTCGAGGCGAGGTCGACCGCCGGCCACACCCCGTTGTTGAGCATGGCGGCAAAATCGGCGGTCAGCGCCGCGGTGGCAAAGCCGACGCGATCGACCGCTCGCGGGTTCTCGTAGACGTAGCCATCGGCGGTCTTGGCCAACAGGGTCAGATCGCCAGGCTGCAAGTTATGGTCGATGGCTTCGATCGGCACGCCGGTGGCGATGAAGCGCAGTCCCAACAGATCGGCAAGGGTGGACCGGTAGGAGGGAAACAGCGGCGAGAATTTGCGCTGCTCGGGCAAGCCGACGTGATCCTCCGCCCCGACCGCCTTGCTGTAGAGCCCGAGGCGAAGCGGATTGTAGCCAAGCGTATTCTCAAGTTCGTGGGTCAGGCTGGCGTTGGGCCAATGAAAGCCGAGGCCGGCAAGCTCGATGCGGTCACGCCGGCGCTGGTTTAAAACCACGCGGCTCTTGATGAGCGCGATGGTGGCATTGCTGGTGGTGGGTTCGAGCACCTCGTAGGTGGAGGGCGGCAAGCCCGACGAACTCGAGGGCCCGTTGTTGTAGGCGAGATCGACCATGGTCAGCAGCGCCAGGATGCTCACCGCCAGTGCGTTATGCGTTGCCAGCAGGCGCCGCGCCAGCGCCAGGGCCACGGCGGCGGCCGCGAACGCCGCGACGGCGAGCGCCAGCGGCGACAGCAACCGAGGAAGGCGGTCGAGCCAAGCCGCGAGCAGTACCGCCAGCAGGCCGGCCGCCAACAGCAGCCCGGCAACGGCGGCGGCGGCCCTGCGATCGAGATCGAGGCGGCGCGCGGTACACCAGCGATGGGTGGCATAACCGGCCAGGATCGCGGTCAGGCCGCCGATCAGGAAGGTGGCGTCGGCGGGACGGCGAAACAATTGCACGCCCGGTACCAGCTCGTAGGCAATCTTGAACACCGGCGTATACCAGCCCAGGGCATAGAGAAGGCAAACCACGGCGGCGCCCGTAAAGAAGCGGATCTCGCGCCGCCACAGCTCGCCGCGCACCGCCGCCAGGCCGAGCATGATGAGCGGCAGCGCGCCGATGTAGAGCACGCCCATGTTCTGGGCCACGAACAGGCCCGTGCCCGGCCAGGCAAAGCTGGGCGGCCCCCAATAGTCCTCCATTCGGCCGGCGGCGCCGAACAGATCCGGGGCCATGAAGGTGAGGAGCAGTGCCGGATGCAGCGAGCCGCGGCCGGCGCCGATGTAGTCGATCGCGGGACGGTTGGAGCTGGCGGCAAACAACTCCGTCAAGACCACTGGAACGGCGGCCACCGCCAGCGCCGCCAGCAGCGCGCTGCCGAGCGGCAGCACGGCGCGGCGCACGGCCACGCCGGGCTGTGGCGCCAGCGCCAGGCGCCACAGCACGAAGCCGCCCACGAGATAGCTCGTCAACAGCGCCACCTGGTCGCGCCCGAGCACGATTGCCGCCACCGCCACACCGGCGCCGAGGCCGTACACTATCGAGCACCGCGCCAGCGCCCGATCGATGGCCAACAGCACCACCGGCAGATAGGCGAGACTGAGCACCTGGCCGATATGTTGAATGCGCCAGGCCATCGATGCACCCCAGCAAAAGCCGAGCGCGGCGATCAGCCCGCCGGCCCAGTGCCAGCGCTGATCACGGAACCAAAGCATCAGTGCGGCGCCGCTCAGGACCAGCATCGCGATCAAGGTGGTATCGACCGCCCACAGGCTCGGCGAGCCGTCGATCAGCGCCAGGGCCAGAAACGGCGGGGCAAAGATCATCGACTGCGGATCGGCGATTTGCGGATGGCCGGCGAACACGTAGGGGGTCCAAAACGGCCACTGACCATCGGCAAGGCTGTGCGCCAGGAATTGGATCTGCGGCTGGAAGTGCGCCTTGGCGTCCCAGGGGATCGTCACCCGACCGGACAGCCACGGCCAGCCGATCAGGAGGGCGGCGATCAGCAATAGGGCGAGCGCACCCCTGAACGCGTCGCCCTCTCGCTCAGCCTGATGCGCCGGGCGCTGCCAGGCTGGGGGCCTCGTCGTTGGCTCGGCTCTATCAGAGTGCATGCGCTGCTTGGCACCATCACAGCGAGGACGGGAGCCCGTCATAGCCCGCGACTTGGGCAACAGCAGGGGCGGCAAGCCTCCGCCACGGCGGCAGGCGCGCCGGGCTCGGCCACCGGGGCCGCCGCTCGGCCATTGCCGCCACCGGCGGCCGCGGCGCTATCCCTTGTGCCGTGGAGATGTGATATGCGGTTGCCATCTCGGTGCTGACGAAAGCGAGGCCGCGCATGCAGGACAAAAGCGTCATCGTTGGCAGACCCCAGAGCTACAGTCAGACGGCGCGCCGGTTCCACTGGTGGACGGCGCTGTTGGTTGCGGTCCAGGCCCCGGTAGGCTTTGCCATGGTCTATCGCGGCCCAACCTTGAAGATTTGGGACGCCCTGACCAATACCCTCTACAACTCGCATAAGCTTTTGGGCATCACCATTTTCTGTCTGGTGCTGGCGCGGCTGGGCTATCGCCTGGGCAAAGGCGCGCCCGCCGAGGAGCCGAGCCTCGCCCGCTGGCAGCAGTTGGCCGCGCATGCGACGCATTGGGGCCTCTATCTCTCGCTGCTGCTGGTGCCGATGCTGGGCTACCTCGGCATCTCGCTCTATCCGGCGCTCGACGTGTTCGGCGTGCCGCTGCCCGCTGTCAGTGCGCCCGATCAGGCAGCGGCGGCGCGTGTGTTCCTGCTGCACTGGGCCGGCGCCGTCCTGATCCTGCTGTTGGTTGCCGCCCACGTCGGCGCCGCCCTCATGCACTATTTCATCCTGAAGGACGGCGTCATGCAGCGGATGTGGGTCGCCGCCGGCCGCCGCAGTTAGTTCAGATCACCTCGTCGGTCTTGTCGTCGGTCTCGCCGTAGCGGCGCATGATGGCCGGCTTGCTGCCGGCATAGAGCCGGTCGATGTTGGGCGCGATTTTGGCGTTCTCCCGCTCGAACAGCGAGTTGCCGGCAAGATCGCTGTCGGCGATGAAGGGCCCGAAATTGTCCACCTCCAACACCCAAATCGCCTGCGCCAGCCCCAGCTCCTCGGCCCAGTAGGTTGCCACCACCCGCTTGATGCCACGACCGAGCAGCGCCCCGGTGCCATAGCCCACGGTGGTGAGATAGATGGCGTTGTTGGGCACGAACGAGCGCTTGTAGATCTCGCTCGTCATCCCGCCCTTGCCGATGATGATGTTGCAGCCCGAGAGCTTGAACCAGCCGTCGAGCCACTTGCCGAAGCGGAACGAGGCGGTGGCGGTGACGGCGCCGACGGTGGCGCTGCCGTCGGCATTGAGGGTGGCCGCCGGCGAGCAGTGGAAGTTGGCCGAGCCGAGTTCGGCAGCGGCCGCCGGCAGGCCGGCGGCATCCTCGACGGCCTTTTTGTAGACGCCCTCGCGGGCGGTGTAGATGCGGCCGCGCAAGTAGACGACCGTGCCGATCTCAAGCCTTGCCAGGTCGTCGCGCGAGGCGGGAAGCGTGAGGGAGACGGTCTTGAGGCCGGAGGCAGCGGACATGCGACACCTTTGTGGCGACTGTCGTTCGATCCCCAATGTTAGCTGCCGCGGCGGCAAAAGTGGATCCGATCCGCGGTCGCAGCCAGGCTCCCCGCGTCGCACCCAGCCGAGCTGGCGCGGCGCCGGTTGCGCGGCCCGGCTCAGGCGAAGGTGACGACACCGCGCGCCACCGACCCGCTGAGCAACAGCTGAAAACCTTCGTTGATTTCATCGAAGCTGTAGGTGCGGCTGATCAGCCGATCGAGGTCGAGGCGCTTTTCCATGGCGAGATCGGCCAGCAGCGCGAAATCGATGGCTGGCCGGATCGAGCCGTAGTAGGTCCCGGTCAGCTTCTTCTCGCCATAGACCATGGCCGCCGGCGAGATTGCCGCCCGCGCCGAGAATGCCGGGATGCCCACCAGCACGGCATGGCCGGCGGGCGCGATCGCCTCGACCACCAAGGCCGCCGTGCGCTCGCCCCCGATGGCATCAAAGGCGTAGTCGGCGCCGAAGCCACCGGTCAGTTCCAGCACCGCCTTGCCGACGTCCTCGCGCTCGGCGTTGATGCTATGGGTGGCGCCGAACTGGCGCGCCAGCTCGAGCTTGTTGTCGAGCAGGTCACAGGCGATGATGGTCTTGGCACCGGCGAGCTTTGCCCCCTGCACGACGTTGAGGCCGACGCCGCCGCAGCCAATTACCAATACCGAGGCGCCGGCTTCAACGTTGGCATGACGGATGACGGCGCCGACGCCGGTGGCGACGCTGCAGCCGATAATGGCAGCATGCGTCCACGGCAGATCCTGGCGCACCGCCACCACCTGCTCGGCCGGACAGACGACGTATTCGGCAAAGGTGCCGATGCGCGCCATCTGGTTGACCGGCTCGCCGTTGAGCGTAACGCGCGCCGTACCGTCGTGCATGCGCCAGCGCGGGCTGTCGTTGTGACCGCTGCACAGCACGGTGTGTCCGGTCGAGCAGTAGCGGCAATGGCCGCAATGGGGCCGGAACGAAAAAATGACGTGATCGCCGGTTTTGACGTTGCCGACGCCGGCGCCGAGTTCGACGACGATGCCGGCGGCCTCGTGGCCCAGCACCATCGGTAACGGCAGCGGCCAGTCGCCGTTCATGATGTGCCAATCGCTCATGCACACGCCGGCAGCCTTGACCTTGACCCGCACCTCACCCGCCTTCGGACCCTCCTGCTCCAGTTCAATGAGCTCGAGGGGCTTGTTGACCTCGGTCAGGACCGCAGCGCGCATGGTGCTTCTCCTCAAAAGTTGGACGCTTGAAAGTGCTGCTGACGTGCGGGGCTGGCGGCCTAGTGGCTGGCGACGGCGGGCTCCGGCGCCTGCCACTCGACCGTCGCCCGGCGCATGTAGTCCGTGAACCATTTGGGATCGTTGCGAAATTCGCAGCTGCCATCGGCATAGACGCGGGCGCTGGCGCGGCGCGAGGATAGGCAAAACATATGCACGCTCATCGGCATGCCGCCGGTGTGGCAGTAGCCGACTTCAACATGGCAGGCGACCACCATCGACGTGCCCATGAAGCCCATCGCCCCCATGCCGATGCTGTTGCCGAGCCCCTTCAGCTCGTCTTCGAGGACGGCGATGTTGGGGTCGGGGTTGCGCGAGCCGACCACCCGCAGGCACGAGGCCTGTTTGCCGAGCACCATCGCAATATCCTTCGAGCCGCCAAGGCCGACGCCGACGATGGCGGGCTGGCAGGCCAGTCCACGACGCCCGAAGGCGATCAAGGTGTCGAGATAGAAGCGCTTGATACCCTCGATGCCGTCGCCCGGAAACAGCATGCGATAGTCGGAGCCGAACAGTCCGCCCTTGTGCACGGTGGTCAGATCGACCCAGCTGCCTTCGGGATGGAAGGAGTATTCGATCTCCGGCGCGCCGATGCCGCAGTTGTTGTTGTGGTCGGTGCGCCAGAGTGGATGCACGCGATTGGGCCGCAGCGGCACCTCGCGGGTGGCCTTCGCGGTGGCCCGGCGCAGGGCCGCTTCCAGCGCCACCGGACCGCCCTCGACGGTGGCGGTGTTGCCGTATTTGACATACCAGCGCGGCACGCCGGTATCGCCGCACATGGCGCGGCGGTCTTCTTTGGCGGCGTCGTAGTTGTCGAGCATAGCCTTGATGACAAAGGCGGAGAGTTCACCTGTCTCGGTATCGGCGCAGCGGCGCAGACCAGCCAGGTAGTCGTCGGGAATCTCGATGGCGGCCTTCGCCATCAAGGCTTCGGCCGTCTTTTGCACGGCGGTAATGGGGATCATGGGCAGTCCTCAACGGTAACTGGCGAACGATAGCCTCCCCCGCCACCGCGGGAAAGGCGAGGGGGGAGATGTGCGCACGCGCGTCAGGGCCCCGTGCGTGCAGGCCGGCCCGCGGCCGGCCGCAGCCAAGGCGCCGCCGGCCCTCACTCAGCCGCGGCCTTGAGCAGGCTCTCGCCCGGCCTGACGATCGTAAACTCGACCGGCTCGGCCGTGACGGTGAGCGTCTCGGCGCGCTGGCGCACCACCGTGAAGGCCGAGCTTTCAAGGTCGCCCTCTTGCGGGAAATCCTCGCGGAAATGCGCGCCGCGGCTGTTCTCGCGCTGCTGTGCCGCCGCCGCTATCACCCGCGATACCTCGATCAGCGAGCGCAGGTTGAGCCAGTCGTGCCAGGTGGCATTGAAGGCGCGCTCGCCGTCGCTGAGCCCGGTTGCCAACAGCTCGGCTTCGAGCTCGTCGATCGCGGCGCGACCGCGCGCCAGCCCGGCGGCGTTGCGGATGACGCCGACGTCATCCCACATGACGTCGAGCAGCCGCTCCCGCAGCCGGTTGAGATCGCCGGCGGGCCGCGCGAAGGGCTGCACGGCGCGGGCCAGTTCGAACTCCAGCACCGCCGCATCCGGGGGCGCCGGTGCACCCCGGCCTGGTAGCCAGGCGGCCATGCTGTCGCCGGCAATGCCGCCGAACACCGTCGAGTTGGCGACACCGTTGCCCCCCAGGCGGTTGGCGCCGTGGGCGCCGCCCGCGTCCTCGCCGGCGACGAACAGACCCGGCAATTCGCTGGTGGTGTCGACCGCGCAGATCACGCCGCCCATGTGGTAGTGAGCGGTCGGTACCACTTCGACCGAACCACCGGCGAGGTCGAAGCCGCAATCGGCGCAGCGCTCGACCATCCCCTTGAAGGCCCGGGCGACGTGGTCCGGTCCCAGGTGCGCCATGCGCAGATAGACGCCGCCGTTGGCGGTGGTGCGCCCGGCCCGCATCTCCTCGTAGATGGCGCGCGATACGAAATCCCGGGTCGCCCGCTCGGCGCGCGGATCGCGTCCGAGCATGAAGCGCTCGCCGCGACCGTTGATCAGGTGACCACCGGCCCCCCGCAAGCCCTCTTCCAGCACGGTTCCGGTCATGCGGGTGTCCGGCCCGGCGAGCAGTCCGGTCGGATGGAACTGCACCATCTCCATGTCGCGCAGCGGCAGGCCAAGGCGCAGCGCCATGGCCAGCCCATCCATGCTCTTGTCGCCGGACGGCGTGTGGTAGCGGTACATGGTCGGGCCGCCGCCGGTGGCCAGCAGCACCGCCCGGGCGGCGATGAAGCGGAACTCTCCCGAGCGCATATCGATGCACAAGACGCCGGCGATGGCCTGGCGGTCGGCGCTGGGAATGAGCGCAACCGCGCGATGCTCCTCGAGGCGGCGAATCGGCCGCGCCCACACCTGCTCCATCAGCCGGCTGATGATCTCAATGCCGGTGAGGTCTCCCTTGTGCACGGTGCGATCGAAGGTCTGGCCGGCGAACGCCTTGCCGTGCAAGGTGCCGTCGGGGTTGCGATCAAAAAAACAACCGACCTCGTTTTCCAACTCCTGTACGCGCTCGATTGCCTTGGTCACCAAGGTCCAGGCCATGTTCTGATTGGGCAGCCATTTGCCGCCTTCGATGGTGTCCATGAAATGGCGCTCGACGGAATCACCGGGATTGAGCGCAACATTGTAGCCACCCTGTACCATGCGGGTGCAGCCGCACTTGCCCAACAGGCCCTTGCTGGCAATGGCGATATCGAGGTCGGCGTTCGCCTGCTGCGCGTGCAGGGCCGCGAACAGGCCGGCGCCGCCCGAGCCGAGGATCAGAATGTCGGTGTTGAGCCGTTCAAGCATGATCGCATCCAAGCTTCAGGCGGCACGCACGAGAAAGGCGACGGCGGCAATACCGGCGAGGATCAGCGCTCCCGCCGCCAGTCGCTGCTGCTGCCCGAACCAGGGCGTGTTCTCGAGCACCAGCAGGCGGATGCCGCCCGCCAAATGCACGGTGAGCAGGAACACGAGCCCCATCTCGGCCACCTTGACCGCGGGATTGGCGGTCCAGCGCAAGAAGCCATCGAGCGCCGCCTCGGATTTGAGCGCCAGCGCCAGGGCCAAGAAGTGTAGCGGCAGAAAGCCGGCAAGCGCCAATCCGGACAGGCGATGCACCAGGGCGGCGAGCCACAAGGCATCGCGGCGGTGGCCGGCGCTGTTGGGCAGCCGCCGCTCGCTGTTGGACTTAGCGTTCATGCCAGCACCACCGCGGCCACGGCGAGGAGGCCGAGCCCGGCCAACAGCACAAAGGCCGCCCACATCAGGGCCTCAAGACCGCGGCGCCCAAGGCCGGTCCATTCCGCGGCGATCACGCGCAAGCCGATGGCGGCGTGGGTCGCGGCGGCGACAACGAACAGGCCATAGAAGCCGCCCCACAGCACGCTGCCCCGCGTTCGCCCCAAAATGGCGGCGGCACTGAGGTCGTGGCCGCTGGCGTAAAGGATGACCGAGAGATGCATCAATACCAGCGGCGCCAACAGGGCGGCGGTGGCGCGCTGCAGGATGTAAAGGCGCAGGTTCACTCCAGCTCTCCCCGGATGTAGGCCGCCATCGTCGCCCGCTTCAGGCCCGCAATCGAGGCGGTGGGGTTGAGGTGGTTTGGACAATGCTGCTGACAGCTCTGATGCGAGTGGCAGGCGTGGCAGCCGCCGACGGCGGCGATGGCGGCGAGCCGCTGCCGGTTGCCGGCATCGCGCTCGTCGTTGAGGAGGGTCCAGGCGCGATTGAGGGCGGCCGGGCCCAGGTAGCCGGGGTTCCACTTCACCGTGTCGCAGGCGGCATAGCACACCGCGCAGTTGATGCACTCGATGGCGGCATCGGCCGCCAGCCGCGCCGGCGTCGTCGGGATCACGCGCTGGGCGGCATCGCGACGGGTCAGGCGCGGCTCAAAACGGCCCTTGGCGCGCTGCCACTTCTCGAAGAATGGGGTCAGGTCGCACGCCAGGTCCTTGATGATCGGCAGGTTGGCCAATGGTCCGATTTCGAGCTTGCCGGCGACGATCACCTTGGCGGTATGGGTGCGGCAGGTCCAGCGCGGACGGCCGTTCACGGTCATGGCGCAGCTGCCGCACATGCCGACCCGGCAGGCGAAGCGATAGGCCAGGCTCGGATCGGCGTGGCGCTGCACCCAGGTGACGACGTCGAGCACGGTCTGATTATCGCGCTGGGGCACGCGGTAGACCTGGTAGCGGCCATCGGCTTTGCCGCGCCACAGCGATACTTCAATGTCCGGCATGTTGCACTATCTTACCCATACCCGCACGCGTTGCACGGCGTTGTTGCCGAACCCCCCCGCATCCCAGGCCGGTTCGAGCGGCTGCATTTGTCCGCGTTCATCGGTGGCCCGGCAGGCGAGCTCGTGGTCGCCGACCTCGGCCTGCCACCAATAGCGCCAGGGGCGCCAGGCATACTTGCCGTGCGCCGGACCGAGCTCGGCCTCCTGCCAGCCACCGTCGACGGCAACCTCGACCCGGGCAATGCCGACGCCGTCGCCCGACCAGGCGCGGCCAAAAATCTCGGTGCGCCCGCGATCGACCAGGCGCTGGCGCGAATACCAGTCGGGAATGCCGGGCGGGATCAGCAGCGACCTGACCCGCATATGCGTGACCGGCGTGCCGGGTAGCCCGGGCTCGGTGCGATAGTGGTAGCCGACGGCCTGCTGAAAGCCTTGATAGGGCTCGGCCAAGGCCTCGATACGCCGCAGCCACTTGACGTTGGTCATGCCATACCAGCCGGGCACGATCACCCGCAACGGGAAGCCGTGCTGCGGCAGCAGCGGCTCGCCGTTCATCGCCCAGGCGAGGAGCACGTCGTCGGCGACGGCGAGCTGCCGCTTGAGGCTGCGGCCGTAATGGTGTTCGACGCCACGATCGAAGCCGCGGTCGGCACCGATCAAGGCGATTTCGCCGGCCTCAGGCTTGAGCCCGACGTGATCGAGCACGTGCTTGAGCGGGGTACCGGTCCAGTCCGCCGTCCCCACCGCCTCGTAGAGCCAGGGCATGCTCGGGTAGCGCGGCATCAACAGGCCGCGGCCGTTGCCGGCGCATTCCATCGTCACCCGCACGGTCCGCGGCGGCAGCGCCTTGAGCGCCGCCAGCGCCAGTGCTTGCGGCCGCTCGACCAGCCCCGCGATCTCCAGCTGCCAGCCGGCGTCGGCGACCGTGGGAACGTCGAAATGATTGAGCAGATAGTGCAGGCCCAACGGTGTCACGTCGTAGCGCAGGGCTTCGAGCAGGATGCCGGCATTGCGGTTGGCAAGCCGCACCTCCTCGAGCGCGAAGTCTGCCTCCACGTGCGCGCGCCGCTTGCCTCGGGTGAACGGATTGGAGTTGGCCATGGCCGTCATTATAGCCACAAGTGCCCGGGGCTCGGCCACCGATGCCCGCCGCGCCTCATGGTCTGTTGCCGCCCTTGAGCTGCCGGCGCGTCAGCGCCAGCACCTCACCCTCGCTGGCGGCAGTATCGAGCCACAAGAACGGCAGGTTATGAAATTCCTCCTCCAACAGCGCGCGTCCGCTGCCGACCTCGACCATCAGCACGCCGTCGCTGGTCAAAAAATGGTCCGCCTCGCTCAGAATGCGCCGCACGACGGCAAGACCGTCGGGCCCGGCGGCGTGGGCAAGCCGCGGCTCGGCCGCATACTCGGGCGGGAAGGCGGCAACGGCGTCCTCGCGTACGTAGGGTGGATTGGCCAAAATCAGGTCATAACGGCGGCCGGCCAGCGCCGCAAATAGGTCGGATTTCCACAAGCTTATGCGGTCCTCGAGGCCATAGTCGCCAACGTTGCGCCGGGCAACGGCAAGCGCGTCATCGGAAATGTCGCTGGCATCGATGCTGGCCGCCGGAAACGCGAGCGCTGCCAGGATCGCCAGGCAGCCCGATCCGGTACCGAGGTCGAGCACGTGTCGAACCCGGTCGGCATCCTCGATCACCGCGGCCAGTCCGCCGGCCAGCAATTCACCGAGGTAGGAGCGGGGCACGATCACGCGTTCGTCGACATAAAACGCGTGCCCCTGCACCCAGGCTTCGTTGGTGAGGTAGGAGGCTGGCTTGCGGCTGGCGATCCGGTTTTCAATCACCGCCGCGATGGCTTGGCGTTCCGCCGGCAGTAATTGCGCATCGAGCCACGGTTCAAGGTGATCGATCGGCAGATTGAGGGTGTGTAAAATCAGGTATGCGGCTTCATCGACGGCGTTGCTGGTGCCGTGCCCGTATGAGAGCCCGGCGGCACGAAAACGACTGACCGCATAACGGAACCAGTCCCGCACGGTGCTAAACTGCTGATCTGATAACGCCACCCTAACCGCCAATCATAATCCACCGCAGCACATTTCTGTCCGGCAATGCTCTTTTTCCAATGAATAGTTTCCGAGTGCAATCATTGGCTAAGCGACGGCTTAGGGTGGTACGCCGCCGAGGCGGTCTATGATGCGGCAAGCCGCCGTGCCGCTGGCCCGGCTTTGGCCTCTCTATCGCTCCCCGCTCGGCAACGTAAGATCTTGTACTAGATACCTAATTTGGTGGGGTTCGGCCACGGTGCAGGCGCCTCCAAGTCCGGCCGCTGCCGGCGCTGGTCGGGGCCGGCGCCACGGTTCCAACATTCTGTTAGCGTCGGCAATTAAGAAGCAATTGCAACTAAGAATATGATCGATAGCGCACCGTGGGGTTTCTGCAGAACAGTGTCTTGAGAAAATGGTTGAGATTTGGAATGTTTTAAGCCATTCAATCTAAGCGATGCGACACCGACGGGCTTCAAGGGAAAATGCAATTATGGCTAAAGACCTGGACAGAATGTCCTTTAGAGAGCTGCAGGAGCTGGAGTTGAAGTTGAAGAAGGCCAAAGCCAGTGCCGAGGATCGAACGCGAGCCGAAGTTCGCACCAAAGTAGAAGCGCTGATCGCCAGTGCGGGTTTTAAAGTCAGTGATATCTTTGGTGGCCGAGGCGGCAAAGGCCGCACCGTGGCCGCCAAGTACGCCAACCCCGACGATCCGTCCGAGACCTGGACCGGTCGCGGTCGTAAGCCCAGGTGGCTCGCCGCCAAGTTAAAGGGCGGTGATCGCATCGAGAAATTCTTGATCAAGTAGGCCACGCCGCCATAATTGCTTGGATCGCGGCGTCGGCGAGTGGCGCGCCGCCGCGATGCCGTGTGGTTCGGCCGGCTTGCCGCCGCCGGCGCCATCGAGGTTAGTGCGCCGCCTCCCAGTTGTCGGCCGCTTTGGCATCGACGTGGATCGGCACGCGCAGGCGAACGGCGGGTTCGGCGGCCTTCTCCATGACGCCGGCAATGGTCTTGAGCGCTTTGCCGACCTCGGCATCGGGGGCTTCGAACACCAATTCGTCGTGGACCTGCAGCAGCATTCGCACCGAACCGAGCTTTGCCGCCGCAAGTGCAGCCGGCATGCGGACCATGGCGCGGCGGATGATATCGGCGGCCGAGCCCTGGATCGGCGCGTTGATGGCCGCCCGTTCCAGAAACCCCCGGGTTGATGGATTGCGGGTATTGATCTCGGGATAGTGTACCCGCCGGCCGAATATGGTTTCCACAAAACCGCGTTCGTGCGCGAGCGCCTTCATGCTTTCCATGTAATCGCGAATCCCGGGGAAGCGCTTAAAATAGGTGGCGATATATTCGCCGGCTTCCTGTTTGGAAATGCCAAGCTGGGCAGCGAGGCCAAACGCCGAGATACCGTAGATAATGCCGAAATTGATGGCCTTGGCCCGGCGGCGCACGTCGGCCGGCATGCCCTGGACCGGGACGCCGAACATTTCGGAAGCCGTCATGGCGTGAATATCGAGGCCTTCGCCGAATGCGCGCATCAGCTGCGGAATATCGGCGATATGCGCCAGCACGCGCAGTTCGATCTGGCTGTAGTCGGCGGACAGCAACTTGTGACCGCGCTCGGCGATAAAGGCGGTACGGATCTCCCGTCCCTCCTTGGTGCGGATCGGAATGTTCTGCAAATTGGGGTCGGTCGAGGCCAAGCGGCCGGTGGTGGTGGCGGCGAGCGCATAGCTGGTATGGATGCGGCCGGTGGCGGCATTGATGTGCTGTGGCAGCGCGTCGGTGTAGGTCGACATCAGCTTGCTGAGCTGGCGCCATTCCAGCATGACGTTGATGAACTTGCGGGCATCCGCGGCCAGGTCTTCCCTGGCGGCGAGATCGTCGAGCAGCCCGGCGCGCGTTTCCCACTGTCCGCTCTTGGTCTTGCGGCCACCCGGCAATTTCAGATTGTCGAACAAGAATTCGCCGAGCTGCCGGGCCGAAGCCAAATTGAACTTGTGGCCGGCGAGCGTGTAAATTTCTTCCTCGACGCGGGCGATGCGCTGCGCAAACGTGGAACTGAGGCGGGACAGGATGCTGCGGTCGACCTTGACGCCGGTCCGTTCCATGTCGCTCAGGATCGACACCAGCGGCCGTTCCAGGGTCTCATACACCGCCGTCATGCGCTCGCTGACCAGCCGCGACTTGAGCAACATCCATAGCCGCAGGGTGACGTCGGCGTCCTCGCCGGCATATTCGGTGGCCTTGTCGAGTGGCACCTGGGCGAAGGTCTTGTCGGACTTCCTGGCGCCGGGCGCGTACTGCAACACCTCGGCGAAAGCAATGCAGATGTGGCCGAGGTGGCGCTCGGCCAGCTCGTTCATGCCGTGATTGCCGCGGCCGCCATCGAGCGCATAGGAGATGAGCAAGGTATCGTCGAGCGGGCTCAACCGGATGCCGTGCTGTGCCAGCACGACGCAATCATATTTGAGGTTCTGCCCGATCTTGAGGACGGCCGTATCTTCCAGCAATGGCCGCAACACCGCCAACGCATCGCCGACCGCCACTTGCTTCAGTACACCGTCGCCAAAATCGAAGGCGTCACTCGCGGGCCGATGCCCGATCGGCACATAGCAGGCTCGGCCGGGCGCCACTGCCATCGAGAAGCCGACGAATTCGGCCTGCATCGGATCGAGGCTGGTGGTTTCGATATCGAACGCAAAGCGGCCGGCGGCGCGCGCCTCGTCGATCCAGGCTTCGAGCCGGGCGAGGTCGGTCACGGTTTCATACTGGCTGCGCTCGATTTTCGCCTTGGCCGCCTCGCGCATGGCCACCACCTTGGCGCCGGGGGTCCAGGCCCCGGGTGGGGCGGCGCTGGCAGGGAACTTGCCAGCCGCTGGCGCTGCGGCCGTGGCGCGCTCGGGATGTAATGCCGGACGCTGCGACGGTGGCGGCGCCGTGGTGCCAAGTCCGTCGGCGATGCGCTTGGTGAGCGTTGCAAATTCCATGTCGCGCAGGAACCCCAGCAGCCGCTCGGCCTCTGGCTGGCGCACACCCAGACGGTCGGTGGTGACCTCGAGCGGCACATCGTCCTTGAGCTTCACCAGCTCGAACGACAGCCTGGCCTGGAGGGCATGCTCAATCAGACGTTCGCGGCGCTTCGGCTGCTTGATCTCGGCCGCCCGACCCAGCAAGCTTTCGAGGTCGCCATACTCGTTGATGAGCTCGGCGGCGGTCTTGATGCCAATGCCGGGCACGCCCGGCACATTGTCGATCGAATCGCCGGCCAGCGCCTGCACGTCGATAACGCGTTCGGGCGGTACGCCGAACCGCTCACGCACCTCGTCCGGACCGATGCTGCGGTTTTTCATGGTATCGAGCATCGACACCCCCGACCGCACCAGCTGCATCAGGTCCTTGTCGGAAGAGACGATGGTAACATCGCCGCCGTCGTTGATGGTGTGCTTGGTGTAGGTCGCAATCAGATCGTCGGCTTCGAAACCCAACTGTTCGATGCAGGCGATGTTGAATGCCTTGACGGCATCGCGGATCAACGAAAATTGCGGCACCAGCTCTTCCGGCGCCGGCGGACGGTGCGCCTTGTAATCCTTGTAGATGTCGTTGCGGAAGGTCTTCTCGCTGGCATCGAAAATCACCGCGATATGCGTTGGACCGCTGGCTTTGCGCGCATCCTGCAGCAACTTCCACAGCATGGCGCAAAAACCGTGCACGGCACCGACGGGCAGGCCGTCGGATGGCCGCGTCAGCGGCGGCAGGGCATGGAAGGCGCGGAAGATGTAACCCGAGCCGTCGATCAGATAGACGCGGCTGCCCTTACCGATCGGGACCGGCTCCCCGGGGGGAACCGAGCAGGTGATGGCGGGGCGGTCGGACTTGTTTTGCCTGGTAGATTGGGTGGCCATGGCCGCGCACTATAGTCGGCTGGCAAAGTTTGTCAGCCAGGTCAGGGCCGCCTGGCGTGTGGAAAGCTGTCGACCGAGGCATAGTAGGGCTTGATATCGACGAGCGGCGTACCGTCGATGCAATCGACATTGCGCACCAGCAAGGTCGCGCCCTCGATACCGATCAATTCGACGGTTGCCAAGGCGATGGGATTGGGGCGCACCGGCGAGCGCAGGGCAAAGGTCCCTGCGGGATGACCGAGATGGGCCGGCACCTGCTGCACCAGGTCGCGCCGCGCCTGGTGCATCCAATAAAGTAGGTGGATATGGCTATAGCGTTCAAGGTCCTTCAACCCGTCCCAGTAGCGTGGTTCGAGCTCGACCCGGCCCACGGCGCTCGATTGTGAACTGTTTTTTGGGCAATCGTCCCGGGTTTTGAACGGCGTGCGAATGCGGCCAATGAAGTATAGGCCCGCGTCGTAGGTTTCGGGCAGGGCGACAGTGACCTCGCCCGGTCTAATGTCGGTTTGATCAGCCATCCCGGCAACTCCTGGCAGCCGCGCCACGGTAGTGGTTTTGGCGCCAACTTTTGGGGCGTTTGCCGCCTCCGGTCAAATGCGCTATCACGGGTCGAATGCACCCGTAGCTCAGCTGGATAGAGTGTCGCCCTCCGAAGGCGAAGGTCACAGGTTCGAATCCTGTCGGGTGCGCCAGCCTTCACCTGGGTCCGTACCGGAGACATGGGTTACGGATTATTCCGGAGACATAGGTAACACTTTGGGTCCGAAAGGGTTAGCGACGGGCTCCAGTCTGCATGTCTCATCGTCGAAGTATCCCAGATCGTAGTGCATGAAGGAGACGAGCCAGATGCGCACGTCGACCTGTTTGATTCCGACCATCTGGCCGGCGAAGACCTGGCTCAAGTTGATCTTGCGAGTGTTAAATCCGATGCGGCCGCAGGTGGTTACGATGACGGCCTTGTCGTGGAAGGGGTAGTCGAGCTCGGGCAGGCCTTGATAGGGGCGCTGTGAGGGACGGTAGAGCTGGGCGGGGCAGCGCATGGCGAGGGCCTGGTGGGACCTTTCGGGCATGCGCTCATGGCGGCCGTTCTGCTGCGGGTTTCCGGGTTTGATACGCTCGATAGCGATGCCGAGGCGGAGCCACCAGACGGCGAACCTGGAAAGATTGAAGAGGGCGTTGGGACTGGCGAAGGGGACGCCATTATCGGATCGGATGGCTGCGGGCAGTCCGAATTCCCTGAAGGCGCGCTCGAAAACCGTGAAGGCATAAGCACGTTCGATCAGACCGCCGGGTTCGAGGCCCAGCGCCGAGACCTAGAGGCGGCAGGGTGCAAGAAGATTTTGCCGAGCAGGTCAGCAGCGTTGCCGAGCGCGAGCAGCTCAAGGCCGCCATGGACTACCTCCGGGAGGAGGATGTCCTGGTGGCGACGAAGTTGGATCGATTGGCGCGGTCGACGCGCCACCTCCTGGACATCGTAGACCAAGTGAAACAGAGGAAGGCCAGCCTCCGCGTCCTCGGCATGAACCTCGACACCGACACGGCCACCGGGAGGATGATGCTCCAGGTGCTGGGAGCGGTTGCCGAACACGAACGGGCGTCGATGCTGGAGAGGCAGCGCGAGGGCATCGCGAAGGCGAAGGCCGAGGGGAAGTACCAAGGCCGAGCAAGAACGGCGATTGCCAAGGCTGGCGAGGTCGAGGAGCTTCTGGCTGCTGGCGTGAACCCGACAGAGGTCGCCCGCAAGCTTGGGATCGGAAGGTCAAGCGTGTACCGCGCGATGAGAGAGCGGAAGATCAAGCGCGTCGCTGGCGTCGCTCCAGTGTAATCAGCCCCGCTGTGCTTGGTTGCGTCCCGCCCAGGGAGGGCCACCCGTCTGACGCGCTGGGCGACCCCCCTCGCACGTCATTGTGGCCTCCGGAATGCTTCCAGAGGAACTCGGGGTTGCTCCTTATAGCCGTCCAGTAGCTGCCGTCGTCACGTCAGGCTTGCATTGGGCTGAGAGGTGGACCATGGCACGTAAAGGTGTAACACGGCGTCAATTCGGGATGGGCATGGCAGCCGGTGCGGCGACTGCGGGTTCCGCAGCAGCACAGCAGAGGACCGGGGTTCCCGGTGCACCCGATGCCACCACCACCATTGATGGGCGATATGTGCCGGCGCCGCCAGCCAAGTTCGGAGGCGAGATCAATCCCAACGCCGCACAGTCCAAACCCTATTGGCCTGCCCGCGTGGTGCCGCCGAAGGGTGCCCCTAACGTCTTGCTCATCATGACGGACGATGTCGGCTTCGCGGCGCCGAGCACGTTCGGTGGGGTGATCCCGACGCCCGCCCTCGACCGCATCGCCAACGCCGGGCTGCGCTATACCCAGTTCCACTCCACTGCGCTGTGCTCGCCGACGCGGGCCGCCCTCATCACCGGGCGCAATCACCACGCGGTGGGCTTCGGCGTGGTCTCCGAGCAGGCCACGGGTTTCCCCGGCTACGACAGCTTCATTGGGCGGGACGCCGCCACCATCGGTCGCATCCTCAAGGAGAACGGCTACGCCACCTCATGGTTTGGGAAGAACCACAACACGCCGGCATTCCAGGCGAGCCAGGTAGGACCGTTCGATCAGTGGCCCATCGGCATCGGGTTTGACTACTTCTATGGCTTCGTCGGCGGCGACGCCAGCCAATGGCAGCCGAACCTCTTCCGCAACACCACGGCCATCTACCCCTACGTTGACAATCCGAAGTGGAACCTGACCACGGCCATGGCCGACGATGCTGTCGCCCATCTGAAGATGCTCAACGCCGTCGATCCCGAGAAGCCCTTCTTCCTCTACTACGTCCCCGGCGGCACCCATGCGCCGCACCATCCCACCCCCGAGTGGATCAAGAAGGTCAGCGACTTGCACCTGTTCGACAAGGGCTGGAACGAGTTGCGCGACCAAATCTTCGCCAACCAGAAGACGCTCGGGGTGATCCCATCACACGCCGCGCTCACCCCGTGGCCCGAGCAGCTCAAGAATTGGGATGCGCTGACCGCCGATGAAAAGAAGCTGTTCATCCGCCAGGCTGATGTCTACGCCGCCTACCTTGCCTATACGGACCACGAAATCGGCCGCGTCATCCAGGCGGTGGAGGACATCGGCAAGCTCGACAACACGCTCATCATCTACATCAGCGGTGACAACGGCTCCAGCGCCGAGGGCTCGCCGAACGGCACCCCCAACGAGGTTGCCCAATTCAACGGCGTCGAGGTGCCGGTCGCCGACCAGCTCAAGTACTTCTACGACGCCTGGGGCTCCGACAAGACCTACAACCACATGGCCGTGGGCTGGACGTGGGCCTTCGACACGCCCTTCAAGTGGACCAAGCAGATCGCGTCTCACTTTGGCGGCACTCGGCAGGGCATGGCTATCTCCTGGCCTGCCCGGATCAAAGACGTGGGCGGCCTCCGCAACCAATTCCACCACATCATCGACATCGTCCCGACCATCCTAGAGGCGACCACCATTCAGGCGCCGGTGTCGGTCGATGGCATCGCCCAGAAGCCCATCGAGGGCGTCACCATGGCCTACAACTGGGACAGGGCCAACGCCAACGCGCCAACCACCCATCGCACCCAATATTTCGAGATGTTCGGCAACCGTGGCATCTATCACGATGGCTGGTATGCGAACACGCGCCCGATAAACCCACCGTGGAACCTGGCCGCGACGCTCCCGACCGATGTCTTGAACGGCTACAAGTGGGAACTCTATGATCTCACCAAGGACTGGACGCAGGACAACGACCTCGCCCCCGCGAACCCTGCCAAGCTCAAAGAGATGCAGGACCTGTTCATGCTGGAAGCGGCGAAGTTCCAGGTCTTTCCCCTGGACAATTCGCTCGCCCCGCGCATGGTGACGCCCCGACCCAGCGTGACCGCGGGGAGAAGCGTCTTCACATACTCCGGTGAGTTGACCGGCATCCCCATGGGCGACGCGCCCCAGCTTCTCAACACCTCCTACACGATCACCGCCGAGGTCGAGATGCCGGAGCCACGTCTGGGGCTTGGGGCACCGCAAGGCGGGGACGGTATGATTGCCACGCAGGGAGGTCGCTTCGCAGGCTGGGGGTTCTACGTCCTCAAGGGTAAGCCCGTTTATGTCTGGAACCTGCTCGGCCTGAAGCGTGTGCGCTGGGAGGGCGAGGAGCCGCTGTCGCCGGGCAAGCACACGCTCGAATTTGACTTCAAGTACGACGGGCTTGGCTTCGCCACGCTGGCCTTCAACAACATGAGCGGTATCGGTCGTGGTGGCACGGGGCTGCTCAAGGTCGATGGCAAGGTCGTCGCTACCCAGACCATGGAGCGGACTATTCCCGTCACGCTACAGTGGGACGAAACCCTCGACATCGGCGCCGATACTGGGACCCCAGTGGAAGACAGGGACTATCAGGTCCCGTTCCGCTTCGGTGGCAAGCTTAACAAGGTCACGATCCGGTTGCAGCCACGCACCCTCACACCCGCCGAGGAAGCGCTGCTTCAGCGCGAAGGTCAGCGCAACAATAGGGCGAGCGAGTAGCTCACCCACTACTGATCTGCTGTCTGGCCGTGGTGATCGTGATGATCCCTCTTGGGACAGCGGAGTTGCCCGGTGTCAGCGCCGGTCTCAATCTCACTCCGCGCGTGTTCTCCCCGTTATCCAGTGGGAGTCGACAGAGCATGGCAATGTGCACGTCTTGAATGATACCGGTGACTTTACCGCTTTTTCGACGCGACGCCCCAGGCGGAATTCCTGTTTGAGTGCGTTCGGAAGACGATCGATGAAGACCTGCCCGCAGAGGCGGACTATCTGCGCAGATACGATCAATTCCGCGGCGGTGTCGCTGACATTGTCGATATGCCCGAGCAGACGATCGATCTCCTCTTTCGCAGGCTTAGGCAGAACAACGTCAAGCTTTCGCGGCGAGCCAGAGAACGCGAGTTTCGCCAACTGACCGACGCAGAGACCGGGGCGGTAGAGGCCGCATATGGAAGAGCCTTTGATGGTGGCCCCGCTCCACTTTAGAGGGGCAATTGCACCATGAAGAAAGCAAGTTCGACCAGCCGCGCCCCATAGCCGCGAACAAGGAGTATTCGGGTGATTGGCAAGCTGAAGGAGCGGCTGGGGGATAGCTGCTCGGCCTTCGTTCACTGCCAGTGATTCACCACTATGACGTTTGTGAATAATAGTTTTGGAATGTATGTTCCATTTCTTTGATCAAGCGACTATCGGTATCGTTGATAAAGGACGATAGCTCAAATGACAATCGCTGAACATTACCGGTTGTTTTATCTCCTAGATTGATCGTCAAAAGGCTCCGCTGTGGATCAAATGAGAAATTCTTAACCAAACCATACGCGCCATTTCCGTTAATCTCAGAGTGCATGCCCCACATCTCAAACCGTTGATCGCGCTTCGTCTCAATTTGGAATATAAGCGACTCATACTGTGCCTGGGGCACAAGACGGACCCCAAGCACAAGTACATCATCTTCCTTATATATTCCGAACTCGCGGATACCTTCTTTTCCGATCCAAATTTGTGTCATCTCGGAGCCCTATGATTTATGGGCTGTGCGACAAGCTCATCATGACTGCAGCGCACGGCTTGCGCTGGGCAGGTAGCCCCAGGCGGCCATCAGGTGAGGGATGGTCGCTGCGATCAGAATGTCTGCTCCTAATCCATCACATTGATCCTTGGATTGAGCGACAGGTCACTCTGGAAGGGTGACCGGGCCCCTCCTGCCTCCTACGAAGTTGGGGGCTACGCGCCGTGCAGCACAGCGCCGGACCGCAGGCTATCGCAGATTTACCGGATTGGAGCGCGTGGCGAGCTGCGCCATCATAGCGCCACGGCAAAGCAGTAGTGCCCATCTTCATCGACCGTGGCGCGCGTCACTTCGGCTTTGTCCCAATCCTCTGGTGATCTCAGGACTTGTGCCCGCTTTGGTGGCATCAGGCGTAGTATAAGGCAATGTGAGCGTTTTGCCCTCTCGCGCCATCCCCCGCCGACCCCTCTCAGCGCGAGCGCACTTCATGGCAATCGTCGAACCGGCGTCATCGTTGAGACCCTGGCCGATCCTGCGCTTCGCCTGGCCCCCGTTCTTTGGAGACATCATGCGAGTTGGGAATGCGGTCCGACCTTTGCGGCAGGCTGGTTTGCGGGCCAATGCCTTCAACACTCCCGAGGCGCCGCCGAGATTGAGGTCGTCAGGCATCCAGTCCACGGCACACTATGCTCGCCATTTCCAATGAGGAAATGAATAGCACCGTGTTTGCTGCGCTACCCGAGGCCGCTTGTGGTCCGAAGCACCGTTGTGGCTTCGATCTTCGGCATAGACCGCAAGCCGACGTCCAGCCGACACAGGCAAGCTTCGTGGTAGCGCATTCAACGTCCCCAACAAATGGCAATTTGAAGGATATGGGAAAGAGGAAGCGCAGATACGTTGGACGGGCGATCGCCGCAACAGGGTGGCGCATCTGGGACAATAAACTGCAACGGTTCTGGGGTGAGGTTTACGATCCCTTTCCGCACAGTCTGCTCGACGAACTCAACGGCGAAAAAAGACCGCAGTCGCTGGCGAGCCTTGCCAAGAAATCGCGGTTGACACCAAGGCGTCGCCGGTAGCACGCTCGTCAATTGATCGCGTTACCTTTCCTGTCAGAACTCTCGCAGCACGTGTCGGCCATCCCGCTCATAGACGTCGGATGTCAGTAGTCCGCGTGAGAAAGATGCGCACAACGGGCGGCAGTGAACCCCGTTACGTGTGGCAAACAAAACAAGCGCTGGCGGACCACTGAGAATAAGCACCAAAATCTCATTGCTTGCGGCCGGAGAGCTACGTCGAGAAACAGCTACGAGAAACCGATCTTCATTCCAACTTTCCCAATGGCGCTCAGCCGAATTTGGGGTTGTCGGACAGAGAGTTCATCAAGCGAACGAGACAGTTCGATGGCTCTCTTGCGGTGGCCAAGGCGGCGGTGGCGAGGAGATATGGAGGCGGCGGAGCGTGATCGTCAGCGGCAGGTCGGGCGGGCCGAAGAGCACCGCCGCGGCGAACTCAAGGCTTGCCTTGATCTTTCCCGCGCCCTACTGGCGGCTGGTTGCGATCAACCTGATCGGGCAGGTTTCACCGATTGCCGTGAGGCGCCTCGCGTCTTGCGGACAGACTGGCCTGATCGTTGAAGTGGGCTCGACCTGCCCCCGGTTGGCGTCGCAGCCGCATTCAATTGTCTGCCACTAGGCGTCACGTGCAAGCTGAGGGACGCGGCCATTGCCCTTGGTCCCTCGCGACGCGAACAGTAGCAGCCCTCTCCCGCTTTCCGGGGCAAGCGGAATTATGCCTGTCGCTGGCCTCACGCTTTGTGACATCCGGACATGCCGACGCAACGCTCCGTCGAACCGGGGGGCTGGACGACTGAGCATGGGAGGGTATGCCGCGCGCCCCGGCGCTCGGAGCCTCTATTCCAGGGTCGTTGTGACCTGGCTTTGTCTGTTTTGGTTCTGTGCGCTGGATGACGCCGTACTGGGAGAGTGCTGTTTGCACCTGACTGGTAGATGCGTCGCCCCCAAGCGTGATCCACTTGTCAGACGCTTTCACAATCGGCGGACCCGATGCGACTTGAGTAAAGGCCTGGAACATCAGCGAAGTCGCGAGCAGCAGAGACATTCCCGCGGTCAGGATCCCGCCGAGCAGCATGCTGGTTCGCAGCCTGCGCGCCGGATGGCGGTGCTGTGATTGGCTATCAGCGGAATTGCTCACTGTATCACCTCAACTGACAGTGGCGGCACTTTGATGCATGGGGGGCAGGCTCAGGCTAGGCCCGGGAACCTGTCACGACAGTCTTTATGTGGCGAGCCTGGCCCTTGCCACACATGCCCCATAATGGGGAGAGCTGGCCCTTATCGCTCCGCTCCGGTGACGCTGGTCGTCACTTCAGCTGGATCTTGACCGCTCTGGGCAGAAAAAATCGGCCGATGGAGTGATGGTGATTAGCTTCACGTGGGCTTTTGGCACCGTCCTTGCCGGACCGCTTCGGCCGCAAGATGTCGACGCGCGACCTTGGCTCGCGGGCTAACTTGGCTCGCTGGCTTCAGCGAGATGGTCCTGAACTCCCACATCGCGAAGCTGATCGGGACCTGTCTAGGTATGCCTCAGGGTATCAAGCACTGACGCAGAGCATCGCACGCGGCGTGGGTTCGATTGTGAACTCCGAGCTTCGACTGCGCCTTTTTTAGGTGGCTGCGGATTGTCTCTTCGCCGAGGCCCAGTGCTTCAGCGATCTCTGAAGACTGGAGCCCCATCGACACCATCCGCAAGACGGCGAGCTCGCGAGGGGTCAGGCGCGGCGACGTTCCAATCCTATCGACATCTGGGCCTGCGAGTTGCTCAAGCCGTAGGGCCGCCACGCTTGCAGCGGCGCAAATGGGTATTCGTTTGGGCGCTGACAGAACGTTCGAGAGCTCCCTGCGTGACCAAAAAGCAACCACCCACATCCCGCCGACACCGTAAGTCAGCCCATCCCGCATCCCATATTTGAGACCCAATTCGGTCGACCATCGGTCGGCCCCAATCGGCTCAAAGCGCCGGGTTGTTTCGGTCCAGGTAAACGATGCAAGACTTGACCTCGCCAGGAAAATCATGGGTGTGAAATGTTTTTGCGCGAGCGCCGTGAATTCTTCCCACCAACCGGGTGGAACGCTGCTGTGCAAAAAGGCGGATTTCCCGAGCTGAATGCTTTCGATGCCTGCAGTCTTGGTCGAGAAGCGCGCCGCTCCCAGAACATTCAGCGGCAAGTTGGTTGAAGAAACTGATTGCAGCCCCTCGAGCACATCGGTTGGCGTTCGCAATCCATCAACGCGGTTCGCAAAATCGACCAATTCGCTGTAGGTCGCGCTGAGCGGTACGTCGGGCACCGAATTGATCAATGCGTGTGCAATCATCGGTCAGGACACGGGATTGAAGCGCAAACCCTCAATGCTCAGGATGTCGCAGCTTCTTGTCATCCAACATCAGGAAAAACCCGCAGGAGATGCTAACAAAGTCACTGATCACAATGAGCGACATGGGCCTGCCTGGTCGCGCACTCGCTGGCACAACGGAATGTGTGCCATAGGAGCATCAGTCGTCTCGCAATGCTCGTGCGATTTGCGAAGCGGCAGCGTGCGAGAATGCAGCTATGGTCGCACGTTTCTCGAACACGGAGCAAAGCGCAGCGTCGATCCCTGAGCTGGCACCGATGCTCGCCCGCGCAAGCTTGGCATCGATCGGGCGCTGTCGTGTAGCGGTAACCAAGTCGACGGACGACCGGAGTTTGCTGCGGCTCTCCTGCGTGATGGCGCGCGTGTTGAGGACAAGCGTCTCACTGGGCAGGGAATCGACGGCGGGCGACCGCCGAACACGTCGTGGTCATGCTAAGGCGCGCTGATCGCGGCCCCGCTTGCCGCCCCGTGAATGCGTAAGCGATCCGCCGCGCGGCTCGATGATCGGCAACGCTGCCAGCGCATTGACGACATGGTGGATAGTCGGCAGGTCTGACCAGGCCGCACGGTGGAAGCGTACGGCGCCGACGCCCAGCTGATGGCGCTCGATCGTCCTGTCCGGGTTATCGGCCGGCGTGAGTGTCACCTGATACACGTCCGTTTCGCCCCATGCGCCGGTGCGCGGCACATACTTCAGCATCAGCGTTCCATCCGAGCCAGGCTTGGTTGGCGAGGGTGGCGCGTCGCGCAGCTCTGAGACGGTTAGATCGAGGAAGCGAAAGCCCATCCAGCCAGCCGTGCAGATTTGCGCGCCGTCCCACTGACGCGGTTCGGCGATCTCGGCATAAAGCTTGGGATGGCCGATCTCGCCCCGTCCCGTGATGATTGGATCGGCAAGGTTCTCCCAGATAACGGCGAGGAATCTGCCGCTGGCCTTGTGCTGCCGGCCGGTGAACGTCGCCGGCCAGCTCACCTCGATCATCGTGTAGCCGCGTCCGGCGAGCCAGTCGATCTCCGTCATGTAGTGGAATTCGACCGTTACCACCGGCTCGCCGGCCAGTGCGAACCCCTCCGGCAGATGCCGTGCGAGCAGCGCCGCATCGGTCAGAAAGCTCACTGCGACGGAAAGCCGGCGCGGGCTGTGCTTAGGATCAGGCACAACGCCGTCCGGCAGTTGGCGCGGCCCCGGTGCCGGTCCGAAATGCGTCGGCATCCGGTAGATGCGGCCGGCCTCGAAACGGTAGCTCATGGTGGGGCTCCCTGCGGCAGCGCGTCGAGCAGCGGACGCGATAGATGAGCGATCTGGATGTCGCGCGTTCCCCTTCGCTGTCCGAGGAGAACGGTAGCCCGAAGTGAGCGGTCACGGCTCCGCGCGCCATCAACCAGGCGGATGCCGTTGCTGACATTGCCTCGATGGTCATCGCGCGACACGCAGCAGGATTTCGGCGGCTTGCCTGCTGGCGCGGATCGGTTCGACGCCGCCTTGGATGAACGCCTCGACACTGGCGCCGTCCAACAAGGCCAGCAGTTGTTGGGCCGCCGTGCCCGGTTTTCGGTGCCCGGCGCGCACGGCGATGTCGCGGAACTTGGCTCTGATCCAGTCTTTGTGCGCGCGCACGAGCGCATGCATCTGCCCGTTCAGCTGCGGATTTTGGACGGCGACATTGATGAAGGGGCAGCCGCGAAAACTGGATTGCGTTGCAAACTGTTCCGACACGTCGAACATTGCCCTGACGGCGTCGGCCGCCGTCTGTGCCCGTTCGAGGCGCTTTTCGATCACGGCCCGCCTCGCCGTCGCCTGGCGTTCGAAAGCCGCAAGGGCGAGGGCGTCCTTGGAATCGAAGTTGTTATAGAGCGTCATGCGGGCGACGCCGGCACGTTCGGTCACCTCGTTGATGCCGACATTGGGTAGCCCGCGCTCGTAGAAAAGATCCGCCGCCGTATCGATCAGGCGGTCGCGTGGCGATCGTGGCGCAGGCATCGGGGCTCCGCTCGCGTTTAGATATACCGATCTACCTAATCAAGGAGGCAGACGCAAGTCAAGCTGTCGTGAGGACACCGCGTACCTGCTCGTCGCGTCGGTCACGTTACCAACGCGATCGGCTCTATACTGGCTATTGCACTTACGCCGCCGAGTGCCGATCATCACCGCAGCGGCACCACCCGGTCTGTTCGTGATCTGATGATCGCCATCGCCCCCGCAGCGCCTTAGTCGACGTTGGCGGCGATCCTGGACGGCGGACCCAGCGCTGCTGGCCCCGCGCTGCGCCGAGAAAGCAGGCCGTCAGAGGCTGCGGCGAACCCGGCCATAAGACGCAACAAAGCGTTGGCCACCCACGGGCGCGCTGATGGCCGGGGCCTGGCAGCTTACGGCGTAAGGAGCGCAATGCATGCAACCATGCGAGCTCAATTAGTCTAAAGTCCAATTCGTTGCGTCATCCTTCATACCGTGCCCCGTATCCCCGCCGAATTAGGCTGGTTCGCCTACAAGTCAGTGCGGGACGGGTAGGCAGAGGAGCTGTCTCCAAGCTCCAAGGCTTCGGTGCGCAGCGCCTCGCTTTTACCCGAATTCGACAAAGGGCGGCGGCTGCCATCCGCTGGCAATCGTTGAGAGGGGCGCATCACCCCATACCGGCGCCTGCGGCAGACGTCGGCAGCGGCTGGGTCCTGGCAGGGCTCCGGGTTCGGCTAGATCTATCGCAGCAATGTGGGCCTGAAGGTCCGGACCGGCAGCCCTCTCCATGATTAGAAAGGGGCCGATGTCGCGAGGGTCGATGCCGCGGCGACTGATCGTGCATGGCAGCAGTCTGGCCCGGATCACAGCACGGGCAGCATCCCCTGGCGACCCGTGACAGGCGTCAACGGCGATGTTTGACCCGGTGCAGTGTGATCGGTATGCGCGAAGCTGACGGAGCCGCGTCCAAAACTCTTTGCGCTTAGAACGCTTAATCTGCCGCCTTCAGTCAGCCTGGTATTTCATCGCAAAGTTTTGACCGCCGCGGCGAGCAGGAGCGTGGCAATACACGCGTCACCCCCATGGATCACGCCAAACCGATCATGGAGGTTACAATGACAAAGACAAGACTTGCATGGGTTGCCGCCGCCGGCGCACTCATCCTGACCTGTGGCATCAACCAGGCAGCAGAGGCAAAGCACAGCGGACATTCCAGCGCGTCATCGAGCAGGAGCAGCCATTCTTATCGCGTGGGTGCGCCGTACGCTAAGCCCGCCCACGTTTTCAGACACAGACACGTGGTCCGGCACCATCACCGGCGCATCGTTGTCGTTGGATACGACGACTATGGGTATGGCGGTGATTGCTATTGGCTGAAGCGCAAGGCGCTCTACACCGGTAGCCGCTATTGGTGGAGCCGCTACTATGCGTGTGTGGGTGCATACTGACGCGAGCAAAGGCGCGCTCCTTGCCGCGGCGGGCGGCACGCCTCTTGTCCGCTGAATTGCTAAGGGGGCGCCGTGGCCTTGAAGGCCTGCGGCGCTCATCTTGGGAGGCAATCCTACCCAGTCTAACACGGTTCACAAACTTGCAATCGACCGACCTGGTACATACGGTTGAGGGTTTGCGGTAGTCGCATTGAGGCGGGACAAGGTTCCGCCATGCGGGTTGAGTGGGCCTCGTGTCCCCGCTGCCGCTTAGACCATAGCGTCTAAAGAGGGAAATGGTCCGCCGACTGCGGAATGGTTCTCAACGCTCTCGGGCCTCATTTCAGTTGCAACGCAACAGCGCGGCCATTGGAATTGATCCAATTGGACGAGGTGGGTGAGCGTGCGAGCTTCCGGCTGACGCGATTATTCTGTCAACTGATGCGTTAGCCGCAGCGATCGTCCGGTGGCGGCCGCGACTTGAGCTGGCGCGGGAAGCTGGTGTCGAGGCTGCGGTCGGCACCGCAAACCAATCGCGGGCCGACGCCCCCTGATGCGGCGGCGCGGACCCGATTCACCCGCCGGCTTGCAAATGCGAGGCACTCGCATGAGGAATAGCATTCCCGCCCGATCGTTGTAGGGGCATGTTCAGCGCTCGCAGACCCCGCACCGCGAAAAGCTGAACTCTGGGGGCGCCCGCCGCCGCCGGCGCCCCTTTCTTCCTCGACGCCTGTCCCGGCCGCTCGCGACCGATGCGTCCCGCACAGCGCCCCACAATTTGCTGGCGACCGGCAACCCCGAGAGCATTGCCCAGATGCCCGACGCAACACTCCTGCGCAGCCAGCACTGCGCGGCCGCGTCGCGAGGTGACGTGCCGACCGACCATGCTGCAATGATAGCAGCTACTCGCCAGGCCGATGGTCGCGTGCCGTCGGAAAGCCGGCAAACAAAGTACGCCTCGCAGTTGATCCAACGGGCAATCGGACGCAGGATTGCCTCTGAGCGCGCCGCATGACCGCGCCAGCCAGTTGCCGGCGAGCGAGTACACGCCGGCTGCGAGCGATCGAGATCGGCGTGGCGGTCGCCGACGGTGACGCGGGTCGCCCACCGCCATTACTGAGTGAGGGCCTATGCGGGTCATTGACGTCCATTCACACTGGGGGACGCGGCGCGGCTATCCGCTGCAGACCGAAAAGGAACTGGCGCAGCAGCGGGCGACCTGGAACTCGGAGCCGCGCTACCACACCGAAGCCGAAATGGCGGCCTACTTCCGCGACAGCGGCGTCCGCGCCATCCTCGATTTGGGCTACGCCAAGTTCCGCCCGCTGGCGGACATGCGTGCGCTACATGATTACGCGTTCGAAACAGAAGCGGCGCATCCCGACGTTATTCTCGGGCATTGGATCCACATCGATCCGCAGCGTGCGGGCCGGGATGGGGTGAGCGAACTGAGGCGCTGCATCGACAAGAAGATTGGTTTCCTCGGTTACGCGGTCTCCGCGTCGCTGTCGCCGCCGGCCAGCGAGCCCGACTACAAGCCCTATTACGACCTCTGCATCGAGGCCGGCATCCCCGTTTTGATCTTCGTCGGCACCACCGGGCTCGGCGCCGGGCTGCCCGGCGGCGACGGCATCATCCTCGACGACTGCCACCCGCGCCATCTCGATCGCGTTGCCGCCCGCAATCCCGAGCTCAAGATCGTCGCAGCGCGCCCAGGCTGGCCCTGGCAGGCCGAGGTGATCGCCGTGCTGATGCACAAACGCAATATCTGGTATGAACTGCACGGCTGGTCACCGAAGTATCACACTGCCGACCTCAAACACGAGATCCCGCGCCGGCTCAAGGACCGCATCCTATTCGGCGGTGACTACCCGCTCTTTTCCTACGAGCGTCTCATCAAAGACTGGTATGCCGAGGGTTACCCGCCGCCAGTTCTCGAGCAGGTGTTTTACCGTAATGCCGAGCGCTTCCTGGCCGCGAGCGGGTTCAAGGGGCGGATCTGATCATGGACCTCGGCCTTCGCGGAAAGGTCGTTATTGTCGGCGGCGCCAGCATGGGGATCGGTTACGGCATCGCCCACCAGTTCGCTGCCGAAGGCGCAAAGCTTGCCATCACCGCGCGCCGCGATCCTGGACTGTCGGCGGCGGCGGACAGGATCCGCGTCGAGACCGGTGCCGAGGTGCTGCCGATCCTCGCCGATTGCCGCCGCGCCGAGGACTGTGCGCGTGTTGTCGAGGCGACGCTCGCCCACTTCGGCGGCATCGATGGCCTTGTCAACAACGATGGCGCGCCACCGCTCGGCGAGCTGGCAAGCTTCGACGATGCGGCTTGGGCCAGGGCCGTCGAGCAGAACCTGATGTATGTGGTGCGCATGGCTCGCGCCGTCGTGCCGCAGATTGCGGCGCGCGGTGGCGGCGGCATCGTCAACATCACCGCCATCTCCGCCATCCAGCCGATCCCGGGCTTCGGCCTCTCGGTCGCGACCTGGGGCGGCGTCATCGGTTTTGCCAAAACGCTGTCGCTCGAAGTTGCCGCGCAGAACATCAACGTCAACACCATCTGTCCCGGCTACATCGAGACACAGCGACTGGAGAAGGTATTCGCTGCGGGCGGAGAGGAACCACGGGCCGTGCGCCGCAAGCTCGAGGCTGAGGTGCCGATGGGGCGCATCGGCACCGTTCAAGATATTGCCGGCATCGTCGCCCTGCTGGTCTCGCCCCGCGGCCGCTACATCACCGGCACGGCAATTCAGGTCGACGGCGGCCTGTTGCGCGCCGTTCGCTGAGGAGCGCACCGACATGGATTTCACCACCATCGTCAAGCCCGAGCTCGCCGAGCGCTGGCGCGAAGCCGGGCAGTGGGGCAGCGAGACATTCTTCGATGTTCTGGCGCGCCGAACAGCGCTGCACCCGGACCGCGAGGTGTTCGTCGATGGACAACAGCGCGTCACCTACGCCGGGCTCAAGGACAAGGTTGAGCGCTGTGCCGCCTTCCTTCGCCGGGTGGGCATCAGGCGCGGCGACGTCGTCACCATCCAGCTGCCGAACCGTATTGCGTTTCCGGTCGTCTTCTTCTCGCTCGAGTTGATTGGCGCCATCGCCAACAAGGTCAACCCCGACTTTCGCGTGCGCGAGCTCGACTACATCCTGCGCTTCTCGGGCAGTCGCGCGTTAATCTGTCCCGCCACCTTCAAAGGCTTCGACTACGTGGCGATGGCGCGCCAGCTGCGAGTGGCAATTCCCGAGCTGGCGCATGTCATCGTGGCGGGCAGCGGCGCCGACGGCGAATTGAACCTGGAGCAAGGCATCGCCGATAGCCAGCCGCTGGCGCCCGCCGATCGGGTGCGGATGAGCGCCGACCAGGTCTACCGCATGGCCTTCACGTCCGGCACCACCGGCAACCCAAAATGCGTGCTCCACTCCTTCAACACCACGCTGCCCGCCGTGCGCCAGATCAACACCGACATGGGCGTGACCGATCGCGAGGTGCAGCTCGTGTTTCTCCCGGTCTGTCTCAACTGGGGCTACCTGTGCCTGTTGCAGGCGATCCTGTCGGGAAGCCGCGCCGTGCTGCTCGAGCGGTTCTCAGCCCCGGCGGCTCTCGAGCTGATCGCGCGCGAGCGCGTCACCTACATTGCCACGGCTCCGGCCTCGATCGTCGCCATGCTCAACGAGCCGGGGCTCTCCGCCTACGATGTGGGCTCGCTGCGGGTCGTCATAACCGGGGGAGCTTCTGCCGCGATCGAGACCATTCGTGACTATCAGGCGCGGATGCCGGGCCACCTGATCGAGCTCTACGGCATGCTGGAGACCGGGTTTCACACCTACACCCGCTTCAGCGACGACCCCGCCAAGGTCAACGGCACGATCGGACGGGTGGTCGCCAGCATGGAGCTCAAGATTCTGGACGAGGCGGGTCGGGAGGTGGGGCCCGGCGAGGTCGGCGAGATCGCGGCCCTGGGACCCAGCGTACATCTCGGTTATCACGAAAACGCCGCGGCCAACACCGAGGCCTTCACCGACCTTGGCTGGTTCCGCACCGGCGACCTCGGCCGCATGGTCGACGGGGCGGGTAACGTCGAGATCGTCGGTCGACGCAAGGAGATCATCAACCGCGGCGGCAAGAAGTTCTTTCCGCGCGAAGTCGAGGAAATCCTCTACACGCATCCCAAGATCATGCACGCGGCCATGGTCGGCGTTGCCGACCGGCGCCTCGGCGAGCGCAACTGCCTGATCGTCATTCCCAAGCCCGGGCAGGTGGTGACCTTGGCCGAGCTGGTCGGCCACCTCAAGGGGCAGGTGGCCGACTATAAGCTGCCCGAGGAGATGCACATCGTCGCCGAGTTGCCGTTCACCGCCACCGGCAAGCTGCGCCGGCACGTCCTCGCCGAGCGGGTGGCCAAGGGTGAGGTGGGCGACGGCTAACAGCCGAGGCGGCAGGCAGGTTGCGCGCTTTCGCCCGACGGTGCCATGACCCAAGATCGGTTGCGTCCCGTTGCCGGCACCGCTAGCCTGAAGTCTCGCAGCCGCGTGCACAAATGCGGCACCTCCAGGGAGTGAACCGCCATGACTTTCAAGCCACGCTACACGCGTCGCGCCGTGCTTGCCGGTGCGGGGGCCACCATCGCTTCTCCCTACATCTTTACCAGCGCGCAGGCGCAGGCCGCCGGCGCCATCAAGATCGGCATGCCACTTGCTTTGACCGGTCCGCTCGGCTCGGTGGGCCAACAGCAGAAGCGCGGCGCCGAGCTCTACGCCAAGCTACAAAATGCGAAGGGTGGCATTCTCGGGCGCAAGATTGAGCTGTTGATCGAGGATACCGCCGGCAATCCTGCCACCTGCGTGCGCAAGGCGCAGGAGATGGTCGAGCGCTACGATTGCCGGCTCTTCACCGGCATCACGCTGTCATCCGAGGCACTCGCCATCGTGCCCAAGCTCGCCGAGTGGAACTCGATCTTCATCTCCTCCGACAACGGTGATGGCCGCCTCACCGCCGAGAGTTTCGTGCCGAACTTCTTTCGTGCCAACACCTCCGGCCCGATGGGCGCGCGCGCGGTGTCGCTTTACATCAAGGGCGCCGAGCTCAAGAGCTTCTATGCGCTGGGCATGGACTACGCCTGGGGGCACAACAGCGTGCAGGTGTTCGAGAACGAGATGCAGCGTCTGAAGATCAACTTCATCGGCAAGGTGTTCGCCCCGACCGGAACCAAGGACTACTCCACCTATATTGCCAAAATCCGCCAATCGGGCGCCGACGGCGTCTACCTGGTGCTGGCCGGCGACGACAATAATGCCTTCCTGGCCCAAGCGGCGCAGTACCAGCTGTCGTCCAAGATGGCCTTGCTGACCGAGCAGATCGAGCTGGTCGCACTGCGCGCCGTTGGCGATGCCTCACTGGGGCTGATCGGCTCGGCCCGCTATGCCTTCACCTTCGATACACCGGCGAACAAGGAGTTTGTCGCGCTGTGGAAGGCCGAGCACAACAACGTTCCCGATACCTTCGAGGGCGAGCAGTGGCAGTGCATGAAGGTATTCGAGGCCGGCATTATCAAGGCCGGCGGCATCGAGGCAGACAAGCTGCGTCCGGCGCTTGAGGATCTCACCATCGAGAGCGTCAAGGGCAAGGTCCTGATACGCAAATGCGACCACCAGGGCGTGCAGCAAGGCTTCATGGTAAAAGTCGTCAAGCGGGACGGTTTTGATCATCCGATCCCCGAAGTCCTCGCTGTCCTGCCCGAGGATCGGACCACGCCGCCGTGCAATAAGATGACGTACGACGACTGATCCCGGTCGCGACAAGTGAGCGTTGCCTGCTGGGGCGGGCCAGCCAAGGCAGCATCGAGTACCGCCACCGGATCGCCCGACAGGCCATGAGTACGCTCGCTTTCTTCCTCACCCAGAGCGTCAACGCGCTGTCGCAGGCGGCATTGCTGTTCTTTCTGGGGGTCGGGCTGACCTTGATCTTCGGCATCATGCGCATTGTCAATTTTGCGCATGGTGCGCTCTACATGCTCGGCGCCTTCATCGGCTACTCGTTGGTGCGCTGGACCGGGAGTTTCTGGTTGGCGCTGGTTTTGGCCCCGATCCTGGTGGCATTGCTCGGCACCGCATTTGAGCTCGTCATCCTACGCCGGCTCTATCGGCGCGACGCGCACGCCTTCTTGATGGTGACGTTCGGGTTAGCGCTGGTTGTCACCGAGGCGGTGCGATTGATCTGGGGCCCCGACGCGCTGCAGGTGCCGCCGCCGCGGCTGTTTTCCGGCGTCGTCTTCCTGCTGGGCGAGCCGTTTCCGACCTATCGCCTGTTTCTTGCCGGCGCCGGCGCGGTGATGGCGATCGCGATTTGGCAGCTGCTCGAGCGCACGCGTCTCGGCTTGCTGATCCGCGCAACGTCGCAGAATGCGGAAATGGTGCATGCGCTCGGTATCGATGTCGGGCTGGTGCGCTCGGCAGTGTTTGGGATCGGTTGCGGGTTGGCGGCGCTCGGCGGCGTGCTGGCGGCGCCGCTGGTGACCGCCTCGCACGCCATGGCCGCAACCGTCATCATTGATGCCTTTGTCATCGTCATCATCGGCGGCATGGGCAGCTTCCTCGGCTCGCTGATCGGCGCGCTGCTGATCGCTTTTGTCCAGGTGTTCGGCAACTACTACCTCCCCGACTTCGCGCTTGCCTTTATGTACCTCGTCATGCTGCTGGTGCTGGTGGTACGGCCCGGTGGCTTGCTCGGCAAGGAGGCATGAGGCGATGCGCTGGTCGAGCCTGCTCGGTCTTGCCGTCGTCGCCGTGCTGATAGCAGCCCCCCTCGGCCTCCCCGCCTTTGCGATGACGCTGTTGACCGAGCTCGTGATCCTCGGCCTGTTTGCCATGAGCCTCGACCTGATGGTGGGCTACACGCGACTTGTTTCGTTCGGCCATGTGGCGGCCTATGGGCTTGGTGCCTACGCTTGCGGCTACCTGCTGCTCAATACGTCGCTGCCGCTGCCGTTCGCAGTCCTACTCGCGGCAGTGATGACCGGCACGGTCGCGATCGGCGTCGGCTGGGTATGCACCCTTGCCACCGGCGTCTCGTTCTCGATGCTGACCTTGGCGTTCGCGCAGCTGCTTTATGCCATCGCCTTCAAATGGACGTCGGTAACGGGCGGGTCGGACGGACTTGCCGGCATTCCGCGCCGGGCCGGACCGATGGGGCTGACCGTGCTCACCACCAAGACCGGCTTTTACTACTTCGCGCTCGCCGCCCTGGTGGGATCCTACCTGCTGTGCCGGCAGCTGGTCGCCTCGCCGTTCGGCGCGGTGCTGCGCGGCATTCGTGAAAATGAGACAAAGACCCTGACGCTCGGTTACAATACTCGCCTCTACAAGATCGCCGTGGTTGCCATCTCGTATGCCTTGGGCGGGCTCGCGGGCGCGCTCTATGCGCCGTTTGCCGGCTTCGCCAACACCGAGCTGCTGTTCTGGCTGCTTTCCGGTCAGGTGCTGATCATGGTGATCGTCGGTGGTTCGGGAACGCTGATCGGTCCAATCCTCGGCGCTGCTTTCTTTCTGCTGCTCGAGCACCAGCTCTCCTCCTATACCGAGGCATGGGCGCTGTTCTTTGGTCTGGTCTTCATCGGCTTCATCCTGTTTGCCCCGCAAGGCATCTGGGGGCTGTTGACGGCATGGTTTAAGCGCGATTGGATGCGCCTGGAGAAGGGGCGCCGGCATGGCACATAGTGACGAGCGCCCGTCGTCGCCGCCACTGATTGAGCTTACTGGCCTAACCCGGCGCTACGGTGCACTGGTCGCCGTCGACAACGTCAACATGCAGGTTGCCGGCGGCGAGACCCGGGCCATCATTGGGCCAAACGGCGCGGGCAAGACGACGCTGTTCCATTTGATCACGGGGATGGTGCGGCCGACCGCCGGCCGGGTGCGGTTCGCCGGTGAGGACATCACCGGGCAAGCCGCCTACAGCATCTGCCAGCGCGGCCTATCGCGGACGTTTCAGCTGACCTCGTTGTTCCCTGAGATGACGGCACGCGAGAATGTCCGGCTGGCGGCGCAGGCGCGCAACCGGCGGCGGTGGCTCCCGTTCGGGGGGGCGAGCGTGTTCAAGGAGGCGCAAGGTGCCGGCGACGCGGCGCTCGAGCTGTTGGGTCTCACCGCCGTTGCCGAGCGTGCCGCCGGCCTCCTCAGTCACGGCGACCAGAGGCTTCTTGAGGTGGCGATGGCGATGGCACAGCAGCCGATGGTGCTGTTGCTCGACGAGCCGACGCAGGGCCTCTCGGTCGAGGAGACGGCCCAGGCTGTCGAGACCTTGGCCCGGTTCCTGGAAAGGTCGCGCGTTACGGCGCTGCTGGTCGAGCACGACATGGAGGTGGTGTTCCGACTAGCTCACAAGATAACCGTACTGCACCGTGGCGCCGTTATTGCCGACGGCGCTCCGACCGCGGTCAAGGCCGATGCGCGCGTGCAAGACGCCTATCTCGGAGGCATCGGCTGATGCTCCGTCTCAGCGACCTCAACACCCACTACGGCGCCAGTCACATCCTGCAAGGGGTCGATCTCGAGCTGGCCCGCGGCCGCATTGCCGCGGTGCTCGGACGCAACGGCGTTGGCAAGACCACCACAGTAAAGACCATCATCGGTTTTGTGCGGCCAAGCGCCGGAGTGGTGGAGCTGGAGGGGCGTCCAATCACCGCCTGGGCGCCGCACCGTGTGGCGCGGGCGGGGGTGGCGTACGTGCCGGAGGGGCGGCTGATCTTCCCCGACCTCACGGTGGTCGAGAACATGCGCGTGGCCGAAAGAAGGCCGGCAAAGCACTGGCCGCTCGAGCGTTTGCTGCAGCTCTTTCCCTCGCTCCGCGACCGTCAGCACCATCGCGGCTCGCAGCTTTCGGGTGGGGAGCAGCAGATGCTGGCGATCGCGCGTGCCCTGATCAGCGATCCCAAGCTGCTCCTGCTCGACGAGCCGAGCCAGGGCCTGGCGCCCCTGGTCGTGCGCGAGCTTGCCCGCATCATCCGCCTCTTGCGGGACGCCGGCGTCACCATCCTCTTGATTGAGCAGAACCTCAAGCTCGCCGAGGTGATTGCCGACGAGCTGCACATCATGGCCAAGGGACGGATCGTCTACTCGGCCGACCCGCAGCGGTTTCGGGCCGAGGCGGACCAGGTACGCTCTCGCTACCTGACGGTGTGAGCCGTCTCGACAGCTTGGGACCGAGAAGCCTATCCCGTGCTTTGGCAAACAGGGACGGGATCAGGCCGGTGCTGGCAAATCACGAGATCGCACCAGTTCTCCCTGCGCTGGGGCGCGACATCGGCAGTCGCCGAACCTCAATTCGACATTGGTCCGATGCATCAGCACCAGTTCATGGGCCGGGCTCGGGCGCGGCCGCTACGGTCGCAGGTGCAGCCTTGTTCCCAGCCCCTTGCCCTCGCCGGGCTGCTTTTTTTTCCCGTCGCAACGCCGCGCGTGCCCGCCGCTGTCGGGCTTGTATCTTCTTGCGGCGGGAATCCGTCATCTTGGGCATAGACGTTGCCCTCCTGCTGTCGTGTGCCCCGAGAGTGCACCTTGGGACCTGGGACAGCAAGGCTGATCTCCGGAAATTTCATGGCCTCGCAGCGCCGCCGTGACGGCGCATGGCCGCTGCCGCCCGGTTGCAGCGCTTTTTGGCGTTGGCGCCGGTCCAGCGCTGAAGGCGGTCTTGCCTTGGCGCCAACAACACCTCGGCGCGAAGCCGCCATACGACGCAATTTAGCGCAACCACAGCTCGGTTTTGCCCCCTTTTAAGCGCAACCGAGCCCAGCGCTGGCCGCGGCCCCGCACCTAGCGCGGCCAGCATAAGGCGGGCAAAAGAGCAAGGCCGCGTCGCGGCAGCAAGCCGCTGTGATTGGCGACGCCGCCGAGCCAGCCTCGGCGGCGCGGGGGATGAACCGCCTTTTCTCTTTACCAACCCCCCTTTCGCGATGCGGCCATCAATGCGTAATCTTGCCGCTGAAATCGGTCGGTCACGAGGAGGAAACTATGAGCGAAGTTGACGGCGCTACCCTGCTGGCGAGGAGCCTTAAACAGCAGGGCATCAATCACCTCTTCGGGGTCGTCGGATTTCCGGTTACCCCGATCGCTGTCGCCGCGCAACAGGAAGGCGTCGCCTACATCGGCATGCGCAACGAGCAGGCCGCCTCCTACGCAGCGCAGGCTTATGGCTATATGACCGGGCGCCCGGGCGCCTGCATTGTGGTGACCGGTCCAGGCGTCGTGCACGGCCTCGCCGGTCTTGCCAATGCCCAGCAGAATTGCTGGCCAATGATCCTGATTGGTGGCGCCTCCGAGACCTATCGCGGCGGCATGGGCGCTTTCCAGGAAGAGCGCCAGGTGTTGATCGCCTCGCCGTTCTGCAAATTCGCGCATGGCATCGAGAGCGTGCAGCGCATCCCCTACTATGTCGAGATGGCAACACGGCACGCCACCTATGGCCGTCCCGGGGCTACCTATCTCGATGTGCCCGACGACATCATTACCGGCAAATGCAACCTCGACCAGGTGGTCCAGGTCGAACGCGCGCCCGAGCCACCGCGCATGGTGGCGCCGATGGAGAACATCGAGGCCGCGCTTAATCTGCTGGAGCGTGCCGAGCGGCCGCTGGTGCTGGTCGGCAAGGGCATGGCCTGGTCACGGGCCGAAGACGAGGTCCGCGCCTTTATCGAACGCACGCAACTGCCCTTCCTGCGTTCGCCGATGGGCAAGGGTGTGATGCCGGATGATCATCCGCTGTCGGTCGCAGCAGCGCGCACGCTGGCGCTGCAGAAAGCCGACGTCGTCTTCCTGATGGGTGCCCGGTTCAACTGGATCTTTCATTTCGGCCAGCCGCCGCGCTTTGCCAAGGACGTCAAGGTCATTCAGCTCGACATTGCGGCCGAGGAGATCGGCCACAACAAAGCGACGGAAGTGGCGCTGGTCGGCGATGGCAAGGCGATCATCAGCCAGCTCAACCAGGCGCTCGCACATCGCCAGTGGTTCCACCCGAAGGACACAGCCTGGCGGCAGATGATCACCCAGAAGGCGACCGACAACGCGGCCCAGATCCGGCCGCAGGTCGATGACGACGAGGCGCCGGCCAACTACTTCCGGGCGTTGCGCGACGTCGCCGCGTGGATGCCGAAAAATGCGATCCTCAGCGCCGAGGGCGCCGGCACCATGGACATCGGCCTCACCCAGCTGCCGAGCTTCGATGCCCGCGCCTGTCTCAACGCCGGCACCTATGGCACCATGGGGGTCGGCCTCGGTCACGCCATTGCCGCCTGCGTCGTGCATCCCGACCGGCCGGTCATCCACCTTTCAGGCGATTCGGCGATTGGGTTTTCGGGCATGGAGATGGAGACGCTGGTTCGCTACAACCTCCCTGCCAAGATCGTTGTGTTGAACAATGGTGGCATCGGCCCCGGTATGCCAGAGATCCCGGAAAACCCGATGTTCAACCTGAAGCCCAACGCGTTGATCTATGGCGCACGCTACGACCGGATCATGGACGCGTTCGGCGGCCGGGGCTTCTTTGTCGAAGACCCGAGAAATTTGCGCGGCGTGCTCGACGAGGCGATGAACTTCCGCGGCCCCGCCCTCGTCAACGTCATGATCTCGCAGGGCTCCGCCCGCAAGCCGCAGCAGTTCCGCTGGCACAGCTGAGCTAGCGAAAGCTCGAAGGGCCGCGCCGGTTGCGACGCGGCCCGTTGCTTGGTCGTTTGATCGAAGCACGCGTGTCAGCCAGGCTCGCGGGCGATCACCGCATAGCCAAAGACTTCGAACCGTCGCGCGTTCCGCTCGCCTCCTGCGCCGGCAAAGGTGTCGACCTGTGGGCCGATAGCTACGTCGACGAAGCCCCTGTCCTCGATCATCTTTTGCCAGGCTGCACACGGCAGACCACCGCCATTGGCCATCACGACATCGGCCCAGCCGTCCTCGACCGGCAACGCTTCCAGGATGCCCTCGCGGAAATCGACATTGCCGAGGCGCATCGACTGCGCGGTGCGGCGGGACGTCTCGAACGTCGCCTCGGTCATGTCGACCCCGACCACGCGTCCGCTGGCACCGACCGTGCCGGCGGCAATGAACCAGTCGAAGCCGGCTCCGATCCGAGGTCGACCGCCCGCTCACCGGGAGCTAGATCGCGCAGCGACACGGGTTGACCACGCCGGGGATGGATTCGACCGCCGCGTCCGGCAAAGCCTCGACGATATTGCGGTCATAGCCCAATCGGGCGACTAGTGGCCGTCCGGTGTGAAAGTGGGTATTTATCGTTGGGCTTGTTGGCCACGTCGCGATATTTGGTTTTGACCTATTCGCGAAGCACGGCAGAATCGACAGCTATGGGATCGCTCATTTCTACCCTCCATGCGCGCGACCGCTATTGGTAGATCAATCAATCAATCATTTGAATGATGAGAAGACCAGGATGTCAACAAACCCGAAGCGCGAAATGTATGCGGCGTTCGCGGCCGTCGCCAAAGCCATCGGGCACGAGCATCGACTGGAGTTGCTGGAGCTTGTGGCTCAGGGCGAACGCACGGTCGAGCGCCTGGCGGACTACACCGGCCTGTCAATCGCCAACGTCTCACAACACCTCCAGCACCTGCGCCGCGCCGGCCTTGTCGTCGCACGGCGGCAGGCAAAGTTCGTTTTCTACAGTCTTGCCGATACTGGCGTTCTGCAGTTGTTAGCCGCCCTGCGCGGCGTGGCCGAGCGCAATGCCAATGAGGTCGATCGGATCCTGCGCAGCTACTTCAAGCAACGCGATACGCTGGAGCCGGTGTCGCGCGCCGAGCTGCTGCGTCGGATCAAAAGCAAGAACATCGTGGTATTGGACGTGCGCCCGGCCGACGAGTTCGCGCTGGCGCACATCGCCGGTGCCCGCAACGTGCCATTGAGCCAATTGAAACGCCAGCTCGCCAAGTTCGACCGTAGCGCGGAGATCGTTGCCTATTGCCGCGGCCCCTATTGCGTGATGTCGTTCGAGGCCGTCGCCACGCTGCGTGAACGTGGCTTCAAGGCACGCCGGTTGGAGGACGGCCTGCCGGAATGGAAGGCGGCAGGCCTGCCGATCGAGGCCGGAGTTTAGGGGTTGGCCGGTGGTCGCGATCAGGGCTGAAGCCTGCGCGGGGCTGGCCGAGGCGCCCGCCTTGGCGCTTGCCTAGGCATCGCCGCTCGTGCTCTCCGGCTGCGCCGGCGAAACTCAGAACATTGAGCTCGGCAACCACGCCAGCATGCTGGCCCCGACCGCGCTCAGGACCACCACCAGCCAAGGGGTCGTGTGCCAGACATAGAGCAAGAGGAACGCCACGCTGGCGAGCGCGAAGTCCTTGGCGCTGGTAATACCCGCGGTCCACACGGGATGGTAAAGCGCGGCGAGAAGGAGGCCGACAACGGCGGCATTGACGCCTTGCAATGCGGCTTGCGCCTTGGCCTTGCTGCGGATCTCGTTCCAAAACGGCAGCGCCCCGATCACAAGCAAGAATGACGGCAGGAACACGGCCACCAGACACAGGGCCGCAGTGCCCGGGCCCCCGATCACGGCGCCGAGGTAGGCGGCAAAGGTAAACAGCGGGCCGGGGACGGCCTGGGCCGCACCGTACCCGGCGAGAAAGGCATCATTCGACACCCATCCTCGCGGCACCACCTCCGCCTGCAACAGCGGCAGCACGACGTGGCCGCCGCCGAACACCAGCGACCCGGCGCGATAGAAGGCATCGACGAGGTCAATGCCCCGTTCCGTGGTCTGCGCAGCCAATAACGGCAATCCGACAAGCAGCGCAAAGAACAGGACCAAGGCCAGCGCGCCGGCCGTGCGGCTCACCGTCAGCGGTAGCGAGACATACCCTGACGGGGGTACGTCGCGCCCCAGTGCGATGCCCCCAATGGCGCCGACCGCGATCGCGCTCACCTGGCCCCAGGCGGAGGGAAATGCGAGTGCGATAACGCTCGCCGCAACCGCCAAGGTGGCCCGCTCGCGATCGGGCGCCAGAGAGCGCATCATGCCAAGCACGGCTTGCGCGACCACCGCCACCGCCGCCACCTTGAGGCCGTGGAGCCAGGGGCTGTTGGGGGTGCTGCCGAGGGCCGCCACGCCATAGGCAAACACCACGAGTAGGATGGCTGAGGGCAGGGTGAAGCCGGTCCAGGCGGCGAGTGCGCCAACATAGCCGGCGCGCGACAGTCCGATCGCGAGCCCGACCTGGCTGCTCGCCGGACCAGGAAGGAACTGGCAGAGGGCCACCAGGTCGGCGTAACTGCGTTCATCGAGCCAGCGGCGGCGAGCGACGAACTCCTCACGGAAATAGCCAAGATGCGCCACCGGGCCGCCAAACGACGTCAGGCCCAGGCGCAAGAAGACGAGAAAAACCGCAAACGGGCTCGCACGTCCGGCCTTGCCCTCGGCATTGATCTCGACCGTCATATGCGCCCGACCTCTCCTGCTACAAACCCAATGCCTTGTTGCGGCGGCACCCGCAGCGCCTTCTGGCAAGCGTCCTGTGCCGCCCCCTCGCTACCGCGAGCCGACCAAGCCGCGCTTCAGCGCTGGTAGGACCCCGAACGCGCAAGATAGGCGAGGAGATCGGCGCGGTCCTGCGCGTTGCGCACCGGCGGCACGCTCATCCGCGTGCCGGGAACCACGGCGTCAGGATCGGCCATATAACGGTCGAGGGTTGCTGCATCCCAGGTCAGTCCCATCGCGGCCTGCGCCCGCATAGCCTCCGAATACTCATAGCCGGTGACGGTAGCGGCGGGACGGTTGAAGATTTGGAAGAGAGTTGGCCCCTGCAAGGTCGCCGTCTCATTGGGGTCGAGGGAGTGGCAGGCATAGCAGCGCTGGAACTGGCGCTCGCCGCGGGCGGCGTCGCCATCGGCGGCACCGGCAGCCGCGCCAGCAAGCGCGGTTATCAGCCCAACAACAAGCGCTGGCAGGCGCTGCAACACCGGCTGCTTGGTCCTCAGTTCGTCTTCGCCGGGTAGCGGATCACGCGGATGCGTTCGGTGCCCGACTCGGCGATCCAGGCCTCGCCCCGGCGCCCGAGCATCTGGCGCACATTGGCATTCGGGCGATCGCTCGGAAAGCTTGCGAACTTTTCCGTCGCCGGGTCAAACCGCACGACGGCGTTGGCGGTCCACTCGCTGAGCCACACCTTGTCGTCGGGGTCGACCCAGACGGCGTAAGTGTGCGGCTTGTCCCCCGGCAGTTTCCACTGCTTCCAGCCCTTGCTGGCCGGATCGTAGACGCTGACGTTGCCGGAGTTCCATTCGCTGATCCACAGCCGACCCGTGGAATCCGACCACACGCGGCGGGCGCCCTGGTCCTTGGTCGGCGGCTCGTAGACGGTGGCTCGACCGCTTTCCAAATCGAGGTTGGCAAGATAGCTGCCGGCCAGCGATACGAACCAGATATCGCCCTTCGGCGTGCCGGTAATACCATAGGGGCCACGACCCTTGGGGGCATCCCACACCTTGATCTCGCCCGAGGTCGGATCAAGCCGGCCATAGATGCCGTTCTGGCCGGTGAACCAGATGCGGCCCTTGCCGTCGAAAGCCGCGGTGTTGAGATTGGTGTAGGGCGAGCGCTCGGCCGGCAGCGGCCAGACCTTGACCTCTTTGCTTGTGGGATCGACACGGACGATCGCATTCTGGCCACCATCGGTAAACCAAGGTGCCCCGTCCGGCCCAACAATCACGCCATGCGGGGCGGAGTCTTTGCCGAGTGGAATGCGCTCAACCTTGCCGGTGGCCGGATCAAGCCGTCCGGCGATGCCGGCCTTCTGACCGGCAAACCACACCTCTCCGGCGGGGCCGACGGCCACGTCGTGCGGATAGTCGCCCTTCGCCAGCTCGTAGTATTTCGATTCCTGTGCTGCAGCGGCGAGGCAAAAGAGCAGCCAGGCGGACACAGTCGCAAACAGCACACGGTGCATGGAGAGCCTCCATCGACTGAAGCCAATGCGGTCGATCAGTCGCACAACTCGCGGCGGACAAATTTCACAACATGGTGAAGCGAAGCGGTCGTGACCCAAGCTGGTCGCAACATGCAAGGCATACCATTCTCCGATGCCGCTGTCCGGGGCCAATCCTTGACCGCTAAAGCCCCGTGGCGATATCGAGGTGCCGGCTGGCCCGGCGCCGTCGAGCCGGCGAGGAGAACCTGCGCGGTTTTGAGCACCTGGCCGAGGTGGCGGCGTGGCCATATGAGCGCGCTTGCCTCAGCTCACGACGCAACCGTGACCTCGTCGATTGGTTGTCCGCATCGCACGGCAGCGTCTCGCCAGGCGCTACTTGAGCGGTGGCTTGCGCTTTCCCCGTGCGACCTCGGTTGCGAGTGCCTCAAGCCGCTGCACCCAAAAGTGACGGAAGTGATTGAGCCAGGTGTCGACCTCCTGCAATGGTTTGGTATCGATCGCATAAATGCGGCGCGTACCGTCGGGCCGAACCGAGGCAAAACCGCTTTCCCTCAAGACCTTGAGGTGTTGCGATACGGCAGCCTGCGTAATGTCAAACTGCCGTTGAATGATGGCAACCAGGTCACCCGATGACGCTTCGCCGTTGGCAAGCGCCTCCAGAATGCGTCGCCGGACAGGGTCACCGAGGACATCGAAGGCGTGCATGCCCAGCTAGTCCTCCGACGGCGCCCCACCGCTGTAAGCCGCCGTCGTGCGAGCGGCAGCCGCCTTCGCCTGCGAAGCCTCGGTCCCGGAGGCGACCGATGCGCGGGCCCAATCGTCGCTGCTCTGAGCAACGAAGATCTTGCCGTCGGGCGAACTGAGCCAGGCGATGGCCGCTTTCGGATCGGCACTGGCGCCGGTCGCCAAATGCTGGCCAAGCCCCATCAGCGCCATATCCCAGCCAACTCCTACCGCTCCCGGTCCAAATTGTCTCCAGCGCTCATCGTCAACGTGCGCAATGTGTTCCAGCTCTAGCAAGGTCTGGTGGTCAGCGGTTTGGCTGAGCCGGACGGTGAGCCAACTGACTTCGCCGCCAAATTCCCAGGTGACCGCGAGCAAGTGCGGCGGTTCGCAGCCGGTGATTTCGCCGCCGGCATTGCCGTGCAGCTGATAGCGTCCGCCAAGGCGCAAATCGCCCGTGATCGGCAAGAACCATCTGGGGATACGTTCGGCATTGGTCATCGCGTCCCACACCTCGGCAACCTCGGCATCGTAGCTTCGGGTGGCGATCACAACCCGAGCCGGCCGACCATCCCGGTCCTGGCGCTCGACCGTCCGGGTCACGGCGCCGATCACCTGGGCAACGTCAATCTTCATACGGGGTCCTCCAGTTGGTCGCTCATCTAAAGTTACCACTTATATAAGTCAATACTTATTTATGGCGTGCGTCTCGGCCAGATCTGCACGGCAAAGAACCCCCGGCCCTGATCGACCGCAGCCCACGCCGCACTCGCGCGAAATGACAGTTGATCGGTGGCAGCTGGGCGTCGGCTGGGATCAATGGGAGCGTGACAACCCAAGGCTTCGAGTTGACGAAACCGGGCTGGCAGCGCTGCCGTTGTGTGCGACATCGCCCTGCTGTGACGCAAGCTGGCAGGGCTGCGCGACGGCAGCATGCCAGCGATGCCATCCGTCTTTCGCGTTGCCTATGCCGGCATGTCGCTGCGCCACCCCTCAAGGGCGAGACGATTGAGCGCTTGGGATCTAGCCACCAGCCACCAATTTGGCGTCCGGCTCAGGCGAGCCTTGTGCAGCGACCACGCCTGCCGCTCGCCACCGTTTGCTTGCCGACCGAGTCGGCCGCAGTGACGGGTACGGAGACGTGACGGCAGTCGCGGCCCAGACGGGCCAGCACCGCGGGATTGCAACAGCATAACTTGCCGGCCCCGCACAAGGCCGGCACTCGGCCGGGGCCACGCACGTTAACAAAAGCGGTTGAGGCCCTAAGGGGTCGCCCCAGGTTCGACGAAAAGCGCGTAGCGCTGTAAATGAATTCACCAGAGCGGCGTTTTTCCTAGCCAACTCAGTCATTTGCAGTTCATCATTGGTCCGACTAGTGCCGCCAGGAGTGCGCGTCATGATGGGCAAGAAGTTCACCACGCTGATCTTGATCGGAATGATCTTGGGTATCCTCGTCGGCTGGGCCTGCAACGCCGCCTTCCCCGATCCCAAGACGGCCGCACAGGTTGCCGGCTACATCTCCATTATTACCGATGTGTTCCTGCGTCTGATCAAAATGATCATCGCGCCGTTGGTGTTTTCCACCTTGGTGGTTGGCATCGCCCATATGGGCGATTCCGCATCCGTCGGCCGCATTGGCGGCAAGACCATGGTGTGGTTCGTCGGGGCCTCGATGACCTCCCTGCTGCTCGGCATGATCATGGTCAACATCTTGCAGCCGGGGGTCGGCTTGAACCTGCCGCTTCCGGATGTCGGCGCGTCTACAAATCTCAAAGTCTCATCCCTGACCTTCAAGGAGTTCGTCGCCCACCTCGTGCCGAAATCGATCGTCGAGGCGATGGCGCAGAACGAGATCCTGCAAATCGTCGTGTTCTCCATCTTCGCCGGTGTCGCCATCGCATCGCTCGGCGAGCGCGCCAAAGTCGTGGCGGATCTCGCCGACCAGATCGCGCACGTCATGCTGGAGATCACGGGCTACGTGATGAAGGCCGCGCCGGTTGCGGTGTTCGCCGCCATTGCCTCCACCGTCACCACCCAGGGTCTCAGCGTGCTTGTCACCTACGGCAAGTTCCTCATCCAATTCTACGTCGCGCTCGGCATCCTTTGGCTGCTCTTGGGTCTCGCCGGCTTCCTGGTGCTCGGCCCGCGCGTGCAAAGCCTGGTGCGCCGCATGCGTGAACCGTTCCTGCTCGCCTTCTCTACCGCGAGTTCCGAGGCCGCCTATCCCAAGATCCTCGATCAGTTGCAGCGCTTCGGCGTGTCCAAACGCATTGCCAGCTTCGTGCTGCCGATGGGCTACTCGTTCAATCTCGACGGCTCGATGATGTACTGCACGTTCGCGACGCTGTTCATTGCCCAGGCCTACGGCATCGAATTGTCGTTCGGCCAGCAGATCACCATGCTGTTGCTGCTGATGGTGACGAGCAAAGGCATGGCCGGGGTGCCGCGCGCCTCCCTGGTGGTGATCGCCGCCACTCTGGTGACCTTCAACATTCCCGAGGCCGGCCTGCTGCTGATCATGGGCATCGACCAGTTCCTCGACATGGGTCGCAGTGCCACCAACGTGGTGGGCAACTCGATTGCCACCGCGGTGGTGGCAAAGTGGGAGGGCGAGCTCGGCGACGAACTCGATTCACCGGATGCGCCGGCGACCGAAGTTTTGCCGGAGCTCGCCATCAAGCCCGCCTAGACACCACATCGGAGCGCCACACCCGAGCTCAGGCGCAGGTGGCGGGCAGCTTCGCTCAGGAGGGTCGCATGAAGTCCATCGTCACGCTGCTGTGGCTCGCGGGGCTGCTGATTGTGCCCCCCGCTGAGGCCCAGGAGCAGGAGATCAACGCCACCAAGCTCGAGGGCACCCTCGCCAAGATCGATCGCGCCGGTAGCATAACGCTCGGCTATCGCGAGGCTTCCTTCCCGCTCTCCTACCTTACCAAGGCCGGACCGATCGGCTACTCGATCGACCTGTGCCTCGCCGTGGTCGAGGAGATCAAGCGCGAAATCGACAAGGACGACATCAAGGTTCGCTTCCAGCCGGTCACCCCCGAGACGCGCATGTCGGCAGTACAATCGGGCGAGGTCGACATCGAGTGCGGGTCCACCACTGCCAACAAGGAGCGGGGCAAACAGGTGGCGTTCTCGCCCATCATGTACGTCACCGGCACCAAGTTGCTGGTGAAGAAGAAGTCCGGCTACCGCTCCTACCGCAACCTCGCCGGCAAAGTCGTGGTGGTAACCGCCGGCACCACCAACGAGGCCATCCTCAAGGCGCTCAATGAGAAAAACGCGCTCGGCATGAACATCATCAGCGCCCCTGATCACGAGCAGAGCTATAGCCTGGTGGCCGCCGGCAAGGCCGAGGCGTTCGCCACCGACGACGTGCTGCTGTACGGCTTGATCGCGCGCCACCGGGCGGACGCCGACCTGATGGTGGTCGGCGAGTTCTTGTCCTTCGATCCTTACGGATTGATGTTCCGCAGGGACGATCCGCAGATGGCGGACGCGGTGCGCCGCGCGTTCGAGGGCATGGCCAAGAGCCGCGACCTGGTCGAGCTCTATCATAAGTGGTTCGTGCGCCAGACGCCCACCGGTGAGCGCATCGGCCTGGCCATGAACGCACAGCTGAGCGAGATCTTCCGCACCCTAGGCGTCGACGATTGATGCCGCTTCCCACCACCGACGGCGCACCCGCGCTGCACGCGGCGTGACGTCTTGCGCCTGCAACCCTGCGGCGCTGCCGCCGGCCGTCGTGTTGGCGCATCAACTTGGGTGACGTTGGTCGCCCAAACGCCGACGCAATGGGCTGAGACTATCTGCGAGCCGGAAGCGTTCGACCGGCACATTTTTGTGGATCGCGGGATGCTGCGATCGGGGCCCGTCCTTGACCTTGCGCTTGGCGCCCACAGCACATGTCAGCTGGCACCTGGGGTTGAGGTGCATATGCACGCGCAAGGCAATTGCAGTGCGTGCTACCGGCATGCTGCGCACTGGCAATTGGCGGCCCGACGCGTGCTGCCTAAGGCATGTGCGCGTCGCAGCGACAGGCGTGGCGATGTGTGGTGGCGAGGCAACGCCTTGCTCTTCACCCTTCCGCAAAGCAACGATTGTGGAAACCGCGCCACCATGGCTCTCATGAAAGCAGCAATAGCCGGAGCGACACTTGTCCCGCGACGGCCGACACCACTTTGTAGCATCCACCGGCGAGTGCACCGATGCGTTGTTGCCATTTGAAGCGCCAAGCTCGATGTGTTGTGGTCCTGATTGCGGCAGCTGTGTTGGTCACGTCGGCGGCAGGCGTGCCCCGGGCCGCGGCCCGCGTCGCCAGCGACACCGGCGCTGAGGCGAAAAAGAAGCCGACCGACCCTGGTCCGCTACTCGCCGTGGTGTCGCTCGCCCGGCAACGGATCTCGCTCTACGGCCGTGGCGGCCTGATTGCCCAGAGCCCGGTTTCGACCGGGATGCCTGGTCATCGCACGCCTGCCGGCGTGTTCTCGGTCATTCAGAAGAGCAAATTCCACCGCTCCAACATCTACTGGAACGCACCGATGCCCTATATGCAGCGCATCACCTGGTCCGGTGTGACGCTGCACGCGGGTCCGGTCCCCGGCTACCCGGCCTCGCACGGCTGCATCCGGCTGCCGCCCCCGTTTGCGGTCCGGCTTTATGGCATGAGCAAGATCGGCACCCGCATTGTCATCGTGCCTGGCGATGCCGCGGTACTTGGCGCTGAGCCCCTTGAGCTGCCGGCTCCAAGGCTGTCGCCGGCGCTCCCCGACGCAAGCGCGACGGGTGAGAACGCCAGGAGCGAGTTGGTCACCCGCGCCAATCTTGCACCTGGTGCCGAGGCCTCGGCCAAAGCCCCACCGGCGCCCACACCGATGCTCAATCCGGTCGAGCGCGCCAAGTTGATGCGCGACCTTGCGGCTACCAACGCGACCGCGAAGTCCAAAGTCGCCAAAAAGGCCGTCGAGATATCGGCCGGGAAGGCGGCGGCGGCCAGCTCCGCCGCCGCTGCTTTGCGCGCATCCGAGTCGGCGCTCAACCTGGCTCGGGGCCGCCGCAGCGCCGCGGCCAAGGCGGTGGAAAGGGCGTCGGCGACGATGACGGCACAGGCCGATCATGGGCTGGCGGTGGCGGACCTGCGGCTTGCCGAGGCCGAAAAGGCGAACGAGGAGGCGCGCGCGCTCGAGGCAGCCGAGGCGGCCACGGCGGTGGCGGCGGCAAAGGTGGCTTCCGATGCCGAGCAGGCCAGCCGGGAGGCGACCGCGGCCTTGAAGGCCGCCGAGCGCGGCATCGAGCCGATTTCGATCCTGGTCAGCAAAAAGACTGGTCGGCTCTATGTTCGCCAATCCTGGGCCCCGATCTACGAGGCAGCGATCACCTTCAAGGACCCCGCACAATCCCTGGGAACCCAGGTCTATCTCGCGGTGGCATCAGAGGCGAGCGGGGAGAGCATGCGCTGGCTGTCGCTCTCGCTTCCGGCCGCGCGGCAGGCGGAGCGCCGCGGCGCCAAGCCGCTCGCCGCAGCTGAGCCGGTTGTGGCCCACGCCCAGAGTTCGCAGGCATCGCGGGAAACCACGACCAGTGTGCTCGATCGGTTTCAGCTCTCAGACGAGGCCAAAAGCTTCATTGCGGAAAGACTGTGGATTGGTGCATCGCTGATCGTCACCGACGAAGGCATCAGCAACGAAACCAACACCTATACCGACTTCATCGTACTCACCCGTTGAGCGCTGTGGGGAGCGTGGCTTGTCGCCTGTTGACAGTGTGAGCACGCGCTAGCCCGCACTTGCGCCGCCGCCGCACCGATCCTTCGCGCCGGCACCTGTGCCGGCTTCCATCGACGCTAGACTGTTCCCTCGCTTGGGAAACTCGTGGCACCGAACATGAGCTTCCGCTAGTGTTTCGGCTCGTGATTGGCTTGATGTGGCTGAGCTGGAGTGGAAGGCACCGATGAAAACGTTCGCACTGACGGCCGCGCTCGCGGCGGCCATGCTGCCGGGTCCGGCGCTTGCCGATAGCCTGCCAGTGAGCGTTCCGGAGAAGGTAGGACTATCCTCGGAGGGTCTTCAGCGTCTGACGGCGGCACTCAAAGCCGAAGTCGACGCCGGCCAATTACCCGGCGCCGTCGTTGCCGTGGCGCGGCGAGGCCAGGTCGCCTATTTCGAGGCGGTGGGCTTCCGTGACGCGCAAGCCAAAGCACCGATGCCGCCGGATGCCATCTTCTCGATCGCGTCCATGACCAAGCCGATGGTTTCGGTCGCCATCATGATGCTGCACGACGAAGGTAAGCTGTTTCTTTCCGATCCGGTCGGCAAATATCTTCCGGCGCTTGCCAACATGCAGGTGGCCGTGATGAAGACCGACACCGCTGGCAACACCTCCGTCGAAACCGTGGCTGCGCAACGGCAACCTACCATCCAGGACCTGCTGCGCCACACGGCGGGCTTCCTTTACGGAGGGCGCGGAACGACCGAGGTGCACAAGCTTTGGCCGGCATCGTCGTCGTACTCCGCCACTACCTTCACAGGTCCGGAGTTCATTGCGGCGCTCAGCAAGGCGCCGCTCTTCTATCAGCCGGGTACGCTCTGGGATTACAGCTTATCTGTCGACGTGCTTGGTCTCGTCGTCGAGGCCATTTCCGGCAAACCGCTCGGCGCTTTCCTGCAAGAGCGTCTTTGGAAGCCGCTCGGGATGGTGGACACCGGATTTAGCGTTCCCGACACAAAAACCGCACGTTACGCCTTGGCGCTTGCCAACGATCCCAAGACGAACAAGCCGCAGAGCGTGCTGCACGCGGCCGGCAAACCGCTGAAATTTGAGTGCGGCGGCGGCTGTGCCGTGTCGACGACGATGGATTACCTACGCTTTGCACAGATGCTGATGAACAAGGGCACGCTTGACGGTCAGCGCATCATTGCGCGCAAGACCTTGGAGATGATGACCTCCGATCAGCTCGGGCCGGAGGTCAGGGCCCGCAGCAGCTCGCCACTGCTGGCCGACGGTTACAGCTTTGGCCTTGGCTTTACCGTGCGCATGGAGACCGGGCTGGCGCCATTGGCCGGGAGCACCGGTGACTACAGTTGGGGCGGTGCCTACGGAACCTACTTCTGGGTCGATCCCAAGGAGCAGATGGCGGTCGTGTTTATGGCGGCCGCACCGGGTGAGATTCGCACGCATTTTCGCCTGCTGACCAAGAACCTGGTGCTGGCATCCATCATCGACTAGTTGGCGCCATTGGCAGCTGGCTGGGCCTGACACGATCGTCAAGTCGCCAGCTGCCCGATTAACAGGCAATGGTTCGCCCGCGGTTCAGCAGCCGCTCGCTCATTACGGCAGCAAAGCGAACTTCTGAAACGTGTGGCAGTCGTCCGGAGCACGGCCGCGGCTCACGGCAAACGTCCAGGTCACCTCGCTGACATAGAGGTCGTTCTTGGAATCCAACGCCAGGCCATGCGGTGCGGCGAAGCTGCCGGGCGCGGTGCAATCGGGCGTGCCCCAGCGTGCCAGTAGCTTTCCCTGCGGATCGAAAACGCTGAAACGGGCGTGGCGCATGCTGGTGACAGCGCCGAAGCTGTAGGACGTGTCGCCAACGTGCCAGGCGAGCTCGGTCACGTAGACGTTGCCCTTGGCGTCGAAGGTGAGGTGCGTCGGGCGTTGCGTGTCGGTCCACTGCTCGAGGAATTCGCCGTCCGGGCTGAATATCTGAATTCGGTCGATCTCGCGGTCGCACACGAACACGCGACCGTCGGCGGCGACGGCAATACCGTGCGGCAGCCGGAACTGGCCGGGGCCATCGCCGGGTTCTCCCCACGAACGCTTCAATTGCCCGGCGGGCGAGAACATGTGCACGCGCGCATTGCCATAGCCGTCCGAGATGTAGATGTCGCCCTTGGGGCCGATGGCGACGTTGGTTGGACGGTTGAACGGCGGCCCAGCGCGTTTGATCGATGCCGTGGTCTTGCCGTCATAGCCGGTGTCGGAGGGTACGTTCAAGGTGCCCATGGTCATCAGCAGTCGGCCTTCGGGGGTGAATTGGCGAACCGTGTGGTTGCCGTCGTCGGTGGCAAAAATGGAGCCGTTGGGTGCGACGTAGATGCCATGCGTGCGCAAGGAGAAATCGCCCTTGCCCCAGGTGCGTAGGAAATTGCCCATGCGGTCATAGACGATCACCGGGTGCTCGCCGCGGCAAATCAGAAACACACGATCTTCCTGATCGACCGCGACGCCGGCGACGTCGCGATGCGCAAAGCCCTTGGGCAATTGTTCCCAGCCCTCGACGACCTGGTAGGTGATTTGATTGGCCATGCCAGTCTCCCGTTTGCGTGCTGCCAGTTACCTTGGACGCCTTTGCGCTAAATCGTTGCTCCACCGCCCGCGATGCCACGCCAACCGCCGAGCAGGACTTGATCCGTTGCCGCGTCCCAATCCCCGAGCCTGGGCGCGCCATGATCTCAGCCAGCAAGGTAAATGGCCGTTGCGCCACAATGGCCGCTGCGGCCACCATTGCCCGGTTCGCCTTTCAAGATGCCGCGCGCGCTTGTTCAATGGTACGCCAGATGCGCTCCGGTGTCGCGGGCAGCTCGACATGCGTCACCCCGAATTCGCGCAACCCATCCACGATGGCGTTGGCGATCACCCCCAATGCCGGTGTAATTCCACCTTCACCGCCGCCGCGCAGGCCGAGCGGATGCGTCGTTGATGGCACCTCGCTGATTGCGGTTGCAAACATCGGCAGATCGCTTGCGCGCGGCATCGCGTAGTCCATAAACGATGCGGTCAGAAGCTGTCCCGCCGGGTCATAGACGCACCGTTCCATCAGCGCTTCACCAACCCCTTGGGCAATTGCGCCGTGGGTCTGACCCTCCACGATCATCGGATTTACGGCGCAGCCGACGTCATCGATGGCGCTATAGCGCGCCAGCCTGACGGCACCGGTGTCAACGTCGATCTCGACTTCGGCGACATGACATCCGTACGGAAAGGACGAGACGCGACTATCGACATCGCCGGTTGCCTGCAGCGCGCCACGCAAGTCTTCCGGCAGCTCGCCGCCGGCGGCGGCCGCCGCTGCAACCTCGAACAGATCGATGGACCGGTTTGACCCGAGGCGGCGAAAGGTGCCGTCGGCGAAGGCGATGTCGGCCTCCGTGCAGCCGAGCAGGCAGGCCGCAATTCGGGTGCCCCTGGCGATAATGGCGTTGCTTGCGTGCCGGATCGTTGTCGCGGCATGCCGCATCGACCGTCCGGAATGGGAGCCGCCGCCGACGCTGATCACGTCGGTATCGCCGGTGACCAGGGTCACCGCTTCCGGCGCCACCCCCAGCCAGGCGCCGACCAATTGCGCAAAGCTCGTCTCGTGGCCCTGCCCAGCCGAAAGCGTGCCAATGGTCACGGTGACGGTGTTATTGGATCCGATCTTCACCGTTGCCCGCTCGTGCGGCGCACCGCTCGCCGATTCTATGTAGCAGCCGGCGCCAATGCCGCGATAGAAGCCGTTCGCCCTGGAGCTTGCGCGGCGCGATTCAAAACCGCTCCAGTCGGCGAGCGCCAGCGCCGCATCGAACACTTTCTGGTAGAGGCCGCTGTCATAGGTCATGCCAAAGGCATTGACGTAGGGCAACGCGTGCGCAGGAATGAGATTGATGCGACGCAGAGCAATGCGATCGAAGCCGCACGTTTGCGCGGCGCGATCAATAAGCCGCTCGATCACGAACATGACCTCGGGCCGCCCAGCGCTGCGGTAGGGCGTGGTCGGTGAAGAATTGGAGTAGACGGCACGCGCGCGCACCGACACCGTTGGCACGTGGTAGATACTCGACATCAATTCGGTGCCCTTGGTTAAAGGCACGAAGGAAATCGCGTAGGCGCCGATATTGCTGAGATTGGAGGCGCGCAGCGCCAGGAATTTGCCCGAGGTGTCGAGGGCCAGCTCTGCCGACACCGTCAGGTCGCGGCCATGATAATCGCTGAGGAACGACTCGGTGCGATCACCGGTCCACTTGACCGGCCGTCGTAAGCGGCGCGCGGCCCATGCGACTAGCGCAAATTCCGGATAGGAGTTATTGCGCGTGCCGAAATTGCCGCCGACGTCCTTGGCGATCACGCGTACCAAGGCCGGCTCGAGGCCGAGCATGTGGGCCAGATCCATTTTGGGGCGAACCACGCCACCGCCACCCGCATAAAGGGTGATCTTGCCAGCATCCGGGTCACATACCGCCAGCGCCGTCCTGACTTCCATGGTGACGCCGGTGACGCGCGGAATTTTTGTTTCGAGGCTAACGACGAAGGCCGCCCGCTCGAGTGCCGCATTGGTGGCAGCCGCATCGCCGACCTCGGCATCAAGCGCGACGTTGGACGCCATCTCCGGCCAGATGCGCACCGCCTCGGGTTTGGCTGCGTCGACGCCTTCGGCACTGGCCGCAAGCACCTCGTATTCGACCTCGACCAGGTCAGCGGCCGCCTGCGCCGTCGCCAGGGTTTCGGCCACGACCATGGCAACGCCCTCGCCGACGAACCGCGCCCGGTCGACCGCCAGCGGGTAGTGCGGTGCGATGAACACCGGCTTGTCGTCGCGATTGCGCAGCGTAATGTCCGGCGGGCTAATCGTGAATGGTGAGTGGACAAGCGGCTGCAGCCCATCGGCCAGATAATCGGCCGCCGTCAGCACCGCCACCACCCCCGGCACCCCACAAGCTTTCGTGGTATCGATGCGCCGGATGACGGCGTGGGCATGCGGAGAGCGCGCGATCGCGGCAAATGTCTGCCCGGGAAAGGCGAAGTCGTCGCCGAAGGTGCCGGCGCCGGCAACCAGTCGATGGTCTTCGCGGCGCCGCGGTGAGCTACCGATACCGTGCTTGGTCATGGGCCGACCTTCCCGACGCCAAAATTTCTGAATCGCGCCGTGTCGAGGAAATGCTTCAGGACGCCGAGATCCCCTTGCGCGCCAGGAACTCAGGGAATGCGTCCTTGGCCCTGGCATTGCGCATCACCTGCGTCGTGTAGCGGTGTTCGGCCGACCAGCGCCCGACCAGGCTCTCCGCCTGCTGCTCCAGCAGCAGCGCCTTTACCCCCTGCACCGCACCACGGTGGTTGTTGGCGATCATGTTGGCGATCTCCATCGTCTTGGCCCGAAGTTGGCTTTTCGGCACCAAATGATTGAGCAAGCCGATGCGATAGGCCTCTTCGGCCTCGACAATGCGCGCGGTGAACAGCAGCTCCTTGGCTTGCGGCCAGCCGATTTGGCTGCCGAGCGACCAGGTGGCGTTGATCCTGCCGTAGGCCGCAGCCAGGAAACGAAAACGCGAGCTCTCGCACCCGACCCTAATGTCCAACGCCGAGGCGAGCACGGCGGCGCCGCCGTAGGCTAGGCCGTTGATCATGCCAATGGTCGGCTTGGCGCAGACGGAGATATCAAGCGTGCGCCGAGGATTGCCCATGCGGTCTTGCTGCTCGCGGGTGTAGCGCTTGTCATCTTCCACCTGCTCCTTGATGTCGCCTCCCGCCGAGAACGCTTTGTCGCCGGCACCGGTGATGACGAGGCAGCCGATCGCATCGTCGCCATCGAGGCTTTGCACCGCATCGAGCAACTCGCTGCCAAGCTTGCGGTTCATGGCGTTGAGGACTTCCGGCCGGTTGAGCGTGATAATGCCGACGCCGTCCTCGCGCTCGACCATGATGTGCTCGTATGCCATTGCCTCGATCCTCCTGTGCGTTTGCTCGCCCTGCGCTCGCGGCCGTTGCAGCGGATGCCAATCGAAATCCGTGCCTACGACCTTAGCGCCTTCACCGCCTTCCAATCCACCTCGAGGCCGAAGCCCGGCGCCTCAGACAGGTACACGCGACCGCCTTTTGCTGCGGCGCCACCGCCAAAGATGCGATGGTGGATCGGATGATTTCTGTGGTCCCCGGACGACTCGGCGCCGAACGCGGCCGCGCCGAATGCCGAAACAATGTGCGCCTGAATGTGCGCCGCCGAGTGCGGTGCAATGAGCACGCCCTTGTCGCGCGCATGCCTGGCGATGCGAAGCGCTTCGCTAAAACCCGCATAGCGCGTGCAGTCAAATTGAACGAAGCCGATGGCACCGGCGTCGATGAAGTCCCGCACCGTGAACCGGTGCCATTCGCGCTCGCCGTGTGCCAGCGGGATCGGGATGGCTTTCGCCAAGGTGACGTAGTCGGGCGGCTGTAAATACCAGTGTAGCGGCTCTTCCAGCCAATAGATGTGGTAGGGCGCAACCTCGCCTGCGAAGCGGATGCAGCTGTCGACGTCGTAAGGCGCGTTCAGGTCGAGCATGAACTGGATGTCGGGTCCGATCGCCGCGCGCACGGCCCGGGCGCGCGCGACCTCATCGGCAATGGAATAGGCCCCGGATTTGAGCTTGACGGCGCGAAAGCCGTTGGCAACGAAGCCCGCCAACTCCTCGGCGCAGGCCAACAGCGGTGCCCGCTCGTCGTAGAACCCACCCACAGCGTAGGTGTGGACATCGGTGTGGGTTCCGCCCAACAGGCGGAACACCGGCTGGTTCGCCGCCTTACCGGCGATGTCCCAAAGCGCGATGTCTATACCCGCCATCGCCGCCATGAACTGCGGCCGTTCCCTGCGCGCCAGGGGCGCTGGCAGGCCATCCCAGCCGCCGAGCCCGCCCGGCCGCGGCACGGTGATCGAGAACAGCCGGTTCCACACCGCATCGATGGCGAGTGGATCCATGCCTTTGATCACGGGCAGGACCTCCGTCAGCAACTTGCATACGACCGCCTGCGGGCCGCTCGAGATTTCCCCGAGGCCGACGATGCCGGCATCGGTGCGCACCTCGACCAGGGTCAGCTCCACCCGTCGCGTGATCTCTTGCGCGGTCCAGCGCACCCGCTCGGCGGGCATCGCCATGGGATGCACCAGGATATCGGTAATTCGCATGCCAAGGCCCCCAAGTTCAGTTCGCCGAGGCGCGAAGGTTTTACCTGTGCGGTGGCCGTTCAAGGTCGGATGGCTTGGTGCGCCATGTCAAGGCGCCGCGCGCTCGGGCTGCAGCCATGGCAGCCCCGGCCCCCCCAGGCGCGGTTCGGGGCTGATCAGGCCGTCGCCACGTGGTGGTCGCGCGGCTTGCGCGGTCGCGGCCAGCGCTCGCGGCTTGCAACATGACGGCGGCGGACGCCGTCAATTGCTTTGCCGCATGAACCGCTCGAAGAACGCCGACAGCTCCGCGACGGCATCGAGCGGAAGCACATGGGCAATGTATTGGTCGGGTCTGACGATGACCAGGCAGCCGCGATCGCGGTCGATGCCGCGCATGTCGAAGACGTCGTTGCCACTTTTGAGGTCGGCGCAGAACAGCTTCTCATAGTCGCGCAGCCCGAAGCGGCCCTTGCGCGGCAATAGCAAGGCCGGCATCGCCTCCAGCGCGAGCTGGCGATGGTCCTGCTGAAACACCGCCCGTACATCGATCACCGAATCGAGGTCCGCCGGCGCCGGCGTGTACCGCCGGATCGGAGATGTCGGCGATGCCGCGAGAAAGTCACACAGCCCCCTGATGCGACACGACGGTGCCGCCGGATCGTCCCGGTCGCAAAAAGCGATGAGACGCCAGCGGCCATCCGCTTTGATGGTGTGGCCAAGGGAAACCGGTTTGGCGTCGGCGACCCGCATCACCGGTGCCGAATGGAACCGCATGCCGATCACCAGGCCACGCGCCAAATGCTGATAGGTCGGCTCGGCGGAGATGATCGAGGGCTGATATTTGGTTGCCGTGCCGGCGGTGTAGTGCCCGTGCTTGACGAAATAATTCCGCAACGCCAGGGGATCGACGTTGTTCTGGCCGGAAGCGATGGAGGAGGTGAGGGGCGCGCTCAGCATTTTGGTCCACTCGCGATCGAAGTCGATCAGTTCCTTGGCGATGGCATGGCGTTCCGCCGAGTAGGTCTGTAGAAGCTGCGGCGCGCACCGTCCCTGCAGGACCGATGCCAGTTTCCAGCCCAGATTAAAGCCATCCTGCATGGACACGTTCATGCCCTGGCCCGCCTTCGGACTGTGGGTATGGCAGGCGTCGCCGGCGATGAACACGTGCGGCAGAAGCGTTGCGTCCTCTTCCTTGGCAACGTCGTCGAACTTGTCGCACAGCCGTTGGCCGATGTCGTAGACCGACCACCATGCAACTTCCTTCACCTCGAGCGTATAGGGAGTGAGAATCCGCCGCGCGGCCGCAATCAAGTGGTCTAGGGTAATATTCCTGTGCGACACCCGTTGGTCCCCACTGAGCTTGTCGAGCTCGACATAGATGCGGACCAGATAGCCGCCTTCGCGCGGAATGAGGATGATGTTGCCCTCGCGCGCCGACTGGATCAATGCCTTGCGACGGATGTCGGGGAAATCGGTAACCGCCAGCACATCCATCACACCCCAGGCATGGTTGGCCGAATCTCCAATCAGCGCCCGCCCGAGGGAGCGGCGCACGGCGCTGCGCGCTCCGTCGCAACCGACCAGGTAGCGGGCGCTCAGCGTTTCCACCTGTCCCTGGTGATCGGGTTCGGTTCGCTCCAGCCTGACGCTCACCGGGTAGGCCTGCATGCGGCCTTGTGCTGCGGTGTCGATCCTCACATCGAGCAGGCGCCGAGAGTAGGTGGGCTCCAGCCGGTTCGGCGAATTGCGCATCAGCTCCAGGTAAAAATCGTGCACCCGTGCCTGGTTTAAGACGACGTGGGGAAACTCGGAGAGCCCGTCCTCGACGTCCTGAACCCTGCCATACCGGACAATGTTATCGGGTGATCGTTGGTCGGGCTTCCAGAACGTTGTCTCGTTGATCCAGTAGGCTTCTTTTTTGACACGCTCGCTGAAGCCGAAGGCCTCGAACATCTCCATCGTCCGGCAGGCAATACCGTCAGCCTGCCCGAGCAGCAGCGGGCCAGACTTCTGTTCGATAATCCGGGTGTGAATGTCGGGAAAGGCCGCCAGCTGCGCGGCCAGGGTCAAGCCGGCCGGTCCGCAACCGACAATCAGGACGTCGACCCGATCGGGCAGCGCGGCCGAGCTGCACGCTGGCCGCGCCATCTCGGATGGCTCAGCGATTTCCGGATTGCCGGCTCTGAAGCCGTTGAGATGAAATTGCATGGCACCCGCGTCTCCGCCCCCGCAACGCCCGACTCTCGACCGGCCGCGTTGGACCGCTCGGGCGCACCTTGCCGGGTTTGGCTAAGCGCGCAACCGATTTCGGCGGCGGCGATCTGACGGTTCCCAAACCAGCATGAGGGCTTGATGCGGCACCGTCGCCGAGGCCGGATCATCCAACCTTCTCGCCCGCTAGCTCCCGCGCGGCTTGGCGCGCGCCGTTGGCGCGGCGGAGGCGGGGTCCTCCGGCCAAGGGTGGCGCGGATAGCGACCCTTCATCTCGGCTTTGACTGCGGCCCACGATCCCTTCCAGAAGCCCGGCAGGTCGCGTGTGATCTGAATCGGGCGCCGGGCCGGCGACAGCAGATGGAGGGTGAGCGGCAGCTTGCCATTGGCGATCGAGGGATGGTGCGTTAGCCCAAACAGCTCCTGCACCCGGATGTAGAGGGCGGGCGCGCCCGCCGCCTGATAGTCGATGGTGTGACGATGGCCGGTGGGGGCCACGAAATGCGTCGGAGCCTCGACCTCCAACCGCCGTCTCAGTGACCATGGCAACAGGGCATCAAGCCCCGGGCCGAGGTCGGCGGCGCCAACCTCGGACAGTTTGGTCTTGCCGGCAAGACAAGGGGCAAGCCACTCCGCCACCGTCTGGGTGAGCGCCTGATCGCTCAGGTCCGGCCAGTCGCGGGGCTCGGCCGCCGCCAAGAATTTTACGCGGTCGCGCAGCTGGTTCTGGGCTGGGCTCCAGGGCAGGCGCTGCAACCCGAGCCTGCCGATGCCAGCGGCCAATAGGCGCGCCGTTTGCTCGCTTGCCGCCAGCGCGCGCGGCTCGTTGGTGAGCACAATGGCGTCCAGCCGGCGCACCCGGCGCGACCTGAGCGCAGCCGTGCTTGGATCGAATTCGATGTCATCCCGCTCAAAGATGCGGTGGCCGGCGGCGGCAACAATGTCCGCCTCGTCGGCCGCAGCCGCGAGCAGGATGCGTGTCGATGCCGCCGTTCCCGCCAGCTCGGCAGCAACGAGATACGGCGATCGCGCCAGGCCATGCGTCGCATCGAGGTTGGCACCGCGACCATTGGCGAGGAGGAATTGGCCACCTGTGCCGCGGGCTTTGCCGATGCGCTCCGGAAAGGCAAGCGCCAGCAACCGCGCCAGCGACAGCTGTTGGCGCGGCTGTTGTGGCGGTCGCCCGGCGCTCGCCACCCGGGCCCACCCGGCCGCCAATTTTCGCATGTCGTTGGCGCGCCGAGAGCGATCACGCCGGAATTCTTGCAAGCGATGGCCGAGATCGGCATCGTTCCCGCCGAGCCCGCGCTCGACGATCACGGCGGCGATCTCGGTTGCCTCCCGCGCGTGGCCGAGCTCGGCCGCGGCAAGCGCCATGCGGGCGAGCCGCGGCGGCAATGGCAGCGATCTTAGCCGCCGGCCGATGTTGGTGATGCGGCCTTGGGCATCGAGCGCTTCCAGCTCGGTCAGCTGTTGGCGCGCGGCGTCGATGGCGGTGGCCGCCGGCGGATCGATCCACGATAGCGTGCGCGGATCGGGCGTACCCCACTCCGCGCAGTCGAGTACCAAGCCGGAAAGATCGGCGGCGCGGATCTCGGGCTCGGCGAAAGGCGCAAGACTCTGGGTCTGGGGTTGGTCCCATAGCCGATAGCAGACGCCGGGCTCGGTGCGGCCGGCGCGGCCCCGCCGCTGATCGGCGGCGGCGCGCGACACGCGCACGGTGTCGAGCCGGGTCACGCCGACGTTCGGGTCGAAGCGCGGCACGCGCGCCAGGCCGCTGTCGATGACGACTCGCACTCCTTCGATGGTGATCGAGGTCTCCGCGATCGAGGTCGCCAATACCACCTTGCGCAATCCCTTGGCCGCCGGCTCCAGTGCGAGGTCCTGCGCCTTGCTGTCCATGGCGCCATAGAGGGGGGCAAGTACGATGTTCGGATCGCTGATGCGCTCCCGCAAGCGTTGCTCGACGCGCCGGATTTCCCCCTGGCCCGGCAAAAACGCCAGCATCGAGCCGGAGTCGGCGCGCAAGCCCAGCAATACCGCATCCACCATTTGCTCCTCTATGCGCGCGCTGCTATCGCGGCCGAGATAACGCGTCTCGACCGGGAAGGCGCGGCCGGTGCTGGCGATGACGGGAGCAGCGCCGAGCAGCCGCGAGACCCGCGCATCGTCAAGCGTCGCCGACATTGGCACGATACGCAGCTCGGGCCGCAAGCCGCGCTGGCAGTCAAGTGCCAGAGCAAGTCCCAGGTCGGCATCGAGCGAGCGCTCATGGAATTCGTCGAACAGCACGGCGCCAACGCCGGTGAGCTCGGGGTCGTCGAGGATCATGCGGGTGAAGACCCCCTCAGTGACGACTTCGATGCGTGTGTTCGGTCCCGATTTCGAGATCATGCGGGCGCGCAATCCGATGCGTTCGCCGACCGTCTCCGACAGGGAGCGTGCCATGCGCTCGGCGGCACTGCGCGCAGCGAGGCGGCGCGGTTCCAGCACCAGGATCTTTTGACCCTGGAGCCAGCTTTCGTGCATCAATGCCAGTGGCACGCGCGTGGTTTTG
>Ga0126384_10000002_pt1 | contig 85014 bp, 76 predicted proteins | sample PanSoiMetPlot_36_FD_92543 | JGI IMG/M metagenome (GOLD analysis project Ga0126384, IMG submission 92543) | Tropical forest soil microbial communities from Panama - MetaG Plot_36 | ecosystem: Environmental > Terrestrial > Soil > Tropical forest > Bulk soil | place: Panama | collected 2016-02-17 | reverse complement strand
TCGGATCATCCGCTCACTCCGGATCGGATCACTCACATCACTCAGTACATTGCCGAGCATCACCTGGCCGGCTCAGACCTTGGCGCGGAGCGTTTGGCGCCCATCAAGCACCGCTTAAGTAGCATTCACTGATCCGCTCAGGTCCGCCGGGAAGCCTTTTCGTCCGAGCGCTGAGACGAAGTTGCGCTCTTCGCAACCCCAGGGGGAGCAACGCTTGGGCGCTGGACCGCCGGTTCCACCGGGCGCGCTGAAGTTCTGGCCCCTGCGGGCTTCCCCTCGGGTGAGAGGTGCTCGAAAATCGCGTTGATCTCTCCGCCCATGATGTAGAGAAACCCTGAGATGTAGAGCCAGGTGAGCAGGACAATCACGCCTCCAATTGCTCCATAGGTGACGTCGTACTTGCCGAAGTGCTCGACGAACTTGGTGAATCCCCAAGTCGCAGCCAACCAGGCAATGGTGCTCAACGCTGATCCGAGGGTGAGAAACCGAAACCGCTGCTTCACGTCGGGCAGCAGATAGTACGTCAGCGCCAGGCTGAGCATCAGCAGCACGGCTACGATCGGCCAGCGAAGCCATGCCCAGAACCTGAGGTACTCAGAGCCGACGTTCAGCCGGTGCGCCAGCCAGTATCCCGCTTTGCCGCCGAAGACCATCCCGGTTACGCCGAGAACCAGCAAAAGCGCGCCGGCGGCGGTCAACAACAGCGACAGGCCTTGGGTTTTCCAGAAAGGGCGGCTCTCCTTGACGTCGTGGGCGAGATTGAGCGCGTCTCGAAGCGCATTGACCCCTCGCGAGGCGCTCCACCACGCCACCAAAAAACCGATGGTCAGTATGCGGGGACGGCTTTGGTGCAGCAGCGAGTTGAGCTGGTCTTCGAGCATCGTCACCATCTCGTCCGGCATCACGTAGGAAGCGCGCTGGATCAGGCGCGAGACGGCATTCTCCACCGGCAGGTACGCCGCCAACGTCACCATGAACGCCAGCATCGGAAAGACCGCAAACAGAAAGTAGTAGGCAAGCTGCGCCGCGCGGTCTGGAACCGTGTGATCGATGGTGCGGCGGACCAGCTGCTTCAGCCCCGCCCACAACGAAATGCCGCGCAAACCAGGTAAAGGCACGACGGTCCTCAAGGATACCCATCAACGAAGCTGAGTGAAACGTACCCCCGCCAACACCAGCAGACCTCCCACAAGAATTTCCCAGGTTAGCTTTTCGCCCTGGAATACCCACGCGCCGAACGCCGTCAACACTGGTCCCAGATTCGAGAAGACCGCAACCCTCGAGGCCTCCATCCGGGCCAAAGCGAAATACCAGAGCACGTACGACACCACCGAGGTCATCAGCGCCAGATAAAAAATTCCGGCGATCGCCATCGAGCTGGCGCCCAGAAGCTGGCTGAAGCGGACGAAAAGAGGCCCCAGCGGCAGCACCCACAGGCTCGCGGCCACCATGCTCCAGCCGGTCGCGCGCACCGACCCGTGTTCGGCGACCAAGGGTTTGCCTTCGGTAGTGTACAACACCCAGGCGCTCACGGCGCCCAAGATCAGCAGGTCCCCCAGCATCGGCCCGGCGGCGGCTCGCAAACCACGGCCCAGAAGCAACACCGCGACCCCCGCGAAAGCGGCACCGATGCCCAGCACCGTCCGCGCGGCGAGTCGCTCACGTCCCAGCGCCGCCGAGTAGAGGTACACGCCCGCGGGGGTCAGTGCGTAGAGCAAGGCCGCGTGGGCGGGTGTGGAGCGGGCCAGTCCGACAAAGAACAATCCTTGGTTCAGGGGACCGGCAAGGAATCCCAAACCCAGGGTTCGCAACCGTGCCCCTCGGGGTGGTACCAGCGCTCCGCCGGCTGCCAGGATGATGAGAAAGAGAATGGCGGTGAGCGCAAATCGACAAACCAGCACCGGGATCGGGCCAATCTCCGCGATCGCGCTCTTTGCGACGAGGTAGGTGCCGGCGCCGATCGATACCTGAAGCACCAGCGCGAAGTAGACCAGCCCTGGACTGCCTCGGGAAGAGACCGCCGCCCCTCCCGCAACCTGGAGGCTGCGGTCATTCATTCGCGGGCGCGACGCGCGGCCGTTTCTGAATCCTGCTCAGTGCCCATTGCGCGGCGCCGCGTACCAGATCGCTGGGATCGGTGCACAGTTTTTCCAGCAGAGCCACCGCACGGAGCTCCCGCACTGCGCCGAGAGCGTAGACCGCGTTGCGCCGAAGCCCATCGTATTTGGCTCGCGCCAACGCGGTACCGGGAACCAAGGCGCAGTACTGCTCCGGGGTGAGAGCCGCGATTTCGAGGACCCCGAGCTGCGCTACGGCCCGCGGCGCGAACCGGGCGTCTGCGGTCAGCGGCGAAAGATTCAGCGGACAGACGTCTTGACAAATGTCGCACCCGAACACCATCCCATCGAGCGCCGGCCGCAATTCCTCGGGACATTCTCCGCGGTTCTCAATCGTTTGGTACGAAAGGCAGCGGCGAGCGTCCACGGTCGCGTCGGCTACGATCGCATCGGTTGGACACGAGGAAACGCAAAGATTGCAGCTGCCGCAACGGTCCATCGCGGCCCCTGTCGCGTAGCGATCCACTTCTTCGTCCAAGATCATCGTCGCCAGCAGAACGTACGAGCCGAACTCCTCGGTGATGAAGCAGCCATTTCGACCGACGTAGCCAAGCCCCGCTCGGCTGGCCCAGACCTTTTCCATGATCGGCCCGGTGTCCACTGTCGCATAGGTCCGCAGCTCCGGATAATGCTCCGCGATCCGTTGCCGGAGGTTGCGCAAGCGGTCGCGAAGCGTCGCGTGGTAATCGCGGCCGCGCGCGTACCGAGCCACCGGGGGCGAGGAGACCGAGTCCGCGAAATAGTAGTTGCACGCAAGCGACACGACGGTCTTAGCGCCAGACAGGACGCGGCTGACGTCCAGCCTCTCCAGCGCTCGTGCTGCCATCCAGTCCATGGTGGCGGCCAGCCCCGCTTCCAACCAAGGCACGAGGAATTCCGGAGGGATCGGCTCTGCCCGCGCAAAACCACAGAGGTCGAACCTCGACTCTCTCGCCAGCTGAGTAAGCAGATGACTGGAAAGGGGTCCGGTTACTATACGGTTCAACGCCACAGTACTAACGTGGCTTACCATGCCAGTTTGGGCCATGTGGGGAGCAGCCCTCGGTTTTCTAATCGCGCGGGCCCTCCTCGCGGCCGCCGAATCTGCGCTTTACAGCAGCTCGGACGCGCGGCTCAAGGAGCTCGCCCCGGTATACCCCCGGGCGGCGCGCCGGGTCCTCGGCCTTCGCAGCGAACGCGAAGCGACGGCCGCGGTGCTGAGAACCGGGATGACCGTTTTTGGCTTCATCGCCGCCGCGTTGGTCAGCTTGGCTCCGCCGATCTTCGAGTTTGGCTCAGATTACCACCCCGTCTGGCTGCTACTGCTCCGGGTAGCCACCAGCGTCCTGATGCTGGCGCTGATCGCGGCGCTGCTGGATGTCACGGCTCGCGCCATGGCCAGCTCCCAACCGGAGCGATGGGCTTTGGGCCTCTCGAACCTGGTTCGGCCCCTGTTGGCCGTGCTCTACCCGCTGCTCCGCTTCCTGGTCGCGATGTTGAACCTGATCTTGCGACCGATGGGTGGGCGGATACGGTTCGAGTCTCCGCCGCCGCCCCTGGAAGAGCTCGAGAAATTGCTCGCGGCCCAGGCCGCCAATCGGCTCCTCGACAAGGGAGCGCCGCAGCTGATCCGCTCGATCTTCGAGTTTTCGGACAAGCGATGTCGCGACGTAATGGTGCCGCGTACCGAGGTGATCGCGCTGGAGATCAGCACGCCCCCTCAAAATATCCTCCACATCCTCGCCGAGGAGAACCACTCCCGGATCCCGGTGTACCGCGATGACATCGATCACATCGTCGGCATACTCCACGCCCGCGATTTGATTCCCCTGCTGCAGCACCCGGAGCTGATCGTGCTGGCGGACACGCTGCGCCCGGCTCACTTCGTTCCCTGGGTAAAGCCGATCGGGGATCTGCTTCGGGAGATGCAGAAGAAGAAGATCCACATGGCCATGGTGGTGGACGAGTACGGCGGGTTCATGGGGATCGTTACCCTGGAGGACATCCTCCGCGAGATCGTGGGCGACATCGGCGACGAGTTCGAAGTCGAAAAGAAGATGATTGAAAAACAGCCGGACGGTTCGTTTCTCGTCGACGCTGGCCTGGACGTCGCTGATTTCGTCAAGGCATTTGGATTCGGCCTCCCCGACGGCGAGTACGACACTCTCGGCGGCTTTCTCAGCTCCCTCGCCGGAAGCATCCCCGAGGTTGGCGACCATTTCGCCTTCAACGGTTGGCAGTTCATCGTCCACACCAAGGACGGACCCCGAATCGAACGCATTCGTTTGATCAAACCGAAGGGCTCGACAAGCGCCGCCCGAGAGCGCGAGCTTCGGCCGACCGGTTAGCGAGGCTGCCTCAATCCGTTTCGGTTCTCCCCAGCACCGGGGCGTCTTTCGCTTCGACGGTGGTGGTGCCGTGGAACGCGAGCTCTTCCTCTGAGCCCCCAAGCTGTGCCGTCAACTTGCCGCGAACGGTCAGTTGTAGCGCGATCGGAGTGCTCGAGGTCTCCATCCGCCCAAAAGCGACTGGCAGCTTCACTTCCACGGTTCCTCCTTCGGGAGGAACGTCGTCGCCGAGCCGAGCGGTGCCAGAAGCAAACCAGTTGTTGTTCAACCACAGCTCCCAATCGATCCCGGTGAGTTTTCCGGGAGAATGCTTGGGATTCGCCACCGCGAGCAGCAGGCGAAACTCGCCCCGACCGTCGCCAGTGAAGCTCGCGGCCGCGCTTCGCAGCTGGACCGGATCCGGCTGAGGCGTATGCCGTAAAAGCTCGCGGGAGCATGAGAATCCGATAACGGCGGACAGGGCGGCGAGTAGCAGGCGCGAGCGCATCGAAGCCCTATTTCCAGCGCCCTCCGACGAGGCGTCGGTAGACGGTCCGGTAATGCTTCGCCGAAGCCTTCCATGAGAAGTCCTGGTTCATTCCCTGGATTCGCACTTCTTGCAGTTTTTCGGGGTCGTCGTACAGCGCCAGCGCCCGCCTCACTGCGGCCATCAACGCGTCCGCGGAGTACTGGCGAAACTTGATTCCGGTGCCGTTCGGTTGCGAAAGGTCCACCACGGTGTCGTCCAAGCCGCCGGTCGCGCGAACGACCGGGATGGTGCCGTAGCGAAGGGAATAGAGCTGGCTGAGCCCACACGGCTCGTACCGCGACGGCATCAGGAAAAAATCGCTTCCACCCTCGATTCGATGAGAGAGCCCGAGGTTGAAGTCGATTCGCACCGCCAGATCCTTTGGAGCGCTGGCCGCCAAGCGCTGCAGACGGCGTTCCAGCGTGATGTCCCCGCTGCCGAGGATCGCCAGCTTGAGTCGCTCGCGGAGCATCATCGGGATCGCGGAGAGAAGAATATCGATTCCTTTCTGCACCGCCAATCGAGTAACCAATCCAAACAACGGCAACTGCACGTCGGAGGGATCTCGCAGCAATCCCAGCTCCCGAAGCAGCGCCCGCTTGGACTCTGCTTTGCCGCTCAAGTCGCGCGGGGAGTACCGAGCCGGCAGCGCCCGATCCTTGGTCGGATTCCACTGCCGATCGTCGATGCCGTTGAGGATGCCGATCAGGCGCGGGCCAAGTTTTCTCAACAGTCCGTCGAGTCCACAACCCAACTCCGGCGTTTGGATTTCTCGGGCGTAGGTGGGGGAGACGGTCGTCAGCCCGTCCGAGAAGACCAGCCCCGCTTTGAGAAAACTGAGCTGCCCGTAAAACTCGAGCTGCTCTGGGGTGAGAAGGTTTGACGGCAGCCCAAGCTCACTCGCGGCCGACATCGGGGACAGCCCCTGGTAGGCGAGATTGTGGATGGTGAAAAGGGCCTTGGCGTTCCGGAGCTCGGTTTTGCGGTATCCCCCTTTGAGCGCCACCGCAGCCAGGCCGGTCTGCCAATCGTTCAGATGGAGGACGTCCGGAACGAAGCCGATCAGCTGGGCGGCACTCAGCGCGGCCATCGAGAAAAAAGCGAAGCGGCGATGATTGTCCCCATAATCCGGTCCTACCGGCGGCTGGTACAACCCAGGGCGGTCGAAGAAGCCGTCGTGGCGAATGAAGAGCACTCGGTGGTTATTCGACAGCGTGGCTCGGTACAACGCACCGGTCTCTTCGCCGAAGGGAAACCGCAGCGTGAGATTTTGGCGCAGCAGCCGCACCCGCTGATCGCGGACCGAAGGATAGAGCGGCGTCACCACGGTGACCTTTTCGCCCAGCGACGCCAGGGTGGCGGGCAGCGCTTGGGCCACGTCCGCCAATCCCCCGGTTCGCGAGAAGGGAGCCACTTCGGAGCTGAGGAACAGAATTTTCATTCCGGCCCGAAGATGCCGCAAACGCCGCCCATCCCTCAGTAAATTCGAAGCAGGCGTTCGGTTTTTCGTTATGGTGTCCGGCATGGATGCGGATCCGATTCAACGCTTCTCAGCACTTTACGAGCTCGCGAAGAAGAGCTACCCGGAAGAGCCCAACGCCGCGGTGCTGGCCACCATCGGCGGCGATGGTCGCCCCTCGGCTCGCGTGGTGCTCGTCAAAGGCTTCGGCCCCGAGGGATTTGTGTTTTACACCAACCTCGAAAGCCGCAAGGGACGAGATCTTCGAGTCCATCCCACCGCGGCGCTGTGTTTCTACTGGCCAAACCTCCACCAGCAGGTGCGGATCGAGGGTCGGGTTCAGCAGGTTCCGGATGCGGAGGCCGATGCCTACTTCGCAACCCGCGAGCCGGGCAGTCAGCTGGGCGCCTGGGCGTCCGCGCAAAGCAGTCCACTCCCTTCGCGCGAAGAGCTGGAGAGGCGGGTGGAAGAGCTGGCCAAACGCTATGCCGGTAAGCCGATTCCGCGACCGCCATTTTGGTCCGGCTTCCGCTTGAATCCAGATCGGATCGAGTTCTGGACCAGTCGACCCAACCGATTGCACGATCGAATTCTCTTCCGCAGGACGGAAGGGACCTGGTCGACGGAGCTGCTGTACCCGTAGGACCGATGGCGGCTCGCACGGCAATCGTCGGCGGTGGCATCTCGGGCTTGGCGTTGGCCTACGCCCTGAAGCAGCAGGGAGAAGAAGTCGCCCTCTTCGAGGCCTCAAGCCGCGTCGGCGGAACCATTGGAACCCACGAACGCGACGGGTTTTGGACCGAGACCGGTCCCAATACCTTTCTCGATCGCGAGCCGGCGATGGGCAAGCTGCTTTCATCGCTGGGATTGCTCTCCAAAGTTCGGGGGGCGAGCCCCGCGGCGAAAAAGAGATTCCTCTTTCTTGGGGAGAAGTTGCACCCGCTGTCACCGGCGGCTCTGTTCGACTCGGAACTGCTTTCCGCGGCGGGCAAGCTTCGCATTCTCGGGGAAATCTTCAGTCGCCGCTCTAAATCCGAAGACGAGTCGCTCGCCGAGTTTGGGGCGCGGCATTTCGGCAAGGCAGCGACCTCGGTTCTCCTCGACGCGATCCAGGTCGGCATCTTCGCCGGAGACATCACCCAGCTCAGCGCCGCGTCCGCATTTCCACAGCTCAAGCAGATGGAGCGCGAGCACGGAAGCTTGCTCATCGCGATGATGCGAAGGCCCAGGAAGAAGCCCCATGGAGATCCGACGCCGGGAATGGGAACCAGCGGGGCGATGACTTCCTTCGAGGGAGGTCTGCAGCGGTTGATTCTCGCCCTCGAGCGCGCCCTCGAGCCCGTGATTCACCGCTCCGCGCCGGTGGAGAGCATTGTCCGGGTCGTAGGCCAATGGGCCCTCCGATTTCGGGGCAAGGCGCCCGAGAGCTTCGGCAAACTGGTGCTCGCGGTTCCCTCGTTTGTTGCCTCGGAGCTGCTGCGGCCGCTGAGCTCGCCGCTCGCGGATGAACTTGCCGCCATCTCTTATGCATCGGTCGGCGTGGTGCACTTGGGCTACGATGAAAAAGAGCTGGCGGCGCAGCCGGAGGGGCTTGGGTTTCTCGTACCCTCGCAGGAGGGCAGGCCTACCTTGGGCGTGCTCTTCATCTCCAGCACCTTTCCCTGGCGCGCTCCGCCGGGCCGCGTCCTACTTACCTGTCTGATGGGCGGAGCCCGCAATCCGCAAATCGCCAAGCTCGATGATGAACGGCTCGAACAATTGGCACGGTCCGAGCTGAAGTACACGCTTGGGATAGACACTGCCCCCTGCTTCCGAGACATCGTGAAGTGGCCGCGCGGAATTCCCCAGTACAACGTCGGCCACGAGGCGCGGCTGAGGCGAATCGATGAGTCGCTGCGCAATCTGCCTGGCTTGTTCTTGACGGGCAATGCCTATCGGGGCGTGGGAATCAACGACTGCGTTCGCAACGCTTTCAGGATGGCCGAAGCGCTGCGCACGCCTTAAGCAGGACGTCAAGTCGCCTCGCGCCAAATTGTTCTTTGGGGTGCGACGTGAACCACTGTCGCGCGAAGAAGGTTCGTTGACAATTCCTGAACCCTCGGCATCAATGCGAAACAGATGCTCTCGGTCCACGAAAATCCTACGTTGGAAGACGCCAGCCGGGAGCTTCTGCGCTTCATCCTCAGTCCAGCGAATTGGGTCTGGTTGGCTCGCCTTCGACAGGAGCCGGGCGCCCGCCCAGGTCAAAACGCCGACTATCAGCGGCAGGTGGGGAAGTTGCGCATCTGCGCCTCCGTGGACGTCACCGCCTCTCTCGACGTTTTCCTTCGGATCGCTTTTCAGGGGCCGGGGCTAACGCCGCTGCGGGCGGCGGACTTGCTGGAGAGGTTTCTCCGCGGCCGCTTGTCGCTGACGCCCAACAGCGAATGGCGGGTCGAGGTGGATGAGCGCCGTTGGATCCACTTCATCCGCCGCTACGCGAGCCAGGCCCTGGTCGCCTAGTCGTTGACGCGGGCGGGAGTCTGCTGCAGCCCGCCCGCGATTTGCCCCTTCTCCACCCGGATCAGCCAGTACCCTTCACGGCCTTTTTGAGTTGAGGAGCCGGCGCAAAAGATGTGAGGGCGCTCGTCGGTTGCCGGATGGTAGTAGCGGCGGTGGATGTGGCCGTGAAGCAGCGCAAACCGCGGCCCGGGAATGACTCGGAACAACGCCTCCGAATCCAGCAGCCGATGGGACCACTTGTCCTTGCGCCCGGAGCTGGTGAGCGGTCCATGGTGAACCGCCACCAGCATCGCTCGGCCCCGGAGTCGAGGATCGGCGACGATGGCGCGCAGTGCTTCCCTCTGCGCTCGCCCAACGATGCCATACGAGAGGCCGGGCATGGGTGGGACCCGAGCGGACAACAACCCCACCACCGCCGCTTCCTCTCCCAAGAGTCGAACCACGGGAAAGCGGTTTTCGAGGCTGTATTCCGGGAAATCGCTCTCCAGCAGCGCGCCAAAGCGTTTCTCGAAGAGTCGCTGCTTGACGACCTGAGGCGTGTAGCAGTCGTGATTGCCGGGGATCACCGTGCAGCGGCGCTTGTCCGAGCTCAAAGGCCCGAGTGCCTCGCGAGCGCCGTCGAATTCCCACTCCATCGAGTAGGCCGTCAGATCTCCCGACAGCACCAGGTGGCTTGCGCCCTTTTCCTCCGCCTCGCGTGCAATTTGCGCCAGCACCTCGCTCGCCTGGAGATACTGCTTGCCTCGACCTCCGAGCTTGAGCTCCAGCATCGCGATCCACCGCCTCCAGCCCAGCTGGAGCCAGGGCACTTTCGAATAGTCCTGGGTGATGTGGACGTCCGAGCAGTGGAGAATCAGCATGGAGTTCCGGATTGGGGGCCGCAGATAACCCGTTCGTCGCCGCCAGGCAAATATGCTGCGAAAAGGGTTAATTAGGGGAACATGCGTGGAAGGTTCGCGCCCAGCCCCAGCGGTCACCTTCACCTCGGAAACGCCTACACCGCGCTGTTGAGCTGGCTGCAGGTCCGAGCCGGCGGCGGACAATTCCTGCTACGCATCGAGGATCTGGACTCGGCCAGGTGCCGCGCCGAGTATCTGGATTCGCTGCGGCGAGATCTCGAGTATCTGGGCCTGTATTGGGACGAGGAGCCGATCTTCCAAAGCCTGCGACAAGAGGCCTATGCGGAAGCTCTTTCGGCGCTGCAGCGGCAAGGCCTCACCTACCCGTGCTTCTGCTCGCGTTCCGAAATCTCGCGGGCGGCGTCAGCTCCGCATGGTGTCGCCGACGATGGTCCGCGCTATCCCGGTACCTGCAGCGCGTTGGGCCCGGAACAGGCGCGCGAGCGGGCACGCAAGCGAAACCCGGCGACTCGTTTTCGCGCGGATCCGGATTTCACCGAGTTCGTCGACGAGGTCCAAGGACGCCGTGTCGAGGACGTGCGTTCACAAGTGGGGGACTTCGTGATCTGCAGAAACGACCGGGTTGCGAGCTATCAGCTGGCGGTGGTGATCGACGACGCGTACAGCCGAATCTCCCACGTGTTTCGCGGCGCCGATCTTCTCTCCTCCACCGCTCGCCAGATTCAGCTCTACCGCGCGCTCGGGCTGTCGCCGCCGCGCTTCGCGCACGTCGGACTGGTGGTCAGCCCGGAGGGAGCGCGCCTCGCCAAACGCGAGGGGCCCCTTTCGGTGTCGCAGCTTCGTTCCTTGGGAGTAGAGCCAGCGCGGATCGTCGGTCTGCTCGGGAAATGGGCCGGGATTCACGATGGCAGGCCCACCTCCGCCGCGGATCTCATCTCCTCGTTTGCGCTGCATCGACTGCCGCGCGAGCCGGTACGCACCACCGAGGAGCAGGTGCGCGCGCACCTCGATCTGGCGCCGATGTAAGAGCGGGCCCCCTTGGGAGATCAGCTAGAATTCCAGAATCCAGATGGCCACGGTCGAGCAGCTGGGCGCGCCCGATGAAAAGCCTTTGACGTCCTTGCTGGCCCGCGACCCGATTCGCAACCTCCACTTGCTCGGGTTGCTCAGCGACTTTCTGCAGGGTGGCGAAAGCCTCGAGGTGCACGGCTGTCGATCCGGCGAGGTGATCACCGCCGCGGTTTGGGTGGACCGCCCCCGAGGCCGGGTGTTGCCCACGGCGGGCGGGAATCCGGATGAGTTCCGCGCCATCGGCGAGCACCTCAAGCCGGGCCTTAAACTGGGTTCGATCGTCGGTGACAAGAACGCTGTGGAGCCGCTGGAGACAGCGCTCGCCAACGGTCGGCCGCGCCTGCGTTACCTCCACCGCATCTTCTGGGTCGGGCCCGACCACCTCGGTCCATACTTGCAGCCGCGATTGCGAAGCGCGGTTCCGGGCGACTTGCCGCAGCTCTTTCCCTTGGCGATCAACGGCTTTTGCGAGGCTTTCGGGGCGGAGCCAGACTCAAGCGGGGTCGAAACCCTTAAGCAGCAAATCGAGCAGAACGTCCTCGAAGGTCGAACGTTCGTATTCGAGTTGGACGGCAAGCTGGTGTTCAAAGCAGACTTGGCCTGGAAGTCGCTCCACGGAGCAGAGATCAGCGGTCTCTACACCGTTTCGGACCATCGCCATCGCGGGGTGGCGACGCTCGCGCTCGGTCAACTCTCGCGTCAGCTTCTTTCTTCGCTTCCCCTGCTGACCTTGAGAGGCAACGAGACGGTCTCGCGCCTCGCTCGGCGCGTGGGTTACCAGTGTAGACCCGTGGTTCAGCTCCTGGTAACTCACGGAGGGTGATTTCGAATCAGGTGGATCGTCGGCGGGGATTCGTCCCGCTTCGCCAGGCAACCTCCCCGGAGTGGCTGCCGTTGGCGATCCGCAATTTCGACGAAGTGCTGATCGATCATGCGCACTGCGAGAAGAAGGCTGCCGTGCATGCGCTTTCGTTGCTCCAGGCCTACCCCGAAGTGCCAACCCTTCCAGCGCAGATGGCGAGGCTCGCGCGCGAGGAGAGCTCACATCTGTCGAAAGTGCTGAAGATGATCGATGAGCGCGGGCTCTCGCTGGGGCCCGATCGCGGAGATCCCTACGCCCAGGCGCTGATGAAAAAGCTTCGTACGGGTCACCCGCAGCGCCGACTGGACCGGCTGCTGGTCGCAGCAATTATCGAAGCTCGCAGCTGCGAAAGGCTCGGATTGCTGGCTGAGGGCCTGCCGGATCCGGGGCTGCGGCGCGTTTACGAGCACTTCCGCCAAGCGGAAGCAGGGCACCAGGTGCTCTTTTTTAGGCTGGCCGCCCGGGCAGGCGGGGTAGATCAAGCATTTACGCGGCTTTCTGAGCTCCTAGATGCCGAAGCACAGATCTTGGAGCAAGTCGGCCTTCGCCCGGCTATCCATTAGGCCCCCTCTGGGGGACTTACGCCCACAGGCTCCGCTCTGTGAGATTTGGCGATTGGCAACCACCTGAGGCACACTGCCGGTGATCTTCGCGCAGTGTTGATTGAGAGACCCCGCCGTTGGCATCTACCTCGCAAAGCAGACGACTGAGCAAGCCGCGCGGCTCGAGCGGCAATAGGTTCGCCCTCGTGCCAGCCTTGTTTCGAAGGGTCGCGGACCGCTTTCGTCCCCATCGCATCCTCGTGCCCAGGCAGGGAGGCAGAGGCGGGATCGCCAAAATTGCAGTCCAGGGGCTGGACCATCGCTACAGCAACAACGTCGCGGCTCTGCAGGACGTGAATCTGGACGTCCACGCGGGAGAGTTTGTCTGCCTTTTGGGACCATCCGGATGCGGCAAGTCCACCTTGCTGTACGCGCTCGCGGGACACGTCTCTCCGAGCGGTGGACACGTCAGCATCGACGGACATCCGGTCGAGGGGCCCAGTCCACAGCGGCTTCTCATGTACCAGGAGGCGGCGCTCTTTCCGTGGCTGACGGTGAAGCAAAACCTCACCTTCGGTCTGCGCGCCAAGGGTTTGTCGAATTCCGAGTGCCAACAAAAAGCCCGCGAGTTCATTGGGCTGGTGCACCTCGGTGGATTTGAGAACGCGCTTCCGCACGAGCTTTCGGGAGGAATGCGGATGCGGGTGAGCCTCGCAAGGGCGCTGGCGATGGACCCCTCCGTTCTCTTGATGGACGAACCGTTCGCGCCGCTGGATGCGCAGACGCGCGGGCGGATGCACCAGCTTTTGCAATCCATCTGGATGAAAACGCGCAAGACCGTGGTCTTCGTGACGCACGACGTAAGAGAAGCGCTCGTGCTCGGCGACCGGGTGGTGGTGATGGCGAGCCGGCCGGGGCGAATCCTCCAGGACCTGGAGGTGCATTTACCCAGGCCGCGAGACCCGGACGACGAGACCATCGTGCGCCTATCGCGACACATCCGCGAAGCGTTGCAGCGTGAAGAAGCCACCCGGGAAACGCCGGTCCCTTTCTCGCGCGGCGAGGTTGCGGAGCTGCCGAGCGAATTCTCCGATGGGGCCGGAGTCGGTACCTAAGGGCGCTTCACGCTCGTAACGCGCAGCGGCAGATTGGGTTACGGGGGACCCTCCAGCCATACGGCGGTGTTCTGGGAGCAACTCGGCGGGATTCGTTGATGGATCCGATTAGGGTGCCCAGGCTAAAACGCGCCAACCGGGCTTCCGCTCGAAAGCTTGAAGGTGGCAATGGGAGGGGACGCCACCGCAACTTAAGGAATGGATATGCGCGCGACGCAGATTGCAGACGTCAGAGACATCTCCCCAATCAAGAACATCCATCTCAAGAACTGGGTCAACGAAGTCGCCCGAATGACGCGGCCGGACCGTGTCGTCCTCTGCGATGGCTCGGAGCAGGAGAATCACCGTCTTACCGAAGAGGCCCTCGCGGCCGGCGTGCTGACTCGCCTCAATGTACAAAAAGTGCCCAATGGCTATCTCCACCGGTCGCATCCCAATGACGTCGCACGGGTCGAGCACCTGACCTTCATTTGCAGCCGCAATCGAGACGACGCTGGGCCAACCAACAACTGGATGGCCCCGCAAGAAGCGTACTCGAAACTGGGCAAGCTCTTCGAAGGCGCGATGAAGGGCCGAACGATGTACGTCATCCCCTACGTGATGGGGCCGCTGGGATCTCCCTTCGCGAAAATCGGGATCGAAATCACCGACAGCGTCTACGTCGTGCTGAACATGCGGATCATGACCCGGATGGGCAAACCGGCGCTCGACATGCTCGGCGACCGGGATGATTTCAACCGAGGGCTGCACAGCGTCGGAGATCTGAATCCCGAGCGGCGGTTCATCTGCCACTTCCCCGAAGACAACACCATCTGGTCGATCGGTTCCGGGTACGGCGGCAACGCCCTGCTGGGCAAAAAGTGCTTGTCGCTGCGCATCGGCTCGTACCTCGGGAGGACGGAGGGGTGGCTCGCGGAACACATGCTCATCCTCGGGGTGGAGAGTCCCGAGGGGCAGATGACCTACGTCGCCGCGGCGTTCCCGAGCGCGTGCGGCAAGACCAACTTCGCGATGATGGTGCCCACCAAGCGATTCGAGGGCTGGAAAATTCGCACCGTCGGGGACGATATTGCATGGATGCACGTTGGCCCCGACGGACGGCTTTGGGCCGTGAACCCCGAAGCCGGCTACTTCGGCGTGGTTCCTGGAACGAATTACAAGTCGAACCCCAATGCGATGAAGATGATCAGCCACGACACCATCTTCACCAACGTGGCCCTGACCCCCGATGGCGATGTTTGGTGGGAGGGCAAGGACGGAGATCCGCCGCAAGACGCGATCGACTGGAAGGGACAAAAGTGGACCCCTGCTTCTCCGGAAAAGGCGGCGCACCCGAACTCCCGGTTTACCTCGCCGATGACCAACAACCCGGCGCTGTCCAAACAGGTCAATGATCCGGAAGGGGTACCAATCTCTGCAATCATCTTCGGGGGACGGCGCAGCACCACCGTCCCGCTGGTTTTGCAGTCATTCAATTGGACCCACGGCGTGTTTCTCGGGGCGACCATGGGCTCGGAGACCACCGCGGCGGCGACCGGGAAAGTTGGAGTGGTGCGAAGGGACCCGATGGCGATGCTTCCCTTCTGCGGCTACAACATGGGCGACTACTTCCAGCACTGGCTGGACATGCAATGGAAGATCCAGAACCCTCCGAAAATTTTCCAAGTGAACTGGTTCCGCAAGGGCAAGAACGGAAAGTTCTTATGGCCCGGGTACGGCGAAAACATGCGGGTGCTGAAGTGGATCATCGATCGCGCCCAAGGCAAGGTGAGCGGCCAGGAGACGGTGATCGGTTGGGTTCCGAAAGCGGGAGATCTGGACTTGTCGGGACTCGACGTTCCGCCCGAGGACGTCAACGAGGCCACCTCGATCAATCTCGATGAGTGGAGGAGCGAGCTTCAGTCGCAAGAGGAATTCTTCGAGAAATTCGGCGACCGAATGCCGCAAGCCCTCCAGCTACAGCGTAAGTTGTTGCTTTCACGTCTCGGCGGCTAGCGGCTACCGCCTGGTCAGACTGGGAAGCATCTTTCGAGTACCTTCCCCTGCTCTTGATCTGCGTCAGCTTCCTCGGAATTACTTGTTGGCGTCAGTCCGCCTCGGATCGTAAGTTGCCGCCATGAAAACTTTTTCGGCGGTTTGCATTTCGGGAATTGGCCTTTGCCTCGCCTGCGGCGGTGGTGGTGGGTCAAACACCGGAAGCGCAACAGTTGTGGGAAACATCAACGGTCGGGCTTTTCAAGCTGCGGATGCGATTTCCGGGAATGTCAGTATCCCTCTCGGTCCGCCCATAAACACGCTCAACGGAAGTGCAATTGCGATTGCGAGCAATGGCGGGCTGTGTGGGCTCTTGAGTGCGAACAAGGAGCCGAAAAACTCCCAATACTTGGTCGTTGTGCTCACCGATTTGAACCTCGCCAACATGCAAAGCACTGCACCATCGACACCAGGGACCTACACCGTCTATTCCGGCACTGGCACCCTGCCCTCGAAGTTGGCGCTCGTCACCTACGTACGTACGGACGCGAATTGCGCAGCCGTGGCGTCGGAGCAGGGCACCGACGGCACCGTGATGGTCAGCACCATCAACAACGGCGCGTATTCGGGGACTTTCGACGTTCATGCGCAGCCTGCCGGCGGGGGGACGGTGGACCACGTCTCCGGCACGTTCAACGCAGCCAGTTGCCCTGGCCTGGGTCCGCTGCTGAGTACAACCCAGAACACCACCTGCATCTAGCGGCCAATTTCGTAGTCGCTAACCTCTTGCTACTCGACGTCGGGTCACCGTGGATTGCGAGCCACAGGTCCCGAGCCACTCGAAGCTGAATTCGCGGCCTAGAATCGGTATCCGCCCGTTGCGAGGAACGAGAGGCCGTTGCCGCCACCCGCTGTGACAAGCCAAGTCATGTGAACATCGAGGCCAACATAGGGCCCAACGGCGAATGGCCCATTGAAATTGTACTTGGCCACCGCACCCGGCATCAGCGCAAAGTATACCGTCGACACTGAGACTCCATTTGCCGAGGCTTTGGGGTCACCAATCCCTATTCCAAGGTATGGACGGAGCTCGATGGGCCCAGCAGCAAGCTCGTATCCAACGTCGCCTTCAAGCGTCCAGATGTTCAGGGTTACGGGCCCCACCGATGTACCAATGTAGTACTGGAAGGAAACGCCGGCGTAGAGCTGGAAGGGCCACGAATACCTGCTCGCGCGCCGAACCCGAACCCGTAGATGTTATTGCTGTCAAAGCCGATTCCGTATCCGATTAAGCCCTCGGCGGTGATCCGCCCGTCCGTGGCCGCGGCCGTCGCTGCTGGAGGAACTGCGGACGTCAACAGTAATCCAGTCAATAGGTATTTGGTCATGGCGGCGCGCTTCACCATGGCAGAAAACGAAAAGCAAGAAGAAACCCGTCGGTTCACAGGAGGGCGTTAGTCGATACAGTCATTCATGTTATTCACCCGCGTATGCGCGACGTCATTCAGTTTGAAACCAGAGGTCCCGTAGCCATCATCACGCTCAACCGTTGGAGTGAGGCACGCAATGCAGTGGATGGAGAAACCGCCCGCGCCTTGGCGGAATCCCTCCGCCGCTTCAACGCGGATGATTCGCTCTCCGCGGCCGTGGTCACCGGCGCGGGCCGCACGTTTTGCTCGGGTGCGGATCTCAAGGCGCTCTCGGACCCCACTCGGACGCTGCGTTTGGAGGATCATGGCGACGGCCCGATGGGGTTCAGCCGACTGATGCTCTCCAAACCAGTGATTGCAGCGGTGGAGGGTCACGCCGTGGCCGGAGGATTGGAGCTTGCCATCTGGTGCGACCTCCGAGTCGCCGCGCGCGACGCTGTATTCGGCGTTTTTTGCCGCCGCTGGGGTGTGCCTTTGATGGACGGCGGAACGATTCGCCTCGCGCGCCTCATCGGACACAGCCGTGCGCTGGACATGATTCTCACCGGCAGGCCGGTCAGCGGTGAAGAAGCATTTGCAATCGGCCTTGCCAATCGGCTAGTCGAGACGGGTCAGGCGTTGCCCGCGGCAATTGAAGTGGCGAACGGCATCGCGGCCTTCCCCCAGGAGTGTTTGCGCTCGGACCGGCTCTCCTCGTACGAGCAGTGGTCCCTGCCTCTGGCCGACGCACTCCGAAACGAGTTCTACCGTGGAATGCAAGTCATCGGACGGGGCGAGATGTTCGAGGGCGCCGCGCGGTTTACCGGTGGCGCTGGCCGCCACGGTTCATTCGGCTGACGGCTACGTCTCATGCTCGCCATTCCGGGTCCCGATTGCTCGCCTCGCCGCTGCCCACGCCGCCCTGGAGCAGTCCGAAGCCTAGTCCTCAGCCTCATCTTGGCATGCTTGAGCTGCGCCCACCGCGAGGTGAGCTCTGGCACAGCGATCACCGTTCGATACGAGGTCTGGATCGTGGGTCGGAAGGCCGGCTCACAGGTAACCGAGGTCTCCGGAACCGAGCGGACCTTCTCGTACGAGTACAATGATCGCGGGCGTGGCCCGAACCTGCGCACCAAAGTGGTGCTCGGGCCAGAGCACACACCCGTCGTCGTCGAAACCACAGGGGTCAATTATCTCAAGGCCGCGGTCGCCGAGCGCTTCTCGTTGAAGGACGGCAAAGCCGCGTGGCAGAGCCCTGTCGACGCGGGAGAAAAAGCTGTTTCCCAGCCTGCCTTCTACGCCAGCGCCAACGCGGTTCCGGAAGAGGTGGCGCTGCTGGCCAGCGCTTTGCTCGTTGCGCCGACGCACCGACTGGCTTTGCTTCCACAAGGTGAGGCTCGGATCGAGCGAATGGAGGAATTGGAGGTTGGGCCTCCAGATCGGCCAGAGAAGGTCGTGCAATATGCCATTCACGGGATCTGGCTTTTCCCGTGGCTGATCTGGCTGGACCGGGACAATAACTTCTTCGCGCAGGTTAGTCCCTGGATTTCGATCATTCGCGAGGGCTGGAAGGACGCGATTCCCGCGCTGCTTGCGGCCAACAGGCGTTCCTGGGCTAAGCATTCAGAGACCATTGCCAGGAGCGTCGGTCGACGGCTCAGGGATTCCTGGGTACTCCGCGGCGGAAGTATTTTCGACTCCGAACGCGCCAAGCTGATCAGCGGCGTATCGGTTCTGGGCTCGGGAAATCGAATCCGCGCAGTCGGGCGAGAGGATCAGCTCCACGCTCCCGCAGATTCTGAAGTCATCGATGTTAGCGGCAAAGTGGTGATTCCAGGCCTTTGGGATATGCACGCCCACTTGTTTGAGGTGGATGGGCCTGTCTACTTGGGCTGTGGCGTCACCACCGTTCGTGACCTTGGAAACGACATCGAAGTTCTGGGAGACCTTCGAGAACGATACGCGGCGGCTAAGGCGGTCGGTCCTCGGGTAATCCCCGCTGGACTGGTCGACGGTTCCGGCCTCCTCGCTGCTCCGACGGGGGTTTTCGCGGATACCGAGGACGCCGCGCGTGCGGTTGTGGATCGCTACGCAGATCTCCAATACCCGCAGATCAAGATCTACAGCTCAGTCAAGCCCGGGTTAGTCCCAATCATCGTGCGTCAAGCCCACGCACGAGGGCTTCGCGTTAGCGGGCACATACCCTTTGGGATGATTGCTGAGGACGCGGTCATAGCCGGATTCGATGAGCTGCAGCACATCAATTTTATTTTCCTCAATTTCCTTGCGGATCGCACCGTGGACACTCGAACTCCGCTGCGATTCACATTGGTGGCTGAACACGCCACGGAGCTGAATCTCGAATCGGCGCGAGTGGAGTCCTTCGTCGCGCTGTTGCAACAGCGGGGCATCGTGGTGGACCCCACGTTAACCGTGTTCGAGGAACAATTTGCAACCGACCGCAGAGAGGTTCCCGCCGCGTACCGGTCCATTGCCGATCGGTTGCCGCCGACTTCTCGCCGATACCTAATCGGCCGAGGGCTGCCCGGCCCGGATGGAAAAGAAAAGGACTATCGTAAAGCCTTCCACGCTCTGGAGCAGATGGTAGCGGTGCTTTGGCGAAAAGGCGTACCGCTGGTTGCCGGGACCGACGCTCCTCTGCCTGGCTTTGCGCTGCAGCGGGAGCTCGAGCTGTATGTCGATACTGGCCTAAGCCCCGCGACTGCCCTCCAACTGGCGACCTTCGGCGCGGCGAAGGTCATGAACATGACTGACCGCTCAGGATCGCTTGGCCCGGGCAAGCTGGCAGACCTGGTGATCATCGATGGAGACCCCACGATTCGGATTGGTGACATTCGTCGGGTTGCGAGCGTGATGAAGGACGGCGTGCTCTACGACCCGAGAGAGCTGGAGCAGGCCGTTGGATTGCGCCCTCGGACGAACTAGAAATCCACCCAGCTGCCGGCTCCGACTTCCTTGGCCTTGGCGTAGAGAAAGTCGGCGCTTGCCACATCCTCGACAGCAAGCCCAAGGGATTTGAAAAGCGTTAGCTCATCCCGAGCCTGTCTCCCCGGCACGGAGCCGATCAAAACCTCGCCCAGCTCCCCGCGGATGTGATCTTTTCCAATCGCTCCGTCGTTTACCGCGAGCAGAAAATCGCCCGCCTCGGCCAGCGCCGATTCGCGGCGATCCACGAACAGCGATGAAGCTCGTACGGTCGCGGAATCAATCTCCCGATGCGTGGGCAGACTCGCACCGACGGCATTGATGTGAGTGCCCCGCGCCACCCAATCGTGGCGAAGGACTGGTTCGCGCGCGGTAGTGGCGGTGACGATAATCTGCGCCCCTCGGACCGCTTCCTCAACGCTGGGGCTGGCGACGATCGGGAACTGGAAGCGAGCCGCCATCTCTTTTGCAAACTGCTCTGCCCGTTCCTGGCGCAGGCTCACCACCCGTGCCAGCTGGAGGGGTCGGACGCTCGCCATCGCCTCCAAGTGCGTACGGGCTTCGACTCCAGCACCGATCAGCGCGAGGACGGAAGCATCCTCTCGTGCCAGTGCCCGAGTCGCCACGCCCGAAACCGCGGCCGTGCGGATCGCGGTGATTGCCGATGCGTTGATCAGCGCGCGCAGTTCACCGGTGTCGTTGTCATACAGGAGAACGCTGCCCTGATGAGCGTCCTTGCCAATCGACGGATTGGATGGAAAGAAGGACAGAGCCTTCACTCCCAACGCAGGGCGCGGCCCCGCGAGATGCGCCGGCATCATTGCCAGCAGCCCTTTTGCTTGTGGAGGCCGGACGATCATTCGAAGCGGCTGATGCACCTGGCCTCGGGCAAGCTGTGAAAGTGCATCGCTCATCAAACTGATGCACTCGCTCATCGGGAGCAGGCGTTCCACATCGGCGTGAGTCAACACCAGTATCTGCATAGGAGTGCCCAAGCAGGCATGGCTAATATGGACCGACTAAGCGGAACCGATCAACCATCGTCGAGCAGTCGCGACATGCGCTGGGCGCCCTCGGCAAACAATTCAGGCGGCGGCAACAGCGAGAAAACGAGGTGCCCCTGCTGCGGATAGTCAAAGAAGTAGCCCGGATGTACGAGCACCCCTCGATCCAAAAGCGCCAAGGATGTACTTTCTTCGTCGAGAGCGTCGGCGATTTCGATGACGCCGAACCAGCCACCTTCGCTGGGCAGCAGGCGCCAGCGAGACTGGCTGGAGCGCAACGATTTCAGCGCTTCTCGGTTTATGGCGACGCGCTCTCGCACCTGGCGCTGAAACGCGGGTGCAAGCTCCAGCAGTTTCGGCAGCGCGCGCTGCACCGGGCCATTTACGGACAAGAAGCTGTCGGCCACCAAATCGAGCCGAGAAAGCGCTTCGTCGAGCACGCCAACTTCTCCGTGGGCGACAAGCCAGCTCAATTTCAGCTGGGGCAAGCCCGCAACTTTCGAGAGCCCCGAGAGCGAAAACAGCAAGGAGCGCGACGCCCATGCCAAAACGGTCTTCGGCGCTTGGGCGTCCTCTGCGTAATCGCCGAACACCTCATCCACGATGAGCGACCATGCATTCGCAGCGCACAGCCGATCCAGAAACTCAAATTCGGCGCGCTTGAGCAAGGTGCCACTCGGGGTTGCTGGGCTCACCGCTATGACAGCCCGAGTTCTCTGATCCGAAGCGTCCTGTACTGACCGCAGCTCGAAAGCGAAGTACGGCCGTGTTTCCAATCCCTCCATTCCGAGAAGAAACTCGAAGAGCGGATAGCTGGGCTGCGGCACGAGCACGTTGTCTCCCGGGTCGCAGAGCAGCTTGAAGAGATAGGAGTACGCCTCGCTGGTGCCCGCACAGAGCACAACCTCCGATGCGCTGACGCGCGCGCCTTTGCTGCTCAGATAGCGCACCACCGCTTCGCGCGCCGAAAGAGAGCCTCGCGGTTCAGGTTCATAGCTCTCGAGCGGTGGGGTACACAGGGCGGCCGCGATTTCATCGACCGGATAGCGGAATTCACAGCGAGTCGGGTTGCTCTCGGTCAGGTCAATCCACGTCGCGCCGGATTGGCGACGTTGCTCGAGGCGCTCGGCGATTGGATTGAGCGCCCGAGTCCAGGCGGTGCGTCGGGAGAATCGCAAGACCTTCGGTTCATAGTCCGGTTTGAAGCATCGCCTCCACTACGCGTCGGATCAGCTCACGGCGAATTTCCCGACGGCAATGCTCGAGCGCCGGCCGCGGAGGGCGAGGCAGATGGGTCGGACGAGCACGCGTCGCGTTGCGGACCACCATGTCCACCTTGGACTGCTCGATTTGAAAGAGGCGGTGCCCATCCTTCTTAAGGAAGTAGGAAAGTCCACGCGCATCGAGAAGTTTTCGAAACTGGTGTCTGGCGTCGCTGATCAAGTTGAGATCGATGATTTCTGCCATGCGAACCTGTTCTCGCCTGGATCGTTCATCGCGTCCAATTCGTTGCCGGCGAAATCAGCTCGCGCGCCGGTGCGATGATCGCCCCTGTAGCAAAGGAGAAAGCGCGCTGCGAAACGCTGCATGTCGCGACTTTGGATCGGCGCGAAAAGGGACGGGACCGAGCACGCGCACGCCAGCTCGGCGGTGGATCCAGTAAGCGTTGTCGCGCTGGGAAGGATCGCGAGCTGAGGTGTTGCAGGTCAGCAGCACCGCTCGCACTGGAACTCGCCTTTCCTCGAGCGCGCGCAAAGACAACAACGTGTGATTCAATGTTCCCAACCCAGCGCGCGCCACCAGCAAGACCGGCAAGCCGAGCAGCTCGATCAAGTCGATCATCTCCCGCCGCGCGTCGATGGGGACGAACAGCCCTCCCGCGCCCTCGGCAATCAAAGTTCTGTCCGAGAACGCTCGGTACGCGGCCAGCGTTTTCGACAGCGACGCCGTCGAGCCTTCTCGATGAGCGGCGACCCCCGGCGCAAGTGGCTCGCGGAACCGATGCGGACAAATCAGCTCGAGCCGATCCTCGCTCCTCGCCGCTTTGCGCAGCGCGCAGGCATCGGCGGGCGCGCCCAGGTTGCGGCACCCGGTCTCATAGGGCTTGAAAGGCGCGGGACGAGCTCCTCGCTCCGCCAGCAGCGAGAGCAGGGCGCAGGAGGCCTGAGTTTTTCCCACGCCCGTGTCCGTGGCGGTCACGAACAGTCGAAACCGTTCGCTCAATGCAAGGTCACCTCGTCAATCGACTGCTTCACTACCTCGCCGAGCCATTCCGCTTCGCTCACCGTCAGCGACAAAGGAGGCATCAACACCACGACGTTGCCGAGCGGCCTGAGCAGCACACCGCGTCTGCGCGCGGCCAGGCAAGCCCGGTGCCCGACCCGGTCCGCGTAGGAATACTCCGCTTTGGTGGCACGATCCGCGACCAGCTCAATGCCAACCATCATCCCGCGCTGGCGGACTTCACCCACGTGCTCAAGCTGCGCAATCGAAGCGAGTTTTGCGGCCAACGCAGCGACCACGGGCTTGGTGCGCTCAAGGATTTTTTCCGCCTCGAAGAGATTCAGACTTGCGAGGGCGGCAGCACAGGCGAGCGGATTTCCGGTGTAGCTGTGGCCGTGAAAGAATGCCTTCTTCTCTCCCACCGGCGCCAAGAACGCCTGGTATACCGCATCGGTGGTGAGAGTCGCCGCAAGCGGCAAATAGCCTCCGCTCAAGCCTTTGGCGAGGCAGAGAAAATCTGGCGAAACTCCCTCCTGCTCGACCGCGAACAAAGTTCCGGTGCGTCCAAACCCCGTTGCCACTTCGTCGCAGATCAGCAAGACGTCGTAACGCCGGCACAGGTCCGCAAGGTGCCGGAGAAATCCCCTCGGTTGGGTAATCATCCCCGCCGCCCCCTGTATCAGCGGCTCGATGACCAATGCGGCGAACTCGGCGGCACTTTCTTCGAAGAGCTTTTCCGCCGCCTCCAGACACGCCGTCGCGCAATCGCTCGGGCCCGGCCAGCGATAGCTGTACGGTGTGGGAATTCGCGCCACCGGAAACAACAGGTCGCGGAAAATTTCGTGGAATAACTCGATGCCACCGGCTGAGACGGCGCCCAGGGTGTCGCCGTGGTAGGCCTCGTCCAGCGCGACGAAACGGCGCTTAGCCGGCCGGCCCTTTTGGCGCCAGTACTGAAATGCCATCTTCATCGCGACCTCGACCGCCGTCGATCCCGAGTCGGAATAGAAGGCGCGAGTCAGCCCGGCGGGAGCCAGCTTGACCAGCTTCGACGCAAGCTCGATGGATGGTGCCGATGCGAGGCCCAGCAGGGTGGTGTGAGCGACTCGCCCGAGCTGCTGGATGATCGCCTCGTCGATCTCTTTTTTCCGATGCCCGTGGAGGTTCAACCACAGCGAGGAGACGCCATCCAGATAGCGCTCGCCGCGCGAATCGATCAAATAATTACCTTCGCCGGCGACGATCACCAGCGGGCAGTCGTCGGGCCAAACCTGCATCTGGGTAAACGGGTGCCAAACGTGTCGAAGGTCGAGGTCGATCAGCCGCTGATGCTCCGCGGTATTCATGGCGCGAGGACTTCTCGGACCGCCCTCAAAGCCTGATCCAGGTGCGAATCGGTGTGCGCCGCAGAGAGCGAAAACCGCAGCCGGCTGGTGTTGGAGGGCACCGTCGGAGGTCGAATCGCCTTTACCAACAGACCGCGATCCCGAAGTGCTCGCGACGCCTGCAACGCGCGCCGCGGATCTCCCACGATGATCGGGAAGATCGGTGACCGCGGTTGGGCAGCCATCCCCATCGCATCAAGCCCCTCCGCAAAGCGCCGAACGTTGAGCCACAAGCGGGCGCGAAGCTGCGGATCCTCTTGGACTCGATCGATTGCCGCTTCTGCCGCGGCGCACAGAGCCGGCGGGATCGCGGTCGAGAACACCAGCGAACGGGCACGGTTCAACAGCAGTTCCGAGATGGACCGCGACCCGAGCGCGAACGCGCCGAAAACGCCAAACGCCTTGCCGAGCGTGCCGACGCGAACGTCCACGGAAGAAATGACGTCGAGCTCTTCGCAGAGTCCGGCGCCGGTCGGACCGATGACTCCGAATGCGTGCGCTTCATCGACCAGGAGTGCCGCTCGATGCTCCCCACAGGTGGCGGCCAGCTGCAAAAGCGGGGCTCGATCTCCGTCCATGGAGAAAACCGCTTCGGTGCACACCAGCTTTCGGCGCGCCGCGATGCTGCGAAGCAGCCGCTCCAGAGCCCTGACATCCCCATGAGGGTAGATGACCGTTCGGGCGCGCGACAGGCGGCAGCCGTCGATGAGCGAGGCGTGATTGCGCTCATCGGAAAAGATCGCGTCTTCCGGTCCGCACAGGGCCGAAAGAATTCCAACGTTCGCCGCGTACCCGCTGTTGAAGAGCAGCCCGGCTTCCGCATGAGCAAAGACCGCCAGCCGCCGCTCGAGTTGGTGATGCGCGACACTGCTTCCAACCAGCAGCCTGGAAGCACCGGAGCCGACGCCGCGCAAGCCCAGCGCTTCGGCCGCCGCCCTTTTCACCCGCTGGTTGTTGGCAAGCCCCAGGTAGTCGTTCGAGGAGAAATTAATCAGCTCGGTGCCGCCGAGTCGCACCACGGGACCTTGGGGCGAGTCGAGCGCTTCGAGGTGGCGCCGGAGCCCATGCCGCTCGAGTCCCCGCAAATCCTCTTCGGCCCAATCAGAAGCCGTCCCGGCGTGCCACGCCGAGCCTTGCCGACCCACCGTCACTTCCAGGGCGGAGGTCCGCATCAGGCACCCATCGCCTCGGGCTGTAGCGGCGTCGCTCCTGCCTGCCGCAGCAGATCCATGTCATCTTCGTAGGAAGGGTTACCGGTGGTGAGAAGCTTTTCTCCGAAGAAGATGGAATTGGCTCCGGCCATCATGCAAAGCAACTGAGCTTCCGCGCTCATCTGCAGTCTGCCCGCGGAGAGACGCACCATGGCCAGTGGCATCAGGAGTCGCGCCGTGGCGATCATCCGCACCAGCTCAATCGCCTTGACCGGCTGACGATTCGCGAGCGGCGTCCCCTCGATCGCCACCAGCGCGTTGATGGGGACCGATTCCGGTTGCGGCTGTTGGTTGGCCAGCGTCATCAAGAGCTCGCAGCGGTCTTTGACGGACTCGCCCATTCCGATGATGCCGCCTGAGCAGACCGAGATACCGGCGGCGCGCACCCGAGCGAGCGTCTGGAGCCGGTCCGAGAACGTCCGGGTGCTGATGATTTCGCCGTAGAAGCTTTCCGAGGTGTCCAGGTTGTGGTTGTAAGCCGTCAGTCCCGCTTCCTTGAGCCGCTCGGCCTGAGACTGCGTCAGCATCCCAAGCGTGCAACACGCCTCGAGCCCGAGTCGCCGGACCCCGCCCACCATTCTTAAAACCTCGTCGAATTGCGGCCCGTCTTTGACTTCGCGCCAGGCCGCGCCCATGCAGAAGCGAGTGGCCCCAGCCTCGGCCGCCTTACCCGCAGCCTCGAGCACCGCCTCCAGGGACATCAGCGGTTCCGCCGCAACACCGGTCCGATACCGAGCCGCCTGCGGGCAATAAGCGCAGTCCTCCGGACAGCCTCCGGTCTTCACTGACAGCAGCGAGCAAAGTTGGACCTGATTGGTTGCAAAAACTTCCCGGTGGATGCTCTGGGCGCGGTGAACAAGTTCCAGCAGCGGCAGGTCATGGAGCGCCACCACCTCGGAAAGACTCCAGTCGGTTCGTACGCGGATGGTCACGCGAGGTCCCCTTGCTGAAAGAGCCGCAGGTAAGCGCAAGCCGAGGCATTGTCAACGTTCAAGTATTTTTGAGGTTTACATGTTCGCGGTAGCAACTGACCATGCGAGCCTTAGGTCGACCGTTTAATTGAAATGTCACAATCCATCCGCCGGGACGCGCGACGTGGCGCTCGGAGTAGACTCTTCTCTGTAAGCCGGAATCATGGGTCGTAGGTTCCTGGTTCTCGAAGACAGATGACCTGCTAGATGTCACAAATTTAAATCTGAGAATCCTCTGCAGATGTCACGACAATCGGTCTTCACCACTGAGCTCGATTGGCGTCCATCAAAGTTCAGTCCTACATGGCCGCCGAGGGCCGTCGGTTACTGTGCACCTTTGAGTAGGTCGCCTGAGATGTCACTGCTCGGCCGCTCGCTTATGTGAGAAGCGCTGCTCGGTTCGTCAGACGAACGCGCGTGCTTCCATCCGTTGCGGCTCGCCTAACCCTGTGAAAAGACGCGTCTTAATGACCCCACGCGTATGGCCCAAGGTCGCCCCTGCCAGGGGCGCGGAAAAGCAGCTTCGTGACTTCGCAATGAAATACCCGGACGCGACCGAGGAGTTCCCCTGGGGCGAGCGCGCCATCAAGGTCAACAAGAAGGTGTTCGTTTTCATCAGTCGATACCAAGGGTCGCTGAGGATTTCGACAAAGCTTCCAAGCTCCGGGGTTGCCGCCTTGACGCTCCCCTTCGCCGAGCCGACTGCCTATGGCTTGGGCAAAAGCAGTTGGGTGACCGCGAGTTTCGACGATGACGGCAAAGCGCCCGTTGAGCTTCTGTGCAGCTGGATTGATGAGAGTTACCGAGCCGTCGCTCCGAAGAGACTGGTCAACCGTCTCGCGGCGAAGACTCGTGGTGGCGACGTGTAGCCCACGCGTCGGGCTACGACGGGTTCGGGTCAGAGCATGCCCTTAAACCCGTGCTCGTGGCGAAACCCCGAACGCACTTCGTCTGCCAATCCTGTGGTCTTCAGGCGGCCAAATGGCTGGGGAAGTGCCCGGACTGTGGGAGCTGGAACTCGCTCGTCGAAGAGATGGTGCGGGCCGACTCGCACAGAGCAAGCGACTCAAGTGCAGGCGCGCACCCGGTGCGACTCGCGGATGTGGTGACTTCGTCGGAGGTTCGCCGTCGCACCGAGATTAGAGAACTGGACCGCGTGCTCGGCGGAGGAGTGGTGCCGGGCTCTTTCGTGCTGGTCGGAGGAGATCCAGGGATCGGCAAGTCGACGCTGCTGCTTGCGGCGCTGGACCACCTCGCGCGCCAAGTACCGGCGCTCTATGTGTCGGGCGAGGAATCCTTGACCCAAACGAAGATGCGGGCCGATCGGCTGCAGTTGGGCTCCTCGCTTCTTCACCTACTCGCGGAAACGGACGCGGAGAAGGTTCTGGCGGCGGCTGAAGCGCTGAAGCCTTGCGCCCTCGCAGTTGACTCGATTCAAACGATGTATCTGCCCGACCTTGGCAGCGCTCCTGGATCGATCGCTCAGGTGCGAGAAGTCGCCGGGAGGTTGATGGCGTTCGCGAAGCAGTCTGGTGTCCCCACCTTCCTGGTCGGGCACGTGACCAAAGAAGGCGCAATTGCGGGACCACGGGTTTTGGAGCACATGGTCGACACTGTTCTGTACTTCGAGGGAGATCGGGGACATCCGTTCCGCATCCTCAGGGCTCACAAGAACCGCTTCGGCTCGACCAATGAAATTGGCGTGTTCGAGATGAAGGGAAGCGGCCTGGTGGAGGTCGCGGATCCATCCGCGCTCTTTTTGGCCGAGCGCCCGCTCGGCAAACCCGGATCGGTAGTGACTTCGACGTTTAACGGAACGCGTCCCATTTTGGTCGAAGTCCAGGCACTGGTGGCGCCCACCGGTTACGGCACCGCGCGCCGTACCGCGATGGGCGTGGATGGCAACCGGGTCGCGCTGTTGGCTGCGGTGCTGGAGCGCAAGGAGGACGTACAGCTCACCGGATGCGACATCTTCGTCAACGTGGCCGGCGGCATGCAGCTGACGGACCCCGACGCGGATCTTGCCGTCTGCGCAGCGCTGGTTTCGTCGCTGAGAAATCGCCCCCTCGACCCGCACACGCTGGTACTGGGCGAGGTTGGGCTCGCGGGCGAGGTTCGGGCTGTAGGTCAGATCGAACTGCGCCTCTGCGAAGCGGAGAAGATGGGCTTTCACCAAATTGTCCTGCCCAAGGCTTGTTCCCGTAAGCTCGAGCCGAGGAAAATATCGCTCGTGGCGGTGGAGACTCTGTCCGAGGCCTTGGAGCAGCTTTCTCTTTGAGCTTTCCCAGTTCCCTGAAGTTTCAGCTGTTGGCGGCGTTTTTGCTGCCCACGCTGGGGCTGTTCGCGCTCTCGGGAGCGGCCGGGTACGTTGTCTCCAGGCGCATCTTGGAGGACGAGCTTGGCCGAAGCCTTTCGGCGATCGCAGCGGCGGCGGCATCGCAGATCAGCGCGGAACGGATGCTGACGATTGAGCCGGACGACGACCGCAAGGAAACTCGCACCTACCGGAATCTGCGGCATCAACTCACCGAAATTCGGGACGCCACCAAAGCCAGACGACTCTTCGCGGTGGACCGGGATGGCCGAGTGCGCGGGGATACCAACGCCCAGTTACCGGTCGGCGCGAAGATGCCGGAGCTGGCGCGCGATCAGCTAGAGCTGACCGCCGTGTTTCAAGGCTCGCCGGCGTTCTCCCAGGTGCTGTTCGAGGGAGCCGACGGCCGACTCTACAAGACGGGTTATGCGCCCATTTTCCTGGAGCAAAAAGTGGTCGGCGCGGTTGGCGTGGAGGGCAGTGCGGAATTCTTCGGTCCGCTGCGCCGGATGCTGCGCTCCTATCTGTTGTTGGTCTTCTTCGCCCTGCTCGCGCTCGCCGTTCTGGCGGTGCTGATTGCGCGCGCGCTTAGCGGACCACTGATTCGCCTGGTCAGCTCCGCGCTTCGAATCGGCAAGGGGGACTTGGAGACCGCGGTGCCTGCAGAGCGGACCAAGGAGATCGGGATTTTGGCGAAGCAACTGGAAGAGATGCGCAGGGCCCTGCAAAGTCGAGATCGCCAATTGAAGATGATGTTGGCTGGAGTCGCTCACGAGGTTCGAAACCCCATTGGTGGAATCGAGCTGTTCGCCGGGTTGCTCGACGAACAGCTTCAGGGCCAGGTGAGCCCGGCGGAAGCGCGCGCGCACCTCGAGCGAATTCGGGGGGAGGTGCAGTACCTCAAGAGGATCGTCGAGGACTTCTTGGCCTTCGCCCGCGAGCGGACGATCGTCAAGGCCCCGCTCGGCATCGAAGAATTGGTCGACTCCAGTGTGGAGATCAGCGAGCTAGATGCAGAAAAGCATGGGGTGAAGCTGCAAGTCCGACGCGAAGCCGCGACGCTCGAAGCGGACTCGACGCTGCTGGTCGCCGCTACCGTGAATCTGATTAAGAACGCCATCCAGGCCTCCGAGGCGGGTAGCGTGGTGGAGGTCGGCGGGCGACGCGTCGACGGGCGCTACGAGATTGAGGTGAAGGACCGCGGCGGCGGCATTCCGGCCGAGCTGCAAGCGCGCGTATTTGAGCCGTTCTTCACGACCCGCGAAAGGGGAAGCGGCCTGGGGCTGGCCCTAGCGCAGAAGATCGTCCGGGCGCACGGCGGGGAGATAAAGTTCCAGTCCGTCCCCGGCTCGACGGTGTTCCGGATCCAATTGCCGTTGGCAGGCTCCCCAGTTGCCAACCGAAAAGGTTAGGGTAGAGCAACCAGATGCCCCGGGTCCTGATCATCGACGACCACGACACCATGCGAGAAGGCATGTGCGTGACCGTCAAAAAGAGCGGCTGCGATGCCTTTGCGGTTCGCTCCGGACCGGAAGGTCTGGAGGCCTACCGCAAGTCGCCCTTCGATCTGGTGATCACCGACTTGAAAATGCAGCAGATGGACGGAATCGAGGTGGTGCGCCAGATCAAGCAACTCGATCCCGACGCAGTGGTGATGGTGGTCACAGGCTTTGGAACCATCGAGACCGCGGTGGCGGCGATGCAGCAGGGCGCTTACGACTTCATCACCAAGCCGTTCACCCCGGAGGTGCTGCGGGCCAAAGTCGAGCAGGGGCTGCAGCTCGCTGGGATTCGCCTTCAGCTGCAACGGGTGAGCGCGCACAACGAGGTGCTCTCGGGCGACGCAGCGGCGGCCGCCGGCTCGTTGATCGGACGCAGCGAACCGATGCAGCGGCTGGTGGAACAGGTGCGCAAGGCCGCCAACAGCGACGCCACGGTGTTGATTCTGGGGGAGACCGGCACGGGAAAGGAGCTGGTGGCGCGCCTGGTCCACGAGCTGTCACCAAGGAAAAAGGGTCCCTTCGTGGTGGTGCACTGCGCGGCGCTCGCCGAAACCTTGCTCGAGAGCGAATTGTTCGGACACGAGCGCGGAAGCTTCACTGGCGCCTCGCGAAGAAAGCTGGGTCGATTCGAGTTGGCGGACCGGGGCTCGCTGTTTCTCGACGAGATTGGCGAAATCTCACCGGCGATCCAGATCAAGCTGCTGCGGGTGCTGCAGGAAAAGGAGCTGCAAAGAGTCGGTGGAGAGCAGACCATCCGCGTCGACGTTCGGGTGATCTCCGCCACCAACCGGGATCTCAATGCCGAAGTGCACAGCGGGCGATTTCGCGAGGACTTGTTTTACCGGTTGCATGTGGTGCCGCTGCAAGTGCCGCCGCTTCGGGATCGTTCCGAGGACATTCCGCTGCTGGCCGAGCATTTCGTCGCCAAACACGCGCCGCGGATCAACCGCAAGGTCAAGGGCCTGAGCAAGGCCTCGGTGAGATTGCTGACTCACTACGCCTGGCCCGGAAACGTCCGCGAGTTGGAGAACCTGATCGAACAGGGCCTGGTCTTCGCCGAGGGAGAACAGATCGAGGCTTGGGATTTACCGCCCTTTCAAAAGCTCGGGCCGCTGGACGCGCAAACCGCCCGCCTGCCGGTGTTGCGGGGAGATCGTAGCTTGTCGGAAATCATGGAGGATCTCGAGGCACAGCTGGTGGCCCAGGCGTTTCAGAAGTGCGGGCGCGTCAAGGCAGATACCGCGCGTTTTTTGGGCATCAGCATCGCCAAGCTGTACCACAAGCTGGAGAAGTACGATTTGGTGAAGAAGGGCGAAGAGCCTCCTCCGACGGAGTGAAGGCGCACTTTCCGCGCGCGCAGATGGAAGCTTCGACAAGACAGACGGCGGATCGGCTCGCAGCACGAGCCCTGGAGCTTTGCAGGATTCCAAGCCCGATCGGGCAAGAGAAAGCGATCGCCGACCACGTGGAGGCCTGGGCGCTGAGGCACCACGCCCGGGAACACGTCTTCCGCCACTCACACTCGCTGGTCGTTGGCCGGTTAGTCGACCCACTGCCCACGGTGTTGCTGGTGGGGCATCTCGACACCGTTCCACCGCACGCTTCCGAGCGCGAACCGCGGATCGAATCCGGACGCCTGCATGGCCTTGGCAGCTCCGACATGAAGGGCGCCTTGGCGGTGATGATGGCGTTGGCGGAGTCGCTTGCCGCTGGTGAACGCCGAGCCAACCTCGGCCTCGTCTTTTACGAGCGGGAAGAAGGACCGTTCCTGGAAAGCGGCCTGATTCCGCTCTTGGCGCGCGTTCCGGCGCTGAAGTCGGCGGCATTCGCGATTGCCATGGAACCCACCGACAACAGGGTCCAGGTGGGCTGCATGGGCAGCCTCCACGCGACGTTGACCTTTCGCGGCAAAGCAGCCCATTCGGCTCGACCTTGGCAAGGAGAAAACGCGATTCACAAAGCGGGGCCGCTCCTCGCGGAGCTGCATCAGCTCCAGCGACGGCAAGTGACGTTTGATGGATTTACGTTCTACGAAGTTTTTTCGGTGACCAGAGCTTCGGGAGCTCGGGCCCGCAACGTGGTTCCGGATCAGTTCGAAATGAACCTCAATTACCGCTTTGCTCCTGGCAAGAGCGGAGAACAAGCCCAGCAGGATGTGCAACGTTTCGTCGCCGGCCGGGCGGAGATTGAGTTCACCGACGTCGCCCCTTCCGGTCGGGTCTGCGCCGGCAACCCACACTTTCAGCGCCTGCTCTCGATCAGCGGTGCGCCCGCCGATGCGAAACAAGCGTGGACCGATGTCGCCAGGCTGACCGAGGCGGGAATCGACGCGGTCAACTTCGGCCCCGGCGAGTCGGCCCAGGCTCATCAGAAGGACGAAAGCGCTCCCATCGCGGCGCTCGCGGAGGCGTACGAGAAGCTGCTGCGCTTTTACGCCGGCTGATCGATGCGTTTGGTCTCCACCAACGGCAGTGTGTGGTGGAACTTCGACAGATCGAGCATCCTTTCGCCGCTCGGCTTGGCCGAAAAGACATCGGCAAAGCGCGCGTTGAAAAGGATTTCGTCGGCCGTGTACGAATGACGCGCGTGCACCGTTTGAGAGAGCGTTTCATCAATCCCGATGAGGGTCACCACGATCTCTACCTCCTGCTCCAGCAGGCTCGCCGGGGTCGCGCCGTGGAGCGGGCTGTTGCGCGCGATCGGATGCAGCACCGTCCAGGTCAGCGCGAAGGCTGGCGATTGGCTTCGAACCAGCGACAGATCGTGGATCTTTCGGACTCCCTCGCCTTCTTGGGTGGTCTCATCTCGCAGCAGGGTCACCTGAAGGTGCGCCTCGACCACGTGGCTCACCCGCTCATTGGCGACCCGGAACATCAGGGTCGGCACTCCATCTCTAGGGGCGATGACCGCCACCCGACTGAAGATGACCCTCGCCCTTGGGCGGGAAAACTTCGCAAAAGTCAGACCGGTCACCAGCGCCAAACCGAGCAGGCCGACGATCGACTCGAGCGTCACCAGGATGTTCGCCAGCACGTTCTTCGGGTACATCACTCCGTAACCGATGGTTCCCATGGTCTGAATGCTGAAGAAAAACGTGTCGAGGAAGGAGCCGGGCCGCGCACCGGCAACGCCGTCGATCGCCAGGTAGAAGATCGCGAACAGTACATTCGCGAGGAGGAAGAGCACTACCACCCCGCCGAGGACGAGCCACCACGAGGCGCCAATCAGGAAGTGGTACAGGTCTCGCCAACCAGCGCCTCGAGTGCCGACAATCTCAACCCTCAACCTGCGGTTGCGGGAGAACACCTGACTTTGCTTTGTGGTTCCCAAAGTTCCAGCCACGCGCGGGAAAAACTAACAACGGTCCGGCGCGGAAAACATTGCCTTCAGGCCTGCAGTGCGGTCGCCGCAACGGCAGGCACTTTGAGCCAGCTCGGCGCCATTTCGAAATCGACCAGGCGGCGTCCCAGCTTCGCCAAGCTCCGATGGCCGGGAAGCCAAGGCGGCTTGGGGAAGGCCTTGAGCGGCGCTCGAAGGACGCATTTCTCCACGGAATCGAGCATCAAGGTGTTGTGGACCCACCCGCGGCCGCTTTGGACGTTCGCCAGCGTGCTCGATGGGTGCCCACCCCAAGGCGGCGAGCCCAGCGCGAACACCGCCGCCGGCCAGCTGTTGACCGCCACCGTGCCGTAGCGAAGATCGCGGATCGCCTTCTCCAACGCGGCCTCGACTTTGGGATCGCGAACTGTTTCTGGATGGACGATCAAAGCGGCGTTGAGCGTCCCCCAGACATGCTGGTTGACGAACGACACGGCGGCCTCCAGGAAAGCGGCGGGGTCGGCGCCGCTTACCGCGGTCTCGGAGAGAATGGTGCACCACGGTTCCTGGTTGAAAACCGGATCCTGGGTCAAGCGCGGATCTACGTCCGGAATCAAGGCGTAGGGAAGCTCGCCCGCGGCGGCGGTTCCAATCTTCCGCAGTTGCCTGCGCCCGGCGGTGAATTGGTTCCAGCGCTCGATCGCTCCCGGGTAATAGGCCTTGCGGACCGAGCCTTGGGCGAGACCTTGAGCGATCAGATCCAGCATCGCCTCGCGCTGACCCCAGCCGCGAGCGGTCACCAGCAGCTTGGCCGAGTTGCAATTGAACGATGCGTTGTTGCAGACCATGCCCGCGATGTCCTGCGCTTGGAAACGGAGCTCATCCTGGCGATAGGGGCCGGGGACGATGATCACCGGGCTGATGTTGCCCAGTTCCGAGCTGATCTCCTTGTTCAGCACCGGCTCGCCGCGGCGCTTACGCGCTTCGCGATCGGGGCCCGGAGATCCCCAAACCAACAAATCGTGCGTCTTGTCTGAACCGGTGATGTGGACCTCGTCGACCCCGGGATGATTCACCAGGTAGGCCCCTTCATCCGCTCCGCCGTAGACCACCGCCAAATATCCCTTGTCGATCGCCGCGGAAAATGCCCGCTCCAGGAAGGGACCGAGGTAGGCGTTGACCGGATTCATCTTCAAGATGCAGGTCTTCCCTTCGACGAACATCTTGTAGGCGCAGTCGGTCGGAGCGATCGCGTTTACGTTGCCCGCGCCGAGGACGACGCAAACCTTCCCGGAGTGAGGCGTGCGGTAGAACGAGGCCTGATGCTCACGAAGGTTCTCCGGGGTCACCCCCTGTGCCATGTGCGTTTCCACCAGGCATTTAGGCAACAGAACCGAATCGAGCGCGTTCGATGGATACACCTTGATCGCCAATCGTCCGTCGGCAAGCGTCTTGATCTGCGAATTTGAAATCCGCGGAACGCCCTCGCGGTGCACGTCCTGAAGGGCCTCTTCCAAGAGCCGTAGGTTACGAATCACAATCACCGGGCCGGACAGCCACTCCTCACCCGCAATCGAGCTGCGCGGGTCGATGCCCTTGGCGCGGCACGCCGCGAGCACGCTCTCCTCGGCAATCGCGAAATAGCCTTCGCGCATTGCTCGAAGCAGCTGAATCCGCTCCACCAGGTTCAGTCGAGCAAATCGGCTACTTGCGTCCTTGACTCGACCCACGATGGCCTCGAGCGAGGAGAAGGTGCTTGGCGATGATTGCAGTGCTTGCATGGCAGCTCCCTTCCAGCAAGCCTAAGAATTGTCACCCGTCGCTACGGACAACAAGTCATTTCTGAACAGGAGCTTAGCTCACCCCGAGGCAACGGCGGCTCGGGACGCCAACTGGTGGGAAGTGCGGCGCGGCGCGGCTTCACGGTGTCGGCTGGCGAAATCACCAGAATTAGTTGCCCGCCGTCGTAATCGCCGACGTGCTGGAACAAGGATCCTTCGCGACCGAGCGTCAGCACGGTGCTTGAAATCACCACCTTGCTGGGCAACTGGGAGAGGATCACCTCGACGTGAGCGGTGCCGTGCTTGACGTCGTTCAACCGAATGCTCGCGGTCCTCTGATTCGGTAGCGCAATCTCCGCCGGCTTGCCCTTGTGCAGGGTCAATTTTTCGCCCGAGAGCCGCCGAAACGAGGTGAAGGCGAAGCCCTTTTGGGAAAACTGGTCTCTCATGCTGACCAGTTCCGGCGGGTCAATCGTCGAGTCGCGGTTCGAGGCTAGGATCAGCTGCGTGCCAATTTGAACCGCGGGCTCCGCCGCGATCGCTTGCCGGGTTCCTGCGAGAAAGAAGAGGGATAACGCCGCGCACACCGCTCGTCCGGGCCGGATCGGCAGGGATGTCACAGTTCGCCTCCCCGCGGGCGCTGCTGCTTCAAAGAGGGGTTTTGGCCAGCCGCTTCACCGCCGTCAGCCTCTTGGGAGCCGTTGGTCGTCGGCTCCGCCTGCGGCGCCATCACCAGGGTGTGGCGATGGTTGACGAGCCAGATGATGGTGCCCTGGTCGCCCTTCATCACCACTGGGGCGAGGTGAGCATCTGGCACCGTACTAACCAGCTGAACCGCAAGCTCCGGGCTGGCGTATCCGGCGGGCTGGCGAGCTCGCAGCGCAAGTGGCACCGCGATCAGCACCGCGATGCCGGCCGCAACCAGCGACGAGACCATTGCCGTTCGGTGGTAAGTGAGCAGCTCGCTCAGCGACAGCTTCCATCGCTCCAGCCAGGGCAGGCGCTCTGGGGTGATCCTCGCGAACACCTTGTCCGCGAAGTCCGAGAAATCGGCCTCGTCGGCCCGCATCTCCATACCGACGCGAATCAGTGTCGACGTAGCCCGGAGGTCATCCGCTCGGGCAGCGCACTTCGCACAGGTGGACAGATGACGTTCCAGCTCCAAGCGCTGGGCAGAAACCAGCTCGCCATCGATAAAGGCGGATAGCAGCGGGGTCCAGCTCTGGCAGTCAGCTCGGTTCATCGTCGTTGATTTGGGGTTTCAAACACACCGACGGGCCATCTTCGTCGATATTCGAGCCCATCTCAGCTTTCTTGTAGGTCCGCATCCTCCCCCTCCAAGTCTAAGTATTCCCTCAGAATTTTCTGCATGCTGGCGCGGGCATGAAACAGCCGTGACATCACCGTACCCTTTGGGATGTTGAGCACCCGCGCAAGATCTTCGTATGCCATTCCTTCCAACTCGCGCAGCAGAAGAACCTCGCGATGCTTCTCGGGTAGCTGCTGCAGCGCTTCTTCGAGTTTGCCGGCAAGTTCCTTTCCCAGCACTGTCCTTTGGGGGTCGGTGCCAAGGCGAGTGCTGAGAAGTCCCAGGTGCGCATCCTCGAGCTCCGCTTCGGCGGTCTCGTCAAACTCCACTTGCTCCGTCCGACCGCCGGCGACACGCCGCCGCAAGAGATCGATGCACAAATTTCGAGCGATCCGGAAGAGCCAGGTTTCGAAACTCGACTCGCCCTTGAAGTAGTTCAAGTTTTTGTAGACCTTGGCGAAGGACTCCTGGGCGATGTCCATCGCCTCTTCTTTGTTCCGCACCATTCCGCGCGCAAGCGCATAGACCCTCTTGCGATAGCGCTCGATCAGGATTCCGAACGCGCGCTGGTCGCCGCTGCGAACGCGTTTGACCAATGTGAGGTCGTCAGTAGCCAACGCGCAGTGGACCTTAGCAGTGATTCCTACCCGGTCCAGCCGTCAAACCCAGGTCCTCGGGCTCCTGAGAACCTCGACCAAACGCGCTTCGTCACCTCCCGGGGGAGGTTGAAAATCGTATGCCCACCGGACCCGCGGGGGCAGTGACATCAGAATCGATTCGGTCCGGCCGCCCGTCTCCAGCCCAAACACCGTCCCACGATCATAGAGCAGGTTGAATTCCACATAGCGCCCACGCCGGATCTCCTGCCATTGCAGCTGATCCGGGGTGAAGCCGAGCACCCTTCGGCGCTCGACAATCGGAAGGTAGGAAGGAAGAAAAGCTCGACCGCAGTCCTGAACAAAGCCGAACTCCTCCTCGAGATCGCCGCCCATGTCCTCGAAGAAGAGTCCGCCGATGCCGCGGCACTCGCCTCGGTGCTTGAGGTAAAAATATTCATCGCACGCCTGCTTGAAACGCCCGTAGTAGCCAGGATCGTGGCGGTCGCAGACTTCCTTCAGCGTGCGATGAAAATGGACCGCGTCTTCCTCAAAGAGATAGTAGGGCGTCAGGTCCGTCCCGCCTCCGAACCATGCCTTGGGCCCTTGCGCGATGAAACGGAAATTGGCGTGAACGGTGGGTACCAGGGGATGCGCGGGATGGAGCACCAGCGAGATTCCAGCCGCGAAAAATTCCCGACCTTCGCCGGCAAGCTTGCGGGCAAAGGATTCCGATAGCTCGCCAAATACAGTGGACGTGCTCACTCCGGCTTTTTCGAACACCGCGCCGCCTTCGAGGACGCGAGTCGACCCGCCCCCTCCTCCCACTCGGCTCCAGAGGTCCTCCCGGAAACGGCCAACGCCGTCGACCTTCTCCAGCGCATCGCAGATCTCGTTCTGCAGCGCGCGCGCGTGGACCACCATCTTCTCCTTCAGCTGCTGAACCGTCGCGCTCACGGGCGGGGATCAGTGAATCGGATTCTCGGTCTCCACAAGTACGATCGGCCCGAACTTCGCCTCGAACTTTGCGACGTTGTCCTGCATCGCCACCAACAGCCGCTTCATGTGCTTGGGATTGGTGATGATCCGAGAGCGCACCCGAGCCTTGGGCTGCTGCGGCTGAACGTAGATGAAGTCCAGCGTGAACTCGGTTTCGGTGTGGTTCACCAGCGCCATGTTGACGTATTGGCCATCGGCGATGTTGTCGTCGAGCTGAATTTGGAGCTGGATTTCGGGCGTCTTCGGAAGGTCAGCCATGTCGAAGTCCATATCGCTTGATCTCTCGGGTTGCTAGGGTCTTTGGCATGCCAAGCAGCGCCGCGATGGACCTCGAGAAAACAGCGGCGTTCCAACTGGGGAGAGGCACCAGCGCATGCTTGATGCTGCACGGCTTTACCGGAAGCCCTTGGGATTTGCGGCCCCTGGGTGAGGTCTTGGCACACAACGGCTACCGGGTATCGGCGATCCAATTGCCCGGACATGGCTCTACGCCGCAGGCGATGATTGGGGTAGGTGGAGCGGACTGGAAGCTCGCCGCGCAGCGCGCGTTGTTGGAGCTGGAAGGCTTCCCGCAGGTTTTCCTGGTCGGGTTTTCGATGGGAGCTCTCCTTGCCCTGATCGCGGCTGCCGAACATCCGGACCGGGTGGCGGGACTGGCGTTGATTGCACCCGCGCTGCGGCTTCGCGGCGTGGGTCCGAGCTTGGCCAAGTGGGGGAGCTCCTTGGGCCTGCTTCGATTGCGCCCCTGGGTTACCAAGGCCGGCACCGACATCGAAGATCCCGTCCAGCGCGACGCGGCCCCCTTGCTCCCCGCGTTTCCGTCGATTCGCCTCTTGGACCTGTGGAGGCTTCAGGACGAGGCTGTCCAGGCGGCTCACGCGGTCCGCGCGCCGGTGCTCATCGCCATGGCTCACCAGGACCACGTGGTCTCGATTCACGCGGGGACCGCCCTGATCCGCGCATTGACCCAGTGCCCGAGAGTGCATTGGGTTCGGATTGAGCGGGGCTTTCACATCATCCCGAGGGACTTCGGGCGCGAAATTCTAGCCGAACAGGTCGTTTCCGTTTTCGGCGAGCTGCGAAGTAACGCCTCCGACGGCAGAGGAGCAGAGCATGGCAAGTCTCAAGTACCTCCTGGCGATTGACCAGGGAACGACCGGCACGCACGTGTTCGTCTTCGACACCAAGCTTCGCGTCGCCGGGGGTTCGTACTCCGAGTTTCGCCAGCACTTCCCCAAACCGGGCTGGGTGGAGCACGACCTCAGCGAAATCTGGAGCTCGGTCGAAGCTTGCGTGGCCAAAGCACTGCGCGACGCCGGCGTTCGACCGAACCAGATCGGAGGGATCGGGATCACCAACCAACGCGAAACCACGGGGCTGTGGCGGCGGAGCAATGGCAAACCGATTCACCGCGCCATCGTCTGGCAGGATCGGAGAACCGCCGCCCAATGCGCCGAGTTGAAGCAGCGGGGAAAGGAGGAGCTTGTTCGCTCTATCACCGGGCTGGTCTTGGACCCCTACTTTTCTGCGACCAAGCTGCAGTGGCTACTGGAACACTTGGAGGCGTGGCGCGAGGCGGAATCTGGCGAGTTGTGCTTCGGAACCATCGATACTTGGCTGGTCTACAAATTGACCGGTGGCCAGGTCCACGTCACCGATACTTCCAACGGGAGTCGAACTCTATTGATGAACCTGCACAGCTTGGACTGGGACCCACAAATGTGCGAGCTGTTCTCAGTGCCGCGCGCGGTGCTGCCTCAAATCCGAAGCTCGGCCGAAGTCTACGGGCGCACCCACGGGTTGCGTTCGTTGCCGGATGGAATCGCGATCGCCGGAATGGCCGGAGACCAGCAATCGGCCCTCTTCGGACAGGCATGCTTCAACTCGGGCGAGGCAAAGTGCACCTACGGCACAGGCGCTTTCCTGCTAATGAACACCGGGGACTCCGCGGTGCGGTCGCGCAACGGTCTGCTGACCACGGTCGCCTGGACCCTCAAGGGGAAGACCTCCTATGCGTTGGAGGGAAGCTGCTTCGTGGCAGGTGCGGCGGTTCAGTGGTTGCGCGATGGCCTCAAGCTGATCCGCAAGTCGTCCGACGTCGAGCCGCTCGCAAAATCGGTGAAAGACAGCGGGGATGTCGTCTTTGTCCCGGCGCTCAGCGGGCTGGGGGCTCCTCATTGGAGGCCCAATGCCCGAGGCTTGTTCGGCGGGCTGGATCGCTCCACCACCTCGGGTCACCTGGCACGGGCCGTGCTCGAGGGGATTGCGCTTCAAGTGACGGACTTGGCGGCGGCGATGCGCGCCGACGCGGGGTTTCAGCTCTCGTCGTTGAAAGTTGACGGAGGCGCCGCGGCCAACAACCTGCTGATGCAGCTTCAGGCGGATTTCCTTGGGACTGGCGTGATTCGTCCCCAAAATCTCCAGACCACCAGCCTCGGCGCCGCCCTGCTGGCAGGAATGGGAATCGACCTTTGGAATGACGTGGAGGAAATTCGTCGGGTGTGGCGCGCCGGTCGAACGTTTCAGCCAAAGATGTCGCTCACCGAGCGGGAGCGTCACCTCGCCAAGTGGCGCAGGGCGATCGCCGCCGCCTAGGGCGGCTCACGAGCCGCTGCTCAGCTTTTCACTCGGCGAAAGCTCCCGGATGTCCTTCTTGTCGACGCCCAGCAGAAACAGCGGCTTTTCCGCTTCCCGACGGTCGTTGAAGGTTGTCGAGCCAGTGGCACCCGGGAAGTCCTTGACCGCCGCGAGGCGGGCCCGAAAACCCTCGCGGTCGATTTTTCCCTGCGCGTCATTGAGGATCTTGCGGAAAATTCTTCCCGAATCATACCCGGTGGCTTCCAGCAGTCCGGGAGGGCGACCCAGATCTTTATAGGCCTCCCGATACGCCTCGACGAATTGCGCGGTCGCCGCCCGGGCGGAATCTGGATAAAAGCCGTCGACGTACACCGAACAGCTGATGAATTTCCCTCCCCGCTCGATCAGCTCGGGAACCCCGCTCTGACCTTTTCGGGATCCCCATTGGTCGGACCCAAGCAAGGTCACCGTCTTCAGGTCCTTCCGCCCGGTGGTCTTTCGAATCTTCTGGATGTCGCTGGGATCGCAGGCGTTGGTGACGATGTCCTCCACCGCCAAGGCCGGGGCGACCAGCCCCACCCGCTCCCAGGCATCGGGGATGAAGATCGCGTCAAAGTCGATGATCGGATCGAGATGGGAGCGAACTTTCTCGAGAGCCTTTCGCCTTCGGAATGGATCCAGCCCTGACGCTGAGATCTCCCGAAATTTCTCCAGGTAATCCAACCGGTCCTCAAGGTAATAGCGTCCGACCAACTTCTTCACTTCGGCGGTAAAAGTCGTCTGATCGAACGCGTAGCTTTCGGCGCCCCGGACTTGACCGCCGCGGGCAATCACCTCGTCCCAAAACTTGTTCGCCAAATCCACTCCGTACGGGATGTTGGGGTACATCACCGCGAAACTCTTGTAGCCCAAGGTATTGATCGCATACTCGGCCAAGGTTTTGGCCTGCGCCGAATTGGTCAGCATGTTGCGAAAGACGTGCGGGCCGATCTCGGTGATTCCATCGCTTCTGGAGAAGGTCAGGATCGGGACCCCGAGCTCCTCGGCGACGAGTGCTCCCCGACGCGTGTCCTCCCAGATCGGCCCGAGCACCGCAATCGCCCCTTCATCGAAGGCCAATTCTTCCATCGCCCTGGCGGCCAGATTTGGTTCGCCTTGGGAGTCCTTCACCACCACCTCGATGTCGCTGCCCTTGAGCGCTAGGGATACCCCGCGCATCACCGCCTCCCCGATCGGCTTGTAGCGGCCGGTCATCGGCAGCACCGCCCCGACCACCTTGGGCCGGATCTCTCCACGCTTTTTCGACCGAGTGAGCAGCTCCTGCGCCTGCGCGGCGAACGGGTGCTGCGGAGCCTGCTTGAGAAACTTCTGCAGCGTCTCCTCGAGGCGCGTCCAGTCGCGCAGGTGGTAGTAGATCCGCGCCAACTTGAAGGTGATCAACGGCCAGGCCGGGCTGGAGGTGGGTAGATCGTCCGCGACTCGCGCGATGTCCACGAATTCGGCTTTGGTTTCGATGAGCTCCTCAACCTGCGCCAGGGCCGCCTGCGTCTGCTCCGGCGTCTTGGCTTCGCGGAGCTGACCCAACGCAATCCCAAGTGCTTCAGAATAGAGCTGGGCTCCCTCCGCCGCCCGCTGGGCCAGCTCGAGAATCCGCTGCCGCTCTGCGCCCTCGGCCTGATCCGCCAACGGCCGCAAGGTCTGATAGGCGTCGCGATAGTCGCGAAGCTGGATAGCGGAGATCCCCACCTTCAACTTGGCGTCCCGCGCCTTGTCGAACAGCGGATTCTCATAGAGCAACTGGTTCAGGCTCTTTCGCGCGTTGACATAGTCGCCGGAGTCGAAGGCGAGCACGCCCGCTCGATAGAGCGCCTCTTGTGCCGCCGTGGTTTCGGAATGGGCCTTGTAGACCGCCAAATAGGCTTCGACAGCCTTCTTAGGCGAGCTCGTCTGAGCGGTGCGGGTCGCGTTCAGCAATGCTTCGTCCGCGGCGGCGTCCTTCTTCGGCTCGTACTTGCGTCGGTCGGCGGTTGCGCCACCGGTAACCCCGCTCGGCGACCGCGCACAGCCGTGGATGCACACAGCCACAGCGATGCCGACGGCAAGTAGCTGTCGCAGCGCTCGCAGCAGTCGAAACGGGCGTACCTGGTTCAACCGAACAGCTCTCTTACCTTCTCGAAGAAACTCTTGGACTGCGGGTTTGTCTCTTCGCCGGAAATCTCGGCGAACTTCTCCAGAAGCTCCTTTTGCTGCCGGGTCAGATCGGTCGGCGTCTCGACCATCACGCGGACGTGTTGGTCACCGCGCCCCGCCCCGCGCAAATGTGGAATGCCACGACCGCGGAGCCGAAACACCTTTCCCGTCTGGGTACCCGCGGGGACCTTCATTTTCACCTTGCCGTCCAGGGTGGGAACGTCAATTTGGGCGCCGAGCGCGGCTTGAGTAAACGACAGCGGGACTTCGCACAACACCTCGGTTCCCTCTCGGACGAAGATCGGATGTGGCCGAACGTGGACTACCACATAGAGATCGCCTGGGGCAGCGCCTCGCTCGCCGGGTTCCCCTTCGCCCGCCAACCGCACCCTCGTTCCGGTGTCTACGCCTGGAGGGATGGTGACCTTCAACTCGGACTCGCTCTCGTATTTGCCGGCGCCGCGACACTTGCTGCAGGGATCCGAGATGACTTGACCGGTCCCCCCGCACTGGTTGCAGGGCCGCGAAACGGAGAAAAAGCCCTGGGTGAATCGCAGCTCGCCCGCCCCGCCGCAAGTCGGACAGGTGCGGATCGAGCCGCTCTTGGAGCCCGAGCCGTTGCAGACCTCGCAGCGCTTGGGTCTGGGTATTCGAACCTTGACTTCGCTGCCGAACGCCGCTTCTTCGAACGAAATCTCGAGGTTGTAGCGTAGGTCGGCGCCGCGATTCCGACCGCGGTTTCGCCTCCCCCCGCCAAAGATCTCGCCGAAAATGTCCCCGAAGATGTCGTTGACTGAACCGGAAAAGCCAAATCCTTCGAACGGGTTTTGAGAGTGTCCGAACTGGTCGTACCGAGCCCTCTTTTCGGGGTCGGAGAGCACTTCATACGCTTCGGAGGCTTCCTTGAACCTCTCCTCGGCTTCGCGGTTGCCCGGGTTGCGGTCCGGATGGTACTGGAGCGCGACTTTCCGGTATGCGCTTTTGAGCTCTTGCGCCGAAACGCCCCGGGAGACCCCAAGAACCTCGTAGTAGTCGCGCTTCTGTACCGCCGCCATTTACCTCTAACCTTTTAGACTTACTGGAAAATCAATGCTGTTATGCCCCGGGACTATAACGCACAACAACCGAGCGGCAATTCGGCCCGCCTTGGAGCCACCCCCCTGCAATCGCATTGCAGCGCCAAATCGCGCGTGCAAGATTGTCCACGTTTTGGCCACCCGCCCAGGTCCCGCAAGCTTTCGGCGCTTGGTGGGTTACCTCGTTCCCCACCGCGCTCGCTTGCTGTTGGCGCTGGCTGCGGCCGTGCTGAGTGCGATCGCCACGGCGCTTTATGCCTACCTGGTCGGTCCGCTGCTCAAGTCCCTGCTGGCCCATACCAAAATCGAGTGGGGACCTTTCTCGATCCAGCAGTCCGAGCTTGTCTGGAAGCTTCCCTTGCTCATTACCGCGCTGGCGTTGGTGAAGGGCATCTCGCAATGGCTGCAAAGTGGGTGGACCCAAAGCACCGCTCAGCATCTCACCGCGGACTTACGCCGTGACTTCTTCGCGCGGCTGCTGACGCTTCCGCCGAGCTTTTTCGACGCGCACCACTCTGCCGAGCTGCTCTCGCGTTTCACCGCCGACGTGGCGAAAGTGGAGTTCTCCGCGTCACAAACCCTGAGCTCGTATCTGCGCGACGTGTTGCAGATTCTCGCGCTCCTGGGCACTTGCCTATGGCTCGATGCGAGGTTGTTCCTGCTCGCCTTCGTGTTGCTCCCGGCCGCGATTTTTCCCGTCGCCCGGTTTGCCCGCTCGCTCAAGAAAGTGGCGATTCGTACCCAGAGCACCCTAGGGGAGCTGACCGAGCTGGCCGCGGAGCAGTTGCACAACCTGCCAATCGTACAGGCCTATCGGGCTGCGCCGCAGAGCCTTTCGCGGTTCGAGGAGCTTCAGGGCAACTACCTGGGGGAGATGAGTCGCTCGCTGCTGTTGCGGGCGGCCTTTACACCAACCCTCGAGTTCTTGGGGATTGTCGGCGTCGGTCTCGCGGTCGGGGTGGGCGCGCGAGCCGTCGCGGTCGATCCGGCGCTGGCGGGGACGCTGCTTTCGTTCATGGCGGCCGCAGTCTTGATGTACCAGCCACTTAAGGCGGTCTCCGGCAGTTTTTCCCTCGTCGTCCAGGGGTTGGGAGCCGCCGACCGGGTGTTCGAGGTCATCGATGAGCCGGCGCCGGCAACGGGCAGCCAAGAGGCAAAGCCCCTGACTGCGGAAATTCGTTTCGAACGCGTCAGCTTTTCCTATCCAGGAAATCGAGAGGCGCTCCGCGACGTTTCCCTTTCCATTCCCGCGGGAAAGCGAATCGCCTTGGTCGGCGAATCGGGCGCGGGAAAGAGCACGTTGATGTCGTTGCTGCTGGGGTTTGCCGCGCCTACTCACGGCACCATCCGATGGGACGGAGAGGATCTGCGAACGCTTCGGCCTTTCTCGCTGCGTGCGCAGATCGCCTGGGTCCCCCAGGAGCCGGTGCTGTTCTCCGGAACGATACGCTTCAACCTCCTCTTTGCGCGCCGGGAAGCGGCCGAGCAGGAAATTTGGGAGGCTCTTCGTCGGGCGCACGCAGCGGACTTCGTGCGGGCGCTGCCGGGGCGCCTCGAACATCAGGTGGGGGAGCGGGGTGGGATGCTTTCGGGTGGGCAGCGGCAGCGGCTGGCGATTGCGCGCGCTTTTTTGCGAGAACCCTCGGTACTGTTGATGGACGAGCCCACCAGCTCGCTCGACGCCGCGTCGGAGCGCGAAGTTCAAGACGGCCTATCGGACCTGATGAAGGGACGAACCAGCATCGTCATTGCCCATCGGCTTTCGACGGTTCGAGAAGCGGATTGGATCTACGTGCTCCAATCGGGAGAGGTGGCGGAACAGGGGACGCATGCGGAGCTCGCCGCGCGTCAAGGGCCCTATGTTCAGCTCCTGCGCCACGGCCAGGTGCTGTTCGAACATTCAGCTGCGCTGTGAGCTCCGCAACCGTCAAAGTGGGCGGGTGGTTCTTCCGGTGGCGCAGCTTCACGCCGATCCCGGTCATCGCCCTGCTTCTGGTCATCGTCTTCACCTGTCCCGCCCAGCAAGTGAGCGGGGGTGTGAGCGGCAACATTCTTACCGTCTTGGGGATCGCGCTTGCGATCGCTGGAGAAGCCCTGCGCTTTTTCACCTTGGGTCAAGTGCCCGAGGGAACGAGCGGCCAAGGCGCACGACTGGAGGCCTCGGCGCTCAACACCCGGGGCCCATATGCCCGGGTTCGAAATCCACTGTATCTGGGCAACCTCGGAATCTGCCTGGGCCTTCTGCTGGTCGCCAACCGAGCCTGGGCGTACGCGATCGGGATCTCGTTTTTCCTGCTGCAGTACTTTTTCATCGTTCGAGCAGAAGAAAGCTTTCTGCGGGAAAAATACGGCGGGCATTTTCAGCGGTACGCCGAGGCGGTTCCGCGCTGGATTCCACGGCTCACGCCCGCCTACCCAGGTCGGCTTCGCGAAGAATTTGATGTCGGCAGAGCCCTAAAAAAGGAGCACAACCCCGCGGCGGTTTGGATGAGCGCCCTGGTGGCTTTGGTGGGGTGGAATTTGCAACGCGCGGCGGCGCTGACGGGCGCGCGCATTGCTGCCCTGCTTTGCGTCGAGGCCGTGGTGCTGGCGTCGTTTGGCATCGTCAAGGCCTACAAGCGAGGGTGGCTGAGAGCGCTTTGAATGGTTACCGAAAGAGGAGCGAACGGAGTCGCGGTTTGCGCTTCACCCGTCACTTCGAAGGAACTTCCGTTTTGGAACCGCTCCTGAGGGCTGCTGGTTCTCGCCTAACCGTCCCACAAGTGGCGGACACCCTGCGGCAAGCGCAAACAGCAGGAGAGGCGCCAGCCAGCGCCATCCCCCGGATTTTCGAAGGAGAACCCCGTTTCCCGGATCCGGAAACGGCCGCCAGATTCTACGGCAACCTGTTGGGGCTTTGGGATCTGGTGCTTGCGGGTGAGCCGTTGGAGCGAGAGGTCGTCCCACCTCCTCGTCCCATCCAGCCGCGGCAAAACCCACAACCGCCACCCCCCTTTGCAGAAAGTGGACCCGACCAGCGTTGGGTGGAGGCGTGCTTCGCGTACCTCGAGGGACTTGACAAGAGTGGATTAGATCGACTGCAACACTCGTTTGAGCATCGGCAGGATGCCGTTTTAGGATATCTGGAGGAGCACAATCTCTCCGACGACGGCTTCGATACCGCTCGACAGCTCTTGTTCGAGCTGTTTGCGATGATCAAGCTGGGTTGGCCTCCGGGAATCCGGTCGGTTTCCCGTGCCGAGCTCGAGGGGGGCGTAGCGCCTCTGGCGCCGGAGGCGCTTGGGTCGTATGCCAAGGAGGTACTCTTTGAGGCGGAGACGGACGAAAAGAGCCCACTGGCCGCGGAAGAGATCTCTCGCCTGCGAATTGTGACCAATCGCGCGCTGGGAGCCATGTGGAATGCGCGAAAAGCGCAATGAAGTGAGCGGAGCAAGTCATGGCGAAAGACCGAGACAACGACGAAGGCGGCGGTTTTACCGGAAAGCGGAACAAGACCTGGCGCGAGATCGATGCCTTGCGCGGAAAGAGCAAGTACCATTCACGTCAGGATGACCCGGCGCAGCAGCGGATTCAGCGCAGCGCCACCTACGAGCGATACAAGGCCGCCGCGAATGCGCTGTTTACCGGCGGAGAGCTTCCCGACGGACTGGCCAAAACCTTTGATCCCGAGGGGAAGCGAAAGGCGCAGAAGGAAGCGATGTTGAAGCTGCGGGAAACTCCCGACCGCCAGTCCTGGGTGGCGGCGGTATTGGACTATCTGGAGAAGTATCCAGAGCTGCCGGACGACCCATACTTCCTCGATTCCTTGCTGGATCACCCGCGCGAGCGAGTCGTCGACCAGTCCCTATCGAAGCTCGAATCGATGCTCGAACAGGGCAAGCTCAAGGGCAAGGTACCCAAGAGCCTGGATCAACGACTCAAGGCCATCGAGCTGACCTCCCTAGATCCGGATCTGCAGGGCCGGGCAAAGCGATTGCGGGAGCGGGTCCGAGCCAACTCCTGATGTCCTTCGTAGATGTTCCGGTCAGTCACGGCCGGCTCGAGGGAATCCTTTGGAAGGCCGAGGCTCCTCGGGGGGCGGTCGTAGTTTGCCATCCCCATCCGCTTCACGGCGGTACCATGCACAACCACGTCACCTATCGGATCGCGAAAGCTTTCCGCGATCGGGACGTCAGCACCCTCCGCTTCAACTACCGGGGCGTGGGCCGCTCCACGGGCAGCTATGACGAGGGTCGCGGCGAACTGGAGGATGCCGCGGCAGGGCTTGCTTTTCTTGCCGAGCAGGTTCCGGGGGTACCGCTCTATTCAGCGGGTTTCTCTTTTGGTTCTCGCATTGCCCTTCGCCTCGCGGTCGAAGGAAAAGGTCTTCGCGCCGTTCTCGCCGCGGGATTGGCCGTCGATCTGTTCGACTTCGAGTTTGTCATTGGCCTGACATTACCCAAGGCGTTCATCCAGTCAGAACGGGATGAGTATGGCGACTTGGCAAAGGTGCGCGCTCTGGTGGAACGCGCGCCACCTCCGAAGCAGTTGTTCGTCGTCCCCGGCGCGGATCACCTCTGTACCGACCGGCTCGATGAGTTCGAGAAGACCGCGAGGAGTGCAGTCGATTGGTTGCTGTCGGCGGCTACGCCCCCTAGCGGTTGATGGCGAAAGCGGCCAGCGAATCGAGCATCACCCGAAGACCATCCAGTGCACCCAACAAGCCCTGGTAGTGCGCGCGCAGCTTGGAGAGCCGAAACTCGATCGCCTCGGGAGATAGTTGCTGGTGGGCCAGCGAGTGCGCAAGTCGCCTCTGGTTGGCCTCCTGCTCGGCCCGGATCGCCTTTTTTGCACGATCCGCGAGGTGGTTCATCTGTCGCTGGGCCACCTCGAAGGCGAGCACGGCGGCCCGGTCGAGAAAGGAAGGAAGCTCAGGGAAAGCGGAGAACACCTCGTCCCCTCGTAGCGAGCGGCCCTCGGCTTCGAGGCTCGACAGCAACGCCGGGTCCACCCGCGGGGTGCCGTCCGGGCCGCGGCTGACCACCAGGTGAATCAGCCAACGGTCCAAAAAACGCGCTAGCTGTCGCGACGGTACGCGCGCTCCCGGAGAAGTGTCGTCGGGTTCCGGCGGGACGATATGAAAGAGAAACTCCACTCCCCGTGCGCGCAAAATGCCGCGCTGCTCGATGTAGCGCACCCCATTGCGCCCAAAGGGTCCATCCCGCAGAAACGCGAGCAGCGCCTCGACGATGGGATGCCCGGTGGCAAAGTAGTCGACTTCTTCCCGCTCGATCGCCGTATCACGCCAAAAAGTTCCCAAGACGACCTTGTCCTGCGCGAGCGAAAGCCCCGGAAGCGCCTCCACCGTCAGCTCGCGCCCGAGATCGAACGCGCAATGGAACGCATCCACCTGTTCTTCGACGTCAACGCCAATTCCGACTTTGCGCGCCAGCTCGGTAACGGTTTCTTCCAACCGCTCGTCCAGCTCGCGGGCCAACATCCAAAGTCCATCCTCCAGGCCCGCGCTTGCGGTGGTTTCGAGTCCCAAGCGCTCGGCGCCACGCGCCACCAGCGCCTCCATTTCCGCGCGATCGAAGCTGCGCAGGTCGAGAAGCGGATCGTACGCGTATCGAATCGCCTGCCGAGCCCCGAAAACTCGCCTCTTCAGCTCGTTTGCATACGCCGCCCGATCGTCAGCCGAGGCCAAGGCGAGCTCGGTGAGGCGAGGCTCGACCTCTTCCAGGACCGCGTCGAGTCCACCGATGGTCTCGCCAAAGACCCCCACCGCGTCGGCAAGCAGATTGGCCAGTTCGGCGGAGAAAGTCCCCCGCGGTTCATAGACGTGGATGTCCACCGGCTGCGTCTGTCCGATTCGGTCCAAACGGCCGATGCGTTGCTCCACAGCAGCCGGGCTCCACGGCAAATCATAGTTGACCAGGTGATGGGCAAACTGAAAGTTGCGGCCCTCCCCTCCCACTTCCGTGCAGACCAGCACCCTCGGCCCCTCCGGATCCCGAAAGCGCGCCACCTGTCGATCCCGATCGATCAACGGGAGATCTCCGTGGTAGCTCAGCGCCTCGGTTCCTTCCTTGCGCAGCTCGTCCACCAGCATCTCGAGCGTGGCCCGCGCCTCGGTGAACACCAGAATCTTGGCCGTGGGCTCCTGGTTCCAAATCTCTCGAAGCGTCTCCAGAAAAGCCAAAAATTTTGCGTCTCGCACCGCGAGCTTGATTCCGCTGTCCGACAGCGCCTGATTGAGCGCGGCCGGGGAGGACTCCAGTCGGCGAATCAGGCTGGAGAGCGCGGCCCCTCGCAGACGCGAGCTGCCAGCCAGCCACTCCAGAGCCTTGGCGCGGGCCGACAGCTCTTCCGCGGGAACTTCAAACCGATGTCGATGCAGCCGCCGCTCGGAAAAACCCCCCACCGTCACCCGGCGGTTGCGGATCAGGGCATCTGAAAGACTGTAGGTCTCGGCAAGATAGGCCAGCAGCGCATCGCGGTCCTGAATGCTCCGCAAATTCTCGTCCTTGGGAAACCGCTCCGCCAATGCCCGTACCGCTTCGGCGCTCTCGCGCCCCTCGCGCAGCCCTCTCACCGCCGCCGAAAGCTCTTCCTGTCGCCGCAGCCGCGCAGCGAAATCCACCAAGCTCGGGGCGGTTTCCGGCTCGATCAAGGAAAGCAGACGATGGTACTCCTCGGGATCGAGTTGCATCGGCGTGGCGGTCAGCAGCAGCAGCCCCCAGCAGTTGCCGGCCAGGGCCTGGGCGACCCTGAAGGCCTTTACCGCTTTGAGGTGGTGAGCCTCGTCGATGATCACCAGGTCCCAGTAGGCCTGGCCGGCCCTCGCCTGCTCGCGATGCTCCTCGCCGCGGGAAAGCAGCTCGAGGCTGGTGATGACCTGGTTGAACCTCAGCCAAGGCGATTGTCCGGGCTCTTCCTTGAGCGAGAGAGCGTACCGGTCGGCGTCCAAGAAGGTGAAAAGTTGGTTGAACTTGTGTGACAGTTCCACCAGCCACTGGACCGTGAGGTGGCTGGGCGCCACCACCAGGACTCGCCGCACCAGACCAGCCAGTCGAAGCGCCGAAAAAATCATCCCCGCTTCGATGGTTTTGCCCAAGCCCACCTCGTCCGCGAGGATGAATCGAGGCCGAGGCGCACTGAGGACTCTCTGCACCACGCCGACTTGATGGGGCTTGACCATCACCCGCGAGGCGAAGAGCGCGCCGAGCGCATCGCAGCGACGCTCGTCGTCGAGCATCAGCGCTCGACGGCGCAAGAGGAAGTTCCTCGCATCGCCAACTCGCCCCTCCCGGAGCATGGCGATCGCGTCCGGCTTGGGCGGAGGCACCTGGATCTCCGATTCCGGCCACTCGTCCTCGCTTCCGTCGTCGAAGCGGAGAAGGTAGCGGCGCAGACCTCGCGCCCCGGGCACCTCACCGGCCACGCTCGCCGTCTTTCCGTTCGATGTGGTCACTGCCTCGCCCACGCGCAGCTGTTGAGCCACCAAGGCGCCGCCTTTGGTGGACACCAAGGTGGCGCTCCCTTCTCGGCCCGGAAACAGGACTTGCGCGCGCAAGCCACCGTCGAGCAGCCGCACCAGGTGGCCGGTGCCCCACTCCGGTTGAGGCAGGTAACGGACTTTCATTCCCTCGACGAGCTTGGTTGCCAACCGTGCGGCTTTCTACCGAATGACGAAACCCGTGGTGTCGGTTCAATGCATATAACGACAGCCTCGCCAAGTGCCTACTCGAGACCACAGCGGAAGGATTTGCGCGTGCATCCCAACGAGCAGCATCGTCGTATGATTTTCGCCGCCGCCGAAAAGACCATGGGGCAGCATCCAGCAGGAGTCGCATGAACATGGACTGGCAACCTCCTTCACCGCGAATCGTCTGGCGAGCCATCGACGTCTATCTGAAGGTCGCGTACCAGGGTCCACCGCCCAAGGCGGTAGCGGGCCGACTCGAGGAGCTGCGCGCGTCCGGCGAGCGAGGCTTCTACGCCAGCCATGCTTTGGAGCGGGACCCCGAACGACCCGCCCGAGTAACACTGCGATTGGGCAACCGCTTCTATCCGCACGCCAAGTTGGTCATCGAGTGCGCCCCGGATGGCTGCGGGGCGCTGTTTCACGCGGACGCTCATGATCGGCATTGTTGCCCTGAGGCAAGCTCGCCGGATTACCCGGCTTTTCGCGAGCTCATGGAGCAGAACCAGCAGGTCGCCCAAGAAGTAGAGAGGGCCTGGACGCAAGAAGGACTGCCAACTTTCCGGCAGCTTCTGCGCGACAACGTTCAGCAACGCGCGCGCGCAACCTAAAGGGGCAAGGAGTGCTTGAGCTGGCAGACGCTCTTCAGTAGAGATTGTTGGTTTCCCTTTCCCCGGGTGAATCATGATTCATGCCGTCCCGCGCGTACCCACCCCGAAGAACGAGCCGGTTCTTTCTTACGGCCCGAATACCCCGGAGCGAACCGAGCTGAAGGAAGCGCTGCGCCGCACCTCGTCCGAGCGGGTGGAGGTTCCCCTGGTGATCGGCGGCAAGCAGGTGCGCACCGGAAAGACGGCAGAAATTCGGATGCCTCATCGGCACGGGCACGTGCTGGGCACCTACCACGAGGCCGATTCGGCGCAGGTTGAAAAGGCCATCGCCGCGGCGATGGCGGCGAAGAACTCCTGGGCCAACACCCCGTTCCACCAGCGCGCTGCGATTTTCCTTCGGGCCGCCGAGATCCTCGCCAGCCGCTACCGTCCACTGATCAATGCGGCCACCATGCTCGGGCAGTCCAAAACCGCGCACCAATCGGAGATCGACGCCGCCTGCGAATCGGTCGACTTTCTGCGCTTCAACGTCCACTTCGCCGAGCAACTGCTGACGCAACAGCCGGAGAACGGCCCTCAAATGTGGGACATCACCGACTACCGGCCGCTCGACGGCTTCGTGCTCGCGGTGAGCCCGTTCAATTTCACCTCGATCGCAGTGAACCTGCCCACCGCGCCCGCGCTGATGGGCAACACGGTGATCTTCAAACCCGCCTCGAGCGCCGTTTTCAGCGCCTGGACCTTGATGGAGTTGCTCAGAGAAGCAGGACTCCCCGAGGGAGTGATCAACTTCCTTCCAGGTCGGGGCGGCGCGGTAGGAGATGCGGTGCTGCGAAGCCCGGACCTGGGGGGCATCCACTTCACCGGCTCGACTTCCGTGTTTCAAGGCATGTGGAAGCAGGTCGGCGAAAACATCACCCGGTACCGCCAGTATCCTCGGCTGGTGGGGGAAACCGGGGGCAAGGATTTCGTCTTTGCTCATGCTTCCGCGGGCGAGGAGCTGGATGCGCTCGCCGTCGCGATCGTTCGCGGCGGTTATGAATACCAGGGCCAGAAGTGCTCGGCGGTTTCTCGGGTCTACGTTCCCGAGTCGATTTGGCCGAAGCTCAAGGCTCGACTTCAAGAGATGATCTCGGAGATCCGAGTCGGGGACGTGGCGGATTTCCGAAACTTCATGGGCGCGGTGATCGACGAGCACTCGTTCAAGAACGTCTCCTCGTACATCGAACTGGCTAAAAAGAGCACCGACGCGACGATCCTCGCGGGCGGCGAAACCGACCGCAGCACCGGCTGGTTCGTGCGCCCCACTTTGATTCAGCTCACCAACCCCAGGCACCGGATTCTGTGCGAGGAAATCTTCGCGCCGGTGGTCGGCGCGTACGTGTACCCGGACGCGCAATACGAGGAGACGTTGCGCCTGTGCGATCAGACCGCGCCTTATGCGCTGACCGGAGCCATCTTCGCGCGAGATCGCAAGGCCATCGAGACTGCGCTTCGCGAGCTGCGCTTCGCGGCGGGAAACTTCTACATCAACGACAAACCGACGGGCGCGGTAGTGGGCCAACAGCCGTTCGGAGGCAGCCGGGCTTCGGGGACCAACGACAAGGCGGGCTCGGCCCTCAATCTGGTGCGTTGGATTTCCGCCCGAACCATCAAAGAGAATTTCGTGCCACCGACCAAGTGGCCCTATCCATTCATGGGAGCGGAGTAGAGGTCGGCGCGTCCCTGCGGCAATTTGCCGCGCAAGTGGAAGCCCGCGGGCCGTTATTTCCCTGCCGCCCGCAACCCCCCTCCCACTCCAGCGGGTGTGAGCGGGGGCGGAAGCCGACCCCTTCTGCCCCTGCTCTTTTTTGACAGCGCGCAGGAAGGTACGCGAGTCTCCCGCCGCCGATGCGAGAGGTCGAAGCCCTCAACTTCTCGTGGTTTCTCAAGCTTCGCTGGGGCGCCATCGCCGCCGAGCTGGTGGTGTTCTTCGCCGGGGACCGGCTGATGCACCTTTCTCTGCCCTGGACCCCGATGCTGCTCATCGTCGGCGTCGCCATCGCGACCAATCTCGCCTGCGGCATTTGGTCTCGCCGCCGAAGAACGGTTCCAGCTTTGGCGCTCGCGGGGTTGATGGCTCTGGATTCAATCCTCTTGACCGCGATGCTCTACTTGCTGGGGGGCGATTCGAATCCGTACGCGGTTCTCTACCTGGTCAACATCGGCTTGGCGGCGGTGCTCCTGCAACCCAAGTGGACCTGGACCATCACCGCGCTTTCGTTGATCTGCGGTGGCCTCTTGTTTCTGAGCCGATCCTTTGGCCCCGAGACCGGCCATGCCGCTTCGCCAGATCCTCCGGAGTGGCAGCTGAGGGAGCTTTGGCTCTCGTTCGCGGTGGCCGCGATGCTTCTCGTCTACTTCATTCAACGGACGGTTCGGATGCTGCGCGAACGCGAGCAGGCTGCGGAGCTCGCCCGACAGGACGCAGAGCGGCGCGGAAAATTGGCTTCACTGGCGACCCTCGCCGCGGGGGCGGCGCATGAATTGGCGACACCGTTGTCGACGATCACCGTCGCCGCCCGCGAACTGGAAAGACAGCTGGAGCGACGCCAGGACGCCTCGAGCGCAATCGCGGACGCAAGGCTGATCCGCCAGGAAGTGGAGCGATGCCGGGGGATCCTTTCCCAACTGGCGGCCGATGCAGGGCAGAGTCGAGGCGAGGCGCCCGAGCCGTCCAGCGTGGTGGCCCTGGTTGAAAACGCGCTTCGCAATCTCAAGGAACGCGATCGGGTTCAGATTGATCTGAACGGCTGTGAGCAAGCGGCCATCAACGTTCCTCCACGAGCTTTCAGCCAAGCGGTCAACGCGGTGATTCGAAACGCGCTGCAAGCGTCCAAAGATGGTTCTCCGATCCTGGTGCGGCTTGCCCAGGACGCAGAGAACTTGCGAATCGAAGTGGCCGACCAGGGTTTGGGGATGTCGCCGGAGGTCCTGGCGCACGCCGGCGAGCCCTTCTTCACCACCAAACAACCCGGCGAAGGGATGGGCCTCGGCCTCTTCTTGACCCGTTCACTGCTGGAGCAACTGGGAGGACAGCTCGAGCTGGTTCCTCGAGCTTCGCGCGGTACCCTCGCCACCCTGGTCCTGCCTCGAAAATCCCTCACTCCTCAACCAGCCGCCGCGAGCGCGTCTGGCAAATAGCTCTAGCTGCGCGGTGGGTGCTTTTGCAGCTTGCGCTGAAGTGAGCGGCGGTGGATGCCCAAACGCCTCGAGGCTTCGGAGATATTTCCCTGGCAATCGGCCAAGACCCTTTGAATGTGCTCCCATTCGGCCCTCGCCAAGGAAGGCGTCGGAGGCTGCTCGTTCGACAGCGGCACCGACCCGGGCCGATCTCGATTAAACGCGCTCAGGATTTCATCGGCGTCCGCGGGCTTGGGTAGGTAGTAGGTGGCCCCGAGCCGCACTGCTTCGATCGCGGTGGCAATGCTGCCATATCCGGTCAACACCACGATGCGGGTGGTGGGATCGATTCCCTTGAGCGCTTGCACCAACTCCATCCCGCCTCGCCCTGGCATTCTCAAGTCAACCACCGCCAGCTCTGGCGATTGTGCCGTCGCCAGCCGCACTGCCTCCTCGTAGCTCGCAGCGGTGAGGACCTCCATTCCACGGTCGCGGAACGCGCGCGCCAAGCGCTCGCGCAACGTCTCGTCGTCGTCTACCAGCAACAGCGTCGGGTTGGAGGAACCGCGCGGGTCCGCGGCAGCTTGGCTCATGACCCTCAAGTGTCCTGAATCAGCGACCGGCGTGCAAGCGAAGGTGCGCATCAGTCGATCGCGATCAAAAAAGATCGACGCCAGGGGTTCAAGGTGGAAAGAATCAAAACATGACCGAATCGACGAAGCCCTGGGTCGCAATCCTGATGGGCAGCAAGACGGACCTCGATACCCTGCAGCCCGCCAAGGACATGCTGGATGAGCTTGAGATTCCAAGCGAAGTTCGAATCATCTCGGCGCATCGGACCCCGGATCTGTTGTTCGAGTACGTCGAGAACATCGAAAAACGCGGCATTCAAGTCGTCATCGCCGGAGCGGGCGGAGCCGCGCACCTGCCGGGAATGATTGCCGCGAAAACCCTGGTGCCGGTCATCGGCGTCCCGGTGGCCTCGACGTCTCTGAACGGGCTCGATGCGTTGCTCTCCATCGTGCAAATGCCCAAGGGCACCCCGGTCGCGACGATGGCCATCGGCAAGCCCGGAGCAGCCAACGCGGCTCTCCTGGCGGCGGAGATCTTGGCGCACAGCCGGCCGCAACTACTTGAGCGGCTGCGCGGATGGAAGGCCGCGCGGCGCAAAGAGGCTGCCGCCCACCAGACTCCCTGAGCAGCACTGCGCCGTTTGAGCGCCTTTTCGGGCCAGGGATCGGAGCGCAGGACAGCCGAGCTTCAACTCGACTTTTGCCAAAAACCCGGCTATGGCGATTCGCGTTATGTCCCACCCCGGTGCTTCAAAGCGTCAGAAGGAGCTCGCTCGTGCGGAGAAGCGGCGGCTCAAGGAAGAACGCCGGGAACAACGCCGAAAGGAAAAGGCTGACCGCCTCACTCAAACCGCGCTGCCCGAGGGAGAGGACCCGGATATCGCGGGAATCGTTCCTGGCCCGCAGCCTCCCCTCGAGGACTAGCGGCATGAGATCCCGAGGCGTCCGTGCGGATTGCTCTCGCCGCTGATCACGCCGGCTTCGAGCTCAAGCAGCTCGTCAAGCCCAGATTGTCGCTCAAGCACCAGGTACTCGACCTTGGCACCCAGAGCACCACCCCGGTCGATTATCCGGACTTCGCCGAGGCGGTAGCTCTCGCGATCCGAAACGGCCAAGCGGAACGAGGGATCCTGATCTGCGGTAGCGGGGTGGGCGTGGCCGTAGCCGCAAACAAGGTCCCCGGAATCCGGGCGGGCGTTTGTCACGACTGTTACTCCGCTCACCAAGGCGTGGAGCATGACGACATGAACGTTTTGTGCATCGGGGCGCGGGTGATCGGTCCGGAGTTGGCCTTCGAATTGATCGAAGCCTTCGTCGGCGCTCGCTTCACCGCGGAAGAGCGCCATCTGCGCCGGCTCGAAAAGACTAAGGCCATCGAGGCGAAGTACTCGCGAGGCAGCTGATGTCTAACGCCTTGGTGCAGAGGGATGCCTCGCGCTAAGGAGAACAATCATGCAACTGGGAATGGTGGGACTCGGACGAATGGGCGCCAACATGGTGCGCCGGCTGATAAAGGCCGGCCATTCGTGCGTCGTCTACGACCTTACTCCTCAAACCGTCCAGCAGCTGGTCGCCGAAGGCGCGGTCGGCAGTTACGGCATGGAGGAGTTCGTAAAGAAGCTCGAGAAGCCCCGAACGGCGTGGCTCATGGTCCCCGCCGGAGCACCGACTGAGAACACCGTCAAAGCGCTTGCGCCGCTTTTGGATCCCGGCGACGTGATCATTGACGGGGGAAACTCTTACTTCAAAGACGACGTTCGCCGCGCTCAGCTGCTGCGGCAAAACGGCATCCACTACGTCGACGTGGGCACCAGCGGGGGGATTTGGGGCATTGAGCGGGGCTACTCGCTGATGATCGGCGGCGAACCGGAGGTGGTCCGTCGTTTGGACCCAATTTTTCAGACCCTCGCGCCGGGAGAAGTGGCGGCGCCCACCACCCCCAAACGGGCAAAGAAGACGTCCGCCGATCGCGGTTATCTGCACTGTGGTCCGGTTGGGTCGGGCCATTTTGTAAAGATGGTCCACAACGGCATCGAGTACGGCCTGATGCAAGCCTACGCCGAGGGATTTGACATTCTCCGCAACGCATCGAGCGAGGCTCTGGCCCCCGAGCATCGCTACAGTCTGCCGCTTGGCGAAATCGCCGAGGTGTGGCGCAGGGGAAGTGTGGTGGCTTCCTGGCTGCTGGACCTGACGGCGATCGCCTTCAACCAAGATCCGCAGCTCGAGAACTACCAGGGTTACGTGGCCGATTCCGGCGAGGGCCGCTGGACGATTCAAGCCGCGATCGATGAAGCAGTGCCCGCCAACGTTCTCTCGGCGGCGCTCTACGCTCGCTTCCGTTCTCGTCAGCAACACACCTTTGCTGAAAAAATCCTCTCCGCCATGCGCCAACAATTTGGCGGACATCTCGAGCCCTCATCGGACCACTGAGCGCGGAGACACCGATGGCGGACGAGACGAGGCCGGCCCCCAGCGAACCCCCAGGGGATCGTTGCATCATCGTTATTTTTGGCGTCACCGGCGATTTGACCAAACGCAAGCTGATTCCAGCCTTGTGCAACTTGCTCTCCTACCGACTGATGCCGGAGGACTACGCGATCCTGGGCGTGGCGCGAACGCCGATGAACGATTCTGAGTTCCGAGAACAGCTGAAGCGCGAGCTGACGCAATTGCCATGTCGGCCAGGCCCGAAGGCGTGGGAGGAATTCGCGCGCCGGATCTACTACCTGTCGGGCAACATCAACGACCCACAAACCTACAAGGCGCTCGCCGCCCGACTCTCGGAACTGGCGAAGAAACATCAGACCGACGGGAACATCCTCTATTATTTGGCCACGCCTCCCAATGCGTTTGCGCCGATCGTGCGCCACCTCGGCGACGCCAAGCTCGCCCAGCCTCAAGACCGAGGGTGGGTCCGGGTGATCATCGAAAAGCCCTTTGGAACCGATCTCGAGTCGGCGCGGGAACTGAACCGCCAACTGCGCCAAGTGCTGAGCGAGGATCAAATCTACCGAATCGACCACTACCTCGGAAAAGAGACCGTCCAAAACATCCTCGTGCTCCGGTTTGCGAACGGGATCTTCGAGCCGATCTGGAACCGCCGCTACGTGGACCACGTGCAGCTCATGGTGGCAGAGGAACTCGGGGTCGAAGGCCGGGGCGCCTACTACGACCAGACCGGGGCTTTGCGCGACGTCATTCAAAACCACATGTTTCAACTCCTCGCCTTGATCGCGATGGAGCCTCCGGTTTCCTTCCAGGGCGAGGGGACGCGAAACGAGAAGGAAAAGGTGTTGAGCGCAATTCGACTGCTGCAACCGGAAGAGATCCTCACCAACGTGGTCCGCGGGCAATACAGCCCAGGAATCATCGACGGAAAGAAAGTGCCCGGGTACCGTTCCGAGCCCAATGTGTCGCCCAATTCCAAGACCGAGACCTACGCCGCCCTAAAGCTCCTGATCGACAACTGGCGCTGGGCCGGCGTCCCGTTTTACCTGCGCCACGGCAAACGACTCGCCCGCCGGGATACCGAAATCGTCATTCAGTTCACTCGCCCGCCGCTGATGTTCTTCCGGCAGACGGGGTTGGAGAAAATCGAAAGCAATCGCCTCATCATTCACGTCCAGCCGGAAGAAGGAATACGGATCCAGATGAAGGCCAAAGTCCCAGGACCGGAGATCCAACTCAAGACCGTGGAGCTGCACTTCAGCTACCAAGAGTTTGGGGTCAGCACCGAAGCCACCGGGTACGAGCGGCTGCTCCACGACTGCATGATTGGAGATTCGACTTTGTTCCACCGCGAGGACATGGTCGAGACCGCTTGGCGCGTGGTCACCCCGATTCTGGACGTCTGGGCCAGCCTTCCACCTCGAGACTTTCCCAACTACGGGGCGGGGAGTTGGGGGCCGGCGGCGGCCGACGAGTTGATCGCGCGGGATGGGCGGCACTGGATCGTATCTGAATGACAAATGGTCCTGGCCGGTGACATTGGCGGAACTAAGACCAGCGTTGGCCTTTGCGAACGGCGCCGCGGTTCGCTTCGGCTGGTGGTGGTGGAAAGTTACCCCAGCCGACAGTACCAAAGCCTCGAAGAGATCCTCCTTGAATTCAGGCGCTCGCACCGGCAACGGATCGACATTGCCTGCTTTGGGGTGGCCGGGCCGGTTCGCGACGGGCGGGTAGAGACCACCAACCTCGCTTGGCTGGTGGATGCGAAAGTCCTGGCCAAGAAGCTCGGTGTCGGCTGCGTGGGCCTGCTCAATGACTTGGAGGCCAGCGCCTGGGGAATCGACGCGCTTCAACCCGAGGATTTCAGCCCGCTCAAGGACGGAAGCGGCGACCCGCGCTCCAACGCCGCGGTGATTTCAGCGGGCACCGGCCTGGGCGAAGCGGGATTGTACTGGGACGGCAAGGCGCGGCGACCCATCTCCAGCGAAGGCGGTCACTGCGGCTTCGCCCCGCGAGACGCGGTACAAATTCAGCTGCTGCAGTACCTCTCGGCGGAGTTTGGTCACGTCAGCACCGAGCGCGTGCTCTCCGGACCGGGGCTGTACAACATTTACCGTTTTGTTCGCGACGTCGGCAAAGAGGAGGAGCCCGCCTGGCTTGCCGAAGAAATCAGACATGGCGATCCGGCTGCGACGATTTCGCGGCTCGCGCTGGACGCGAAATCCCCTCTCTGCGAGAGGGCGTTGAGTTTGTTTGTCGAGATTTACGGGAGCGAGGCGGGCAACCTCGCGCTCAAGTTCATGGCCACGGCGGGAGTCTATGTGGCCGGGGGAATAGCGCCGAAGATCTTAAGCAAGCTCAAGGCTCCGCTTTTCAAGGACGCATTCCTGGACAAGGGCAGAATGCGTCCGCTGATGGAGACGATCCCCGTCCAGGTGGTGTTGAACGACCACCTGGGCCTGATCGGCGCGGCGCGATGGACGGAAGTGATCGGGCCCGTCCGCGGCAAGCCGCGTCGAGTCAGCCGCCGAGGGAGGTAGACCGATGGGTCCGACGGAGCGTCAGATTCGGGTGTTGGCCGACCTCGAAGAGCTGAGCAGGGCAGCCGCCGACGAGCTGCTCAGCGCGCTGAGCGCTCGGGGCGAAGATTCCGGGGCGTTTCGGATCGCTTTGTCCGGGGGTTCCACGCCGAGATGGCTCTATCGGCTGCTCGCGGCGCCCGAATTCAGGGACCAGCTTCCCTGGCGTCGCCTTCATTTTTTCTGGGGCGATGAGCGGCACGTTCCCCCGGCTCACCCGGACAGCAATTACAAGATGGCTTACGAAGAACTGCTGTCGAAGGTACCCCTACCTTCAGAAAACATCCATCGCATCCACGGAGAAGATCCCGATCCCCAGCGCGCCGCCCGAGCGTACGAGGAGGAGCTGCGGCGCACATTCAACCTCCGGGAGCGAGAGCTTCCAAGATTCGATCTGGTCCTGCTCGGCCTCGGCCCGGACGGACACACCGCCTCGCTTTTTCCAGGGAAGTTTGAGGAGGAGCCCAATCGATTGGTGAGCGCCCGTTGGGTGTCGAAGCTCAATCAGTTTCGGATTACCCTCACCTTACCGGTGCTCAACGCCGCGGCCTTGGCGCTGTTCTTGGTGGCGGGCGAGGACAAGGCCCAGGCGTTGTGCCGGGTGCTGCAGCCCACCAGCGAAGCGGATGCGCTCCCTGCTCAACGGATCCGCCCAACCGATGGAACCGTGAGGTGGCTGGTGGACCGAGCCGCCGCGAGGCTTTGCCCGCCGGCGTAGGAACTTGGCCGGCTTAAGCGCGGCACGTTCTCGAGGCAAGCAAGGGGGTGGTGTCACCGCCGATCTCGCTCGCCCCGTTCAGTTTCTGCAACTGGGAGTTGAGAGACACCTCGCCCAGCCAAAGCCAACTACCCCTGGACGGGGTCGATGTCCATGCCCAATTGGCGCCCATCCGAGGACTCGTTTGGGGCTGTCGCTTCGCTTTCGAATGCTTTTCTTAGCGTTCGGAAGGCGGTCGTAGTACGAAAAAAGCTCGGAAACCAGCTCGGTAACCGGGCATCTTAGGTTCTCAATGGCAGTTCGGTCGCAGCGAAAAAAGCAGGATGACCCTTACCCAGGGGGTAACGGCGTGAGCAGGAGAGTACTCGTCACCGGAGCCGCAGGATTTATCGGCAGCCACGTTGCCGAAGCCTTGCTGAGCCGGGGAGACCAGGTGATCGGCCTGGACAACTTCGACCCGTATTACGACGTGGGCCAGAAGCGGGCCAACCTGGCGGAGATCATGGCCTCGCCCGGCTCGAGTCGCTTCTTCTTCGTCGAGGGCGACATCCGCAATCGAGAACTGGTGAATTCGATCTTCGCGGCGCGCCACCTGGACTCGGTCATTCACCTCGCGGCGATGGCGGGCGTGCGAGCCTCGATTGAGCAACCCGACGTCTACGTCGACGTCAACGTGAGCGGAACGCTCAACCTGCTCGAAGCGGCGCGCGTCCACGGCCTGGGGAACTTGGTCTTCGCATCCACCTCGTCGGTGTATGGCAACAGCGTCAAGCTTCCGTTTCAGGAGGACATGCCGGCGGATCGCCAACTTTCTCCGTATGCGGCGACCAAGCGCGCCGCCGAGCTGTTGGGCCACACTTACCACCACCTCTACGGTCTCAATTTCACCGCGGTCCGGCTGTTCACGGTCTACGGGCCGCGAAACCGGCCGGACATGATGGCGTTCAAGGTGTTGGAGAGCATCTACACCGGGCAGAGATTGCCGCTCTACGGCGCCGGCAACATGTATCGCGATTGGACCTACGTGAGCGACATCGTCGCCGGGATCGTCGCGGCTTCCGACCGGCCTCTCGGCTACGAGCTTTTCAACCTCGGGCGGGGAGAGCCCACCTTGTTGTTGGAGTTCGTCCATACCATCGAGGAGCTGGTCGGGCGAAAGGCTCGCTTCGTCGCCGAGCCGAAGTTGAGCTCCGATGCCTCCGCCACCCACGCGGACATCGGCAAGGCGCGGCAGCTGCTCGGATACGCACCGAAGGTATCGATCCTCGAAGGCGTCACGCATTGTTGGTCGTGGTATCGGCGCGCGGTGTTGGGCATTACCGGTCCACGCTTGAGCGTGGCGCATTGAGTCGACGGCTGTGAGCCGCTTAGCAGAGCTGGAACTGCGCGGGCGGGTTGCCCCGTGGCAGAAATTCGAATGGGTGATCATAGCGCTGCTGATGTGCGCAGGCTTTTGGCTGCGCGCTCGCGGGCTTTCCCAGCTCGGCTTTGCCGACGACGAAATCCACAAGTGGCTCGCCGCGAACCGCTACCTCCAGGGTGACTTCGGAGGAGACGACGTCGAGCACCCGATGCTGATGAAGTGGCTCATCGCTCTGTGCATCAAGGTGGGGGGTAAACTCGGTTGGGCCCCGGAGACGATGGTCCGCGCCCCCAACGTGCTCGCCGGCACGGCGTCGATCTGGGCGGTGGCTCAGCTCGGGCGCCGGGCGTTCGGGAAGCTGGCGGGCCTCTGGGCCGCCGGCTTGGCAGCTTTTTCGACCACCTTCATCGGCTACCAGCGGGTGGGCAAGGAAGACACCTTGCTGGGCCTATTTTTGATGTTGCTGTTGTGGTGCGCCGCCGAAGCCAAGGCGGCGGCGGACGACCAAGACACCCGCGCCCAGCGCCGTTGGGAATACCTTGGGGCCGCATCGCTCGGCGCGATGATGGCGTCGAAGTACTTTCTGTTTTTTGCGCCCATTCCGCTGGTGTTCTACCTCTCGGTGCTTCCCCAGAGTCGCTGGCGAATTCGCGTGCGCCGCTGGTTCTGGCTGGTGGCAGTCAGCTTCGCGGTTTTCGCGGCGCTCAACTGGACGCCATTCATGCCCTCGAACTGGGCCTATGGCATGAGCTACACAGCGGGAAAGCAGACCATCCACGGCTCGTTGTTGTTCATGGGAGACTTGTTTCACAACCTCACCACCCATTGGCTCGCCGGCACTCCGCCTTGGTTCTATTTGGTGTTTGCCGCGGTGAAGCTCTCGCCCCTCACGGTGGTAACGGCGGCGGGTGGCTTGGGGTTGGCGATCTGGATGCGGCGTCCCGCTCATCGGCTGATGCTGTCTTGGATGGGGGTCTGGTTCGTCATTCTCTCAACAGCGGGCTCCAAATGGGGTCGCTTCTTCACCTCGGTGTTGCCGGCGTTCTTGCTGCTGTCTGGGTATTTCACCGCCCAGCTCTTGAGCTGGTGGTCCTCTCGCCGCGCCTCGTCCCGCGCGTCGGACGGCGGCAGCTCGGCCGCGGCGCCCTTCCCCAACTTCGCGGCGGTTGCGATGGCGACCCTGCTTTTGTGGGGCGCGGAGGCGCAAGCCTCCCTGAGGATGAGCCCCGATTACCGGATGTACATCAATGCGTTCGGCGGAGGGGACCGGAACGTGGATTGGTTCTTTCCGCACTGCGATTACTTCGACGCGGGATTTCGCGAGGCGATTGCGTACACCGCGGCACATGCCGAACCGAACGCCGAGCTGTCCACCGAGATCGATTGGGTGGCTCGCTATTACGCGGAGCGCTCCGGTCGTCCGGACCTTTTGCAGACCTTGGTCAGGCGAGGCGAAAGCTGCCGAGGAGACCGAACCTGCTACGTGGTGGTCCAGACCGGCCGTTACTACTTCATCAACCGAGAGGCGGTCGACAATCTGCGGCGACTTGAGCCTTGGCACGTGGAAACGATTCGCGGGCACGAGGTGGTCAAGGTTTACCGCCTGCCCCCAGGGGAATCTCCTTTTCCCGAGAAGAACCTAGCGCGCACCGGGGTATCCCCTTGAGCGCGTCGATTGTTGGGCGCAAAACCTGGGCGGTTGGCCTTGCGCCTGGCGATTGCGGCGCGCGACAACCGGGTGTTATGGCTGATGCTTTCCGGCGCGTCCCTTTGGCCGAAACCGCGCGCGGGTAGAGAAACGTCTGATGAAAATTTCCCTGACTCCGATGGAAAAGATTCGGGCCGCCGGGAAGTTCCTGGACGTCCAGCTGCATCGGCGGCCGCTGACGGTGTCCCTGGAAATCACCAAACGCTGCAACGCGCGGTGCGACTTCTGCGACTACTGGAAGATCACCGATCGCGACGAACTGACCGACTTTACCGAGGTGGTCAAGCAATTCGATCCGCTGGTGGTGGTCTTCACCGGCGGCGAACCGATGCTTCGGCGCGACCTGGCGCCGATCGTCAAGTCGATCAAGCAGCTGCCCGGGTTTCGCTACCTCACCCTGCTGACCCATGGCGGCTTTTTGTCGGAGCAAAAAATCGCGGAGTTGGTGGCAGCTGGAATCAACCAAATCAACATCTCGATGAATTATCCGGACCAGCGACAGGATCAGGAACGCGGGATCCCGGGTCTGTTCGAGCGATTGCAGCGGACCGTGCCAAAGATGGTCCAGGAGGGCCTCAACGTCTTTACCTTCGCCTCGATCTTGATGCTGGACAACATGCACGACGCAGAGCCGCTGATCCGGCTGGCGCACTCCTGGGGCATCAACATCGCGTTCTCCGGCTACAACGACATGAAGAATGGCAATCAGGCGCACTTCGTCACCGAGGAAAAGATGCAGGAGCTCCGCGCGGTCTGCGCCCGGATCATCCAGCTCAAGCGCGAGCTGCGAAACGTTTTGACCTCGGACTATTTCTTCCAGACCCTGCCGACGTTCTACCAGAAGCGCGATCTTCCCGGCTGCAGGGCGGGCAAAATCATGATTCACGTATCGCCCAAGGGGATGGTGCAACCTTGCGCCGAATTGCCCGCCGTCTCGCACTACAAGGACTTCGTGCCCAAGCACTATCCGGGCCCCAATTGCGGAAAATGCTTCGACGCGTGCCGCTCGGAACCTCAAGCACCGCTGACGCTCCGACGCCTGGGTGAGCTCTCAGGACTGCTGTGAGTCCCCGGCCGTCGATCCCCTACCAAGCCGGGGGGCGGATCCGCCGCCTGTGGATCCGGGCCGCGCTGGGGCTTTGCGCGGGCCTCGGAATCGCGGTGGCGATGATTCTGTATCTGGGAATCTCCCAGCGCGAGGTGTTGCGAAACCTGCAGCATCCGCTGGTTTGGCCGCTGCTGGTGGCGGCCGGCGGAAGCTTGATACTGCTCGCCTTCCAGGCGCTGCGTTGGTGGCTGGTGATGCGGCCTGTGGTGTCGCTCTCGTACTCTCAGGCATACCGCGCCCTGGCGGTGGGATTCTTCTTCAACGCTCTGCTCCCCGCCCGCGCCGGGGATCTCCTCCGGGTGCAGTATTTGGGCAAACGGACCGGCGTCAGTCGAGCCAAGCTGCTCGGAACCGAGATCGTGGACTTCTGCAGCGACAAGTGGGGCTGGGTAGCCGCTTTTCCCGTGGTCTGCCTTCTCGGAGCGCCGCCTCCGGCGTGGCTCTTTCGAGCGCTGGCGTTGCTCAGTGGCTCGGTGGTGGCCGCAGGAACAGTCGTGGCGCTGATGGGCAGCCGGCTGGGAAGGACCACCGCGACCGGCCGCCCTTGGGGTCCAGAATGGCTGCGCAATCTGCGCGACGGTTTTGCGGTTCAGAAGTGGAAGCGACTCGTTTGGCTGGAGACGCTGGTGGCGCCGCTGCCCTGGTTGTGGGAGACCGGGGTGATCTGGGTCGCCGCCAAAGCATTTTCAATTTCACTGACCCCGATGCAAGCCTTCGCGATGCTGACCGCCTTCAACCTCGCCAGCGTGGTGCCCTCTCCGGGGAACATCGGATCCTTCGAGAGCGGTGGAACGGTGGCGCTGATTCACTTCCAGGTGGGGAATGCGACCGCCTTGGCCTTTACTTTGGTGTACCACTTGACCCAGGTTCTGCCCACGATGGCGGTTGGAGCGCTGGTGCTGACTCTCGAGGGAGAGTCGCTATTTCGGCGACGCACCGAGACGCTGTTGGGAACAGCCAACCCTGCACACGAGAATTAGCTGCTCACCACGAAAAAGCCGTAGTCCGCGTCCGCCAAACTGTTGGTCTGATCCCCGTCGGTCATCACCCCGATCCCGACCAGGTCCGGAACGTCGGAAAGGCTAGCGGTGGGTTCAAAGTGCCGGAGAAATTCCGCGCGCGGATCGATGCTCTCCTCGACCCAGACGTTGGTCGGGCCCCCGGATTCGAGAAGAATGGTGTCCCGCGCGTAGAACATGCTGCGCCGCTCGTCGCAGACGGTACCCTTGACGCCTTCGCTGCTCCACGCGTACTTGAGGGTGTAGTACTTCAGGCCGCGCTTGAAAGTAACAAACACCGAGGCTGCGGAGTCCCCCGTACCTTTTTGACAATCGTTGCCGTGCTCCGGGAACACTCCGACCCGCCACCGCCAACGCAGTCGCTTGACCTTGGAACGGAGCGATTCCGGCATTTCCATCCCCAAGATCACCGAATCCATACGCGGCCGGTACCGTGCGTGTAATATCGCGCCCTCGGTTTGTTCAATCACGGTGTAGTAGTTAACCCGTCCAGACTCACGTTCGATGACCCTGAAGCCATGAACGTCCAGCTTGGTCTGCACCAAAGGCACTCCGGCGTCTTGCCCAAGTCCTGCCACCGATGCAAAAAGCGGCAAGCTGATTACCAACGGCGACCATCGCATGTCCCTTAACTCTTTAATGGCGGCCGATAAGGATTCGCAAATACGCCTTCGCTGGCGAACGCTCGCGGCTTCGGCAGCGCTGCTCGCGGCGATCGCGCTGGTGCGCTCCCCGGGTTTGGTGTTTGGAGTGCTGAGCGTCGACGAAACCGACTTTTTGCTGATCGCCCGCAAGCTCCTGGCGGGTGGCCTGCCGTATGTAGACGCGGTGGAGACCAAGCCGCCCTTGGCCTACCTCCTGTATGTGCCCGGCGCACTCGCCGGTTTGCGAATGTGGCCGATGCAGCTTTTGGGCATCGGCTGGGTCTTCGCTACCCTCTGGATTCTCAAGTCCACCGCGGAGCTCTGGACTGGCCGCAGCGAAGTCGGTTGGGCGGCCGCGTGGTTGGGGCTCTTGGCGTATTGCTGCGACGTCCCGTCGGTGAACACCGAGCTGTTCCTCAACTTGCCGGTGGCGGGGGCGTTGTTCTTCTTCGTCAGGGCGCAGCGGAACGGTCGGTCCGCCGATTGGCTTTTCTGTGGCCTGTGCGCCGCGCTCGCTACTCTCTTCAAGCACCAGGCGGGCATCTTGATCGTCGCCCTGGTGGCCGCCGAGTTGTGGTTTCAGATCGCCGACCGGGTCGCTCACCGTGCACCGGCGCGGGATCTTCTTCGCTTCGATTGGATGGCCGTGGGATTTGTGCTGCCGTGGGCCGCGGCGCTTTCCTTTTACGCCATTCGCGGCGAGCTCAGCGCCTTTTGGGAGTGGAACCTGGTGCGCAACATCTCCTACGCCACGGACGGGGCCACCGGGGAGCGTCTGCTTCGGGCCGTCAAGGCGATCGCAGTTTGCGTCGTTGCCGGAACCCCGCTTCCGTGGCTGCTCTCGCTCTCGCCCACTCCTGGCCGTTCCGATCGAATTCGCCACGCGCTCGCCCTGCTCTTGGCTCTCACTTGGATTCCGGTATGCCTGGGCGGCCGCTTCTACGAACACTACTTCCTCCAGTTCGCTCCCCCGCTGGCGCTCTTGGGAGCTGAGCGAGCCGCGGCCGTGAAGAGGAACTGGCGGACCCTTCCGCGCTTCAGGCAAGTCGCACTGGGCAGCCTCGCGCTGATGCCACCCATCGGGCTGTTGCTGGTGGGGCTCGCCCTCGGCCTTCGCGATTGCTATCCGACCCAGAACCAAAGGGTGGTGGCGCTGGCGCGCTGGCTGGACGCCAATTCGCAGCCGATGGACAAGCTGTTCGTCTGGGGTCACTTCTCCCCCATCTACTACCTCGCCGGGCGGGAACCTGGGACGCGGTACCTGTCCACCTCGGTTCACATGGGCAACTTCGATCCGCACCACTTGCCGAAGGATTTCGACCCCGCCGCTCACCGCTCCGCGGTGGACGTGGAGCGCACCCTCCGAGACTTGGAGGCGAACAAGCCGCCCTGGATCGTCGACACCGCGCCGGCGGACATCCACGACTGGGCAAAAATCCCCCTCAACAAATTTCCGGAGCTTCAGCACTACGTCACCGCGAACTACCGGCTGGTCGCCCACCCCGGAGGCACCGCCGTTTATCGGCGAGTCAACGCGTCCAAGCTGTCCTTAGGCCGCGCTGGCTTGCGGAACTGAAACATCCGAGCGCGCCCAGCGGCGTTGCCAAAGAAGGAAAATGGCCATCGTCCAGAGAGGCTTTCGCAGATCCGCTTCGCCCCGGAGGTGGCGCTGCAACAGCTTCTGGGCCGGAGCCACCTGAAATACGCTCGATGCGGACAGCGACTGCGGGCTGAAGAGATCTTCGAAAAGGCTTCGAAGCGGACCTCGGATCCAACGGGCCACCGGAATCCCGAAGCCCTTCTTGGGCCGCCGCAGAATCTCTCGCGGCACCAGCGCCCGGACGGCGCGCTTGAGCACGAGCTTGGTGTGCCAAAGCCCAAGCTTCTGCGCCGAGGGCAACCGAGCGGCAAACTCCACCAGATGGGTATCGAGGAAGGGAGCCCGGAGCTCGAGCGAAGCGGCCATCGAGGCGCGATCCGCCTTCACCAGGATGTCGTCGATCAGGTACCGGTCCAAGTAGAAACGCAGGGCGGCATCCACCGAGTCGGCGGAGATACCCGCCGCTTGAGCGCGGGCCGCATCCTCCAACACTTGCCGGTAAACGATCTCCTCGCGCATCTTGGGCAGCAGATCCGGATGCACAAGCTCTCGCAGCTCGGACGGTAAGAACGAGCCGATCCAGACCTGGTGGCGCAACGCGGCCGGCGCGGACACGCCACGCAGCAGTTGCTTGAGCCGAAAATCGAGGCTCATGTTGGTATCGGCGGCGGGCAGCCGCTGGGCCGCGGCGACGAGCAAAGAACGAATCGGCGGCGGCATCGCGGCCAACAGCCGCGCCGGACGATGGGCCAAGAAGGTGTCGTAGCCGGCGAACAGTTCATCGCCTCCGTCGCCGGCCAACGCCACGGTGACGCGTTGTCGCGCAAAGCGGGACAACAGAAGCGTGGGCAGAATGCTCGGATCGGCGAACGGTTCGTCGAGGTGTGCGACCGCGGCGGGGATTTCGTCCAGGCAGGCGGAACCCGAGAGCCGTTGCAGGTGGTGCTCGGTTCCCAGTCGCTTCGCCGCGAGGGTCGAATACTCCGACTCATCGAATGAGGACTCATCGAAGCCGATCGAGAAAGTCTCCAGTCGGGAGCGATGGCGCGCGGCCAGGGCCGCCACCGAGGTGGAATCCACGCCGCCGCTGAGAAACACACCCACCGGAACGTCCGCCACCAACCGGCGAGCGACCGACTCGTCGAGGAGCCGGAGCAGCTCGGCCTCGGGTTGGTCTGGGACCGCTTTGGGCTCGGGCCGAGGCAACTCCCAATATCGCCGCATCCGGAAGCCCTTCTGGTCCAGGATCGCCAGGTGGGCGGCGGGGAGCTTGCGCACCGAGCGATAGATGCTCAACGGAGAAGGGACGTATTCCAGCGCGAGATATTGGACCAGTGCGTCTGGGTCCAGCTCGGCGGGCAAGTCGCCGCGAGCCAAAAGCGCTCTGGGCTCGGAGCCAAAAGCGATGCGAGTGGCAAAAAGCGGCGTCGAATCCCCGGCGTCAACCGCCGAGGTCCAGGCGCCACCCACGCCCAGCGCGTAGTACAGCGGTTTCTTGCCCATCCGGTCGCGAGCGAGCACCAGCTTCTGCTCGCGCGCATCCCACAGCGCAATGGTGAACATCCCGTGGATCCGCTCCACGAAGGATTCGCCCCACTCGAGGTAGGCGCGCAACACCACTTCGGTGTCGCTGCGGGTGGTGAACGAATGTCCGCGCCCCCGCAAGCTCTGCCGTAGGGACTCGTGTTCGTAGGCTTGCCCATTGAAGATCAAGGTGCAGCCTTCGCGGGTCATCGGCTGGCTCCCGCCAACCAAGTCGAGGATGCTAAGCCGCCGGTGCCCGAACGCCACCGGGCCGGCGAAGAAGTACCCTTCCTCGTCCGGCCCCCGGTGGAACAGCGATTGGGTCATCCGGCGAACCGCATCCGGATCCGGCGGTCGATCGAATCGAATCTCGCCGGCGATGCCGCACATCAGTCGCGGGCCTCGTGCAGATCTCCGTTGGAAGTGGAGGGTTGCGCCGGGTTGTCACTCCAGGCGTTGATCCTTTCGGCGATCAAGTACGGACGTTTGTCCTGCGATTCGTAGTAGGTGCGGATGGTCAGTTCCGCGAGCAGGCCCATCAGCACGCTCAGCACGCCCGCCAGTGCGAATACCACCCCAAAGAGGGGAAGAGGAGTTTCAACCAAGTCCTTGGCACCGGCCAGCTTGTACGCCAGCGCCAAGGCGAAGCTCGCGAACGAACAGAGCAGCGCGACCAGGCCAAAGCCTCCGAAGAGGTAGATCGGTTTGGTGCTGAAACTGGCGAGAAACTTCACCACCAAGAGGTCGAGGAGAACTTTCCAGGATCTGCCCAGGCCGTACTTCGACTTCCCCGCTCGCCGTAAGCGGTGATTGACCACCATCTCGGTGACCCGCGCGCCTTGCCAGGTGGCGTAAATGGGAATGAAGCGATGCATCTCGCCGTAGAGGCGCACGCCCTGGAGCACCTCGCGCCGGTAGGCCTTGATGGTGCACCCGTAGTCGTGCAGCGGAACCCCCGAAATTTTGCTGATCAGCCAGTTGGCAACCCGCGAAGGGAGCTTGCGGCCGAACTCGGCATCCTGCCGGTTTTTTCGCCAGCCGCTCACCACGTCGTAGGCTTGGCCCGGGGTTCCATTGTCGGGGTGTCCTTCCAGCCTGGCCAAGAGCCGCTCGATGTCCGCTGGATCGTTCTGCAGATCGCCATCCATGGGGACGATAACCGCTCCGCGAGACGCTTCGATGCCGGCCGCCAGCGCAGCGGTTTGACCCGAGTTCCGCCGGAATCGGATCACCCGCAGCAGCGGCTCCCGCCGGCTCACCCTCGCCAGCGCGGCAAAGGTGCCGTCCCGACTGGCGTCGTCGACGGCGATTACCTCGAAGCTCCTTTCTCCGCGGCGCAACACCTCGAAGAGCTCCGCGAGGAGCGGCTCAACATTCAATTCTTCGTTGAACAACGGGATGACCACCGAAAGCTGTAGTTCGTCCGCCACATGCGGCGTCACCTTCGGTGCCTCGCGCACCTCTCGGGCAGCTCGGAGCGTCATCGTCGTTAGACACCGAATAACACGAAGTTAATCATTTCGCTTTGCACAAAGGTAACTATCGGCTCGAACCTCCTTGAGGGGAAAGGTTACCCGCGCGGGAATCAGCAATCGCAGCGCCGGAAGCAGCACCAGCGCGCAGATGATGCAAGTCACCTCGCCGACCATCGCGTACCAGCCAAACGACTTCAGGGCCCGGTTGAGCGAGAGCAAAAGGGACCCGTAACCGATGATCGACGTCCATGAACAAAGGGCCACCGCGGGGCCTACCTCGGCGAGGGACAGGAGCACTTCACCGCCTCGCTCGCGGACGCGAGACACCACGTTCGCTCCATAATCCACCGCAATGCCGAAAGTGATCGGGAAAACGATGAAGTTGAAAAAGTTGATCTTCAGACCCAAGAGCACGGCAACGCCGCCCATCAAAATCACTCCGGCGATCAGGGAGGCAATCACCAACAGGCTCGCCCTTGCGCTTCGAAAAAACAGCACCACCAAAAGGGTGACGCCGGCCAACGACAACAAAGTGGTTACCGGGCCCTCTCGCTCGATGTTTTGGAGCAGGTCGGCGAAGACGACATTCTCTCCGGCGGCCTCGTACAGTCTGCCAGCAGCCGGAACGTTGCGAACCCCCTGGACGAAGGCCAGCAAGTTGTCGCCAATCTCCAGGTGGGCGTCGGGCTTGGCGGTCACGGCCGCAATCCGGCCCAGGGTTCCGTCCCGTTCCCGAAAGCGGTCGAGCAACGTCGGGGGCGCCTCAGAGACGCTGACCTCCCTTTGCGCCGCCAGGTCCGACCGGATCTGCTTCAGTCGCACGCTCTGGGCGGGCGAAAGTTGCTCCAGCACCAGATCCGATACCATTCTTCGAAGCTCATCGATGATCGCAAGCTTCGCGCCTTGGTCGCGCGGCACCACCGACGAGAGGGTCTCGCAGCTTTGAATCAGCTTTGACCAGCGCGGCTGCTTTTGCCGTTCCTTGATCACCTCGCAAAAAGCGTCGGCTCCCTCCCATGAGGGCAACAGCGCCAGCGCACCGGCGATCGATTTTCCCAGCGAGCTCTGGGCTCGATCGTTGTCGCGCAGCAGCTGGTTGTCGCCGCGCAGCTCGTTGGTGAGGTTTTCCAAATTCCGTTCCAAGGCGTTGGGTAGGTGGCGGACGAAGAGCACCAACGAAATCAGGGAGGCGGCGGCGAAGACGGCGACGATTGCTTTGGGGCGAGCAAACAGCCGCACCAGCCAACCGGGGACCAGAGGGCGCTCGGAAACAGGGTCGGCGCGGCCCCGCACCGGGCGCAACCGTTCGAACACCCGCAGCATCGCCGGGACCAGCGCGAAGGTGTACGTCCAGCAAAGCAGCATTCCGATGCCGCCGATGAATCCGAAATGTCGAAATCCCCGGTTCGCGGCAAGGATCAACACCCCGAAGGACACGCTCGACGCGGCGGAAGCCAGCAGGGTTGCGCTCGCGGAGGTGTTGGCGCCATCCACCGCCGCCTCTTCCAAGCCGATTCCCGCGCGGCGCAGCTGACGGACTCTGGCGAGGTAAATCAGTCCGTAGTTGATGCCGTTGCCGACGACGATCGCTCCCAGAAAAGCGGTCTGGGTATTGAGGTAGCCGATCACCAGCCGGGTGAGTCCGAACGTCAGGGCAACCGCGGCCAGCACCGCGACCCCCAACGAGATCGTGGATCGGAGGTCGCGAAAAAACAAAAACAGCGACCCGAGCACCAGCGACAGACAAAGCAGGGCCGTGGATGCAATGTCGTTGAGGATCGCCTCGTATTCGGCGACGAACAGCGGGAAGGTGCCTCCGAAGCCGACGCGCAACCCGTTGGCGTCCAGCTCCGACCGATGCCGCTCCGCAACCGCGCTCATGGTGGTGAGCAACGCTCGGGCTTCCTTCACCCCCAGCGCCGTTCCCGTCGGTCGGACCACCAAGGTGAGCGAACGCCCGTCGGGGTGGATCAAGTACCCGCCTTTGTATCTGGCGAATCGCTCTCGAATCTCCTCTCGAGGCAGCTTGGTGCTCGGATTCAGCCAGGGGGCGGCCTCTTCAGGCTTCGGCGGTGGGGACTCCTCCTCGTCGAGGTGCAACAACAGCGGATTGGCGCGGGCCTTGGCCTTGGAAACTTCTCGTTTCAGCACGTCGCGCGCCTTCTCAAGCTCCGGCAGCTTCACGAAGACGGGCCAATGGTCCTCGTACCAGCGCTCCACCGGCAACATGTTCCATTCGACAGATCGGATCACCTCGGGGCCAAGGGCCAAGTAGTCGGCGGCCAACTCGTCGATGAGCTTCTCGGCCGCGGGCAAACGGGCATCCGGTTTGACCATCTCGACGTTGACGAGCACGGTCCCATCGCCGCCCACCCGCCGGATCAACTCCTTCACATGGATCACGCTCGGAACGTCCGAGGGCAGCAGCTCTTCGAACGAGGAGCGAATCTCCAGCCCAGAAGCCAACCACACGGAAACCGCGGTCAGCGCCCCCACTCCAAGAAAGAGGCGACCCGGATGGCGCAGACCGATTTCGGTGATGCGGGTCACCAGGGTTCGCCCAAGGCGAGCGACCCTGCTTACCCTTGATTGAGCTTGAGAGCCGTCCAGCGTCTGTTCCTCGCGATCATTTTGGAGAATGGATATACCGCAAGCCAAATTTTTCGCGGGGGAGTGCGTTTTTCCAGTCGGCCAACCCATACACTCGGCCGGATGCCATCGACGCCAGGGGTGGGTTGCCTATGCCCAAGCGGACGCCAGAATCGAGGCTGGAAACCACCGGGTACTCAAGGGCGGCAAAGTGTTTGATCCGGCGGAGCTGACCCGTTCACTTCGGCAGTGAATCGACCACCGGCAGCTCGGCGTTGACCAGCTCCGGGTATTTGATTCCGCTGCCGGTGTTGAGAAGGACGATTCGCTCGTCGGGCCCCACCAGTCGATCCGCCATCAGGCGCTTGAGGGCGGCCCAGGTTGCGGCGCCCTCCGGAGCAGCGAAGATGCCTTCCCGCCGACCCATCTCCGACATCGCCTCCACGATTTCCGGGTCGCTGACCTCGAGCGCCGTCCCTCCTGAGTCTCGGATCACTTTGAGAATCAAGTAGTCAGCGACGGCCGCTGGCACCCGCAGCCCGCTGGCGATCGTCGCGGCGTTGGTCCACGCCGGCGCCTGAGAGAGCCCTTCTCGAAACGCTCGCACGATCGGCGCGCAACCCGAAGCTTGCACCGAGATCATCCGAGGACGCCTTGGGCCGATGAGGCCCATCGATTGCAGCTCGTCGAACGCCTTCCAAATCCCCACCACCCCGGTGCCACCGCCGGTCGGGTAGACAATCACATCGGGAACGTCCCAGCCGAATTGCTCGGCGAGCTCCAGACCCATCGTTTTTTTTCCCTCCGCTCGGTAGGGCTCCTTGAGGGTCGAGATGTCGAACCAACCCGCGGCCGCGGCCCGCTGTCGGACGATCGCGCCGCAGTCGTTGATGAGCCCGCGCACCAAAGTGACGTTCGCGCCGTAGATCGCGCCTTCCTTCTGGTTCAAGCTCGGGGTGTCCACGGGCATGTAGACGTGAACTGGCACCCCGGCCCGGGCCCCGTATGCGGCGAGCGCCGAACCCGCATTTCCCGCCGATGGGATGGCGAACTCCTTCGCCCCCAGCTCGAGGTTGCGCGAGAGCGCGGCGGAAAGCCCTCGCGCCTTAAACGAGCCGGTGGGATTGAGCCCTTCTTCCTTGATGTACAGGGCCGAAAAGCCAAGCGGAGCGCCCAGGCGAGTTGCCGGCAAAAGCGGAGTATCTCCTTCGCCCAGGGTGACGATGTAGCGCTCCTGACGAACCGGAAGAAGCTCTCGCCAGCGCCACATTCCCCGCGGCCGGCTGCGAACGGCTTCACGCGTCAGCGTCCTCGAAGCACGCTCCAGATCGTACCGCGCGTAGAGCACCTTGTTGCAGCTAGGGCACAAGGTGTGGATTCGCTCCGCATCGAGCGTGCGGCCGCACGCGGTGCACTCCAGATACGAGAGCGTACTTTGCGGACCTTGCATTTTCGGAACGCAGCTTACGACGAAGCTAGGCCGGCTGCGCCAGGTTCTCGAGCTTTTGGCTCAGCCAAGCTCGGCTCGGTTCGGTGTCGATCCCGTGGTACTCCAACCCTGGAAAGACCACGTCCCTGAGCGTCTGAACGAAAATGGAACGCTTGGTGGAGTGCGGAAGAACGCCGTGCTGCAACAGCTCCGGATCCTCCAAATCGGACCTGGCGCGAGCGAACAGTCCCTCGGTGACGGTCCCCTCCAACATGTCCGGTATCAAGGAGCCGAGGAACTTGACGCTTCCCGCGGCGTGCTCGCTTGCCAGGAAAGCCCATCCCAGTCGGCTGTGGGAAACTTCGTCCCGGGCGATTTCCTGCAGCACCGACTTCATCCTCTGCCCTTTCGCAGCCTGAAGCAGCGTGGTGAGCACGCTCATGCTTTCGGTTTCGGTGATGCAGCAGGAAGCGACCAGCTCGTAGAGCACCTTCTGCCTTTCCGAAAGTCGCCTCGGTGCGATTTCGGGGACCGTCACCGGCCCGGCGGCCTCTCGCCTCGTGTATCCGTACTCTTGAGCGACCTCTAGGCACAGCGCCGCGTGCCGCCGTTCGTCGTCGGAGGCGCGCTGGGCCAACTCGGCCAGTACCTTTGGGCCGCCAAGCTTCGTCAGCCGTTCGCTTAGCCGTGCGAAGCGAACCTCAGCTTCCCGCTCCACAAGCCAGCGAAATACCCACGCGTCGACTGCGATTGGCCGGAGGTTCTCCGGGCACTGCGGGTGGGGGCGCCGGCTACCAGCCTTGTGTTCCTCCGCCCTTTTCGACGCCGGCATCTCCGTGACCTCCTTGCCCCATCCCACCGTCTGCTTTGCTGGCTGCGATGTTGGTCGGTCCAGCCGCGCTGCTGCAGGTTCCAGCGGTGGTCGCTAGAGCTGCTCCCCCGAGTACCAAGACCTGAAAAAGCTTCCTAACCTGCATGCCGCCTCCTGTTCGTCAATTCCGCTGACACCTTAGCCTCGGGCCTGTTGCGAGTCACCATCGATGCTCCAAAGAAATTCTTAACCTTTTCAGAGGAACGGGGTGTCATCGCGCGCGAGCGTTTGCGCAAACGTGTGGGGGGACTCGCAGTCTTGCAGGAAAACCAGGCCGCTCTTCTTGTCTGCCCACGCTTGCGCAGTCGAGTAGACTTTCTCGCCTTGCGGAGGGGAACATCATGAAAAACCAGCAGTCCCAGTTGCACCTGTGTCTCGCCGTGGGACTCGCCCTGGCGGGTCTGCCACAGTTGAGCCTGGCACAACCCACGGCCGAGGAAGCAGTTCGCTTCCTCGAGCAATCGACGTTCGGGCCCAATCCAGCCCTGATCCAGCACGTTCAGGACGTCGGGTTCGATGCGTTCTTGGAAGAGCAGTTCAACATGGCCCCCACGGGCTGGACCGACTACGGATTGTGCCCAGGGGATCCAGGCGCGATGAATAATCCCTGCAATCCTACCGGGTGCACCACTTGCACCCGAAATTCTTACACGATGTACCGGGTCCAAAATGAATTCTACCGCCGCGCCCTCACCGCGACCGACCAGCTGCGGCTGCGGGTGGTCTTCGCGCTCGACCAAATCTGGGTCATCTCAGCGCAGGTGGTCGACAATTTCCAAACCGGGTGGATGGCCTACTACCTCAACAACGCGATCGAGCCAAACGTGTTTGGAAACTACCGCGACCTGATGGGCGCCATCACGCTCAGCCCAGGGATGGGCAGATATTTGGATATGGCAGGCAACAATGGAGCGGCCCCCAACGAAAACTACGCGAGGGAAATCCTGCAGCTGTTCTGCGTCGGCCTCGACGAGCTCAACGATGATGGCACGCCGATTCTGGATGAGTTCCAAAATCGGATCCCTAGTTACAACCAAGACATCATCGTGGGGTTCGCCAAGGTCTTCACCGGCTGGAACTTTGCGCCGAACGTCATCGACCCCCCCAACTGCGCGCAGACCCCGACGAACCTTCAATGCCCGAATTGGCGGGATCAGATGGTGCTCACCGAGTCCCGGCACAACCACGAATCCAAGACATTGATGATCGACATCCGCTCGCCGGATCCGGTCGTTCTTCCGGCGAATCAGATGGGCCCCGACGATCTCGCTCAGGGCCTCGACAACATCTTCTACAACCACAACGTGCCGCCATTCATCGTCAAGCAGCTGATTCAAAAGCTGGTCACCAGCAATCCCAGCCAAGACTACGTGACCCGTGTGGTCCAGGTGTTTCAGGACAATGGCTCCGGAGTCCGCGGAGATTTTCGAGCGGTGATCAAGGCCATCCTGCTGGACCAGGAGGCCCGCAATCCTCCCGGCCAGAATTTCGGAAAGCTGCGCGAGCCAGTCCTGGCCATCACCACGCTGTTGCGCAGCTTCAACACCGATGATCCGTTCACCGACTTCGTTCTTGGCGAGAGCTTCCTTCCCAGTAACCTTCGTTTGGACGAAGACCTCTTCCGGTCGCCCACGGTGTTCAACTTCTACTCGCCGTTCTTCCCGCTCGATGGAGGTCTGGTGGGTCCTGAGTTTGCCATTCAAGGAACTGCCAACACCTTGGGGCGAATCAATCTGATGAATGCTTTGGTCTACATCGGCATTCCACCGGACTCGAACCGGCCGCTGGGAACGAGAATTCCGCAGGCGGAAATGGCAGCCTACGCGCAGAACGGGCCCGACAACCTAGTGAGCTCCCTCAACACCCTGATGCTTCACGGAGCGATGTCGGATGACCTGCGGACCGCGGTGCTCAATGCAGTCTCAGGAATCCCCGATCCGACCCAGATGGCGCAGTACGCGGTCTATCTGATTGCAACGTCATCCTCCTACCAGGTGCAGAGGTAATCGCCATGGCTCAAACACGCAGGGAGTTTCTACGCAACACGGCTTGTGGGACCTTGGCGGCCACCGCGATGGTGCGCGGGATGGACAAGATGTTCCTGGTCAACGCTCTGGCTAAACCGAACGACCCAACCGATTACAAAGCCCTGGTGTGCGTCTTCCTGTTTGGGGGAAACGATGCCAACAACATCGTCATCCCCTACACCGATTACGCCCAATACGATGCGATCCGGGGTCAGGGTGTCGGACTCGCTATCCCACAGGAGCTGCTGCTCCAAATCACGGTCCCCAGCCACCAGCGGGACTTTGGGCTGCACCCAAAGTTGAGCGGGCTCTTTGGGCTCTGGGGGTCAGGTAATCTTGCAATCGTTGTGAACACCGGCACCTTGATTCGGCCGCTGACCCGCCCCGAGTACGAGGCCAATGTTGGACGACCGTACCAATTGTTTTCACACTCGGACCAGGTGACCGCGTTTCAGACCTCGTATGCCCAAGGGCACGCGAGCTCGGGCTGGGGAGGTGCACTGGCGGATTATTTCCGCGGGAGCCAGGTCTTCCCGGTCGTCACATCGATCAATGGAGTGCAGATGTTCAGCGCGGGTGTAAACACGCGACCGCTGATCATCGGCACCGGTCGGCTCGACCAAGCGCTCACTGTCACCAGAAACTATCCGGAAATTGGTCAGATAGTGGATATCGAGCGATCCGATGGTTCGCGGACGATTGTGCAAAACAGCGGGAATCTGGTTTTCGAAGCACTAACCAATTTGCAGAGACTGCGCGACGCTGGCGATCCGCAGCTCACCACGCAGTTTCCGAATACGAGCTTCGCGAACCAGCTTAAGCAAGTTGCGAAGATGATCAGCGTCAATCAAATTATTGGCGCTACCCAGCGACAAGTCTTCTTTACCGCGATCGGCGGGTTCGACACTCACAACAACCAACGCGGCCCAGATGGTCCCGAGACAGGCCAGCAGGCGAACCTGTGGGACCAGGTCAGCCAGGCGATGACCGCGTTCTACACGTGTGTGGACCAGGAGCTGGGCATGGCCTCGCAGGTCACTACCTTCACGATGTCCGACTTCAGCCGAACGCTGAAGCCGAACGATCCGGGGACTGCGATGGTCGGTACGGATCACGCCTGGGGCGGCCACCACTTCGTCGTGGGTGGGGCGGTCAGGGGTGGGGACTTCTACGGAACTTTCCCGCGCTTTACCCTCGGTGGCGACGACGACGTGGACAATGGCTCTGGAGCGCGAGGACGCTTTCTACCGACGATATCGCTGGACCAATACGCCGCAACCTTGGCGCTGTGGTTCGGCGTGCCCGTGGGCGACCTACACCTTGTGTTCCCCAACATTGGGAACTGGACAGGCCAAGAAGACCTCGGCTTCATGCAGCCGCCGATGGGTCCGGTGGCGGCCCGCAGCGGACGCAGAAGCTTCGTACGGCGAGCCCTCGGGCTGTAAAAATAAGACGTTTCCTCGGGATGTCGCCCGGCGCGGGGGTTGGTATCAGGGGCTCGCAGCCGCCGGGCGGCATCTTGTAGAGCAACGGTGTAGAACGCTGGCCAGGCCGAATTCGGTAGCCCGATGGTCAGCGTACGCCCTTCACCGCTCGATCGACTGCTCCGCCCGCTCCACCGTTGGGTGTGGCGAAATCCACATCGGCGCGCGCAGAAGTTGATGCGGTTTGCCGACACCGAAGCCAGCGGGGGACAGGACCTTTCGCGCGCCGCGGAGCTGACCGAGGACGCGCTCTTGCGTCAGCTGTACCTGCGGCATGCGCTCGATGAGTTTCGACACGCTCGGCTGTTTCGCGACCGCGGCCTCGCCCTGAGCCGCGCTGCTCGGAAGGGAGCCTCCGCTTCGAGGTTCGAAGCCAATTGGCTCTCGCCCGGCGAACGCGGGCTGGATGAGCTGCGGATCGAAGCCGGCCCCCAGGATGCCCTGCTCGCGTTCCTGCATCTTTCGGAGAAAGCCGCGGCGGGTCGCTTCCGCATCTACCAAGAAGTCCTGGATTTGGATCTAGCTACGCAGGCGGTATTCAAGGAGGTCTTGCAGGACGAGGCGTTCCACATGGCATACACCTACAAGCAGCTGGTGCGGGTTTCGCCTCGCCACCACGGATGGCGGCTGTGGCAAGCGCGGCTCGGCAGGCTGTGGAAGGTGTACCTTCGACTGATGGTGGCACTGGCCAGCGCGATCGGCACCGTTCTGCTTCTGCTTCAGTACTTCCTGCTGCTCCCTCCCTTCGCCTTGGTGGCAAAAAGGTCTGCCTTGAAGGAGCAGCGCGGCTGGTGGAGGCGCCCGCCAGCCAGCTCGCTCAAGAGCCAGTATTGACTGATGAAGATTCTCGGAATCTCCGCCCACTACCACGACTCCGCGGCCGCGCTGGTCGTGGATGGCATCCCGCGCTTCGCGGTGCAGGAGGAAAGACTCTCGCGGCGCAAGGGCGACGCCACGTTTCCGCTCAACGCCATCGATTGGTGCCTGGAGAGCGCCGGGTTGGAGCCACGGCAAATCGACGCAGTTGTCTTTTATGAAAAACCGTTCCTCAAATTCGAGAGAATTCTCACCTGTGCGCTGCGCGCCTTTCCGCGCTCCTGGAAGAGCTTCCCACGCGCAATGCGTCTCGCCCTCGGCCAGAAGCTGTGGATCAAAGGCACCATCGCCTCCCACCTCGGGTTTCCACTCCGTCGCATCCTGTTCACCCAACACCATGAGTCGCATGCGGCAGCCTCATTTCTGACCGCGCCAACTCAGCAAGCCGCGATTTTGACCGCCGACGGAGTAGGAGAGTGGGCCACGGCGACGTGCGGCCGAGGCTGGAAAGGGGGAGACGGAGAAACCCAGATCGAGCTGTCCCGGGAGATCCGCTTTCCTCATTCCCTGGGGATGCTCTATTCGACCTTCACCGCGTACCTCGGATTTCGTGTCAACGAGGGTGAATACAAGGTGATGGGGCTCGCGGCGTTCGGTGAGCCGGTGATGCTCGATGCGGTGCATCGCCTGATCCACCGAACCGCCGATGGAGCGTTTCAACTCGATCTCGATTTCTTCGAGTTCCATTCGTCCGGGACCCGCTCCTACTCGCAGCGGTTCTTGGATCTGTTCGGTCCGGCGCGGGTCCCGGATAGCGCCATCGATTTGGAAAGCTGCGAAGGTCAGCGCTTCGCGAACATCGCCGCCAGCGTTCAGCGCGCGCTCGAAGATGTCCTGGTGGATATGGCCAAGCAACTGCACCGCGAGACCGGCCTAGGAGATCTCTGCCTGGGCGGAGGCGTGGCTCTCAACGGGTGCGCCAACGCCCGGATTCTTCGAGAATCCGGATTCGAGCGGGTCTTTGTGCCGCCCGCCCCCGGCGACGCGGGATGCGCTCTCGGCGCAGCGTTGTGGGCGGACCGCATCTTCTTCAAGCAGCCGCACAAAGAGGTGCCGGACCATCCGTTCTGGGGCCCGTCCATCGACCCGCGAGATCTAGCGCGGGTGGCCAAGGAAGACGGATTTCCCATGCGGGAGCTCGCCGATGAGTCGGAATTTATCGAGCAGGTCGCCCAGGCGCTCTCCCAAGGTCGGATCGTCGGCTGGATGGACGGTCCCTGCGAGCTTGGGCCCCGCGCGCTGGGTCATCGAAGCATTCTGGCGCCCCCAGGCCCGACGGAAGTCCGCGAACGTCTCAATCGCAGCGTAAAGTTCCGGGAGGAGTTTCGGCCGTTTGCACCCGCGGTCCCGGCCGAAGTCGCCTGTCGATTCTTCGATCTTCCGCCAGGTGGCGAACGCCTCGGGCGCTTCATGTCCGGCGTCTTCCCGGTCCGCCCCGAGTGGAGGCAACACCTATCGGCCGTCACCCACGTGGACGGCACGGCTAGGGTGCAGGTGGTGGACGCGTCCATGGCGCCTCGCCTGCACGCGCTGCTGCAAGCATACGGCACCAAAACCGGCGTGCCGGTGCTGCTCAACACGTCGTTCAACGTGGCAGGCGAACCGATCGTCAACACCGCTCTCGAGGGTTACTCGACGTTCCGCCGTTGCGACATCGACGGGCTCGCCGCGGGAAGATTCCTGGTGTCGAAGGCGGCATCGGAATCGTCGAGCTCTTCCCTCGAGGCAGTGGGATGATCGAGTTGGCCGAGTGCCGCTCGCTGCTCGCTTGCCCACGTTGCCTCGGTCCCCTGGCCGACCTGACCTGCGCGCAATGTGGCACCGCTTACGAGAGCCCGGGCGGTATCCCACGGCTGGTGCTTCCGCTGGACCCGAAAACCGATCAGGTGCGGCGCTTCTACGAAGCGGCGCCGTTTCCCGGCTATTCGCCGCGCGAAGACTTCGCAGCACTTCGGGCGCGCGGCCAGCGCAGTGACTTCGCACGTCAGCTCAACGCCGCGATTCCGCCGCGCGCCACGGTGCTGGAGCTGGGCTGTGGGACCGGTCAAATGTCGCTCTTTTTGGCGAACGGTGAACGGCGGGTAGTGGCGGCGGACCTGGCGCGAGCGTCGCTCGAGCTCGGAGCCGAAGCGTCGCGAAACATGGGCATCCGCGGCGTGCTTTTCGTCGAGACGGATCTGCGGCGGCCGGGTCTTCGAGCGCAGGCCTTTGACGTGATCATTTGTTTGGGCGTGCTCCACCACACCCCCGACCCGGCAGCGTCATTCTCGTCTCTGTCGCGACTGGTGAAGTCCGGAGGATTCGTGGTGGTTGGGCTCTACAATGCGTTTGCTCGATTTCCCCATCGACTGCGACGCGGCCTGTCGCGTGCCACCGGCTTTCGTTGGTTTCCGATGGATCCGGTTCTGACCGAGCGGGCCGCGGATTCTACTCGTCGAGAGGCTTGGATTCGGGACCAGTACCGCCACCCCGAGGAGCACCGCCACACCGTGCGCCAAGTGAGGCGCTGGTTTGCGCAAAACGGCATCCAGTTTCTGAGGACATTCCCCAGCACGGTGTTGGATGGGTCTGCCGAGCAGAGCCTCTTCTCGGCCGCCGAGGACAGCTGGGCCTTGGAAGAGTGGCTGGTTCAGCTGAGCTGGATGGCGACTCTGGGGCGCGAAGGCGGCCTGTTCATCGCGATCGGTCAGATGCCGCCGACGGAGCTTCAGCCTGAGCCGCGGTCAAGTGCGCCGTGAACGTCCCCACGTCGATGTTGGTTCCGCAGACGATAAGCGCGACGCGTTTTCCGCGAAGGTGCTCGCGCAGGGGGCCCATCAAGGCGGCCGTCGCGGCAGCTCCCGCGGGCTCAACCGCGAGCTTTGCCTCGTGGAACAGCAGGGCCATCGCCCGCCGCAATTCGTCGTCGCTGACGAGCACCAGCTGGTCCACATATCGGCGGCATAGGGCAAAACTGTAGGGCGCGGCGTAGGGCGCCCCCAAGCTGTCGGCGATGGTTCGAACCGCATCGATGGCCTCCGGTTTTCCAGAGGCAAAGCTGCGGTGCATGGTGTCGGCGCCCTCGGGCTCAACCCCGAAGACTTCAGTCTTTGGGTGCAAACTCTTCACCGCCGTGGACACGCCGGCGCACAGCCCGCCACCGCCAATGGGAACGATGACGGCATCGAGGTTTGCGACCTGGTCGCACAGCTCATAACCCAAGGTCGCGGTGCCCAGGGCCGTCAGCGGTCCCTCGAAGGGATGCACGAAGGTGCGACCCTCCTGGGCCTCGATCTCCCGAACCCGGTCGAAGGCTCGGTGAACGTCCTCGACCAGCTCCACCTGCGCGCCAAACGCCTTGCACCCCGCTACCCGGGCGGGATTGGCAGTCTT
>Ga0126384_10000001_pt1 | contig 98410 bp, 74 predicted proteins | sample PanSoiMetPlot_36_FD_92543 | JGI IMG/M metagenome (GOLD analysis project Ga0126384, IMG submission 92543) | Tropical forest soil microbial communities from Panama - MetaG Plot_36 | ecosystem: Environmental > Terrestrial > Soil > Tropical forest > Bulk soil | place: Panama | collected 2016-02-17 | reverse complement strand
TGAAGGGCTCGGAGATGTTCAACTCGCCCCTCCTTCGGGGATCGGCTCGGGGGCAGGGGCCTTACTTCTCCACCGCGCAAACCATCGGCTGGCGCGGTCCATATACAGGTAAATGACCGGGGTAGTGTAGAGCGTCAAAAGCTGCGAAATCAGCAGCCCGCCGACGATCGAGATCCCCAGCGGCCGCCGCAGCTCGGATCCGGTGCCGGTGCCCAGCGCCAGCGGCACGCCTCCCAAGAGCGCCGCCATGGTGGTCATCATGATCGGGCGAAACCTGAGCAGGCATGCCTGGTAGATGGACTCCTCGGGCTTGAGCCCTTCCTGGCGTTCCGCCTCGAGCGCGAAATCGATCATCATGATCGCGTTCTTCTTGACGATCCCGATGAGCAGGATGATTCCGATCAGCGCGATCACGCTGAACTCGGTCCTGCTGAGCATCAGCGCCAGCACCGCCCCGACTCCGGCGGAAGGCAAGGTTGACAGAATCGTGACCGGATGAATGTAGCTCTCGTAGAGCACGCCGAGCACGATGTAGACGGTGATCAGCGCCGCAAGGATCAGAAACGGCTCGGACGCCAGCGAGGACTGGAACGCCTGCGCCGTTCCCTGAAAGTTGGCTCGAATGCTGGCCGGCATTCCAATTTCGGCTTCGGCGGCGTGGATCGCCGCCACCGCCTCGCCCAACGCTGCGTTCGGCGCCAGATTGAACGACAAGGTTACCGCCGGGAATTGGCCTTGATGGCTGATCGAGAGCGGCGCGTTGATGGTCTCGAAGCTGACGAAGGCGTTGAGCGGCACCGGATCGCCGGTGGTGGACTTGATGTAGATCTGCTTGAGCGCTTCGGGGCTCTGTCGGAACTCCGGCTTCACTTCGAGGATCACCCGGTACTGGTTGAGCTGGGTGAAGATGGTAGAGATCTGCCGCTGGCCGAAGGCGTCGTAGAGGATGTCGTCTATCGCCTGCGGCAGGATTCCCAAACGGGCAGCGGTGTCGCGATCGATCTTGAGGCTCGCCTGCAGCCCGGTGGTCTGCTGGTCGCTGGCCAAGTCGGTGAGCTGTGGCAGGGTTTTGAGCTTCTCCAGAACCTTCGGTCCCCAGGCCGCGAGCTCGTCGATGTTGGCGTCCTCCAGGGTGTACTGGAACTGCGTTCGGCTCACCCGGTTTTCCACACTCAAGTCCTGCACCAGCTGCAGGTAAAGGGTGATGCCTTCTACCTGCGCCAGTTTTGGCTGGAGCCGGCCGATGATCTCCTCGGCGCTGCGGCGCTGATCCCGGGGTTTCAGCGCGATCGACATCCTGCCACTGTTGGTGGTGGGATTGATTCCATCGGCACCGATGAAGGAAGCCACGCTGGCCACATCCGGATCACCGATGACGACGTCCGCAAGCGCGCGCTGCCGGTCCATCATTCGCTGAAAGGACACGTCTGGCGCGGCCTCTGAAATCCCGAGCAGGAGGCCGGTATCCTGTTGGGGAAAGAAGCCCTTGGGAACGATGTAGAAGAGGATCAAGGTCAGACACAGGGTGCCGATCGTCACCAGCAACGTGGCTCGCTGATGCCGCAGCACCCATTTGAGCCCGCGGTCATAGGTGCTGATCATCCAGGCGAATGCCCGTTCCGATATCCGGTAAAGCCCGCCGTGACGGCCCTCGTCCACCGGGCGCAACAGCTTGGCGCACATCATCGGGGTCAAGGTGAGCGACAGCAGCGCCGAGACCACGATCGCCACTGCCAAGGTCACCGCAAACTCGCGAAACAGCCGGCCCACCACGCCGCCCATGAACAACAGCGGAATCAGCACCGCCACCAGCGACACCGTCAAGGACACGATGGTGAAGCCGATCTGCTTGGCTCCCTTGAGCGCCGCTTCGAACACCGGGTCGCCGTGCTCGATGAATCGGGAGATGTTCTCGATCATCACGATCGCATCATCCACCACGAAGCCGGTGGAAATGGTGAGCGCCATCAGCGACAGGTTGTCGAGGCTGTAGCCCAGCAGGTACATCACCCCGAAGGTCCCGACCAGCGAAAGCGGAACCGCCACCCCCGGAATGATCGTCGCCCACAGGCTTCTCAGGAAGAGGAAGATCACCAACACCACCAGCACGATGGTCAGGATCAGCGTGAACTGCACGTCCGCCACCGAGGCGCGGATGGTCTCGGTTCGGTCGCTCAGGATCAGGAGATCAATTCCCGGGGGCATCGAAGCCTTGAGCGTGGGCAGCAGCGCTTTGACCCGATCCGCCACTTGAATGATGTTGGCGCCCGGCTGCCGCTGAACGTTGAGGATGATCGCCCGCTGGTCGTTGGCCCAACCCGCGAGCTGGGCGTTCTCCACGCCGTCAATGACGTTGGCGATGTCGCTGAGGCGAACCGGGGCCCCGTTGCGATAGGCGATCACCAAGGGTCGGAAGGCGACCGCGTTGTAGAGCTGATCGTCAGTTGCCAGGATGTACGATTGGGTGCTGCCGTCGAGGTTGCCCTTGGGCTGATTGACGTTGGCCTGGATCAGCACGCTCCGGAGATCCTCGAGGGAGAGCCCCAGGCCGGCCAGCGCGACCGGATCGACTTGAACGCGGATCGCCGGTTTCTGACCACCGCCCAAGGTGACCAAACCAACCCCGCTCACCTGGGAAATTTTCTGGGCCAGGACCGAGTCGGCGTAGTCGTCCACTTGATTGAGCGGAATGGTGTTCGAGCTCACCGCCAAGGTGAGAATTGGGGCGTCCGCGGGATTGCTTTTGCTGTAGGTGGGAGGCGCGGGCAACGAACGCGGCAGCAGCGTGGAGGCGGCGTTGATCGCGGCCTGCACGTCCTGCTCCGCGGCATCGATGTCCCGCTCCAGCTCGAACTGAAGGGTGACCTGGGAGTTCGCGAAACTGCTGATCGAGTTCATCTGGTTGAGGGAGGGCACCTGACCAAACTGCCGCTCCAACGGCGTGGTCACCGAGGAGACCATGGTGCTCGGGCTGGCACCGGGCAGATAGGCGGCCACCGAGATGGTCGGATAGTCGACCTGGGGAAGCGCCGCGACCGGCAGAAAGCGGTACCCGAGCAACCCAGCCATCAGCAGAGCCAGCATCAGCAGCGACGTTGCAATCGGTCGCCGGATGAACGGCTCCGAAATGCTCACTGGCTGGACCTCATCTCCCCTGCAGAGCTACCCCCTCCGTTGTTGGCTCTGCGGTTGGTATCCGAGCTCCTCGGGGGCGCGCCCTTGACCTCCACTCGGCTGCCGGGGCGCAGCTTAAATTGACCTTCGGTGACCACCAGCTCGCCCACTTGTACGCCGTTGTCGATCACCGCGAGATCCCCGTTGTTCCCAGCCACCGCAACGTTGCGCGCTTCCACGGTCTGGTCCGGTTTGACGACGTACACGAAGGTGCCGTTGGGGCCGTTCTGGACCGCGGTGGTGAAAACCACCAGCGCTCCCTTGCGAGTGGTCAGCAAGACTCGGACTTTCACGAACTGGTTCGGCCACATCGCGCGGGTGGGGTTGGCGAAGATCGCCTTGAGCCTGATGGTACCGGCGCTGGGGTTGATTTGATTGTCCACCAGGGCGACCTGACCGATGCCGAGTTGGTTGCGCCCATCGCGCGTGAAGGCCTCCGCGGTGAGGGGATGTTCGGACATTTGCTGCTGGATCGCCGGCAGCTCGTCCTGCGGAAGCGTCACCAGCACCGCGATCGGGTCCAACTGGGTAATCACCACCACGCCGCCCGGATCGTTGGCGCGGATGATGTTTCCCACGTCCACCTGGCGAAGTCCCGTCCTTCCGTTCAGCGGCGAGGTGATTCGCGAGTAAGTGAGCATCAATTTGGCGTTGTCGACCTGCGCGCGGTCCGCCTGCACGGCCGCCTCGAGCTGGGCGACGGTGGCGCGCTGTTCGTCCAGCTGCTCTTGCGCAATCAGGTTTTCTCTTCGCAGCGCCTCGTTGCGGGTCAGCAGCAATCTGGCCTGAGCGGCCTGAGCCTGGTCCTTCGCCAACGTGGCCTCCGCCTGCTTGAGCTGGATTTCAAAGGGACGGGGATCGACCTGAGCCAAAAGATCGCCCTCCTTCACCTCCTGGCCCTCTCGGAACGCCACTTTGACCAACTGGCCGTCGACCCGGGATTTGACGGTCACCGTGTTGAAGGCGATCACCGTGCCCAGACCCTCGAGGTAGACCGGAATGTCCCTTTGGACCACCGGCGTGGTGACTACCGGGACGGGGATGTTGCCGAGCGCGCCCCTTGCCCCGCCCCCAGCCGAGGGCTGGGTGGGACTGGTCTTGGATCCGCCGCGCAGAATGAGCGCAAGCCCCGCCACCGCGGCCAGCAGGACTGCCAATCCAATCCAGCGCTTGCGCGACATCGCGATCATCGCAGGCCACCAGGGCTCAATTGACTTGATACGGACTTCAATTCGAAAACTCGCGCGAGGTGGGGGAATTCATGGAGCAGCTCGTATTATGAGTGGTGTATGCCCCGATTGCATACGAGCCGCCAACGCAATTTGAATTGCGCGCTACACTCTCGCGCCTTCCGCTGCTAGCAAGCCGTTGCCAGGGATTGGGCGAGAAGCGCGTGCTGCCACGGGACTACGCGACTGCCAGCGACGAGGAACTGATGGGTTGGCTCGCGGAGGGGGACCGGCGCTCCTTCGAGCCACTCGCGAACCGCCACCTGGAGCGGGCGCTGCGGACCGCCGCTCGCATCCTGGTGAACGCGGCGGATGCCGAGGAAATCGCCCAGGAAGCGATGTTGAGGGTCTTCACCCGCGCCCACAGCTGGCGGCCGGGGAGGGCAAAGTTCACCACCTGGCTGTATCAGATTGTTGTCAACCTGGCAGTTGACCTGCGCCGACGGCCGTCGATGGAACGGCTGGACTGGATCGACGCAGCCATGGATCCGAGCCCTTTGGCGGGGACTGCCCTGGAGGAGCGCCAACGTCAGCGGGCGGTGAGGGAGGCCATCGAGCAGATGCCCGTGCGCCAGCGGGCGGCCTTGACGCTCTGCTACTACGAAGGTCTGAGCGGAGAAGAAGCGGCGCGGGCACTGTCGACTTCCCTCAAGGGCGTCGAGGGCCTGTTGCTCCGCGCGCGGCGATTTTTGAAACAACGGTTGCGATCACAGGGACTGTAGGAGTGCACTGATGACAAATTCTGAATTCCGCCGCCTTCTCGAGATCTGGGGGAGCAACCCCCAGCGTTGGCCCACGGGCGATCGGGAACGGGCAATCGCTCTGCTGGTCGGGTCGCCGGAGGCGCGGAAGCTGATCGAAGAAGCGCGGCAGTTGGATCGGGCGCTGGATGGGCTCCCTCTTCGGATCGACCCGGAGCAGAGCGCTCGCCGCCTCCGCGGAGTGATCCTTGCCCGCACAGCGCGGTTGCCAGGCAAGCTCGCGCTCGGCGATTGGCTCCGGCTTCACTGGGCGCGGGCGGGGGCATTCGTGGCAGTGGCGGCGGTGGCGATCCTTCTGGGTTGGGTAATTTCCGAGCCGGGAGATTCCCAGAGCAGCCCGGATGATGTCGCTTCGCTGCTGATGCGCGACACCAGTGGGATCGGGCCATGACTTTTCGGTTTTGGACACTGCGGACCGCGCTCATGCTCTCGCTCGCGCTGAACGTGTTCCTCATTTTCCTGGTGGCCTCCCACGTGTGGCGGTACCGTCACCTGGGGCCTCAGGACAAGCTGGAGCGCTTTTTTGCGCAGGTTCCCGATCACCTTTCGAAGGAGGACGCGAGCAAGTTCGAGTCTGCGCTCGAGCCCCACCGCCCGGCGCTGTTGGCCCAGGAAGTCGAGCTCAAGCGAGCGCGGCAAACCGTGGTGGAAGCCCTCCGAGCGGAACCCTTCGATCCGGAAGCATTTCGTCGCGCTGTAGAGGCCGCCCGAGCCCCACGCGCCGCATTCGAAAATGAGTTTCTGAAATCGTTCACCGAGGCAGCCCAGCACCTTTCCGCGGAGGGACGAAGCCGCCTTTCCACGTTACGGGTCAATCCGGGATAGCAGAGGAGGAGCCTTGAGGGTCGCTTCAGCAATCTGTCTGGCACTCCTGGCCGATGCGGCGGTGGCGCAGACCGCTGCGCCCGAGCGGCCGGTTCTGTCATTGAAGGATGCGGTACAGACCGCGCTCGCTACGCAACCTGCACTGCGGCAGTCACACGCCGGGACCGAGGCCGCCTACGCGCGCGCCGACGAGGCAAGAGCCCCACTGCTGCCGCAGCTGAGCGCTTCGGCAACATACCAGCGGCTCACCGGCAATTTCGTGGCGCGTCCTGGTCAGCTGCCGAGCAGCCTTCAGAACGCGGCGTCCCCGAGCTTCCGCAGCTACAACTACTTCCTGTTTGGAGCCTCCCTCTCGCAGCTGATCTGGGATTTTGGCCTGACCTGGGATCGCTGGCGCTCGGCGCAGTCCAACGCCAGGGCTCAGCTGGCGACCGAGGAGGAATTTCGCCTCTCCACCATTCTCAACGTGCAGGTTGCCTACCTCAACGCTGGCGCTCGGCGGGACCTAGTCGCAGTGGCCAAAGAAACGCTCGCCAATCAGGAGCTGCACTTGAGGCAAATCGAGGGATTCGTCAAAGTCGGCACCCGCCCGGAGATCGATCTGGCGCAGGCACGCACCGACGCAGCGAACGCGCGTTTTCAGCTGATCAGCGCCGAGAACAACTACGGCGTCTCCAAGGCCCAGCTCAATCAGGCGATGGGCGTGGAAGGGCCCACCGACTACGTCGTCGGAAATGATACCATTCCTCCTTTCTCGTCTGAGGACCAACCACTGGCTCCTCTGCTGGAAGTGGCGATCCGTACTCGCCCGGAATTCGTCAGTGTTGACGAGCAAATCCGCGCTCAGGAATTCATCATCGCATCCACCCGCGGCGCGTATTTCCCAAGCCTTGGCGCCGGACTGTCGTTCACCGATAACGGCCCCAGGCTGGACAGCCTCACCTGGAACTGGACCGCTCAGCTCACGCTTCAGTGGAACCTGTTCCAGGGCCTATTGACCAACTCGCAGATGGCCGAAGCGCGCGCGAATTTGGTCAGCTTCCAGGCGCAGCGCGACATCCTCCGGCAGCAACTTCGCTTGGAGGTGGAGCAAGCGCGTCTGAATCTGCGTGGAGCCAAAGCCGGCTTAGTCGCGGCGAACGAGGCTCTGGTCAACGCGCGCATCCGGCTTCGCCTCGCCGAACGCCGATACGAAACCGGGGTCGGAAGCGTCATCGAGCTGAGCGATGCGCAGGTTGCCGCCACCAATGCCGCCGCCCAGGAGGTGGTGGCGCGTTTTACAGAGGCGATCGCTCGCGCGATGTTGCTGAAGGCGATCGGCGAGCGCGGCTGATCTCACGCCCGGAGCGCGATCACCGTGATGCCGTCGCCTCCTTCGTGGCTAGCGCCCGGCCTGAACAACCGCACGTAGCGGGACTCGGCGAGCAGCTCGCGGACTGCTCGCTTCAGCGCCCCGGTCCCATGGCCATGGACAATCACCGCCTCGGCTTGCCCGGAGCGGAAGGCCTGGTCGAGAAACTTCTCCACCTCCCTGATCGCGTCTTCCAGGCGCAGGCCGCGAATGTCGCACGTCGCCTGGGTTGTCTCGGCCGCCGCCGGAGCGATCTCTTCCGCTTTTTGGACCGCCCGTTGGGCGCGAGCGCCAGAGGCGAATTCGAGTTTTGGCCGGCCGCGGCGGGCGGCGCTGAGCTCCGAGACCGGGACCCGCATTTTGAGCGCGCCCGCGGCGATCAGCGCCTGGCCGTCGGCGAGCTCGAGGATCTCCACGTCTGCGTCCAGTCCCCGGTGGTGCACCCAGCCGTGCTCCCGGAGGTCCGGGGTGCCCACGCGGGTCTCCGCCGGTGAAAGCGCGTTCCTGATCTCGGAGGCGCGTCCCGCCTCCTCTCGCTGCCGCTGCTCGATCTCTCGTTGCGCTTGCCGCAGCAGCTGTGGAGAGCTCTCGGCCCGCAGCTTGGCGAGCAGTGCTCTGACCTCTTCCGCCGCTTGCCGGAGCGCACTCTCCAGCCGTTCCCGATGCGCGAGCTCCTCCTCGGACAAGCGCCGGGCGCTTTCCGCCCGCTCCGACTCGAGCTGCGCCCTCAGGTTTTCCGCCGCCACGGTTGCCTGTCGCGATCGTTCCAGCTGCACTGCCAAGCGCTCGCGCTCTTCCTCGAGCGCGGCGAGCGCCTTGGCGAACGGCCCGGCGGATCCCCGCACCAACTCCCGGGCCCGGGCACAGATGCTCTGCGGAAGACCTGCTCGGACCGCGATCTCGATGGCGGACGAGGTGCCGGCCACTCCCATCTGCAGGCGATAGGTCGGCGCCAACCGCTGCGGATCGAAGCCAACGCTGGCGTTGAGAAACCGTGGGTCGAGGTGCGGCAGGGTCTTGAGCTCCTCGAGATGGGTGGTAGCCAACACCGTCGCTTGTCGAGCGGTGAGATCCTCGAGAACCGCGATCGCAATCGCCGCCCCTTCGCGGGGGTTGGTGTCGGCGACGATCTCGTCGATCAGGACCAGCGAGTCCGCGTCCACCGCGTTGGCGATCTGCCGAAGTTGCTCGACGTGACCGCTGAACGTGGAGAGATCGTGCGAGAGATCCTGAGCATCGCCGATGATCGAGTGGACGCTGCGATACAAAGGCACCCGCGAGTTGACGCGCGCCGAGATCGGCAAACCGGCCCGGAGCATCAGCGCGCACAAGCCCACCGCGGTGAGCGTCGCGGTCTTTCCTCCGGCATTGGGGCCGGAGATGACGACTGCCTTGGTGGGCGCCAAAACCGACAGGTCGTTGGGAACCACCTGCTTGCCGCGCAAAAGCAGCAGCGGATGCCGAAACTGGACCAGGTCCAAGAGCTCGGAACCTTCCGCAATTTGCGGGGTGTTGGCCTCGAGGTCCGCCGCCAGCGACGCCGCGGCCGCCGCGAGGTCCAGCTCCGCCGCGGCGTCCACGCCAGCCACGATTTGCTCTTCGACCCGTCCCACCGCGGCGCTCAGCTCCTGCAGCACGCGCCGTTCCTCCTCCTGCATCACCGAGTCGGCGATCGCCAGCTCGTTGCCCTGACCGATCAAGAAATCCGGCTCGATGAACAGGGTCTGCCCCGTCTGGCTCGCGTTGTGGACGATCCCGGGTACCTCGGCACGCCGTTGCGCCAGCACCGGGAACACGTAGCGGCTGTTGCGGATGGTGAAATAGCTCTCCCGCAACACCGGCAGGAATTTTTCGTCGCGCAACGTCGCTTCGATCTTCGCTTTGATGGCTCGGTGCAAGCTCCGGCAGCGCTCTCGCGCCTCTTTCAGCTCAGGGCTGGCCCTGTCGGAGATCTCGCCCGAGGGCTCGAAGGAGCGATCCAGCCGCGTCGCCAGCGCCTCGAGTACCGGGAGCCGCTGCGCTATCGCCCCGAGCAAGGGAGCGGTGTTCCCCGCTTCCTCGAGCGCCTGTCGAAGCCGAACGAAGCTGAAGAGGACCTGGGAAACCTGAATCAGCTCCGCCGGCTGAAGCGCGGCACCTTTTCCGGCCCGCTGCACCGCTGGCCGAAGGTCCGGAAGCGCGTCCAGGGGCATGGGCGAGCCGTCCGCCAGTCCCCGAGCTTCCTCGATTCTGCGCAAGCTCTGCCTCACTTCATCGCCGGTTTGCAGAAACGGGAGGGCTGCGGCGCGACCGCGACCGACCTCCGTTCGACAGCGCGCGGCGAGCGCGCGGGTCACCTCCGAGAAACCGAGGTCGGCCAGGGTGCGCGTCGAGGCAATCAAGGCAGCCTGTTTCCACCGGCCCGGCGCGCCCGTCAAGTTGCCCCCTGGGCCGATTCGCCGTTGGTGATTGCTCAGCTGTCGTGACGATTGAAATATCCGAAGCTGGCCAAGTGCTCTATGAAGTTACAGACAATCCGGTGGCTCTGCTGGTAGCACCCGGCTGTCCCTAGACACTCGACTGTGAATCGCCTGGTACCCAACATCTGGGGCAAGGCAACCGCCGCGCTCCGACGATCGCCCCAGTTCAGCTGGGTAGACGCGGTGGTGTTGTTGGCGCTGATGGCCGTCGTCTACGGCATCGGCCGCACCGCCCAGCAGTGGACCGGAGCGCTGCGGCCGTCGGTGGAGATCGATCTTTCAGCTCGGGCCCTTCCAAAATACACCTTGTTTTCGCTCACTCGCGGGCTCGCGGCGTACGTCCTCTCCTTGTTCTTCAGCTTGGGGTATGGCTATTGGGCTGCCAAGGACCGGGTCGCGGAACGGGTGCTGATACCGATTCTCGACATTTTGCAGAGCATCCCGGTTCTTGGGTTCATGCCTGGCGTGGTGCTTGCGCTGGTGGCTGCATTTCCAAGGAGCAACATCGGGCTGGAGCTGGCTTCGGTCCTGCTGATTTTTACCGGCCAGGCTTGGAACATGACCTTCAGCTTCTATCATTCGCTGAGGTCGATCCCGCTCGACCAGCAGCAGGTCGCCACGGTTTACCGATTCAGTCCCTGGGAACGCTTCCGCTGGGTGGAGCTGCCCTTCTCCGCCATCGGCCTGGTGTGGAACAGCATGATGAGCATGGCAGGCGGCTGGTTCTTCCTGATGATCAGCGAGGCGTTCGTTCTGGGCGACAAGGATTTTCGGCTTCCTGGCCTAGGCTCGTACATGAGCGTGGCGGTGGCGCGCGGGGACAAGGGGGCGATGATCTGGGCGATCCTGGCGATGGCAGCGATGATCGTCCTGCTCGACCAGCTGTTGTGGAGACCGGTGGTCGTCTGGGCAGAAAAATTTCGGGTCGAAGAGGGCAGCGCCGGCCAGGCGCAGAGCTCGTGGTTTTACAGCTGGCTGAGACGCTCGAACCTGGTCGAACGCTTGCACGAGCGGCTGAAGCGCTCCTCTTCGGCGAAAGAAACGCGGGAGCGTAGCGAAGTCTCCTTGCGACAGCGCGCGAGCCGGCAGTGGGTGGGGAAATTCGTTTCGACGCTCTTGCTCTTGGCGATGCTGCTCGGTGGGATCTTCGGCGGCTATCACCTGTTTGTTTTGCTGAGGCTGGTGAGCGCCGCGCAATGGAAGGGCACCTTGTTGTCCGCCCTGCTTACGCTCGGACGGGTGTTGTTTGCCACCGCCCTGGGCACGGTGTGGACAGTTCCGGTGGGACTTGCGATTGGGCTGTCCGCTCGGCTTTCCCGTTTGCTACAGCCAGTGATCCAATTGCTGGCATCGTTTCCCGCGCCGATGCTGTTTCCGGCCGCCACCGCGATCCTCGCCGCCGCGGGAATATCGCTCGGGTGGGGGAGCGTGGTGCTGATGCTGCTGGGAACGCAGTGGTACGTGTTATTCAACGTGATTGCTGGAGCGAGCGCGGTCCCAGCGGACTTGAGGGAGGCTGCGACCAGCTATCACTTCGGCCGATCCGAGAGGCTTTGGAAGCTCTACCTGCCAGCGATCTTTCCCTATCTGGTCACCGGTTGGGTCACCGCCGCGGGGGGCGCCTGGAACGCCAGCATCGTCTCGGAGTACGTCACCTTCCAGGGAAAGGCGCTCGCGACTGTGGGCTTGGGCGCGCAGATCAGTGAAGCCGCCGCGGCGGCGAACTTGCCGCTGCTCTCCGCTAGCGTGGTAGTGATGTCCGCGATGGTAGTTGCCTTCAACCGCATGGTCTGGAAACGTCTCAACATGCTTGCCGAAACCAAATTCTCGCTCAGCAAATGAGCACGCCCGGCCAAGTTAACGTCTCAGCGCAACCGAACTCTGCGCTCTGTGAGGTCCGCCACGTTAGCCAGGAGTTTCCACAGCCGCATGGCCAGCCCCTCAGAGTTCTGGAAAACATCGACCTACAGATCCGAGCCAACGAGGTGGTGGCGCTCTTGGGTCCTTCCGGGTGTGGGAAGTCCACGCTGCTGCGGATATTGGCCGGCCTGCTAGTGCCCACCCGCGGCGAAGTGCTCTACCACGACAAGCGGCTGGAAGGCCTGAACCCCGGGGTGGCGATCGTTTTCCAGAGCTTCGCCCTGTACCCATGGATGACGGTGAGCGAAAACGTCGAGGCGGTCCTCCACGCGGCCGGGCTTGCTCGCGTTGAAGCGGCCGCTCAGGCAGCTCAGGCGATCCGCACCGTCGGTCTCGCCGGTTTCGAGGAGGCTTACCCTCGCGAGCTTTCCGGCGGCATGAAACAGAGGGTGGGGATGGCCCGCGCCTTCTCGCTCAATCCAGAGATGCTTTTCATGGATGAGCCTTTCAGCCAGGTGGACGCGCTCACCGCCGAGAGCCTTCGGGCAGAGGTGATCGACATCTGGACTTCCAAGGACAAGAAGACTTCATCGATCCTGATCGTCAGCCACGACATCAAAGAGGTGGTTTACATGGCCGACCGGATCGTGGTGATGGGAGCACATCCCGGCGTGGTGAAGAAGATTGTCGAGAACACCCTGCCGCGGCCCCGGGACTATCGTTCACCGGCGCTGCTACAGCTGGTTGACCACCTCCACGACATCATCACCGGGATTGAAATGCCCGATGTTCCGGCCGCGGTGCCCGAGACGGTGACCATCGAGCCCCTTCCACCGGCCGGCGCGAGCGAAATTCTCGGTTTGCTCGAGTACCTGGATGCGCGCGGCGGGCAGGAGGACGTGTTTCGAATCGCCAGTGATACTCAGCGCGAATTCGGCACCTTGATCAACGTGGTGAACGCCGCGGAAATGCTGGATTTGGTGGAAACTCCGAAGCGACTGGTGCGACTTGCTCCGGAGGGAATTCGCATGGTTCGGGCGCAAATCGCCGACCGAAAGGTGCTCTGGCGTCAAAGGATCCTGACCTTGGGCTTGTTTCAGCAGGTGTTGCGCGCGATTGAGAGAAGTTCCGAGGGTGAGGTGACTAAAGAGTTTGTTCTCGAGAACATCGTCTTGGCGATGCCGCTGGAGAATTACGAGGCGATCTTCGAAACCTTCGTCAAGTGGGGGCGGTTCGCCGACCTGTTCGACTACGACGAAGAACGAGAGGTGTTTCGCACTTTCAGTGGGTCAGAGGGCGAAACTCGTCAGCGTCAATCCGGTACCGGCTGAGCCAACGCCGCACTTGAGTTCGATCCTTGTTCATCGCCCGCGCGATGGCGCTGACGTTTCCCTGGAACTTCTGAACCAGTTGCACCATCTGTTTCGAGCTCGGCGCGATCGAGAGCGGATGACGCCGGGTGGTTGCCGATTGAAAGCCTGCCTCAGCTTCGCGCACCAATTGTCGAAGCGCCAGCGCGGCCGATGTCCGGCGCTGCTGAGCGATTCTTTGCAGGATGGTCACTTCTTCGTCGTCAAACTTCACCTGATATCGCTGTGTCCTGCCGCGCCGAGGCAGCTGAAGCAGCCGCCCGTTCTTGTTCGGAAGCATTTTTTTTAATCCCCCTGCGACCGTCGCAACCGCGGCCGCCGCAGCGAATATAAGAAAAAAACGTCTGCCATTTTCAAGTACCCATCCGCAAAACACCGCGAGGCGCTCAAAGGTTTAATGCCCGACGAACCCGCGCCTGGGACACCGGCGCCAGATGGTCGCGCTAAGCAACGATTCCATGCTTGGACGCCCTGGGACTTCCCGGTCGATTACGAGCCGATTGGGTCGGATCGTCTCAATCTCGACCGACAGCAACTGCGCTCCGCGTGCCCGCATTCCGCCGCACCGCTGCGTCCGCGCGCCCGCGGCCGCGCGTCATTTCAGACGCCTAATTTGCGCCTACACTTTGGTTTACGGCTCGTTCTGGTTGGTCCGCGCTTTGCTCTCTCGCGCCGCTGCGTACCAACTCAGACGCACGCCACATGCTTCCAGTTCACACTGGCCTGGTCCTGCTGCTGCTCCAAGCGGCTACCCTGTCGCGATCTCGCGTGCCGGCGAGCGAGCGCCAAGAAGTCGAGCTTTCGCTGGACCAGACGGCCATGGTTCGGATCACCGCGCAGAGCATCAAGGGGACCTCATGCGAGCTGGTAGATCAGCTGCGTGGGCCGTTCGCGTTCTCTGGAGAAGCTGGCCAGAGCAACTGCGCTTTGGACGCGCTCCTGGATGAGGGGAAGTACAAGCTCAGGCTGCACTCTGCTTCTCATGAGACGGGTGATGTTGCGGTCCAGGTACAGCCCTTCACCGAGCTGAATTCCAAAGTGCTTCGGCTGGACCGAGGGCAGTCTGTCCAGCTGGAAGTCCATCCGGGACAACAGGCGTCTTACTGGCTGCGGGTGGAACGGCGCCAACCGATCACCCTGCGCATCTCGGGGCGCACCGCGGGAAGAATCGCGCTGTGGCGAGCTGGAGAATGGCAAGAGGACGCCGATTTTCGCGAGCAGTCGGTCTCCCCGGCGGCGGGGCAGCCCATCCACGAGTGGTGGCTGGAGAGAGTCCTCGAGGCCGGGGAGTATCGGCTCACCGTGTACGGCGCCGCCGCGAAGCAGTGGTCCCGCGGCGCGCCCTCGGATCTGGTCTCGATCGCCTATGGCTTTCCCAGGGCGTCGTTGGATCGAGCAGCGCATCTGGTGGTTCCCCAGTGGGGGGTGGTCGGACTCGAGCTGCCCGCTGAGATGAGAGCCGCGTTCGCGTCGGTGGCGGGCGGAACCTCGACACTGACTCGACTCACCTTGCATCAAATAGACGAGGGAGGATCGACTCACGTCGGTGCATTGGACGGCGGCTGCAGCATCGAACCCAAGGCGCTGATTCCCGAGTGCATCGCCCTCGGATCACCGAACCTTAGAGGTCGGGTGTTGTTGGTTCGGGGCGCCCCTGGGACCGCGGTGGACCTTCAATGGGGTCGCTACTCGGACGCGACTTGGTGGGCGGATGGCGACTACGGGCCGCCCCCGGACGAGCTGATGTTTTCGCCCCCCGCGAAAGGTCGCTACCTCGTCGCGGTGCAGCAGCTGCCCATCGACTCGGATGCCTTTCCGTTCTCCTGCTCGTTGCAGCGTTTGGATGGGAAGACCTGGACGGAGTTGGCTTCGGATCTGCTCACCGTCAGCCCAACCGGGCCCTTCGAACGCCGCGCCAACTACGACGGCGTCGAGGCGTCAGTTGCGTTTCGCGTGCTTGCCGACGGCAAATACCAGATCTCCGCGGAGGGACAAGGCAAGAGCCGCTGTGAGTTGTTTCGAAGCCGCGACGCCGACTTCATCCGCCTCACCGGGACCGAATCGGGGACGCCAAGCTGCAACCTCTCGCGGGTGCTGCCGGTCGGCACCTATGAGCTCAGGCTCTTCGGCGGCACAGCCGGGATCGAGCGGCTGCGAATCGCCCTGGAGGGTACCCCCAGAGCCATCACCGCGGGCAAGAACGCTTGCTCTTTCGAGTCGTTTCTCGATTCAAAAGCAAGATACCGGCTGCTCTTGAACCGCCGAGGCGGCTCCGCGCTTCGCGGCTTCACGCTGCGGCCGCTGCCGCTTTCGCTGGCCGAGCCAATGTCGTGGATCCTGGAACCCGGCTCCTGGGCGCACCTTCCCGTCGCTGAGACCGGCAGCGTAGTGGTCAGCGCCTTGGGCTCTCAGGACCACTTCCGTTGCGGATGGGGGAATGGCGCGACGCTCGACGCCGTCGATGGCCGCTGCGAGCTCTCCAGCGGCGGGTCGTTGGTCGCGCTGTTCAACCGTTCCGATGAGCCGCTGCGTCTGTCGGTGCGCCGGCCCTCGCCTCCCCCGGCTCCGCCGCTCGCGCTGGAGACCTTTGCTCCGACGCCCTTGTCATTGCCCCTTCTGGAGGCCGGCCGGCCAACCTTTCTGGATTTTCCTCGAGAAGCCGCTCACTCGGCGTTGTTCGAGGTGAAGGAGGCCGGCCTCTACCACCTCGGCACCGAAGGTCTGCTCGCGACCGAATGTGTGCTGCGAACTCGAGCAGTCGCGATGCTCGCCCGGGATCGCGGCAGCGGGCGAGGACGCAATTGCCTGGTGGCCAGCTATCTTCGCCCGGGCAAGTACCTGGCCACGGCGTGGACGGTGGGGCAAAGCCGCGGGCGGGCGGCGATGGTTTTCCATCGGGGACCCACTCGGGTGGTGGAGTCGATCGCCGCCGATGGGGAAGTGTTCTTTTCCGCCGGGGCGGGAGAGCTGATCCAGCAGCGATTGTCGATCGAGGCGCCCGGATCCTATGGGCTGCGAACCAGCGGTGAAGGGATATCCATTCAATGCCGGCTGGATGACGCCCAGGGCTGGCCCCTTGAAGCGGTCCCGAGCCCCTGCTCGGGCATTCATGAGCTGCCGACGGGCAATTACCTCTGGACTCAATTTCCTCTCAGCGTCGAAAGCGCTCGCCACTCCGTCCTCCGGGTGGCGATGCCGCCTGCATTGCTGCGCGGGGACGATCCTCATCGCATCCAGCTCAACACTTGGTACCGAGCCGAGCTCGGCCCTCGAGGTGAGGACTGGTTCGACTTCACGCTTCCGGCTGCGCTCGATGTCGACTTCACCCTCACCGACGCGATGCAGGGGCGAATCTACCCGTTGGCTGGCAATGAAACGTTCCAGCCGGTCGATGCGACGCGAACGCTGCGGTTGGCGGCAGGGGAATATCGACTGGTCGCTCGGCATAGCCGCGGCGACGTTGCGATTCGCTACCGTCTGCAAGTCGCGAGCAAGACGCTCGCACCTGGTCTCAGCCGGGACGTCCAGGTGCCAACGAACGTGGCGATGCACGTGCCAGAGACGGCGGCGGTGCAGATTCGATCCGATGGCGAGCTGGGGGTACGCTGTCGAATCCTCGATGCTCAGGGGCGGCTTCGCCTCGAGGGGCGCGAGCACCTGGACGACTGGAATTGCATCGCCGCCGGCCTTTTGCAGCGCGGCGAATACCAGCTGATTCTCGAGCCCACCCACCTCGTGCCGGGATCGACTCGCATCTCGGTCGTGGTTCCCGAGCTGCGACAGTCTCCGGAGCTGGCCGATGGGATGGCCTTCCGACTGGAGCGTTCAGTGGTGCGGAGTCGCCTTCCCATCGCCTCGTCAGAGGCCGTCCAGGAGATTGGGTTGGGAAGCGCTCAACCGTTTTCCTACGCGCTCGAACGCGACGACGGCGAGATACTCGAGCAGCAAGACGAGATCCGAGAAACTCGGTTTCTCCTGCACGGCGGGTCGGATCGCTTCCAACTTCGATTGTGGACGCTCAGACGCGAGGCCAACGTCACGGTCGCGTATCTCGAGCGACGGATCGCCTACGCTTCCTCGGGAGAGATTCCCGCGCTGGGCGCGGCCAAAGTGCCGGTGCGGCGCGCCGGTCGGTATCAGACGTCCAACGACGTGTTCTGCCTTCCCGCCCTCAAGCACGGCATTTTGCGTGCTTGCGGACCGCTGGCCTCTTTGGAGCAAGGCGAGGCCATCTTCGCTCCACTGAGGGTGTCCGGTCCGGTTCGCTTGAAGATGGAAGATCAGATCGTCCGTCTTCCGCTGCGCGAGCCGCAGCAGATCCGCCTTGGCCGAGAGCCGCTCATTCAAAGGCAGACTTCGGCAGACAAACAGTTGCACCTGCTCAGCGTCGTTCTTTCTGGTGCGAGACAGTCGAGTCCTGGCTGCGAGCTGAGCGGCGGGGTGCGGGCTCAGCTCGCCGATGGCTGTTTCGCTGCAACCGCTCCGACGATCGAGTCGACGGCTTCGGTTTGGTCTTCCGCCGAAGAGGTGGAAGCGCGGCTGACGAGGGCCTCGGTGACGCTGCCGGAGGCGCGGCCACTTGGGGCCGGCACTCAGGTGGTTCAGTGGGCCGGCGCGGTTGCCCGCCTGGCGCTTCCTGCCCAAGTGGGTCGAATCGAGTTGACGGTGGGGCCAAACACCTGGGTGGTCCAGCTCGACGCCCACGGCAAGGCCGCGGACCTCTGCCCACCCCTGCCGCTGCTTTCTCGCTGCGTGCTCGGGGTGGACGGCGGCGAGCTGATATTGCACTCGCCCTCGACGTCGAACAGCCGCGCCGAGGTGACGGTGATCCTTGGCGAGCTCCCACGGCCGGTAATCGCCTTGGAGCGGATGCACGAAGAGGTTGCTTCCTCGTTCGGCGTCCTACGGCTTGGAATCGCGCCCGCGCCTAAAGAGCGGGTCCTCTCGATTTTCGGCGCCGATCGCTGTGTGGTGAGCTTCTCGGACGGTCGCCGGGTCGATGGTTGTGAGTCGAAGGTTCCGCCAGGCACGGGCGCTCAAGCGTCCGTGTCACATCGGTCGCGTGCGCTGCGAGCGGTACTCCACCCCCCGGAGGACGCCGCGCAGGCTGAGTTCGGGCTGCCGCTGCCAGCTGAGCCGGGGCGCGAATTGCCGGCGGCGCAGGCGGTCGCCCTGTCCGGGGCCTTGGTTGATCGCAGCTTGGTGGTACCACTGGAGGCGTCGGTGAGGATCCGGTCCGACGCGGGCGTCTGCGCCGTGTATTCCGAGGATCGTGCGCTGGTCGTCGATGGCTGGGAGCGCGGCTGCGACATTCGCCGGGCGCTCTTGCCAGGCCGGTATCGACTGCTGGTACGGCCATTCGCAGCAGCGCCGCTTCGCGGGTCGCTGGTGTGGAGCTACGAGGCCGTCGAGGCGCTCGGCGAAGGAGCTTCCGCCGAGCAGTGGATCGCGGCGGATCAGGTACGACTGTTCCGATTTCAGACGCCGTCCAGCGGACGCGTCGGTCTCGGAATTCAGGTCCCCGCGGAACGGCTGTCCTGCGAGGTCTTTGATCAGCATTACCGGTCGCTCGGCGAGGGCTGCCAACAGTTTCTGAACCTGCAGGCGGGCAGCTTTTACCTCGCGGTCCGTTCCTCCATCGAAAACCCTCCCCTCCGCTTCAAAGCGGTGCTCGTCGGTCTTTCGGCTGCGAGGGTCGGGGTGCCCGAGGACTACCTGCGTGAGTTTTTCCAGAGAATCGGAGCCGTTCAATGAAATGTTTTTGGATCTCGCTTCTGCTGCGCGCGTCGGTTTCCGCAGCGGCCCCGGGCGCCGATTCAGAAGCCTACCAAGCGGCAGACCTGGGAGTTCGGACCGAGCGAGGCGCAGTGAAGATTCTTCCGGAAACGTTCCTGCGGGGTTTCGACCCGATCACCGCCTACTTCGCCGAGGAGGTGGGACCGGGAGCTGGCGGCGCCGACGAGGGAGCCCGAATCCTCAAGATCGAACCGAGCTGGCCGGGAGCTTACGTCTGGGTGGATCGTCGAACGCTTCAATTCCGCCCCGCGGAGCCGTGGCCGCCGCTTTCCCGTTTTTCTCTGGAAGCGAGCGGAGCCCGAAGAATTCTCACCACGATGATGTCCGCGCCCTCGGCGGTATCTCCGCCGATGGGAAGCGAAAATCTGAAACCTTTCCGAAGTCTCAGCCTTACTTTTCCTCAGCCGCTCCCGCTCAAGTCGCTTAAGGAGATGCTTCAGCTCGAGCTGCGCGACCTACCGGGGGTTGCCGACTCGCCGCGGCAGCCGATCAAGAACTTCACGATTGCGATGGTGCCGCGCGCCGCTCGGCAGGATCCAGCGACCTACGTGCTCACCCTGGGCGAGGCGGTGCCGGAGGGGCGAGTGCTGTTGGTCAGCCTCAGCTTGGCGCTTGGAAATCAGGGCGACGTGCTCTGGCAGGCGCGGCTGAGCACCCGGGCTCCATTCCACCTCGCGGGCGTGGAATGTGGGCCGGCGCGGCTTTCCTCGCTGTCCGGCTCGGTTGCGAAAGATCGCGCGCTGGCCTGCGGGAGCTCGGGCGAACAGCCGCAGCTCATCTTCTCCGCGCCAGTGGCGGCTCCCACCCTTACCGCCTTCAAGAAGTTGGTTCGGCTGGAGCCGTCGGTGCCGGACGTGCACTTCGAGCCGCGCGGCAGCCGCCTTGCGCTGCGAGGCAAATTTCTCCCGGACGTGCTCTATCGAATGGTTCTCTCCGCGGCTCCGATTCACGACGACAGCAGTCGTCCGCTTCAGGATCCAGGAGAGGCGGTGGTGTACTTCCACCTCGGTTGGAAGAGCCCGTTTCTGCGCTGGAGCCAATCGACCGCGATTCTCGAGGCGAACGGCCCGCGCACTCTGCCCTTGATCGGCTATGGAGATGCCCGGGGGGATGTTCGGATCTATCGCGTCGATCCGCTCCATCCGGGGCTGTGGCCCTTTCCCGCAAAGCCCTTGGTCATCGAGGAGGAACAACCTCCGCCGTTTCCCGGCGAAGAGCCTCGGACGCGGGACATCGCCTCGGGCGAGTTGGAGTCGGATGAGCTACGGCAGCACCTGCGCTTGCTGGGGTCTCCGCTGGTTTCGAGGCTTGTGAATCTTCCCCTGGAGGAGAAGAGCGGTACCACCCGGTTTGGGCTGGACCTGGGTGCTCTGTTGGACAGCGCCGTCGGAAAGAATCGACCGGGCACCTACCTGGTTGGCCTGCGGCGCCTCACCGGCAAGCCTCAGAGGACGTACGTCCGGGTGCAGCTCACCAATCTGTCCCTGACCGCCATCGAGGAGCGCGAGAAAGTCGTGTTCTTCGTCCGAACCCTCGACTCGGCGGCGCCGGTCCGCGATGCGAGAATCACCATCGAGGCTCAGCGGCGGGTACAGGATCCGGTCCGAAAGACCTTTCGATGGCTTCCGGAGCAGCTTTCCGTCACCACCGACGAGTCCGGCCGCGCCTGGGTGGCGGTCCAAAAGGACTGGGGTCCGTCACATCGAATCTACGTCCAAAGCGGCGAGGACTTTTTGGTTTTGGATCCGAGAGAACCTCCTCCGAGGTTCTTCGCCAACCACTGGTCAAGCGAGTCGGGGTGGCTGAGCTGGTTGTCCCAAGCGGCGCCGCCGCCGTTGAATGACCAGCTCCTCGGTTTCGTGTTTACGGAGCGAGGCGTCTATCGTCCCGGCGAGACGGTGTTCATCAAGGGCTACGCTCGCGAGAGGGCTGCCGGCGAGCTGAAGCATCCCGGCGAGGACAAGCGCTACCGACTCGAAATCTCCGGGCCGGACGGGTGGAGCCGGCGCTATCCGGTGAAGTGGACTTCGCTGGCGGGGTTTTCCGCCGAGCTCAAGGAAAAGGACGCGCCGACGGGCCGCTACACGGTTCGTCTGCAACGGGGCGACGAGGTTCTCAGCGACCGTGGCTTTCGGATCGAGGCTTACCGCATTCCGAGCTTCGAAATTCAGCTCAATGGGGCGCCGACGGTTGCTGTCGACGGGCCGTTCAAAGTCAAGGCCACCGCCCGCTACTACGCCGGCGGATCGGTGGCGGGTCAGCCGATCGTTTGGATGGTAACCGCGCGCCCCTACCACCACGTCCCAGCTGGTCGGGAGAACTACCTTTTCGCGAGCAGCAATCAATTCGCGCGCCCCGGTCAGGGCAAGCGGCCTGAGCCAATCGTCCAGCGCGCGATGCTCGACGAGGGGGGAGCGAACGAAATGACAGTGAACCCAGCGCTGGATGTCGACGGCTCCGCGCGAATCTACACTTTCGAGGCGACGGTGACCGGCGCCGACGGTCAGCAGGTCAGCGCGCTTCATGAGACCAAGGCGCTCCCGCCCTTCACGCTTGGGATGGAATTGCCGCGGTATTCGGCGAAGCCGTTCGATCTCAAGCCGCGGATCATCGCGCTTGGCAGCGACGAGAAACTGCTCGCCGGCCAGCAAGTTTCAATTCGCCTTTACCGGCGGGTCTGGCACTCCACCTTGCGAGAGAGCCAGTTTGCGACTGGCGAGGCGAAGTACCTCACCGAACAGGAGGATCAGCGGCTCGAAGAGCGAGTGCTAAAGACCGAGGAGCAGCCGGTGACACCGCTGTTCGCGCTCAAGGAATCCGGCGTCTACGTGGTCGAGCTGGTTTCCCGGGACAAAGTCGGGCGCGTTCAGAGCTTAAGCGTCGACCTCTACGTGGGCGGGAAGGAGGCGGTCGCCTGGAAAAAGTCTCGCGAGGGCGTTTTCGAGTTGGCCACGGACAAGAAGTCCTATCGGCCGGGTGACGTGGCGAAGATTGTCATCCAAAGCCCCTACCAGTCCGGCAAGGCCCTGGTGATCGTCGAGGAGCCCCAGGGCAATCGCTACGCGTGGCATGAGGTATCGGGCGGGAAGGCCGTCCACGAGCTTCGGATTCTCCCGAGCCATGTTCCCAATCTGCCGCTTCAGGTGGTGCTGATGCGCGGCCGTTTGGGCGAAAGCCAGACCGAGGACTCGCGCTACAAGCCGGCGACGCTGGCGAGCGGCATCGACTTGGAGGTCGAGCCCTCGCAGAACCAAGTCCAGGTCGGAATCGAGCATCCGGAGACGGTTCGTCCCGGGGCCAAGGTGGAGGTGGTGCTGACGCTCAAGGACGAAAAGAGGAACCCCCTGGCTGGCGAAGTCACGCTCTGGCTCGTCGACGAGGCGGTGCTGTCACTTGGCAAGGAAGGTTCTCTCGATCCGTTGGGACAAATGCTGGCGCGAAATCGCGCCACCTCGACTGTTCGCGACACCCGCAACACGGTTCTGGGGCGGGTCGCGGAGCTGGAGGAGTCGCCTGGCGGGGATGGAGTCGCGGAAAGCGACCCGATGGCCGCGGCGAACCGCGCCGGGCGTCAAGTGGTCCGCAGAAATTTCCAAACCGTGCCGTTCTACCAGGCCACTTTGCAGGTCCCCCCATCCGGCCGGCTGGTGGTTCCAGTCCAGGTCTCCGAGGACCTGACCAACTTCCGTGTTCGCGCGGTGGCCGCCTCGGGGATGCAGCGTTTCGGTTTTAGGCAGAGCACGATTCGAGTTCGTTTGCCGGTCATCGTTCAGCCGCGCCTTCCCCGCTTCGTGCGGCAGTCGGATCGGTTCTGGGGTGGTGCGATTGCGCGCCTGGTCGATGGTCCTGAAGGGGTGGTCCAGATCAACCTCTCTCTCTCAGGGGCGGGCGAGGGCAAGCTCGACCCCAGCAACAGTCCCTTGCTGCGCGGCGCACCCGCAACAGCGCTGACGCAGTTCACCGCGAAAGTCGCCAACAGCGCGGCAGCGGCCACGCTCACGCTGCGCGCAGAGGCACACCGGCTGAGCGATGGCGTTGGCGATGCATTTGAAGTGACGTTGCCGGTGCTTCCGGATCGCGCCGTCGAGCGCTTTGCCCATCTGGACACCTTGAAGCCCGGCCGAGTGGAGCTCAAGAGCTTTCCCGAGCGACCGCGGCCGGGCACCGCATCGCAAAAGCTGGTGTTCACCTCGGTGCCCGGAGTGCTCGAGCTGCTCTCGGGCCTCGAGTACTTAGAAGGCTACCCGTACGGCTGTCTCGAACAGAAGATGTCCCGGCTGCAAGGCGAGCTTGCCGTGGTGGGGCTGCTTCGCCGACTCGGGCTCGAGTCCGGCCACGCGAGCCAGATGTCGGCGCTGATTCGGCAGTTCTTCGACGACGCCGCGCTTCATCAAAGTGAAGAGGGCTTGTTCGCGTTCTGGCCAGGGGGAACCGGGGACGTCCAGCTCACCGCGCACGTGGTGGAGTTCATCGCGCTCGCCAAGAAAGCGGGTGTGCCCCCCGACGCCAAGTTGGAAGCGCGGGCGGTGGAAGCTCTCAAGCGGGTTCTCCGGAGCGACTACCCCGGGCTGCTCTCCGGGCTTCAATACAACCAGCAAACCTCGGCGATCCGAGCGCTCGCCGCCGCCGGGCAGCTCGACGAGCACTACCTGATCGAGCTGTTCCACAAGCGCAATCAAATGGACACCGCAAGCCTCGCGGACCTGACCAGCGCGATGAGCGCAGATCCTGGCGTTTTCAAGGCGAATCTCGCTTCGCTCAAGGACGAGCTGTGGGACTCGGCGACGATCAAGCTGCATCGTGGCCGACCAGTGTTTGCCGGTTTCAATGGCCGGCGCGCGAGCTGGGTAGGTGGCTTCCTCGGATCGCCCACCGCGACGCTGGCCACGGTGTTCGAGAGCCTGATTCGCCTGGATCCGTCGGACTCCCGGAACGAAATTCTACGGGATGCGCTGATCTCAAAGGGCACGGCGATGAACGGATTTGGTTCCACCTACGACAACCGCAGGGTGCTCCTGGCCATTTCGAGCTACCTCGAGCGAGCGAACGTATCCGGCGTGGACCGCAAGCTGGAGTTTCCGGGGCACGGGGAATTGGTGCTCGACGGTGCTCACCAGGTCGCGACCAAGATCCTCCAGCAGGACCAGCCACTCATCGCGGTGGTTTCGGGCGGCGAAATCGGCGCTCGAATCGAATACCAGTACCTCCCCGATACCCCGGGCGATCGCGTGCAGGCCCTCAAGAACGGGCTGATCGTCTCCCGAAGCGCGACGCACCTCAAAAGTGACGGCACCCTGGTCGGCAACATCGAGGAGTTTCAGGGCCAGGCTCTGAAAGTGGCGGTCGGAGACATTTTGGAGATCCACGCTCACGTGACAACGGACGAGGACCGCACTCACGTCGCCTTGGTGGTCCCATTCGCGGCCGGACTGGAGCCGATGAATGCCGAGCTGGAGACCGGCGCATCGCTGTCGAGGCCTTCGCAAGCGGATTCGCTGCTGCCTGCGTATGTTCAGCGGCTCGACAACCAGGCGACGTACTATTTCCTGCGGCTGCCGCGCGGTACGCACTCATTCCACTTTCGAGCCCGCGCCGCGACCGAAGGCTCGTTCGTTCATCCGGCTGCATACGCGGAGCAGATGTACCGACAGGAGGTGCGGGGCCGCGGAGCCGGGATGCGTCTGATCGTCACTGGGGAACATGAGAAGTAGAACGCGCTACCTGGTGATTGTGGGGGCGGTGGGCGCGTTCGCGCTCGCCGCAGCCATCTCTCGAGTTCTGCGAAAGGAACTCATTGCGCCGCGCTGCTCGACGCTGATCGTGGATCGGCGCGGTGCCTACTTGGGAGAAGTCAGCGGGGAGAAGGGAGCCCTCGGCTACTGGCCGCTCCCGCCGACTCTGCCAAACCGAATCGTCGCCGCGACCTTGGAAACCGAGGACCGCCACTTTTACCAGCATCGTGGCATCCACGTTCCTTCTTTGTTGCGCGCTGTGCAGCAGAATGTCGCGTCTTGGCGTCGCGTCTCCGGCGCCTCCACACTGGCGATGCAAGTGGCCCGGATGCAGACGCCGGGCCGTCGCACGATGTGGCGAAAAGCGAAGGAGGCCATCGAAGGATGGTGGTTAATCCACCGCTACGGCCACGAAGCGGTGTTGCGCCAGTACTTGACGCTCGCCAGTTACGGAAACCGCGCCCACGGAGTCGCCCGCGCCTCTCGACTCTATTTCGCTAAGCCCCTCGAGGACTTGTCCTGGTTGCAGGCCGCGTTCTTGGCGGCGATTCCACAGAGCCCCGGCAGGATGAACCCGTACCAGCCGGCGGGACTGAGACGCGCGATCAGGCGCGCGCGCAGGATTCTGGGCACGCTTCGCAGCCGGGGAGTTATTTCCGAGCAGGAGTACGCCCAAGCGCTGGCCAGCGATCTCGGATTGGTGGCCCGCCCTCGACGTGAGCCCGCGGCGATGCACGCGCTGCTGGCTCTGAGCGGGACTGCAGAAGGCGCGAGGGCGCCGATCGCCCGTGCCACCCTGGACGGCGAGATGCAGCGGCAAACTGCGGAGACGCTCTCACGCCACCTGGTCGAGCTCTCCGTTGCGGGGGCAACGCAAGCTGCCGCGCTGGTGGTCGATCCGGAGGCCGGTGACATTTTGGCCTACGTCGGTTCTCGATCCTTCTTCGATGCTCAGTCCCACGGAGCGGTAGACTATATCCAGGCGCGCCGATCGCCCGGGTCCGCGCTCAAGCCGTTCGTCTATGCGTTCGGGTTCGAACAGGGGAGACTCACCGCCGCCTCGGTGCTGGCGGATACGCCGCTGGAGGTCGCCGGCGAAAACGGCCGCTCTTATACGCCGGAAAATTTCAGCCATTCGTTTCTTGGGCCAATGCTGGCCAGAGAAGCGCTCGCCAACTCCAGAAATATTCCAGCGCTGAGGGTCCTGTCGGAAGTCGGGATCGAGCCCGTCCTCCAGTTTTTCGAGCGCGGCGGCGTGCGCGGCGTGTCCTACGCACCCGGCGCTTACGGACTCGGATTGGCGATCGGGAACCTACACGTCACCTTGGAGGAGCTGGTTGCCTTGTACGGGACTTTGGCGAATCGAGGCGAGGCCCTGACGCTGCGCCGCTTTTTGGATTCGCAGCCACCCACAAGGCACAGGCTCCTTTCCGCCGACTCGGCTCAGCTTGTGACTCACATCCTGGCTGACCCGCTATCTCGACGGCCAGGATTTCCGGCGGGCGGCCCCCTGGAATTCGAGTACGCTGTCGCCATCAAGACCGGCACCAGCCAGGGGTTTCGGGACGCCTGGGCGGTGGGCTTTAGCGACCGCCTCCTGATCGGAGTGTGGATCGGCAATCCGGACGCGCGGCGAATGAACCGAGTGACCGGAGTCGATGCCGCGGCGTTGCTGCACGAGATCATGGATGCGCAGATGCCGACGCGCGCGCCGCATCGTCCGGTTGCTCAGACGTTTGTTTTGCCCGAGCGCTTCGTCGCTCGAGACGTTTGCCCGCTGTCAGGACAGCTCGCGGGGCCTCACTGCCCAGGCCATCGCACGGAATGGTTTGCCCCGGGCACCGAGCCGGTGGAGAGCTGCCCCTTCCATCACGAGGTTCCCATCGACCGGCGAAACAAGTTGCTAGCCGGGCCCACCTGCCCGCCGCAGCTCGTCGATCGACGGGTTCTGCTGGATCTGCCCGTGCACTACCAGCGCTGGGCGCGTCTTCAGCATTTGGAGCTGGCCCCGCGCCGCCTAAGCCCCCTCTGTCCGGATGGGCTGGATCTGCCACTCGAGGTTTCGATCCGGGAGCCGAGCCAGGGAGCGCGGTATCTGTGGGATCCGGCAACGCCAGCTGGCTTCTCCACTGTCCGCTTTTCGGCGGACGTGACTCCCGCCGACGAGGAAATTGTTTGGCTCGTCGATGGGTCGCCGGTGGCCAAGGTTGCCTACCCGCACGAATACCGATGGCCGCTCTCGCCGGGCATTCATACGGTCGCCGCCGCCATGGCCCGACGGGCGCGGGTTAGTGAACCGGTGACCGTAGTGGTCGCGCCCTAAGTCCAACTCGAGCTTCAGCAACAAGGTCGACAACCCGTCCTGGCAGGGGTACTGGAGCAGCTTTCTCGGAGGAATCGATGAACATCGTACGTTCAGAAGCGCAGCCGTGGACCCAGGCCATCAACCGCGGGAAGTTTTCCGGCCGTCGCAAGCCGCTCGGTGGAGACAAGCTGTCCTGCGGCCTTTGGGAGCTGCCGCCAGGGAAGCGCTCCTTTCCACTGCACTTTCACCACGGTACCGAAGAGGCTCTGTTTGTGATTTCAGGCCGTGCCAAGGTCCGCACGCCCGACGGGGAGACGCCGCTTTCTCGCGGGGATTTCGTCTCGTTTCCCACCGGCGGCCCAGCCCATCAAATCGTCAACGACACGGAGGAGCCTTTCGTTTACCTCGGGATATCAGTCAGCCAAGGCGTCGACGTGGTTGAGTACCCGGACTCCGGAAAGGTTGCCTGTGCCGCTGGTAAGCCGCCCGCCGGAAAGAGATTCATATTCCATCAAAAGAATCAGGCGGACTACTTCGACGGCGAGGAGTAAGCGGCCGCCATCGGCCCATCAGACCTTCTTCAATTCGCACTTCGAATGCGAGGCGTTGAGGACAGTCAGCTCTCCACGCGCCGCGTCCGCGCATGCGAACGAATTGTTGAGCGGGGCCAAGACGCCGAACAGCACGGCGGCGAGCACCAGGATCCACATTCCACTGATGGCCAGTGCGCCAAGGACGCTGGATCCGCCGCGGGTGGTCGCGGCCGTCAGGATCGGGGTTGCATTCACATCAACTGCGGCGGTGTGCGAGGCGGCGTTCATGGTCAGCTCCTCTGTTTGGCAACTTGCGTTTCACTGCCTCTCTTGAGCAGCCCGCGTGCCACGACCCAACTGGCTGAAAGGATTCAGAATCTGGTCGGCAGGTCGCCATGATGCTGTGCGGTTTCGAAATCCGTGTTCCGAAACCGGTCAATGTCCGCTTCTGGGACGCGATTTCCCAATTCCGGTCAACGCCCGGTGAAGGGCAACCGAAGGGTAACCGTACGCCGAGTGATTTCGAGAGATTGCAAATGCTTTCCCGGGCACGTGGGTTGCTCTCCGGGGTACGGGAGATCCCATGTCCAACGGAACGCGCGCGACCGCCATTCAGCAGAGACCAGCGCCCAGCCTCGATGCGCTCGCGCCGTTGGTTGAGTTGACGGGCATTGGCAAAGCCTTTCCAGGGGAGGACCTAGAGACACAGGCGCTCAAGGACATCCATCTTCGAATCCTCCCCGGCGAATGGCTGGCGGTCGTGGGTCCTTCCGGATCCGGCAAGACGACTCTGCTGTCGATCCTCGGCCTGCTCGATTCTCCGAATGAAGGCAGCTACCGTCTCCAGGGCACCGATGTGCTCTCCCTTGGACCGATTCAGCGGGCACAGCTGCGCAATGAGCACATCGGCTTCGTATTCCAGATGTTCAACTTGATCGGCGACCTCACCGTCTACGAGAACGTCGAGCTGCCGCTGACCTTCCGCAAGCTGAACACGCTGCAGAGGCGCAGGCGGGTCGAAGCTGCCTTGGAGCGCGTGGGGATGCGCCACCGCGCCAACCATTTCCCTGGGCAGCTCTCCGGTGGGCAGCAGCAGAGGGTCGCGGTGGCGCGGGCGGTCGCTGGTGAGCCGCAGCTGCTCTTGGCGGATGAACCGACTGGGAACCTCGACTCCAAGAATGGCGAGGCGGTGATGTCCTTGCTGGCTGGCCTACACGCGCGGGGCACCACCATCTGCATGGTCACCCACAACGATGAGTACTCCCGTCGGGCCTCCAGAACCATCAGCCTCTTCGATGGTCGGATCGTCGCCGACAACTTGGGAAAGGGGGCGCACCGATGAAAGCGGTTCTGGAATGGATCCTGGTCGCGGCCTTGGGACTTCTCACCTCGCTCTCCGCCCAAACGAAACCTTTACCACGCACCTTTTGGGAGGCTCCTTTCACGGAGGCGTTTTTCATGGTGCCCGCGTCGCTTCGGCACGACGCCCCTTGGTGGCTGGAGGAGCTCAAGCTGCGGCCACACCTGGTGCGCGCCGCGCAGAAATTCGCCGTTGCCGCGGTGGCCGCGAAGTCTTTCCAGCGAGCCATTTGGCTCGTTGGCACGCTTCCCTTCGCCGACTCGGACCCCGGTTGCGAGGCCGGGGCTGCGCGATGAGCTGGGTTCAGACGCTGAAACAGGACCTCGGATACGGGTGGCGAGGCTTGCTCGGGGCGCCGGTCTTTGCGGTGATCGCGGTGCTGGCGTTGGGGACCGGGATCGGCGCCAACACCACCTTGTTCAGCATGGTGGACGCTCTGCTGCTCGATCCGTTCGGCGTCGACACCAGCGATCTGGTGGGCGTCTGCGAGAAGCCGCCGAACCTGCAGTTCTACCCGGTTTCCTTGCCGTTGCTTGCCGACTGGAGGGCGCAGAACAAAACCTTCGAGTCTCTCAGCGCCGTATCGCCGATCGAATTCAACCTTGGCCCCACCAGTGAACGCGAGCGGATCATCGGTTTTCGGGTCTCTCCCGAGTTTTTCGATCAGATCCGAATGCGCCCACTGGTGGGCCGCCTCTTCTCTCGCGAGGAGTATGAAAACCGAGGCGCGAAGGTCATCCTGCTGAGTCACCAGTTCTGGCAACAGCACTTCCGAGGAGATCCGGAGATCGTGGGCAAGAGCCTGCTGCTCAACAACGCCAAATACACCGTGGTGGGAGTGGCGCGCCAGCGCCTCCGGTTCCCGCACGCAACCCAGTTCTGGATTCCCCTGGTGGCCACCGGCGGTGAGGCCAGCGATCGGGAAGTGAGGTTTTCGTATGCAATTGGCCGGCTTCGCCCAGGAGCTAGCGCCGCGGCGGCCGAGGCGGACCTCTCTTCTCTGGCAGCGCAGGCACAGCGCGCCAATCCCCAGCTGGACCTCTACTCGAAGGCGCTGGTGCTTAATTTCCAGGAAGCCGCGGCCGGACCTCGAAAGCGAGTGCTGCTGATGATGGCGGCCGCGCTTTTCGTGCTGCTCATCGCCTGTGCCAACATCGCGAACATGCTCCTGGCTCGTGCCTCTCAGCGCGAGCGGGAAATCGCGATCCGGGCGGCACTGGGAGCCAGTCGCCCGAGGATCGTTCGCCAGCTTCTCACCGAGAGTCTTCTGCTCGCATTCATCGCTGGGTTGCTGGGACTGGTGATAGCGCTCTGGACTACCGATGCGCTGCGCTCGATCTATCCTCCCGCCGCCAACCAATACATCCCTGGGTTCGATCAGATTCGGGTCACCCCCAGGGTGGTCGGCTTCGGCTTTTTGCTCTGTTGCTTCACCGCTCTTCTGTTCGGTTTGGTGCCCGCGCTGCGGCTGTCCTCCGTCAACATCCATCAAGTGCTTCAGCGCGAAGCCAAAAGCCTCACCCCGGCGCGGGTGACCCAGCGGTTTCGCAACGGGCTGGTGATTGCCGAGAGTGCGCTGGCGTTGATGCTGGTGGTGACCGCCTTTTTGACGGCCCGCAGCTTCCGGACTCTGGCCAAGGAAACCGCGATCTTCAACCCCGAGACGATGCTTGCCGCTTTGGTCAGCTCTCCGCCCGACGATCCGAACCAGCCGGAGTTTGCTTCCTATGTGGCCCGGGCAATGGCACGTCTTTCCGAGCTCGAAGGCGTTCAGTCCGTTGCCGGGACGATGATGCTTCCGTTGGCCTCCAGTCTCTTCGACCTTCCTTTCGAGCTCGAGCGAGAAAATGCTTCCCCCGAGCCGGGCCGCCTTTCCTTGAATCTGGTGACGTCCGGGTTTTTCGAGACCCTTGGATTGAAGCCGCTGCAAGGACGCGCCTTGCGTCCCGGTGACGAGGCTCCAAGGGAACGAGTGGCCGTGGTCAGCGAAAGCTTCGCTGAGCGGTTTTGGCCGAACCAGAGCGCCGTCGGCCGTCGGATACGGATCAATCCTCTTCACTCGCCAGAGTGGGTTCGGATCGTCGGCGTGGTGCCCAGCGTGCGTTACCAGGTGCTCTTGAAACAGGCGCAGAGCGCCGCGCAGGCGAAGGAAATGGTCTATTTGCCGCTACACCATCCCGATTCGCAGCCCCTGCTCGGGAGAACCTACTGCGAATACGCGTTCTTCATGCGCGTGAAGGGCCCGATGGATCCGATCGTCAAGAACGTCCGTGAAGAGTTGGCGAGCATCGATTCGACGCGGACGATCAGCGAGATCAGTCCCCTGTCCCTACTTTTTGACGAGGTGGCGCTGAGCGCCTACCGCGCGGTGAGCGTGGTCACCGGGATTTTGGCGATTGTTGCCATGTTCCTGGCGGCGATCGGGATCTACGGGGTGGTGGCCTACACGGTCAGCATGCGAACGCAGGAGATCGGGATTCGGCTCGCTCTCGGCGCCCCGGCGCGCTCTTTACTGCGTTGGGTGGTCTGGCAAGGGATGCTCCCGTGCTTGATCGGCCTAGCGATTGGATCAGCGGCGAGCATCTTCTCGTGCCAGGTGCTGAGCAGCGCGCTTTTCGGCTCTACCCACTACGACGTTCACACCTCGGCTTTGGTGATCGCCGTTCTCACGTTGGTGGCTTTCATCGCTTCCCTGATTCCAGCTCGGTCGGCGCTCCGGATCGATCCCGCGATAGCCATGCGGGCGAGCTAGGAATTCGCCTCCGGCCCGCTTAGATTTGTCGCTCCGCCCGGAATATGTCCGCGCCCGCCCTTCTCATTGCCGACGATCAGCCAGACGTGCTCGAAGCGCTGCGCCTGCTCTTCAAGCGCGACGGCTACGCGGTGACCACCACCAACTCGCCGGCCGGGGTGATGGGGGCGCTCGAGGCTCAGGAGTTCGATGCTGCGCTGATCGACTTGAACTACGCGCGGGACACCACCTCTGGCCGGGAAGGCTTGGACCTGCTGGCGCGGATTCGCGGGCAATGGTCAAACCTCCCGGTGGTGGTGATGACCGCCTGGGGGAGCGTGGACAGCGCCGTGGAAGCGATGCGCCTGGGAGCGCGCGACTACGTCCAGAAGCCTTGGGACAACACCCGGCTGTTGACCACCTTGCGGGTTCAGGTCCAGCTTGGACGCGCCCTGCACGATGCGCGCAAGCTCTCCGAGGGGACCTCCCGCCTGCAGCGCGCAGCCCTGCCTTCGCTGGTGGCGCAGTCGCCCTCGATGAAAGCGGTGCTGGAAGTGGTCGAGCGGATCGGCCCTTCCGAGGCAAACGTGTTGATCACCGGCGAACATGGAACCGGCAAGGAGGTGATCGCGCGGCAGCTGCACGCGGTCTCGCCCCGCGCGTCGCGACCCTTGGTCCCGGTGAACGCGGGGGCGCTCTCCGAGGGGGTCTTCGAAAGCGAGCTGTTCGGGCATGTCAGGGGAGCTTTCACCGATGCCAAGTCGGACCGCGCCGGTTGTTTCGAGCTCGCCAGCGAAAGCACGCTTTTCCTCGACGAAGTCGGCAACATGCCGCTGTCGCAGCAAGCCAAGCTGCTGCGGGTGCTCCAGACCGGGGAGTTCCATCCCGTTGGCTCGTCGCGGGTGCGAAAGACCAACGCCCGGGTGATCTCCGCCACCAATGCGGACCTACGAGCCGCGGTTCGCAGCGGCGGGTTTCGCGAGGACCTGCTCTACCGGCTCAACACCGTCGAGCTCCAGCTGCCGCCGCTGCGCGACCGGCGCGACGACATCATGCCGCTGGCGAGCGCCGTTCTCGACCGCCAGGCGCGCAAGTATCGGCGAAGCGGGCTGCGATTTTCCGACGAGGCACTGCGGGCGCTTTTGGAGTACAGCTGGCCGGGCAATGTCAGGGAGCTGGAGCACGCCGTGGAACGAGCCACGCTCCTGGCCCGTGGCGACGACCTGACTCCCGGCGATCTGGCGCTGCGCCCAAGCTCGGAGCCGTCGAGCCACTTCGAGCAGATGACGCTCGAGGAGGCGGAGCGCTTCCTGATTCAACGGGCGCTCGGAAAGTGCGACGGAAACGTCAGCGAGGCGGCCAAGCTGCTCGGAGTTTCCCGCAGCGCGCTGTATCGACGTCTGGAAACCTATGGGCTCAAGGAGAGCTGACAAAGGTGGCTGGGCCATCTAGGAAGCTCACCCTGGAGCGAAGCATCTTCCTCTTGACTCTGCTTGCCGGGTTACCGGGGTCCGTAGTTGCGATCGTCCTGCTGCGTTCTTTCGATTTGAGCCTCAAGGTGCAAGTCACCTTGACGCTGCTGATCTTGTTGGTCTGGGTAGGTGCGGCGAGCGTAGCGCGCGGCCGGGCGATTCGCCCGATCCAGACCTTCTCGAACGTGGTGGCCGCTCTCCGGGAAGGGGACTACTCGATCCGGGCTCGGAAGCGACAGCCGGATGACGATCTCGGCTACGCGCTGTTCGAGCTGAGCGCTCTCGGCGAGCAGCTGCATACGCAGCGCCTCAGCGAGATCGAAAGCAGTACGCTGATGCGCCAGGTGCTCGACGAGATCGAAGTCGCGGTCTTCGCCTTTGACCCGGCGGGGCGCATCAAGTTGTTGAATCGAGCGGCTGAGCAGTTGCTGAACGTGCCTGCCAAGGAGGCCATGGACCGCACCGCGCAACAGTTCGGCTTATCGCCGCTGCTGGAAGGCGAATCCCCCAGAACCTTGGAGCTCACGCTGGCGAACGCGTCCGGCCCCTGGGAGCTTCGCCGGGTCCAATTTCGCCAGGCGGGCATCCCGCATACCCTGGTGGTGCTTACCGATCTGCGCCGCGCCTTGCGTCAGGAGGAGCGGCAGGCGTGGCAGCGACTGGTGCGCGTGCTGAGCCATGAAATCAACAACTCTCTGGCACCGATCCACTCGATCTCCTCGAGCTTACAAGAGCTCCTCCAGGCGCACGCCGGTGAGGGGGATTGGGTTCAGGACGTGCGCGACGGATTGGCGGTGGTTGAGCGCCGCTCCGCGGGGCTGTCCCGCTTCATGGCCGCGTACGCGCAGCTTGCGCGTTTACCCCCGCCGCGCCTCGGACCGGTGGAGCTGGAGACGCTGATCCGGCGAATTGCCGCTTTGGAACAGCGGCTGCCCATCAAGGTTGCCGCGGGTCCGCCGATTCAGGTGCGTGCCGATGCGGATCAGCTCGAGCAGTTGTTGATCAACCTGGTCCGCAACGCAGCGGACGCGGCGCTGGAGACCGGCGGGGGCGTGGAAGTGTCGTGGAGACAAAATGGAGCAACGGCGGAAATCGTCGTCGCCGACGAAGGGCCCGGGCTCGCCGATAGCGCGAACCTGTTCGTCCCCTTCTTCACCACCAAGCCACACGGCTCGGGCATTGGGTTGGTGCTCAGCCGGCAGATCGCCGAAGCACACTCCGGAAGCCTCACCGTTCAGAACGCGCCCAGCGGACGCGGCTGCAACGCGCTGCTGCGTCTTCCGGTTCAGACGGTCTCCTGATTCAGGCATACCCCCATCCATCGCCCGGTGTGGTGCGTTCAGGCGCCGAGATCACGGATCACTTGGCGCGGCCTGCGTCCAAACCGGTAGGACAGCTCACCCCGGTGCCGCCGAGCCCGCAGTACCCCTCCGGGTTCTTCTCCAGGTACTGCTGATGGTAGTCCTCAGCGTAGTAGAACTCGGGAGCCTCCCGCAGCTCGGTGGTGATGCTGCCGTGGCCCGCTGCCTTCAATACCCGTTGGTAGGCGTCCCGGGACGCTTCCGCGGCCTTTCGCTGCTCTTCGCCGTACCAGTAGATCGCCGACCGATACTGGGTTCCGATGTCGTTACCCTGGCGCATTCCCTGCGTCGGATCGTGATTCTCCCAAAACACCTTGAGCAGCTTTTCGTAGCTCACCAGTTTTGGGTCGAACGCCAAGCGAACCACCTCGGCGTGTCCGGTTCTGCCGCTGCACACTTCGCGATAGGTGGGGTTGGGAGTGTATCCGCCCGCGTAGCCGACCGCCGTGCTGTAGACGCCCCCGAGCTCCCAGAACTTGCGTTCCGCACCCCAAAAGCAACCCATCGCGAACATCGCCAACTGTTTGCCCGGGAAGGGAGGCTCCATCGGGGCGCCGAGGACCGCGTGCTTGGCCGGCACCGGCATGCGTTCTGACCGGCCCGGCAGCGCTTCGCTGGGACCTGGCATCTTGAGCTTTGGATCGGACCACATCGTGCACCTCCGACGAGATTGAGCGGTCTTTATAATGCGTTGACAATCTCGTTACCGGCCGGTTTGCGAGGACAGGCAAATAGGCTCCTGGTTCGCGGTTGCAGAGAAAAGGGGAAGGGCGTACAGGGGCACCCCTGGAGGTTTCACCATGTCAAACGTGGACAGCCATCTTCCAAATACCTTCTGCTGGGCAGAGCTAGCGACCGCCGACCTCGCCGCGGCGAAAGCTTTCTACGGAGAGCTGTTCGGTTGGTCCCTTCGAGACAACCCGATGCCCGAGGGCGTCTACACGATGGCCACCCTCAAAGATCGAAACGTCGCCGCCATGTACAAGATGCGCGACGAGCAAGCAAAGCAAGGAGTTCCCTCGAATTGGCTCAACTACATCTCGGTCAACAGCGCGGATCAGAAGGCCGATGACATCGAGCGCAATGGCGGAAAGCTGATCTCCAAACCGTTCGACGCTATGGACTTCGGCCGGATGGCGGTCGCGTCGGATCCCCGGGGCGCGATATTCGCTCTCTGGCAACCTCGCCGGCACAGCGGAGCGCAGATCGTCAACGAGCCGGGTGCGATGTGCTGGACTGAGCTTTCCACGCGCGACGTGGAGGCGTCGAAGCGTTTCTACAGGTCGGTATTCGACTGGGAGATGAAGACCGACGCTTCTCCGATGCCCTATACCGAGCTGTCGGTGCCCGGGAAGTCCTTTGGCGGAATGCTCGCAATCCAAAAGGAATGGGGCGACGTGCCCTCACATTGGATGCCCTACTTCGCCGTAGCGGACTGCAACGCCACCGCGGACCGCGCGGCCAAGCTCAAGGGCGTGGTTCATGTCCCTCCGCGCGACATCCCCAAAGTGGGGCGCTTTTCGGTCCTCCAGGATCCGACCGGCGCTGCCTTCGCAGTCATCTCTTTTCCCAGCTAGTCGCGGAGCCCCACGAAAATTTCAATCTAACCGGGCCGGTGGCGCTCGAAGTCCGTGAGGCAGGCACGGGTGGCGGGTTCCCCGCCGCAACCACTCCAAGACGACGCACTGGCCTACCTACCTTGGACTCCACTCTTCTCAAGCTCGGCTTTGGCTAGCCGGGCTAGCAACACGGTGACCGCGGCGGTCGCCGCCAAGCCAGCTGCCCATAAGGCCCACTCCCACACGCTGCGCTGCCCCGTCTGCCCAAGGCCCTGACCGGCGGCTCCCAGGGAGACGTAAAGAAGGGTTCCCGGAAACATCCCCACCCAGCTGGCGAGGATGAAATGATCGAAACGGATGCCGGTCAATCCAAACAGGTAATTCGAGAAGTTAAAAGGGATCAGGGGGGATAGCCGCAACAGGAGCACCACCTTCCAACCGCTTTGGGCGATGGCGCGGTCGATGGCTTGAAAGTTGCGATTTCGTTGAACCAGCTTTTCGACCTGGGCGCGGGCTAAGTAACGGGCGATTAAAAACGCCAAGCCGGCGGCAGTCACCGAGGCCAACGAGACAAGCACCGTCCCCCAAAGCAGCCCAAAAGTGAATCCCGCGCCGATCGTCAGGAGAGACCCGGGGACGAACAACAGCGCGGCCATCACGTACGCTACGGCATACAGTACCTCGCCGGTTGGTCCCAGCTTCGAGGCCCAGCTCTGAAACGCCTGAATCCACTGGCTTAAGGGGAGGAGGCGCCCAACGAAAATGAGGGCCACGACGAGCGCGGCAACCCCGATCCACTTCCATGGGAACGGCCGTTGGGTGCTCATTCACCTAGTCTGCGACGCTTTTGGGCGCTGGTGCATCTTCTCCGTGAAACGAAGGATCCGATCGGAGAACACCGATGAAAATCCTGGCCGCGACGTCCCTGGTTCTTCTCGCCTGCTACCCTGTCACTTCGACCCGGTCCATCCCCTCCCAGTACGTGTACATCGTGTCGAAAGCTTCGCCCCGCAGCCAGCAAGCGAACATTTGGGACCCGATGCGACCCTTCTCCAGCTTGGTGCATCTAGGATGCGTGACGTTGCCCCCGTTGGCCGACTTAAGCGACCAGGCCATTTTGCGCCAACTGCGCAGCGGAGATTTGCGGGGCCTGGAAAAGCTCTATCGGGCGTACGAGGGGGCGGTGTATGGCTTGGGACGGCGGCTTTGCGGCACCACCCACGACGCGGAAGACGTGCTGCAGGACACCTTCGTGGAGGTGGGACGCAGCATCCACCTGTATCGAGGCCAGGGCCCGCTGCTCTCCTGGATCAAGAAAATTTGCATCAACAAATCGCTGATGCGCCTGCGTCAGTCGAATCGCCTGACCCTGGACCTGGTCGAAGACTGTGGAGAGCCCTCGAGCTCGCAGGCCAGCTGGGTGGTGAACTCCGGAGGCGGTGGACCGGGACCTGACATGGAGCAAGTTCTGCAGAGGCTCCATCCCACCGCTCGCGTGGTGGTTTGGCTTCACGACGTCGAGGGCTATACCCACGATGAGATTGCTTCGCTGCTGAAGAAGACGGTGAGCTTTTCTAAGTCTCAACTCTCGCGGGCCCACGCCCGGCTGCGCGAGTGGCTTGGGGACAAACACGAGGATCCGGCATGCGACAGCATCTGAGCCTGGATGAGCTCCTTGAGTTGGAGGACGGGGCCTCGCTGCCCGGGGCTCGGGAGCACCTCGCCTCCTGTTCGCTCTGCGCTTCGGAGCAGGCCTCGTTGCAGGCTCGAAAAACGCGGCTCCGAGGCCTCTCCGAGCTTCGACCCCCCACGGATCGGTGGCCGGCCATCGAACGGGCGCTGCGGGCCAGTCGGGTGCGGCGGCAGCTGACCTGGGGCGCGCTGGCGATGGCCGCGGCGCTGATGGCTGTCGTGGTCGGATTCTCGTTGCTTCGGCCTCAGGGCGTTCCTACCCCGATGCCGGTGGCCGGGAAGCCCACCGCCGAGGCGCCCGAGAAGCCGACTGCCAAGGTGCCCGCGGCGGATAATTCGGAGCTGGCTCAACTGATGAAGCAGTCGGAAACGCTGGAGGGCACAATCCGTGGGTTGCCGGAACCGAAAACGCTGAGCATCGGCGCCGCCGCAACCCTGGTCGACCTGGAAGACCGGCTGGGTTTCATCGACCGGTGCATCGAGCAGCTTCGCCGAGGATCTGGAAGCTCGGAAGAGCTTGCGGCGCTCTACAAGACTCGTCTGGAGATCCTCCAGGATTTGATCTCGCGCCGAAAGCCGCCGGTCGCGCTCGTTTCCCTGTGAGGGTGGTGAGAGGAATCTGGTGAGAATGTCGATGGCTCGGTGGGTCCTATCCTGGCTGTGGTTGGCGCTCGTGCCGGCGGTTGGCTGGGCGCAGCCGGACGCCGGCAGGGATGCCAGCGAGGCGCAGCAGATGGAGCGCGAGCGTAGCGCGCAGGAGGCCGAGCGAGCCAGGCAAGAAGCGGAACGCGAAAGACAGAAGGCCCGCGAGGAGGCTCGGCGGCAGCGAGAGCAAGCGCGGGAACAGGCGCAGCGCGAACGCGAGCTGGCCCGCGAGCAGGCTCGACAAACTCGGGAGATGATGAAGGAGCAGCTGCGCGAAGCCGAGCAGGCGATGCGGGAAAGCAGAGAGGAAATGCGCCAGATGCTCCGGGAGCAGCGGCGCATGGGCCTCTATCCGATGCTCGGCGTCTTCGTGAAGACCGAGCCAGCGACCCGCGATGGTGTCATCGTCGAGAGGGTGGTGCCCGATGGGCCGGCCGCGAAAGCGGGAATCCTCTCGGGGGACGTGTTGCTGGCGGTCAAGGGGCAGCGGTTGATTGAACCCTCGGATGGGGGGTTGGAGTCCACCGCGCACTCTGTGGCCCGGCTCTTGACGTTGGTGCACACCACGCGCAACGGCGAGAAGGTTCCGGTCCAATATCGTCGCGGACCCGAAACCCATCAAACAGAGATCGCGGTGGAAGTGCCAAGAGGCCGCGAGCACTCATCTTGGGCGGCGGAAATGAGCGCGCTTCGCCATCTGCCGTTTCCTGCCCGCTGGCGAGGGTTGGAGTTGGTGGGGATGAACAAGGAGCTGGGGGAATACTTTGGAACCGACCGCGGCTTGTTGGTGGTGCGGGGGCCGCCCGGGACGAAGCTCAAGCTCAAGGCGGGCGACGTGATTCTCAAGATCGGCGGCCAGCCCGCCGAATCGCCCACCCAGGCGGTCCGGGTGCTGCGCTCGCGCGATTCCGCTAAGCCGCTGACCCTGGAGATCCTTCGCCACAAGCGCGCCCAGAAACTGACGCTTGAGCTACCCAAATCGGAGGAGGACTAGTAACAAGCGCCCAACGAAAGGCGCTTCTTGGAGCAGCTCAATGAAGTCAAGGCGATCTGGCAGGCCGAGCTGCAGCGGGCCCTGCGAAGCGCCCGGGTCGTGGTGCTGCTCGGCCTCTACGGCCTGTTCTCGCTGTTGGTGTTGCTCGTTGTCGGCACGCTCTCGAGCGCGCTGAGCAAAAAGCTCGCGGAAGTGGGAGGGGATCCGAGAGCCGCCGAGGCGGCGTTCTCGGAAGGGCGCAACGCGATCTTGGCGGTCTTGTTCAGCACCGGCGACCCCGCGATCTTGGAGGCCCTCAAGCAGGTGCCCCTGGTGGTGTTGATCGTCTTCAAAGTCACGCTGTTTTTCCTGCCGGCGTACGTGGCGCTGATGGGCTTCGATCAGTTGAGCGGCGACGTGGCCAATCGATCGATTCGCTACCTCGTGGTCCGCGCACGCCGCTCCTCGGTGCTGATCGGCAAGCTGCTGTCTCAGGCGAGCTTGCTCCTGGTCCTGGTGATGGTGGTCGACCTGGGCATTTTCCTCTATGCCGAGATCACCACTCCGACATTTTCGATCTCCGCCGCCGCGGTTCACCTGCTCAAGTTCTGGCTGGCGGCGATCGTTTTTTCATCGGCGTACATCGCCTTGACCTCGCTGTGCTCCGCCCTGGTGCGCACCCCAGCGGTGAGCTTGGTCTTGAATCTGGTGGCGCTCTTCGGCTTTTGGCTGCTGGATGTGATCGGCGCGGGCGATCCGTCGAGGGATTTTCTGCGCTACCTGTCCCCCTCCCACTACCCCAACGGACTTCTGCATCCGAGCTTCGCTCCTTTTGCCACCAGCGTCTTGGCCTACGGCGCCTTCGCCATCGTTTTTGTGGGCGCGGCCCTTCTCATCTTGCGGGAGAGGGATCTGTGAACGACTGGGCCATCGAGGTGGACCGAGCCTTCAAGCGCTTCGGTTCCACGGTCGCGGTCAACCACCTCTCGCTCAAAGTCCGGCGAGGCGAATGCTACGGTCTGATCGGCCCCAACGGTGCGGGGAAAACCACCACCTTCTCGATGATGTGCGGCTACCTTCGGCCCAACCAGGGGCAGATCCGAATCGTCGGAAAGGACCCCAGAAAACCCGGCGCGCTCAAGGGAGTGGTCGGCGTGCTTCCGCAGGATGCGGCGCTGCCGGCGCCAGGCACCGTGGGAGGGGTGCTCACCTACTGGGCCCGCCTTGCCGCCTTGCCCGATCCGGAGCGCGAGGCGAAAGAAGCGCTGCAGCAGGTGGGCTTGGTCGAATCCTGGGCCACCAGTACCCAGGCGCTCTCGCACGGAATGGCGAAACGGATCTCCTTGGCGCAGGCGCTGATGGGTGCGCCACCTGTTTTGCTGTTGGATGAGCCCACGGCCGGGCTGGATCCGCGCATTGCCGCCCAGGTGAGACAACTGATGCGCGACCTCAAGGGTCAGCGTACCTTGGTGGTCTCCAGCCACAACCTCCACGAGCTCGAGGAGCTGTGCGACGCCGCGGCGATTCTCGATCGCGGCGCGCTCGTGGAGGTCGGAAGCATGGCCGATCTCACCTCGAAGTCCGCGGAGTTCCGGGTGGAAATCGCTCGCGGGGCCGTTCCCCTTGAGGAGCTCACCCTGATCCCCGGTTGCGTCGGAGCCACCCTGGATTCCTCCGGCACCCTGGTGGTTCGCTTCAAGGGTGCACCCGAGGAAGCGATCAGCGGGGTGGTAGGCTTTCTGCTGAGCCGGGGGGTGTTGATTTCAAGCGTTACTCGCGGGCGCAAGCTCGAGGAAAGGGTCCTCGAGGTCACCTAAAGTGGAGCGACGAGGGACAGTCGACGCTCGCGCAGAATCGCCTCACGCCGATGCCGGCGAGGCGGGCGCTTCGCCCAGCGGGGCGAAGGTGCTGGGATCGCAGCCCAGGTAACGAAGGATCGCTCTCTGATGGGCTCCAAGCCCGACCGCGGTCAAAGGAGGGTGGTCGATTTTTGTCAGCGCGGTGAGCAGCGCAGCCATCGCGAAATCGTGGAACTCGGAGGTGGGCCGAAAATCCAGCACCAGCGCCCGACTCGCGCAGGATGCCACCGCGTCTCGGATCCGCCATGCTTCTGGTACGTCAAAAATCTTTCCGACTCGAATCCACAGCACGTCACCTTGCTCGGCGAAAGCAAGTTCTCTCATCTGGGCCCCTGGGTTTGTGGAAAGCTGAATGAGACACTGGGGCATGCCAAAAGCGCAAGCGTCCCAATGCCCGTTGGGAGAGATCGCGAACCTGCACGCTCGGTGGGAGAGCACGCGGCATTACGGCGGTGGGTTTCGAGTGCGCCGCAGCGGTTTGGTACTGAGCACCGGAGGTCATTGCTTCAAGGTTGGGTTGATCAGCCGGTAGCCGACTCCGCGGACCGTTTCGAGGTAATCCCGCGCCGCGCCCAGCTTCTGCCGCAACCGATTGATGTGAGTATCGATGGTGCGAGTTTCGAGTGAACCTTGAACCTTCCACACGTCTTGGAGGAGCTGTTCGCGCGGCTGGACCCGACCTAGCCTCGCCATCAGATGGTGAAGTAGGCGGAACTCCAGCAGGGTCAGCGGCACGACCTCGCCGGCGACGTTGCACCGATGCTCGACGACGTCCAGCTCGATCAGGCCCACGGCCAGCGACTTTGCCTCCGCCTCGCCGGTTCCGGCGCGACGAAGAACCGCCTTCACCCGAAGCACCAGCTCCAGGACGCTGAATGGCTTGACGATGTAGTCGTCCGCGCCCGCCTCGAATCCCGCGACTCGATCCGACTCCTCTTTCTTCGCGGTGAGCATCAGCACCGGCACGTAGGAAGTGGTGCTGTTGCGCTTGAGCTGACGACACACCTCGACGCCGGAGATGTCGGGGAGCATCAGATCCAACACCACCAGCTGCGGTCGGCGATGGGTGGCGATATCCAGCGCGGTCTCGCCGTCGTACGCCAGGTCCACATCGAACTTCGCCTGTTTCAGATTGAAAGCGATGAGCGAGGCGAGATCCGGTTCGTCCTCAACCACTAATATGCTGGACATGCGTCGGGCATTGTAATGACCGGCCGAAGCCTGATGATGACAAGCTGGCAACGTGTTGGTGACAGAGCCGGCCTCGATCGCGCCCGACTCGGGGTCCCTGTTCGCCCCAGGTTTGTGACAAACGCGTTACGATTTTGTGAACCCGAGCTATCGCGACGCGGCCACGGCAGTGCCGGCTTCGGAGTGCGGTGGGCCAGCCCGCGGCAATTTGACTCGGAAGGTGGACCCGGCTCCCGGTTTGCTGTCCACCGTCACCTGTCCCTGCATCGCGGCCACCAGGTGCTTGACGATCGACAACCCCAGGCCGGTGCCTCCCATGTCTCGGCTACGCCCCTTGTCGATCCGGTAGAACCGCTCGAAAATCCGGGGCAAGTGCTTGGCCTCGATGCCCACGCCGCTGTCTTTCACCTCGAGGACGCATTCGCCATTTTCCTCGCGGCCGATCACCAAGACCGTTCCACCGCTGGCCATGTACTTCACCGCGTTGTCGAGCAGATTGAGCAGCACCTGCTCCAACGCCCGCTCGTCTCCGCTGGCTCTGAGGTTCGCCGGCACCCGAATCTCGAGAGAGATGCCCTTGGAATCCGCCTTGGGACGAACCACTTCGGAAGCGCGGTTTGCGGCCTCCAGCAAGGCCACCGGCTCGGCGGCGAGCTGTCGCTCCTTGGCCTCCAGCCGGGAGAGGTCCAATAAGTCCTCCACCAGATGGGAAAGCCGCTCGGACTGGCGGAAGATGATTTCCACCATGCTGGCAGCCACCGCCGGATCGTTGAGCGCGCCGGCTCGCAGCGTCTCCGCGTAGCCGCGGATCGCGGTAATCGGCGTGCGCAGCTCGTGCGAGACGTTGGCCACGAACTCGGTCCGCACCCGCTCGAGGCGGCGAATGTCGGTCACGTCCACAAACACCAGCAACAGCCCTCCGGAATCCGGAAGCGGAACCGCGTGCGCCAAAAGGCGCATCGGTCGAAGGCCAGTCAGCTCGAGCTCCTTGAGCACCGGCTCGCTGGAGCTTCGTGTCTGGGCGAGCAACTCCTGGAAGTCTGCATGGCGAATCACCTCCAGGGGGTACTTGCGGACCACGTCCCGGCCGAGCAGGAGCATTTCGCGAAGCGCCCGGTTAACCATCGCGATCCGCCCCTGGGAGTCGAGCACCAAAAGGCCCTCGTGCATCGCGCCCACGATCCCGCCGAGCAGGTCGCGGTCCGCGCGAAGCTCATCCATGCCGCGCGCCAGAACGGAAGCGAGCCGATCCAGTCCCCTGGCCAACTCTCCGAGTTCGCCGGGCGAAGAAGAATGGGTGCGGGCGTTGAGGTCGCCAGCGGTCAGTTGAGAGAGGGCCGAAGAAACCACCCCCAAGTCGTGGGAAAGGCGGCGCGCGGTATTCATCGCTGAGGTGAGCGCCATCGCCAGCGCCAGCAGCCCGACGAAGACCAGCAGCCCGCGATATTGTCCCTCGACCTCCGGTGCGGCGAAGCCGTAGACCGCCGCGGCGATGCCCAGCATCGCCAGCAGCAAGATCGACAGCAGCTTGCCGTTGAGTTTCAACGCTTCGCCCCCGCGTTCAGGTCCATCAGCCGGTACCCCACGCCCCGTATCGTTTCGATCAAGTCCCCCGCCGAGCCCAACTTGTGGCGCAGCCGCTTGATGTGCGTGTCCACGGTCCGAGTCTCGATCTCCGCTTGAATGCCCCAGACATCGGAAAGCAGCGCCTCGCGCGTCTGGATCCGCCCGGGCCGCTCGAGGAGAATGCTGAGCAACCGAAATTCCAGCGGCGTCAGCAATACCGGCTCGCCCTCGACGGTCACCTCGTGCCGCGCGGGATCGACTCGGATCTCCCCGGCGACGAGCGGCGCATCGTCCTTGGGTGCGTCCAGCAACCGGCGGAGGATCGCGTCCACCCGGAGCAACACCTCGCGCACCGAGAAGGGCTTGACCACGTAGTCGTCGGCGCCGACCTCGAATCCCTGCACCCGGTCCGTTTCCGCCCCCTTGGCGGTGAGCATCATCACCGCGGTGCGATTTTGCTGGGGAGTGCCGCGCAGCATCCGAATCACTTCCAATCCGGAGATGTCCGGCAGCATCAAATCCAACAGCACTAGGTCAGGCTTGAAGGAGCTGGCCTTGGCGAGCGCGCCCGCTCCGGTAGAAGAGATTTCCGTCTGGTGTCCGCTCTGGCGCAAGTTGTAAACCAGAAGGTCCGCCAGATCTTTCTCGTCTTCCACGACCAGGATTCGCGCCATCCGGCCCTCTTGAGGGGACAAATGTATCATCTCGTCTGTCGTTCAACGCCTAGGGCCGTCCGAATTTTTCCAAAATTCTGTAAAGGCCATGTTTTGGCAGTCGCATGAAACCCGACCAAGCAGCGCCCGCCAGAATGCCGTCGGAGAGCCACTCGTCGAACCATCCCCCGGCAAAACGAGCATCGCGTTGCTTGAGCCCGGCCCCGTGCTCCCTCGCCCAGCGCCGGTTGGACCACTCGTGGACTCCCACCGGAGAGGAGAGGATCATCGGGATTCCCAACGCCGCGTAGAAGGTCATCTCGCTGGGCTTGGTCCAGAGGACATCGGTTTCGGCCAGCAGCTGATTGAAGCGCGCGTAGTAGGTTGGAAAATCGTTGTCGACCAACACCTGCACCGCCGAGCCCAGCAGGTGATCCAACCCAGTCTTCTCCAGCCAGAGCCGCAGTTGCACGGCGATTTCGGCCCGGACCCCGGCGACCAGCGTCAGGCGGATCTTCCCTTTCAGGAGCGAGTCCTTGAGTGAGGGAATCAGCCGCTCCGCGAGGCCGACCTGGGCGCCGCTGCCTCCAATCGCGAATACCAGCAGCGGGGCGCGGCCCTTCTGATCCGCCGGCAAGGATCCCACGGCATGCAAAATCTCGTACTGGTGTGAGTTGACGAAGGAGCCGTCCGGGTCCAAGCGAACCATCCGAGCCGCCAGGTTTCGCCGCAGCGCCGGCAGCTCCGGTCCGCCCAGCAGCTCGTCGGGCAGCGGAAACCCGGTGAACTCGATGTTCTGGGCCGGCACGCCGTACGCCTGCAGCCGTCGCTGGGCGCGCCAGCTTGGGACGAAATACCGGATCCGGCTCTTCTTGGAATCACGGGGAGCCCAGATTCGATTGATGTCGCTGTCGGTGACGACGCAGTAAATCCCCTCGCAACCGAGTTGGTCGGCGGCAATCGCCGGGGCGTAAAAAGTGGTCAGCAGCGCAGAGCCGGTTTTCTCCAGGTAGGCCTTGAGCCCGCGGCCCAATCCCCGCTCGATCAGCCGGTGCAGCGACTGTACCCCGAGCGTGGGAGCGGACAGGTCTCGGTAAGGGTGCAGCCGCGGGATCGAGGTAATCGCCTCGAGGAAAGCCCCCAGGGCTCCTCGGTAACCCGGACGTTGCGAGGAACGCGACAAAGAGTCGTAGAAACGCCGCACCCGATCCCACCGACGCTGTTCGTCCTCATCCGCCAGGGGCGGCCGGTCGCTGTGCAAAATTTCGGTTTTGAGCTTGGAGGCGAGGGGGTAGGCGGCACGGAGGTGACCGTAGCCCATGTCGATGGAAACCACCGCTGGCTTCACGGCGGCGACCGTACCCCAGAAGACGGCTGACGCAAGGCAGAACCCGCAAACATTCCCGAAAAGGCGCGCCCTAATAGCTTCTCGCGTGCGTCGCTTTGGATGCGGTAACAAAGAAACGGCCGCCGGCGGAACGATGTAGCGCGGTGTAGTGCGAGAATTCGCAGAGTGTTTTCTTGAATGAAACATCGTTGACACGCAGCGCTGCGATCATTTTGTGTATGGAGAACGTGCGAGCGTGGTGAGGCAGGTACTCCAGGCTGACCGGCGCCTCCTCGAGACGGTAGGGCGCTGGCACCGGCCGACGGTCACCTTGCTGATGCGGACGCTGACCCGGATTGGAGACGCCTCGAGCTGGGTTTTCATCGCACTGGTCTTGCTAGCCGCCGGTGGGACCGCTCGGCACTGCGGGCTACTGCTGGCCGCGGCGACGGGCATCGCCACGTTGATGTCGCAAATTTTGAAACGGACTTGCCGAAGGCCACGACCCAGCTCGGGCATCGGAGGATTCATTTCCCTCGCGGAAAATCCGGACGCGTTCTCGTTTCCCTCGGGCCACGCGGCGGCCGCCTTCGCGGCGGCGATCGCGCTCGCCGGTCAGGGCTGGCTTGGCCCTCTGCAACTGTCTTTGGCGTTTGCGATTGCGCTCTCCCGTATCTACCTTGGCGCTCACTACCCACTCGATGTGGCGGCAGGCGCGAGCGTCGGCGTGATCGCTGGAGCGGTTGCCCGCCTTCTCTTCTAGACCATGAGTCTGCCCGCGTTCCTGCTGTTCGGTCTGGCGCTTGCCGGGCTGGTGTTGCTGGCGATCCAAAATCTCGCGCTTCGGCGCCACTTGAGAGAACCCGCTCCTCAAACGCATCGCTATCCCCGAATTTCAATTTTGAAACCGCTTTGTGGTGTCGACGACGAGCTGTTCGCGAATCTGAGCGCGTTTGCCGACCTGGATTACCCCTTGTACGAAGTGGTGCTCGGGGTGAAGAATCTCGAGGACCCGGCCTATCCGGTGGCGTGCCGAGTGCGCGACTTGTGGCCGCACCGATACCGGGTGGTGTTGCAGCGAGGCGCTCCAGGTTTCAATCCCAAGGTGAACCAGCTGATTACGCTTGCGGCGGCGGCTCGCTCCGACATCCTGGTGGTGAGCGATTCCAATGTGCGAGTCGCCGCCAACTACCTCGCGGAGATCGCCGGCCACCTCGAGGATCCCGAGGTTGGCTTGGTGACGCATCCGATCGCAGGCGCGGGCGAGCGCGACGTTGGCGCTCGGATGGACAATCTGTATCTGAGCAGCAGCATTGGTCCAGGCGTGGTTGCCGCGCAGCGGGTGAGTGGCAAGGACTTCGTGGTCGCCAAGTCGATGGCGATGCGGCGCAAGGACCTGCGCGCCCTCGGCGGCTTCGAGGCGGTGAAGGATGTTTTGGCCGAGGACTATGTCACCGGCCAGCGCGTCGGCAAGGTGCTGCACAAACGGGTGGCGATCGCGAGCACGCCGATCTTCAACATCTCCGCCTCCCGAAGCATCTTGGATGTTGTGCGGCGCTACGCGAGGTGGTTCGTGATGCAGCGAAAAATCATGGGAACGCCCATCTACTGCGCCGAGTTGATGCTCAACCCATTACTGTTCGCATCGGCCGGGTTGGTTCTCGAGCAATCCGGGTTTTCCCTGGCGCTGTGGGGCGCGTGCTGCGTCGCTAAGGCAACATTGGACGTCTGGAGCGCTCGCCAATTACTCAAGGGTCGATTTTCGTGGCGTTCGTTTTGGGTGGTGCCGATCAAAGATCTCCTGGTCGCGGCGTCTTGGTTCTGCGGCCTGGTGAGCGACAAGGTGAATTGGCGAGGGAATCGCCTGCGTGTCCTGAAAGGGTCGACGCTGGTCCCCGCCAACTCACCCGCGGCTGAAGGTACTGGCACCGTCGCCGTCGAGGCGTGACGGCCACCGTGGTTTACATGTGTTCGGCAGCTCCTCTGTGAAGGTGTGTCGAAAATAGCACCCATTTTCACAGAGAACCGTCTTGGCGTCGGCAATTCTGAGGTGCTAGAGCCGACCAATGTCCAAGAGCCGAGTGCTGTTGGGGACACTCGCCTTGTTGATTGCGCTGGATCTGGCGCGTTCGTGGTACGCGCGGGTGGGGTATGAGCGGCCGACGGAGCTCTGGCAGCCCGACCCGGCCATCTACTCGGACCTGCGGTGGCCACCGGGGGCGGCGATACCCGATTCCCGTCCCCTCGGCGAACGCGTCTACGCCCAGCATTGCGCCATTTGCCATGGACCTGACGGCCGGGGAAACGGCCCGGCGGCTCCATCGCTGATCCCCCGCCCGCGCGACTTTACGCTTGGGGAGTTCAAGTACAAATCCACAGCCCCCGAGTCGCCGCCCGCGGAGATGGACTTGCTCCACACCGTAGCCCGAGGCCTGGATGCCAGCGCGATGCCGGCGTTTGCTGACGTGCTCAAGCCCGAGGAAATCCGCGCCGTCGTTCAATACGTGGAACAATTTTCGGGCGTCTTCGGCGCCGCCGCCGAGCCGATAGCATTTGCTCCTTTAATTCCCCCGAGTCCCGAAAGCGCCGAAAGGGGAAAAGCCGCGTACGTTCGACTTGGGTGCGGCTCATGCCACGGCGCCGATGGACGCTTGTGGAAGACTTTCGAAGACTCCAAGGGCTACCCCGTCCGGACACGCGACCTGACCGCCTCCTGGACATTTCGCGGTAGCTCTTCTCTGGATCAAATCTGGCTTCGGCTCACCACCGGCGTCGGAGTGATGCCATCGTACGAGGCCGTCAGTACCCCGGACGAGCGCTGGGATCTCGTCAACTACTTGGCTTCGATCATGCGCGTCGCTCCCTGGGACAGCGGCGGGCGCTTGGAGGGACCGGGGCAGTCGAAAGATCTGCTCGCTCGAGGCGACTACCTGGTCCACGCAGAGATGTGCGGTCTGTGCCACACGCAGATCAATCGGACCGGCATCTATCGAGACGACGCATACCTCGCAGGCGGGATGCGCGTTGGGCTCTATCCTCACGGCTTCTACGTCAGTCGCAACCTCACCGGCGATGTCGAAACCGGGATCGGCGGTTGGACGGAAGAACAGCTCGTTCAGGCCTTTACCAACGGACGGTCTCCGGACCGGATCCTGAACGTGGTGGGAATGCCGTGGGCCTTCCTACACGGATTCACGTCCGAGGATGCACGAGCCGTCGCCACCGCTCTAAAGGGGTTGCCCCCGGTCAAAAATCGAATTCCGCCGCTGCTGCGGTACGGAGTGATCGAAACGGTGGTCGGCAAGCTTGCGCTGCCTCTGCCGGCGGCGTTTTCCAAGAAGCTCACGTATGCGGAGGGCAATTTCGGCAATCGGGACAATCCAGAACGCCTCCCCAGACTGCTCGTGCGAGCCCAACAGTTGGTCCTGCTGCTGGGGATGGTGCTGTTTTTCAGCGTCCCGAGGCGAGCGGGCCGCCGTAGGCCCGTTCTATCTCTCGTCGTTGGGCTTGTGCTTCTCCTCCTGGTTGGTATCGCATGGGTGCTGTACGAGCTGCCGGCTCTCGCTTTCATCCCGCCGAACCAGATTGCGGCGGCTGTTGTCGACGGCTTGCCGGCTCCCAGCGATCCCTAGTGGACCGCCGAGCGTCGCGCGCTGGTGCAACGCGGTCGCTACCTGTACACCGTGAGCTCCTGTTTGATGTGTCACGGATCCAGCGGGGCGGGTGGTTCGAAAATCAGCTGGCGTTCCGCGGGAACCCTGTGGGTCCGAAACATCACTTCGGACCAGCAGACCGGCATCGGCTCCTGGTCGGAGTACCAGATCGCGCGCGCGATCCGAAGTGGGGTCTCGAAGGATGGCCGTCAGCTTCATTGGCAAGGGATGATCTGGGACCACCTATCCAACCTCGATGAGGAGGACATTCGGGCCCTGGCTGCGTACCTGAAAGCCCTGCCGCCGGTGAAGCGGATGATTCCGCCGCCCACGCCCCCGTCATCGGCGGACTGCGAGGTGTACTCCTTCTTTCCCAGCGTCCAGGACCCACCTCGGCCGGGCTGCGACTAGCGGCCGTTTGAAGTGGTTTCGAGGGGGTCGGCGACTAGAAATAGGGACCGAATGCGTGGGCGAGCGGTCATTCTCTACTGCGTTTGTTGCCTGCTTTGGGGTTCGACGTGGTTGGTCATCAAGATCGGGCTCGATGACCTGCCGCCGTTCCTTTTTGGCGGGATCCGAATGTCGATTGCCTCCGCGATCCTGGCGCCATGGGTTTTTCGGCAGGGCTGGCCAAATCTCCCAACTCAGCATTGGGCGGGGATGGCGAAGGTTGGCCTGCTGCAGATGGGGCTTTCCTATGCGGCGATCTTCGCGGCGGAGCGGTTCATTTCATCCGGACTGACGGCCGTCCTTTTTTGCACCTTCCCGATCTGGGTGATCGGGTTGGCTCACCACCTTGTCCCAAACGAGCGGCTGACCCGGGCTCACATCCTTTCAGCAGCCTTGGGTGTTCTGGGAATTGTGGTGCTCGAGGCGCCCTCCCTGACGCTGCAGCCTGCGCCGGGCGTCGGCCTGGCTCTCGTCCTCCCACTGGCAGCCGCCGTGTCCTCGGCGCTGGGCAACGTGCTGCAGAAGCGCTGGCTGAGCGGCGTTCCGCTCGCGCTGAATCTGTGGACGCAGACTCTGTGTGGTGCAGTGCTGTTGCTTTCGATGCATTTCGCCGTGGAGCCCGCGGGATTGGCGCGCTGGACGCCTCGAGCCTACGGCTCGGTGCTGTACCTTTCGGTTCTCGGAACGGTGCTGGCTTTCCTATGCTTGTTCTGGCTCATCCCGCGGGTTCCGATGGTCGTTATTGGCATCATTCCGGTCATCGACACCGTGATCGCGGTTGCTCTTGGGTCGGCGGTGCTGCACGAGCCTCTCGGCGGCCGCTTTCTGCTGGGCGGCGCGATGGTGCTCGCCGGCGCGGCGCTCGCCTCGCGGGCGCGCAGCCCGATCGCCGCTCCGCTTCGGGTCATAGCCCCATTGAGCAGAACGCCTAATCCACAGTCGAAGTGAGGCGCTGGATCCTCGCGCTCAGGCGCCGGCCGGAACGCGCCAGGGTTCTTGGCGACCCAGAGGTAACTGTAACAAACCTGCACACCTCTGATGTGCGTGTCGGCAAATTTAGTTTTCACTGTTGAGCTGATTTGTCTTAAGGGCGAGCTCGGATCCTCGATTTGCTCACTCTGGTATCCAGTGTGCGTCAATTTTGAATGATTTGTTTCATGCGACAATTGAACGGTGAAGTGCGTGATTCTCCAGCCGTCGTACATCCCCTGGCGCGGCTATTTTCATCAGATTGAGAAGGCAGACATCTTTGTCTTCTTGGATGACGTCCAGTTCGATCGCCGGGGCTGGAGAAATCGAAACCGGATCAAGACCGCGAAAGGTACTCGGTGGCTGACCGTCCCGGTGTTCAGCAGAAACCACCAACTCGAGCAAACCCCGATCAACGAAATTCCGATCTGCTGGGATCGCGCCTGGAACTCCACCCACTGGAACAGCTTGCGGCACGCTTACGGCAAGGCGCCCTTCTTCGATGACTACGCGCCGACGCTGGAGAAGATCTATCGCTCTCGGCCCAGCCTGCTCGCCGACTTCACCATCGAGCTGACCATCCTGCTCTCCGAACAACTTGGCCTGGGGGGCAAGCGCTTCATCCGCTCATCGATGCTCGGAGTCGGCGGAGCCAAAACCGACAAGGTGATTGCGGTTCTCGAAAAGCTTGGTGCCTCGCACTACATCAGCGGTCCGTCCGCCAAGGAATACATCGAGGCGGAGAAATTCGAGGCCGCCGGAATCGAACTGGAATACATGGACTACCGCTACCCAGAGTACGAGCAACTCCATCCGCCCTACGATCCGCAGGTGTCGATCCTCGACCTCTTGTTCATGAAGGGACCGCGAGCCGCGGAGCTGATTTGGGCGAATCCTTTCGCAGCGCAAACCAGAGACTCGCGCCCGGGAGCCGGAGCCATTCCAGCGCAGAATCGAGCGCTTGCTCAAGCCGCAGGAGCGCATCGAAAGCGCGGTTGATTGGGGCGGGCGGGACCTTCAGGTGTGTTCCGACGGGAACCGCGGATCGCCTTCGCCGCAACAGCCGCCGTTCCAGAAAGAGCATCGGCACCAAAATTCGATTGAAGCGGCGGATCTCCAGCGACGAGCAACCCGCGAGTGAGCCCAGCAGCGCCGCCAGGCCGCGCGGCTCGTAGCGCAGCCGGTGACCCGCCTGGTCATCGACTTCGCTCCACAGAGCCATCAGAGCCGGAACCGTTCCTACCACCACGCCCCCGGGACGCGCGCATTCCAGGGCGGAGATCAACGCCTGCCGGGGCTCGTCGAGGTGCTCGATGACATCGAACAGCCCCACCGCATCGTAAGCGCCGCCCAGGAATGGCGCGGTGCCCTTGGCAAGATCGTGCACGAAGAACAGACCCCGCGGCGCCCTCCGCGCTGCTTCTCGCACCCGATCCAGATGACCATCCACTCCGGTCACTTCGTATCCGAGCCGAGAAAGGTGGGCGCAGACCGCGCCGCCTCCGCAACCCAGCTCCAGCACCCGATCGGGCGGAGCGCATCCGAGCTTCAACAGCCGCTGGGAAACGAAATCATTGCGGGTGCGAAACCAGAAATGGCGCGCTTCGGCCTCGGAGAGTCTGCGCAGTGCGTTCTGATCCACGATGCTGAACGCAGCGTGATCCACCGGTAGCGTGGAGAGCACCTTCAGATTGTCCATCGAGGATTCCGGCGCATCGTAGCGCCACTGCGGCTGGAGCGGATGCGGGATTCGAGCCTCCTCTGTCCCACACCGGCTCCACCCTGGGCCGGCGAACGAATACGCGTGACCTCCAAGCAAGACTAAGATTCGCACCATGCGAACAGACTGCGACGTGATCATCGCCGGCAACGGGGTGCTGGCGCTCTCGACCGCCCTGGGTCTGGCCAAGGAAGGCCCGGAGCTGAAAGTCGCGGTGGCCGGTCCTGCCGCCAGGCCCGGGAGCGCCTCGCTCGCCGCGGGCGCGATGCTTGCCTCGTTTGCGGAAATCGAGAAGGGAGCCCTCGACGGCATCTACTCCAAGGCCAAGTTCGAAATGAGTCGGGCCGCGGCCCAACTGTGGCCCGAGTGGATCGAGTCGGTGAATGCGACGGCCGGAAAGAAGCTGGTCGCGCTCAACCTCGGCACCTACTTGATCCACAACGCCAAGGCGGATGAGCTCGACGATGAAAACTACGCCGCGGTGCTCGATGCACTGAGCCGTTACCAGGAGCCGCATGCCGAAATCGATCCCGCCGCGGTGCCTGGGCTGGCGCCGGCGGCGGACTCGCGCTCCTTGCGCGCGATCCACATTCCGAACGAGGGTTACGTCAATTCCAAGGATCTCGCGATCGCGCTGGGCGACGCCTTGGCGCGGAGCAAGTCGATCGAGTTGATCGACGATGTCGCCGCGGCGATCCGAATTCTCGATGGCGGGACGAAGGAACTGCAGCTGGGCAGTGGACGCAAGCTGAGCGCACGAAAGTTGCTGATCGCCTGCGGCGCCAAATCGCAAGAGCTGATCGACCAGATTCCAACGCTGCGGGACCGGATACCTCGGCTGGTGTACGGGGTCGGGGCCGGGATCGTGATCAAAACCGAAGGATACGCGCCGCCCAAGGTAATCCGGACCCTCAACCGCGGACTGGCGTGCGGAATCCACCTGGTGCCCTACAACAAAGACGTCTGCTACATCGGCGCGTCGAACTTCATCAGCCCGGTACCTGAGTACCACCCCCGGACCACCAGTTTGTTTCTGTTGATGCAAGGGGCGATGGAGCAGCTCAACAAGAGGTTCTACAAGGCGCAGGTGGTGGAAACGCGGGTGGGATTTCGCCCCACCACCATCGACACTTTTCCGCTCATCGGCGAGACCTCGATCAAGGATTTGTGGATCCTCTCTGGAACCAAGCGGGACGGAATTCACCTCTCACCGCTCTTGGCTCGGTCGATGGCGAAGCAGATGCTCGGCGGCAAGGGCTTGTTTCAGAATCATTTTTCACCGGAGCGCTCGCTGCTTCACAGCCTCACCCGGGAAGAGGGAATTCAAAAGGCGGTCAAGCATCTCAAGTCGGCCGCGATCCAGCATGAGCTTCGGCTCCCGAAAGCCGGCTGGGACGAGATGGTCGACGACATGCTCCGCCGCAAGGTCGAGGCGATCTACGACCAGTGCGGCATCAAGGACTTCGGCATCCCGCCGGAGATGTTGGACATGTACAAGTACGGCCATGCCCGAGCGCCGAAGCGGAGCGAGAAGAGCGCAGCCTGACGATGAGCCAGATCAGGCGGTTGACCGCGGACTACTACAGCCGTTCGCTGGCCCAGCACGGTGACACCCCCCAAGGGGTGGATTGGAAAGACTCCGCCGGCCAGGAGTTGCGATTCGAGCGCCTGGTCCAGAATCTCCCGCTGGATTCGAATTTTTCGATCCTCGACGTGGGCTGCGGCACTGGCGCGCTGGTGGATTTTTTGAGCGCGCGGATCTCCACCACCTTTCGCTACCAGGGGATCGACCTGGTCGCGGCGATGATCGAAACCGCCCGGGTGAAACACCAAAAGGCGCCTCAGCTCAGGTTCCTGACCCAGGAGCTCTCGGACGTCCGCGAGAACTTCGACTTCGTGGTCTCCAGCGGGATTTTCAACGTCAAGCAGTCGGTGAGCGAGCCGGAGTGGATCTCTCACTGCACGTCGACGATGTCCCAGATGTTCGAGCTCTGCCGCCGGGCGGTGGCGTTCAACTTTCTCACCAGCGAGGTCGATTTTCGCCGGGACGATCTCTTCTACTCGGACCCCGCGTTGATGCTCCGGTTCTGCCAGCAGCATCTCTCGCGGCAGCTGAAGCTGGATCATGCGTACCCGCTGTACGAGTACACCCTCACCGTCTACCGGGCGGCGCCGTGAGCAATTCGGTGAGCGTGATTATTCCGGTGTACAACTCCCAGGACACCCTGGTGGAGCTCACCGCGCGGGTGTCACTCGCCCTGTCGGACAAGGGTCCCTTCGAGATCATCCTGGTCAACGACGGGAGCAAGGATCGGAGTGAGGTCGTCTGCCGGGAGATCGCCTGGCGCAATCCCTCCGTGAAGTTCATCTCCTTCTTCAAGAACTTCGGACAACCCAGCGCGATCATGGCGGGACTGCGCGAAGCCAGCGGCAAGGTTTGCGTGATCCTGGACGACGATCTTCAAAACCCGCCCGAGGAAATCCCCAAGCTGCTCGAAGCCATCAATGACGGAGGATACGACTTCACCTTCGGCGTCACGCCGCGGCCGCGCCAGAGCCGGTTCCGACTGTTCGCGAGTTGGTTCACCTACAAGATGGCGGACCTGATGCTCGACAAGCCGAGCGGGTTGTACCACTCGAGCTTCCTGGCCTTGCGCGGCGAGATCGTGAAGCAGGTCATCCACTACGACGGTCCGTATCCCTATCTCGCCGGCCTCATCTTCCGGGTCACCCACCGCGGCACCAACGTGGCGGTTCGAAACGATCCCCGCAAGAGCGGCACCTCGCAATACAGCCTGGTCAAGCTGTTCAAGCTGTGGATCAACTCCTTCACCAGCTTCTCGGTGGTGCCGCTGAGGATCGCCGCGCTGATCGGCTCGTTAATCTCGCTCGCCGGGTTTTTGGTGCTTTCGATTCTCGTCGTGGAGAAGATTCTCTACGGCAAGTTCCTGACCGGCTGGGTGTCCCTGCTCGGGGCCAGCCTGGTTTTTTCCGGGACTCAGCTGCTGGCGCTTGGGCTGGTGGGCGAGTACCTGGGGCGCAGCTTCATGCTGCTGAATCGCTCCCCTCAATACTCGATTCGAGAAAAATTGAACTGCGAATGAGCACCCAAAACAAACCGTACCTGTTGGCTTCGTCGCACTGGAAGGAGATCAAGGCCACCGAGTTCCAGCTGGCAATCCTGCCCTGGGGGGCTACCGAAGCGCACAATTACCACCTGCCTTACTCGACCGACGTGGTGCAGTGCAGCTACATCGCCGAGCAGGCCGCGGAGCGGATCTGGCGCGAAGGCTATCGGCCGATGGTTTTGCCCTGCGTCCCGTTTGGCGTCCAGTGCTCCCAGCTGGGCGTCAAATTCAATCTCAACCTGCGGCCTTCGACCCAGTTTTGCGTGCTCAAGGATCTGGTCGAATCCCTGGAGCACCAGGGGTTGCGAAAGCTGGTGATCCTCAACGGGCACGGCGGCAACCACTTCATCCAGATGCTCAGGGAGCTTTACCTCGACCGCCGAATGCGGATCTTCACCGTGAGCTGGTACGACTGCGTCGATCCCCGCAAGTTCTTCGAGGAGCCTGGAGAACACGGGGGGGAAATGGAAACCAGCGTGATGATGCACATTGCCCCCGAGCTGTTGCTGCCGGTTTCGGAAGCGGGCGCGGGTCGGGCGCGGAACTTGAAAGTTCCCTCGCTTCGGCAAGGGTGGGCCTGGGCTCAACGCGGCTGGCTCGGCGAGGTGACCGAGGACACCGGGGTTGGGAATCCGGCAAAGGCGGACCGCAAGAAGGGCGAAGTCTTCCTGCGGGAAGTGATCTCCAAAATCTCGGTGTTGCTCAAAGAGGTGGCCGACCTCGACCTGAGCAACCAGTACGAATAGGACTCGAACTTGCCGACGCTAGAGCTCACCCGATGGATCGAGAAATTCAAGGACCGCGCCCGGCGGGAAGAGCTTTATTGCACCCCCGCCTACTGGGACTCGAAGGCCGAGGAGCGCGATGGATTCGCGGTCTCCCTCTGGGAGAACAATTGGCTCAACGAGCTTTATCACGCCGAGCAGCTTGAAAAGCTGGAGCGGGCTCTTCCCAGCGTCGCCGGCCTCGAGGTTTTGGACATCGGCTGCGGAGTGGGACGGATCTCCCGCTGGCTGGCCGAACGAGGAGCGAAGGTGATCGGCGCCGACTTTTCGGACAAGACGATCGAGCTTGCTCGGCGCCACTCCCGAAACGGGAATCCGCGGTATCGAGTGCAGTCGGCGTTCGCGCTGGAGGACCGAGAGGCTTTTGACCTGGTGATCTCCACCGGGCTGTTGGTGGTGGCATGCACCGGTCGCGGTCAGTTGATGGACGTTCTCGGCCGGCTCCGTGACGCTCTCAAGCCGCAGGGGCGTCTTTTGCTGATGGAACCGATCCATCATGGCTTTCTTCACCGGGTGCTGGACCTGAGCATCGAGGACTTCTGCGGGTGTTTAAACGAGGCGGGCTTGGTCATCGAGGGCCTCGAGCAGATGCATTTCTGGCCGGCGCGCTGGTTGCTCGCCTTTTTCCCGTGGCCCAAGTCAGTAACCAAGCTCGGCTACCGGATGGGCCAGGCCCTGATGCGCTTACCGGTGGCAAGAGCTATGGGCGACTACAAGTGGGTCCTCGCCCACCGAACAGTCCGCAAATAGACGTCTAGGGGACGCTCAGGTGCTCCCACAATTGAATCCGGAGCTTCGCCGGCCGAGCGCTACTTCGCCGCAACCACGCCGAGCTTCTGCAACTGCATATAGGGAGCTTGGCGGGTCGCGCTCAACCGGTAGAAGGATCGAGTCGGGAACCGGGTGCGCAGGGCCTCCAGCGCCGCCCCTTGGGCATCGTGGAGGATCAGCACCTCTTCGCTCCAGTCGGGCTTCGGCCGTCGCCACTCGTACACGAACGAGCCAATGCGTGGGTAATCGCTCGCAGCGTTTTGCCACAGCGTCGCGTACCGAGGCGCAAGCACCACCGCGTTCTTCAGCCCCGCGGACTCCAGAAAGCCATAGATGTCGTTCTGGAGAGTCGCTTGCCCGCGCAGCGCGAAACACTGCCAGAGTGTGAAAGTTCCCAGGCTCAGCACCATCGCGCCGGTGGCGATCCCGCACAGTGCCGGAAGGCTGACCGACCTTTCCTCGCACCAACGCTTAAGCCGAGCCATGCCATGTACCGCGAGGATGATCAGCGGCACCGCGCACTCCGAATAGTGCAGCGGTCCAACCAGGTGCAAGCCGAAGTTGCTGTGCAACAACCCGAGCAGCAGGTTGCAGAGAATTCCAAGCCCGAGGAGTCTGGTGAATCGGTCGGTGCTCCAGCCGGCGATTGCCAATGCTGCGCCGACAGGACCTGCGAACCAGATCACCAGCATCAGGAGGTTGTGGCTGGTGTTGGCGCCAAAGCGGTGCCACAGCAGGGCAGGGTCGGTGAAGAACGCGAACGGACGCGACCAACCGTCGCCCAAGAGCGGATTCGTCGCGAAGCGAGCCGGTAGCAGCGCATTGCCCGTCAGCGCCCAATTGAAGACGGCGAACGCGAGCAGAGGTCCGATCGCACCGGCGATGAGCGCCCCAAGCCCCTGCCGCGCCGCACGGCCTCCTCGCACCGCGCTCACCACCAGGTCCACCAGCAGCGGAGAAACGAGACAAGCGATTTCCATCGGTCGGCAGACGAATGCCGCTCCTAGGGCGAGGCCGGTCGCGATCCACCATGCCGGACCGCGACGTTGAGTGGCCAGAACGTAAGCCCAGATGGCAACCGCCAGCAGACCCCGAGACAGCAGGTGAGCGTGGGAGCTGAACGAGAGCGTGAGCATCATCGGTGAAAGCAGCGACAGGGCGGCGGCGATTGCCGCCCAACCTCGCCCAAGGCGATGCCCGACGGCCATGGCGACGAACAGCGCGGCCAGGCCTGCGCTCAGTGCGAAGACCCACGGCCCGGACCTGGTCAACTCCGAAAGAGCCCACGCCAGTTGAACGCCCGGCCAATCGAATGCGGACAACTTTCCGTCGTGCAGGAAGAGAAAGCGGTTGGGTAAGGCCGACAGCGGCTCGAATGCCGGCACCGTCGCCTTACCCATCGCCAGGATCTGACCGCCGAAGCGTGCGGCGTACTCGTCGTCCGTGATTGGGTAATCCAGCAAGAAAATCGACCGGCCGATGCGAGCGGCCGCGACGGCGACCAGGAACAACGCCGCCAAGGCCAGCAGCCGACGGCGAGAGTCGATTGCAGAAATCGCGCGGCGAAGCCGCTGAAAGATTTCCCAGATCGGCGCGTGCAGCGCATAACCCAGCAGAGCGCCGCTGGGGACCAGCATCAGGCTCATCCCCAGCCAGAACTGGAGCTCGCCGGCGTTGCTGTTGGTAAAAGGCGCAACGAAGCGGATGGACAGACCGGGGGTGGTCTCGCCCAGGCCCCAGAAACAGGCGTAGAGCGCAAGCCCCGCCACCAGGGCGCTTAGCCGCGTCGCGTTCCGTCGGGATTTGTCCATCGAGTTCTGTTTTCCGAGCAGGTGCTACTTGGTGAGAACGTCCACCACCCGCGCCTGGTCGGAGTCGCTCATCGAATTGTAGAACGGCAATCGAAGAAGTTGGTCGCTGACCTGTTCAGTCACCGGACACTGGCCAATCTTCCCGCCGAACTTGAGTCCCATCGCGGAAAGATGCAGCGGCAGGTAGTGAAAGACGCCGGTGATGCCTGCATCTTTGAGCTTGGCGATCGCTTTCTGCCTCTCGTCGAGAGAAGGAAAGAGCAGGTAATACATGTGGTACGACTGCTCGCAGTCTTCCGGCACCGTGGGCTGGCGGACGTTGTTGCGCGGCGCCCACTGCGCCAAGGCGCGATGGTAAAACTCCCAAATCTGACGCCGCCGCTTCTGAATCTCCGGCCAGACTTCAAGTTGCGCAAAGAGGAAGGCGGCCAACACGTCCGATGGCAAGTAGCTCGAGCCGACGTCCATCCAAGTGTATTTGTCCACCTGGCCGCGGAAGAAGCGCGCGCGGTTGGTGCCCTTTTCGCGGATGATCTCCGCGCGCTCGATGTAGTCGGGATTGTTGATCAGCAGCGCACCGCCCTCGCCGCAGGTGATGTTCTTGGTCTCGTGAAAACTCTGGGTCGCGAGCGGACCGAAGGTCCCCAGGTTTTTCCCGCGGTACTTGGCGAAGAGTCCGTGCGCATTGTCCTCCACCACCGCAATGCCGCGGGCGTCGGCGATCTTCATGATCGCGTCCATGTTGCAGGAAACGCCGGCGTAGTGGACCACCACGATCGCTTTGGTGCGCGGGGTTATCAGCCGCTCGATCTGGTTTTCGTCGATGTTCAGCGTGTCCGGCCGCACGTCGGCGAAGATCGGCCGACCGCCGCGCAAGACGTAGGCGTTGATCGTCGACACGAAGGTGAACGAGGGAACGATCACCTCATCTCCGGGCTGGAAGTCCAAGAGCAACGCGGTCATCTCCAACGCGTGGGTGCACGAGGTGGTCAGCAGGGCCGCCTTGGTGCCCAGGGCCGTCTCCAGGAGCGCGCGGCATTTGCGGGTGAACGCGCCGTCGCCGGAGATGTGCCCGGCGGAGAGCGCCTGCCAGATGTACTCGAACTCCTTGCCGGTCAGCGAAGGTCGATTGAAGGGAATCCGGGGAGGCGAATCACTGGTGGTCGCAGATGGAGAGCCCTTCGTGCTCGCCCCGCCGGTGGGCGAGGTGCGCGGCGTCGTTCCGTCCATTGTCTTTGAGTATAGCAGCCAGATGTTGTGCGCCTAGGTGGGTTAGTCAGCCCACCGCAGACACTACACTAACCCGTGGCCTTGCCGTGAGCTCGGGCTCGCGGCACCGAAGGTGCGGGGCCGTGCACCGTCATGCCGTGGTACTCGGCGGAGTGCGCGCGCTCGAGATTTTCGAACTTTTCCCAGCTCAGTCCGCCAATGGTCTGCTCGAGCCGGCGCGCTTGGTGGTCCAATTTGCGAATTGCCGCGAGCTTTTCTTCTCTTCCCAGCTTCGCTTGATTGACGGCTTCGCGCATCACCCGCAGCGTTTGGTCGTACACCCGCAATGGGACCGGAAATGGATGGCCATCCTTTCCGCCGTGCGCGACCGAAAAACGCGCTGGATCGCTAAATCGGCACGCAGCTCCGTGGAGCACCTCCGCCACCATTGCCAGCGCCAGCACCGTCCTTGCACCAAGCCCCGGAGTAAGCAGTAGCTCGGCGAAGTCTTTCGGACCACGCTCGCGCGCCGCTGCCAATGCGACGTGTAGTCGCCGCAGCACCAGATCCTTCGCCGTGAGCTCATGATGCGCGGGCATCTGGAGGTGCGGAAGCGGCAACTGCCCGCGCTCGGTTTGGATTCGCGCAAGCTCTTCGAGGACTCGTTCCGGGCCTTCCAGTGCCAGTTCCAATTGAGCGTAGCGCGATGGTCCAGCGCGGTGATCGGTCAGATTCACGATCGGCGGCCCGGGTTGTCCCTCGATGGCCGAGTGGGGCTCGTCCACGAAGCTGTGAAGCCCTTCCGAGAGCCAGTGGTATCTCCGAGCTTGGCCTACTTCCTCATTCATTCCCTGCTGGACCACCGTCCAATCGCCGTCATCGGTCACCACGAAGCTGTGGAAGTAGATTTGAAAGCCGTCTTGGACAGCGGCGCTGTCGACTTTGGCGACCAGTCGGCTCGCGCGGACATGGGTCGCCGCGTCGAAGCCCAGGCGATCGCCCAGCGCTCGGAGCTCGTCCGGCGTGCGCCGAGAGTGCCTTCCCCGTCCGCCGCAAACGTGAATGCCGAGCTCATTTTCGATCGGTGCCAGGCCCCGCTTGAGGGCGCCGACCACGCTGGTGGTGATCCCGGAGGAGTGCCAGTCCATCCCCATCACGCACCCCAGCGACTGAAACCAGAACGGGTGCGACATCCGCCGAAGGAGTTCCTTCCGGCCGTAGTGAAAAACGATGGCTTCGACCAGCACCCGGCCGAGCTTGGCCATTCGCTCCGAGAGCCAGGCAGGAACGCGCCCGCCGTGCAGAGGCAAGTCCGCGCTACCGGTCCGGTAACCCATACAAGTGTTCAGGGTAGCGTTTGTGCCGCCCGCTGACAATCGGCGCCGCGCCGCTCACGCGGTGCTGGCAAGCGGGCGCTCGACAATGCTAGGCGTCACACCTGGAGGGGCCCGATGAAGCGCAAAAAGCCGGCTAAGACAAAGGGAAAGAAGAGTTCACGCACAGCTCGCCGCGGAAAAAGCCCCCAGCGCAAGCGAACGCCCTCGAGGGCGAGCGCCCGCTCCAAGCAACGGCGTCCGCAGAAGGCAAGGGCGAAGAAACCCACACCTCCGCCCAGTACGCCCTCCTTGGCGGAAAAACTGAACGTGAAAGCGGGGACTGCCGTCGCGGTGTTGAATTGTCCCAAACCGCCGGACGCGCTGCTCGGCCCGATCCCGGAGAGCGCGTCGGTGCAGCTGACCTTGGACAATCCCGCCGATCTGGTCCTTCTTTTCGTTCGCAACAGCGAGGAGCTGGCGCGGCACGTTCAATCCATCGCCGACAAGCTGTCGCCTACGCTCTCACTGTGGGTGGCGTACCCGAAGCAGAGCTCGGAGATCGAAACCGACCTCACCCGAGACGTCGGCTGGGATCCTATGCGCCAGCTTGGCTGGGACGTGGTATCGCTGGTCTCGGTGGACGACACCTGGACAGCGATGCGCTTCAAATCCGGCGTCATCCCCGACCCCGTGAGCCCTCCGGTTTAAGACTTTGCGTGGAGCAGACGCGCGCCGAACTTAGACAGCGGCGATTTGCGCGGTCGGGACTGGAATGAGACCCGGGCTGGTCGATTCCACGCGGCGGGCGATCCAGCGGTAGACCAGCGACAGCACCACCGTCCAGATCACGTCGCCCGCCAAAGTTCCGCCGAAAAAAGGAATCGCCGCGACGTAGCAAGCGACAAGCCCGCTCATGTTGAGGCCGTAGGAGCCCTGCAGAAAGGATCCGAAGTTCGAGAGTAGGAAGAAGGCGACCGATCCGAGAACCGCAGCGCCGATTGCGCCGCCTCGGACAGAGCGGAGCCAGCGGCCAAGCAGCAGCTGAACGGTGAATCCGGCGTAAACAAAAATGGTGCCGACCCCAACAAACCGATAGCCGTGCAGCTTGGAAAGGAGGAAGTCGCTGATCAGCATTGTTGAGAGGGTGAGTACCAGCCCACTTCCAAGCCGCATGGTTCGGCCGGCGAAGACGCTGGTCGCCCCTACGGGAGCGAAGTTGGGAGGGTGGGGGATGAGTCTCAGAACCACACAACCCAAGAGCATCAGAATCGGCAGCATCGCATCCTCCTTATCGGCGCCGTACAGCTACTAACACAACATCGCACTCGCTCTAAAGATCCGCTCGGGCGCCCAGAAATATCGTTCGAGCGGGGACGGGGAAGGTCCGCACCTCCTCGTAATGCTCGTTCAAAGCGTTCTCCATCCTCCCGAATAGGGAAACGTGCCGCGTCAGTTGATACTGAGCGGTGAAAGCCAGAAGAACGTAAGAGTCGAGCGATGCCTGGGTGGCGGGGAACGTCGTGAAGTTGAGGTCATCCCGAGCTCCCACATAGGTGAGTCGCCCTCCAAGGACAAAACCGGCGATCGCCTCGCTGACCTCGGCAGCTACCTTGTTCCGGGGACGGCGGAGCAGGTCCAGGCCGGTGCTTTGATCGATGGGCTTCTGCCAGGTGTAGTCCACGCGGGCCTGAAAACCCCCCTGTGAAAAACGCGCGTAGCTTTCGACACCGCTGACATGAGCGGAGTTGATGTTGATGGAAACGAAAGTGCGCGGGTCAAAGCTGATCAATTGCTTGATCTGAGTGGCGAAGAACGTGCCGCCGAGCGAGAACGCGCCCGAGAAGAACGCTTGGTCGAAACCTACGTCGAAGGATCGGCTGCGCTCAGGCTGAAGGCCGCGGTTGCCAAACTGGGGATCGTAGAGCTGCAAAATGCTCGGCGCCTTGAAGCCCGAGCCCTCGGAGGCGTGAAGCCGAGTCCCCGTGGGTGCAATCTCGTACGCCACCGCCACGGTTTGGGTAAAGACATCGCCGAAGAGGTCGTGGTGGTCCCATCGACCCGACGCGGTGAGGTAGAGGCTGTCGAAAAGTTGCTGGCGATCCTCGACTGTGATCGCGTAGGTCGTAACTGAAGTGCGCGCGAAGGTGTTCGAGGAGGTGAAGCCGAAACCGGAGAAAGAGGAGGAAGTTTGCGCGGTATCCTCCTTGATTTCACCGAGCACCAGCGCATCATTTCCGCGGAACAGCTTGAGCTCGTGCTGCCAGTCCAGCTTGCTCTTGATCCCGAGGAAGCGCCCGGTCGAGCTGGCGAGGTTGGCGATGTCCGGGAGGTTGTCCACCGATCGGAAGCTGTGGTTCCAGGAGAATCCGAGCGTCTGCTTCCACCACCCGTCGAACAGCGAGCCCCGCACCTCGGGACGCAACCGCACTTGCTCCACGCGCGAGATGTAGTTCGGATCGTACACCGCTTGGCCAGTTGAGCTGTCGTCGATGTTGGTCCGTGAGTTGAGGTAACGCGTCACCAAGGAGACCTTCCAATTGTCCAAGAACGCGGTGGTCAGCTTCGCCGCGAGGTTGGATCGCAAGTACGGTCGAGTCTGCAGCGGACTGTTGTTGATGCCGTCGCTGCGAATGGCGCTGGCGCTGAGGGAGTAATTCACCCACCTGGTGCCGCCGGACGCGGATATCAACCCATCGATCGTCTGATAGGTTCCGCCTTCTCCGACGAAGCTGAAACGCGGTGGTCCCGAGCCTTCCCGGGTGATGATGTTGACCACGCCTCCGATGGCGTCGGAGCCGTAAAGGCTGCTCGCCGGTCCGCGAAGCACTTCGATCCGTTCGACGTTGTCGGGAGGAATGTCCGCAAAGTCCACCACCGCGTTGATGGTGCTCGGATCTTCGATCTCGATGCCATCCACCAACGCCAGGGTGTGGTTCGGGTTGGCGCCTCGAATGAAGACCGAGGTCAGTCCGCCAAATCCCCCATTTCGGACCACATCTACGCCGGGGACTTGTCTCAACGCTTCGGAGACCCACTGGTACTGATTGATTTTGAGCTCCTCCGCGGTAATCACAGTCACGCTGCTTCCGATGTGACTCGCCGGGGTTTCGGTTCGCGTCGCGGTCACCACCGTCTCCAGCTCCCCTTCGGAGGCCGCCGCGAAAACCGCTGCCGATGTAAGGACATTGACTGCCGCAAACAACACTGCCGCACCGCGACCATCGGGCGGCGTGCACCGAATGAACGTATTCATCGCTTCCTTCAGCTCTCTCACTCGAAGAGAGAAGGCCAAGCGGCATCATCTGCCGCACCCTGGGCAGGTCTCCTGGCTCTCGGACTCGGGTACAGCGAACGCTGGACCCTGATCGAGACCTCCGCCTTCCCTTGCATCAACCGGCAAAGTGGCGACTGCCGAGGTCTCTAGGCCCTCCTATTGGGCCGCCCGAATACAGTGGCGGGACCGCGCCGGCCTCTCACCGGCTTCCCTCTTAGCCCGACATGGGCACCCGAAGGCCCTGCGCTTGTATTCGCGAAGCCGCAAAACGGTCAAGGAAAACAAGGAAGCTACGCTATAGGTTCGAAAGCGGGACGGCTAGCGCCTTGTGTCGAGGTCACCGGATGGCGGAGCGGTTTGAGGCCGCTGCTGGGCGCGCAGCTGGGCTTCGATCTTCTGTCGCACGTCGGGCGGGAGGTTTTCCAGGCCGCGCATTCCCCCGCCCATGTTCGGCGGAGGCGGTGGAGGCTTCTTGAACAGCTCGATCCCGGTTTCGTAGCGGGTGCGTGCCGCGTCGTAGATGGCGTAGGTCAGCTTGTCTGCTGTGCCTTGGACGTAGGCTTCCTTGGCCCCCTGGTCGGTCTTCAGCTCCTTGCCGAAGCGAAGAGATTGATTCGGGCCTCCCTCGACCATGATGTCCACTGTGGTGGTCGGTCGCGCCAGACCGGTCTGTGCAAGACTCGGGGCCTGTTCTAGGGCGTGACTGGCGCGTAGGGACTTGAGCATCTGTAGCTGCCCCTGCACTTGACCTGGATCGAAATCGAAGCCCGCCGGGAGCTTCTTCGGCTCCAACACTTTCCACACCCCGTCCTGCTTCACCACCACGGTCTTCTTCCCTGGGGATTGGATGGTGACCTTTGTCGCCTTCTGGGGATCGAACGACAGCAGGGTGAGATCCCTCAGATCGCTCGCCTTTCGGCTCAGGTTGGTGGCGGTGTATTTGGGGATCAAATACACCTGAGGATTGCCTTCGACGCGAGCGGCCACCGCTCCTTTGGTGGGCACATCCTTCGACTCGTACTCCTTGCCGATGTGCAGGGCGAATTTCCTGCCGTCCTTGAGCTGAGCTTCGAGGACGGTGTGCTCGCTGGAAAGCCCGAGGGCCTCATCGTTGGGCGATGCATCCACGAAGTCCTGTGCCCGCAACGAGGCGAATTGTTGAACGCTGCCCTGCGCGGCCGAGGGGTCAAAGCGGAAACCAGATGGAAGGGGAGTGCCCTCCTTCAAAAACCAACCCCCGCCTTCGCCTTTGGATTGAATGACGTATGGCTCGGCGCCCTTCGGCCGCACCGCGAGCTCGCTGATCTGATCCGGCTTGACGTCGAAGATCGCTCGCTTGCGCCAGCCGTTGACGTCCTTGCGGAACAGCCACTGGAAGCGACCCTGGGCCACATAGGTTGCGCTCTCGTTCGCCTTGCGAATGTAGACGCCGCCGGTCTTGGCGGTCTTGCCGATCACCAGATCCAGTGAAGGGGCACCCTGGCTCACCACTTTGAGCTTGAGCCCCTTGGCGTCGTCCGTCTCGTATTCCGCCTGCCGCTCCGCCTTGTCGCTGATCAGGTCCTGGACCTTGATCTCCTTGAGCGCGTCCAGCGCCGAGTTGACCTGGGTTTCGTCCGCGGGATGCTTTTGCTCCGGTTTGGCGGGATCGGCGACGGTCCAGCCACCGCCCTCTTTCTTCAGGGTGGCGGACTTGGCACCGGAAACGTCGACGGCGACGACCTTGTCCTTGTCGATCTGCGGAAGCTCCAGCTTTCGAACTCCCACGCTGACCTCGCGCTCCCGGGTAGCGAAGAACACCACCAGAAGCACGGCGAACACTCCGAGAACCAGTAACGTGGTTTTTTTCATATCGATGTACCCTAGACGGCGATTGCGCGGCGCCGGGCCTCCCGCATCCGCCAGCGGACCACCCCGTACAGAACAAACAACAGCGGAACGCCGAGGATGTTTCCGAACTTCACCGCAGTGCGAGTCGCGGTGGTGAGGTCAGCTTGAATCGGTGGCTCCGCCAGCCCTCGAGTCCGCATCGCCAGCAGCGCCGGATCCAGCAGCAGCCAATCCGCGACGTTCAACAGAAGCTTGGGGTTCGAAGATCGCGTCATGAAGTCATCCAAAAACATTGACGCGCTGCCGGCGACGATGATCCGAGCCTCGGCCTTGCTCTCGGTTAAAAGCGGCGCGCCGGAGCTGGTTGCCGTGCTCGAAGCCTGAGCTTCAGCGGCATAGTGGCTGGGAATTTTCCCGCTCACCTCGACCATCAAATTGTAGGGCCCGCTGAAGGTGATGTTTTCCGCTCCCCAATCCCGCTGAGGGTTGAGATTGAACGGCTTCGGCTCGAGCCAGCTCTTGGCGCTGCTCTTCGCCAAAACCGCCACGTGGCGCCTCTCCGCGGCCGTGGCGGAGACGGGTGTCACGAATGGCATGGTGACCCCGCGCAATCCTTTGCTCACCGGGCTATCCCCCTCGAGCCGCTCCAGAATCGGCACGAAGGGATAACGCACCGGTGTCGTCACCACCATGAAGCCCCGGCGTTCCTGGATGCCCACCTGCGCCGACTGCACGTCCGCCACCAGCTTGTCGTCGAGGTTGATTCCGTAGCTTGCCAGAAGCGGGGCCAGGCCATGCTCCGCCGGCTTCACCTCGAAGGTTTTCAGGTCCACGTGAGCAGCGTCGACGAAAAACCCCGCGCTCTTGCCCTGCATGATGAACTGGTCGATCTGCCTTATCTCCTCTGGCTTGAACGGCTTGGCCGGACCCACCACCAGGATGGCGTCGACGTCATCGTCGATCTTCTGCTTTTGGCTCAGATCCAGCGGGCGCACTTGATAGACCTGACTCAGGGTGTTCTCGAACTGACGAAGCTTGTCGCTGAGGCCTGGCTCCTCGTGACCCTGGATCACGCCGATCACCGGAGTCTTGCTCCGGCTCATCTTTCGAATCAGTGAAGTGATCTCGTACTCGAGATTGCGGGTGTCCTGGACCACCGGGATCACCTCTTTCTTCTCTTGATAGCCGAGCACGATGCCCATGTACGCGAGCACGGTTTGCGCTTGATCCTCTTTGACCACCTGGATGGTTAGGGGCTGAATGCCCTCCTGCGCCAGCTCCTTCTCCATCTGGGTGGGCTCGTGGACCGCTCGGCCGAAAATGTCGCGCTTCACTTCCTTCTTGGTGTCCCGGTCCTTGGCGATGGGGTCGATGAATTGGAAGCTGAGCTGCCCCTTCGAAGCGGCGCGGTATTCCTGAAGCAGATCCCGTACGTACCGCGCGTTGCCGGCGTACTGCGGCGGCAAATTCTCGCTGAAGTAGGCCTTCACCGTCACCGGATCCTGCAGCGAGGCCATCGTCGCCTTCGAGCCGTCGGACAAGGTGTAGACCCGGTCGCGAGTGATGTCGAAACGCGCGAAGGCGCGCAGTCCGATGATGTTCAGCAGTACCAGGCTGCCGATGACTGCTGCGATGAAGATGGTGGCATTGCGAGCACCGGCGTTCATGGAAAGCCTCATTGTCGAGCGGCGACCAGAGAGCGGGTGGTCAACACCAGCCCCACCGCGGTCAGCGAAAGGTAGAAGAGGATGTCGCGCGTATCGAAGACTCCGCGGGCGATGTTCTCAAAGTGATAGTGGGCCGAGAGGTACTGGAATAGCTCGCCCAATGAGGCCGGCAGGACGACTGCGACGTAACTGATGAGCGCGAATGCAGCGCAGAGCACCACGCCCACGATGAATCCGACGATCTGGTTACGGCTTAGGGCGCTGCCCCACATTCCCAGCCCGATGAAACTAGAGGCCATCAGCAACAGGCCAAGGTAGCCTCCCACGACAGGTCCCCAGTCGAAGTTGGCGCCCCGGGCGGTGACGCTGGCCACCGAAATGGCAAATGGGACGGTCCAGAGAAGGCCCACTGCCACCAGCGCCAGCGCGGCGAGAAACTTCCCAGCCACCACCTCCCAGTCGGTCACCGGCATACTGAGCAGAAGCTCCATGGTCCCGGTCTTTCGCTCCTCCGCCACCGAGCGCATCGTCACTGCCGGGACAAACACCATGAAGATCAACGGCGCCAACCCAAAGAAGCCGCGCATCGAGGCGACCCCGACAGGGAAAAAGGTGACGAAAAAGAAGAACGCCGAGAAAACCAAAAACGCGCCGATCACGATGTAAGCGAGCGGCGACTGGAAAAATGTCCTGAATTCTCGCTTAGCGATGGCCAATGCGGTGTCCATAGCTCCTCGGAGTGTCGGTTAGGCGGCTGCCGCCGGAGGTTCTTTGCGCTGAGGCTCGGCGGCGGTGAGCTTGCGGAAAGTCTCTTCAAGGCTCACATGCTTGCGCTGCACTTCGAGCAGCAGCAGGTTGCTCTTCACCGCCGCCTCGAAGAGGCTTCTGCGCGGATCCTCTTCGGCGTAGCGCAGAATGAAACCGAGCGTCCCCGCTCCCTCGCTCTGCCCCGGCTCTACCGCCGACACGCCGGGAATACGTTCGAGGATCGGTCGTACTTCCGCGACCTGAAGCGCGCCGCCAAAGCGCGATGCCAACACCACGTGAACCGTGCCGCCTTGACCGCTGGTCAGATGCTCCGGGGTGTCGTCGGCAACCAGCTTGCCCTCATTGATGATCAGCACGCGGTTACAGGTGGTCTGGACTTCGCTCAGGATATGAGTGCACAGGATGACGGTTTTCGCCTGCCCGAGCTCCTTGATGAGGTTTCGAATCTCAGCGATCTGATTGGGATCCAGCCCGCTGGTGGGCTCGTCGAGAATCAGAAGATCCGGATTGTGAAGGATCGCTTGGCCGAGCCCCACCCGCTGGCGAAACCCCTTCGACAGCTCGCCAATCTTCTTTCCAACCACGGTGACCAATCCGCAGCGTTCAGCCGTGTTCTTGATCCGGGCGCGACGCTCGGCGGTGGGGATGCTTCGCACCTCGGCCACGAATTCAAGGAAGTCGATGACAATCATCTCTTCGTACAGCGGATTGTTCTCAGGCAAGTAGCCGAGCATGCGGCGAGTGGCGATCGAACTGGAGCTGACGTCCATCCCGCCGATCCGCGCGGTTCCCGAGGTCGGCGCGGCATACCCCGCGAGAATCCTCATGGTGGTGGATTTTCCCGCTCCGTTGGGCCCGAGAAATCCCACCACCTGGCCGCGGGGAACCTCAAAAGTGAGACCTTGGAGGGCGCGGGTGGTGCCATAGTCCTTGGTCAGACCTTCAACGCTGATCATCGCTTGCGACATGTCTGAAAGCCTACCTCAAAACGGGTGGGAGCCCATAAGACGCCGCCGCACCGCTGTCAATGCCCTGGGCGGCGTCTGTGCCCAGCAGGTAAGTAGGCACGCCAGCGCGCCGGGACCTCGCGCCGGGTGCGCTGCGTGGAACAAAAACGGTCGCCGGCAGCCGTTTTTGTCACTCGGGACGCGCCAAGTCGGAGCGCGGCCGACGCCAGGGGGACGGCAGATTGGGTGATCGGATCGCCGCCCGCTCGCGGCTTACCGCTTCTCTCGCCAGATACCTGTTGACCGCCGGCGCCAGGTTCTGCTGGGCCGCATCCGCGAAATGTTGGACGCGCGGTGTTCACGGGCCGGCTGTTTTTCGGGCCGTGGCGCTCGGCTGGCGGCAGCTTATCGGAGTTGCGATGGTCCTCGCCGCGACGGTGGCGATCCAGATTCCCCAGAGGGGACTTCGATCTTCGGCCCAGAGCGGGTAAGACTGGCCCAAGTGGTTTACTGCTTCAGATGAGGAGAACTCCGATGCGCAACTGCCTGCTGTGGTTTTTCCTGCTCTCATCCTCAGTTCTGGCGGCGGACAAAGGCGCGCCGGTGGTGCTGAATGCGGCCCGCATGTACGACGGCAAGGGAGACCGAGTGGTCACTCCCGGCGTGGTGGTGGTGGCGGATGGAAGGATCACCGCGGTAGGTCCGGGCGCCGGAATTCCCGCTGAAGCGACGGTCATTGATCTCGGGGATGCCACGCTGCTGCCGGGGTTCATCGACGCTCACACCCACCTCTCCCATCAGCGAAGTCCGGACTGGAAGCAGGACCGCATCGACAGGCTCGAAGAGACCGTCGCCGAACAGGCGCTGATCGCCTCGGAGTTCGCGCGCAAAACACTGATGGCCGGATTCACCACGGTTCGTGACGTCGGAGCCTCTGACTTCGTGGACATCGGCCTTCGCAATGCGATTCGGAAGGGAAAGGTCGTGGGTCCAAGGATTCTGGCTGCAACCCAGTCGCTCGGGGCAACCGGGGGTCACTGCGATGTCACTGGATTTCGTAAGGGCTTATTGGCCAAAGAGTCCTCCGAGGCGGTCGTCGACAGCCCCGAGCAAGCTCGCGCCGCGGTGAGGCGAGCGGTGAAGTACGGGGCCGACGTGATCAAGGTTTGCGCCACCGGAGGGGTCCTCTCCCTCACCGACGAGGTCGATACGCCTCAGATGACCCAAGCGGAGTTGGACGCCGCCGTCGATGAAGCGCATGCGCTGCGCAGGAAGGTGGCGGCCCATGCCCACGGAGCAACCGGAGCCAAGCGCGCGATTCGCGCTGGAGTCGATTCCATCGAACACGGATCTTTCCTCGATGAAGAGGGAATCACGATGATGAAATCCAAGGGCACCTACTTCGTTCCGACGTTCATGCCGCTGAAGGCGCTGCGAGCCGATCAGCTGCCGCCGCCGGTGGTCCCGAAGTTCTACGCGGCGCTGGCTCACCATGCGACCAGCTTCAAGTTGGCGCTCGCCAAGGGTGTCAAGATTGCATTTGGCACCGATGCCGGCGTGTACAACCATGGCGATAACGCGCAGGAGTTCCGATACATGGTGGAGGCGGGAATGAAACCGATGGACGCGATCAAGGGCGCGACCTCGATCGATGCGGACCTTCTCGGCGTCTCCGATCGCTTGGGAACTCTGACCGCCGGCAAGCTCGCCGATGTGATCGCGGTCCCCGGAAACCCGTTCGCCGACATCCGCCAAACCGAGCGGGTGTTCTTCGTGATGAAGGAGGGGGTCATCTACCGCAACGATCGAGGCCCCGGGTCGATGCGGTCGGCTTCTGCTTCCGGCCCTTCCCAGGGGGGAAGTAACTTCTGAGTTACCCCGAAGCGCCGGCGGTCTTCGCGCGCAAGCTGACTCTCTTCGACGCCGCGATCATCGTGATCAGCGGCATCGTCGGCTCGGGTATCTTCATCAACCCCTACCTGGTCGCCCAGACGGCGCGGACGCCTTTCCTGATCCTTCTCACCTGGGCTCTGGGTGGGGCGATTGCGCTTGCGGGAGCGTTCATCTTCGCTGAGCTGAGCACGGTGGTGCCGCGGGCCGGTGGCCAGTACGCCATCTTCCGCGAGGCCTTTCATCCGCTGGTGGCTTTCCTGCACGGATGGTCGCTGCTGCTGATCATCGAATCCGGCGCCACCGCTCTGGTCGCGGTCGCTTTTGGCGAGTACCTGGCAAGGTTGTTCGCGCTGCCCTCGGCTTCGGTGGTCCCCGTCGCGGCGACGACGATGATGCTCCTCTGCGGCTTTCACGCGCTGGGCATCAAGCCAGGGGCTTTGCTCTTGAACGTGATTACCCTCGGCAAGATGATTGCGCTGGCGGCGCTGATTGTCGGAGCATTGGCTCTCGTTCCGGCCGCGCCGTCGACCGCTGAGCCCCTGCTGCCCGTCGAGCTCTCCGGCTTCTCGTTGCTCTCGGTGTTGTTCGCTGGGCTTGCTCCGGTGATGTTCTCCTACGGAGGATGGCAGAACTTGAATTTCGTCTCCGAGGAAGTTCGCGAGCCTCTGCAGAATTTGCCTCGAGCGATTTTGGTCGGGGTAATTTGCGTGATCGCCATCTACCTGGGCGCGAACGTCGCCTACTTGCGGGTCTTGTCAGCTCCTGTTCTGGCGGCCACCCGCACCCCGGCCGCGGACGTGGCGGCCGTGGTCGGCGGCCCCAGAGGGGCGGCGGTGATCAGCGCCCTGATCGTCGCGTCCACCTTTGGATTCTTGAACCTGACGCTTTTGAGCGCCCCCCGGGTCTATTACGCGATGGCGGCGGACCGGGTGTTCTTCCGCTCGGTCGCCTGGGTGAGTCCGCGTTTTCGAGTTCCCACGGTGGCGATCCTGCTGCAGGGCGCGCTGGCCTCGTTCTTTGCCCTGATCCGAGCCCATCAACCTCGTGCGTATCAGCAGCTCGTCAATTACGCGGTCTTCGCGGACTGGATTTTCTTCGCGCTCGCGGGAATCGCGCTGATCGTCCTCCGCTCCAAGCTGCCGCACGCCCCCCGGACGATTCGAGTGCCTTTCTACCCCTGGACTCCACTGCTCTTCTCCGCGGCCGGAATCGGGATCGTCTTGAACATGTTTTTCGCCGACCCCTGGAACGCGGCGATCGGCTCGTCGGTGGTGATTCTGGGAGTGCCGGCCTACTTTTTCTGGAGAAGGATTACCGGGCGCTGAGCCATGCTGAGCGCCTTGGTCGCCGCGTCCTGGGCGTCCCTGGCGCGGACCACCGTCTGATCCGGCTGACCTTCCTTGAGCAGCTGCCAGGTTCCCAGCCCGATCACCGGCTTGCCGATCTTTAAGGCAAGGGCAATCTCGGAGAGTGTTCCAAATTCCCCGTCGATGGCGATCACCGCGTCCACGGTTCGCACGATGAGCGCGTTGCGGACCTCGCCCAATCCGGTGGCGATCGGAACCCGAACGTAGGGATTTGCCGCATCGCGGGTGAAACCCGGAAGAATTCCGATCGTCAGGCCACCCTCCTCGGTCGCCCCGCGACAGGCCGCTTCCATCACGCCGCCCATTCCACCGCAGACCAGCAACGCTCCTGCGCGGGCGATCTGCCGGCCGACTTCCTCGGCGATCCGTGCTGTCTCGGTGGAGCAGACTCCAGCGCCGACCACGGCGATCGCCAAAGGCGCCGGTGTTGTCGAAGTCATCCTCGACTCATCTCAAACTCAATCCACGGCGCCGCGCAACTGCCTTGTGGGTTGTTTCACCCGCAGCTTCTCGGTTAGAAACGCTTGTGCACCATCGTTTGTTGGTTTTGGGCTTGCTGATCGCCGCCTCGGCGCGCGCGAGCGAGCCATCGCTCCCCTTCGAGAAATACCAGCTTCCCAATGGACTCACCGTCATCCTCAGCGAGGACCATCGCTTGCCGCAGGTGGCGGTTGACATTTGGTACCATGTCGGAGCCTCCCGCCAGACCCCGGGCAGAAGCGGTTTCGCGCACCTCTTCGAGCACATGATGTTCTCCGGCGCCAAGCACATCGGCCCCGAGCCATTTCGGATTCTCGAGTCCATCGGAACCGTGGCCGGGAGCATGGCCAACGGGACCACCGGCTTCGACCGCACCAATTACTTCGAGACAGTGGCCGCGAACGAGTTGCCCACCGCCCTTTGGCTGGAGAGCGATCGAATGGGCTTTCTTCTGGAAACGCTGGACCCGAAGAAGCTGGCGATCCAGAAGGACGTGGTCTCGAACGAGAGGCGCCAGTCGATCGAGAACGTGCCCTACGCGATGGCCGACCTTCGCACCTGCGACCTTCTCTATCCGCTTCCCCATCCGTACTTCGATTGTCAGATCGGCACCATCGAGGACATCCAGGCCGCGACCGTGGAAGATCTTCGAAGCTTCTTCCGACAGTTCTATGGACCGAACAACGCCTCCCTGGCTCTAGTCGGGGACTTCGACAGCCGTCAAATCAAGCCGTTGATTGAGAAATACTTCGGACCGATCCCGCGAGGCCCCGAGGCCGGGCCCCCGTCGTTTCCGCAGCCCAAGCTTTCGTCCGTGATCCGAGAACGCGTGGACGACAAGGTCGCGGAGCTGCCGGCCGTGACCCTGGTCTGGAACGGCGTGAAGCCCTTTGACGCCGACGAGGCGGCCGGAGACATCCTGGCGACGATCCTCGGCACCGGCAGGACCTCTCGACTTTACAAGGAGCTGGTATTTCGCAAGCAGGTCGCTGGGACGGTGCAGGCCGGCAACACCGCCATGGAGCTTGGCGGATATTTTTCGACGTTTGCCGTCGCGAAAGTGGGGCACACCTCGGAGGAGTTGCTGGCCGAAATGGACCGAGTGCTGCAGGAGATTCGGGAAAACGGGGTCACCGCCGAGGAGGTTCAGCGGGCCCAACGAAAGATTTTCGCCGAGCGTTGGCAGAACCTGGAGCGGATCGGCGGGTTCGGCGGCAAAGCGGATCTTCTCAACGAGTATCAGGCCTTCGTCGGGGATCCGGGCTACTTGCCGCGCGACATCGCCCGCTACCGCGCCGTCACTCCCCAGGCGGTGCAGCAATTCGCCCGCAGGTACCTCCCCGCCGACAAAAGGCTGATTCTGGAAACCGTGCCGAACAACAAGAGGGCAAGCCTTCCATGAGCCGAGCCCGGAAGAGGACAAAGGTGCTTCACCGAACCCTGGCGGTGTTTGCTATGGCCCAGGTGGCGTGCACAGCGAGTCGGCCGGAGCGCAAGGCCGAGGTTCCCGGAGCCCCGGTCCAAGCTTCCGCGCCGGCAGCTGCGCTCACTCCCGATGAGGGTTTTCGCGCCCAAAAGCCGCCGCCCCTGCAGCGGACCAGCCACTTTTTGGCTCCGGTTCCAACGCAGCGGCGATTGAAAAACGGAGCTTCGGTGCTGGTTGTGGAGAACCACCAGGTCCCGCTCGTTTCCATCGAGGTGATGATCAAGACCGGCGTCAGCGGCGAGCCGGTCGCCAAGGCCGGCCTGTCCACTCTGGTTGCCTCGGCCTTGACCGAAGGCACGCAGAGCCGCAGCGCCTCGCAATTCGCCGAGGAGCTTGAGAACCTGGCGGCCGAGCTTGCCTCGCATACCGAGCAGAGCTCCACCCGGATTCATCTGCACTGCTTGTCCGAGACGTTGGAACCCGCGTTGGACTTGCTCGCGGATGCGGTTCAGCACCCCGCCTTTCGCCCCGACGACGTGGAACGAGTGCGGGGTCTGCAGCTCACCACACTTCGGCACAAGCGTTCCACGCCCGAAGCGCTGGCGCGCGACGAGATGGACCGGCGGCTTTACGGGCCGAAGCATCCTTGGGGACAGCCGGTGGGCGGGACGGAACGCTCGGTGCAAGCGCTCGCCCGCGAGGATCTGGTTTCGTTCCACATGGCTTGGTACCGCCCCAACAACGCGGTCATCTCGGTGGCCGGCGATGTGAGCACCGACGAGGTCGTGAAAGCCCTGGATGAGAAGCTCGCGACCTGGAAGGCGAAACCGGTCCCGGCGCTCCGGCTTCCGACTCTGCCGAACCTGGGCGCCCGGTCCATCGGCATGCTGGAAGTGCCCGGCGCCACCCAATCACAGATCTGGGTGGGAGGCCGCCTGTTTCCCGCCGACCATCCAGACGCGCTTTCGGTGCAGGTTGGGAACCTGATTCTGGGCGGCCTTTTCACCAGCCGACTCAATCAGAACCTACGGGAGGACAAAGGATACAGCTATGGGGTGTTTTCCATCACCACGCTCGGCCCCAGGACCGGAACCCTGATCGCCGCGGGCGGGGTGATCTCCAAGAACACCGTGGAAGCGCTGGTCGAATACGAGAAGGAGCTGGAGCGATTTTCCAAAGGGGACTTCACCGAAGAAGAGCTCAGTCAAGCCAAGGCGGCATGGATCGGCCGGCTTCCGACCCGCCTGGAGACCAACGACGCGGTGGCGGAAGCGATGAACTCGCTGGCGCTGAGTCGGCTGCCGCTCGACTATTTTCAGACCTTGCCTTCTCGGACGGCGCGCCTCGGAAAAGAGGAGGTGGCTCGGGCGATACGCAAGTACGTGGCGCCAAGGCAGTGGCCGGTGGTGGTGGTGGGGCCGGTCCAAGCCGACGAAGATCGAATTCGACAATTGGGGTTGGGACCGGTGGAGCTTCGCCCGCTCACGGTCGCCTCGCGTCCTTAGTGACTGCACTCGCGCTCGGTCCTGCTTATGTTGACGAGAGGAAGCCCAGGATGAAGCGGCAGACAGCTCGAACGATTGACGGGGAAAGGACCGCCCATCCGGGGGTGTTGCAGCGATTCGCATCCGAGGTTCGGTCCGGGCTGGCGGCGCAGCCCAAGAGATTGTCGTGCGAGTTCTTTTACGACCGCGAGGGCTCCGCGCTTTTCGAGCAAATCTGCGAATTGCGCGAGTACTACCTGACTCGGGCGGAAACGGAGATCCTCCTCGCCCACGCCTCAGAAATCTCGCACCACTTTCCAAATGGGGCTTCGGTCGCGGAGCTGGGGAGCGGAAGCGCCGTAAAGACCCGAATTCTGCTCAGCGCGCTGCTCAAGAATGGTCCGGTGCGCTACGTGCCGATCGACGTCTCGAGCGAGCTGCTGGCCGAAACCGCGCGCCGGCTGCTGCTGGAATACCCCAAGCTCTTGGTCGATCCAGTTGCAGACGACTATCAACAGGGGCTCAGGCATTTCGCGCCCAGTTCACCAGGACCGAAGCTGGTGCTGTGGCTCGGCTCGAGCATCGGCAATCTGGATCGTCCCGGGGCCGCCGAATTTCTCCGAGGGGTGCGCGCGATCCTCAATCCCTCGGACAAGGTGCTGGTGGGAATCGACCTTCGCAAGAGCCCGAAGCTCTTGGAGCGAGCCTACGACGACGCGGCAGGCGTGACCGCCAAGTTCAACCTGAACCTGCTGGCGCGGATCAACCGAGAGATCGGCGGGAACTTCGACCTCGACGCCTTTTCCCACCGGGTCCATTACGACGAGGTCAAGGGCCGAATCGAAATGTACCTGGAAAGCCAGCGCGACCAGGTGGTTGGGATCGCCACCTTGCACCAGGAATTTTCCTTCCGGGCCGGAGAGCGGATTCACACCGAAAATTCGTACAAGTATTCGTTGGCGGAAATCGACCGGCTGGCTCGGGCAGCGAGCTTACGGCTCTCGCACCGCTGGTTCGATCGGGCTCACCTGTTCTCCCTGAACTTGTTCGAGGGGGCCCAGTGAAACGGTCAGCGCGCCAGCCAGGTTGCTAGCGATTCGCCTGATCGGCTCTCTACCACCTGGATGCCCTGAAGCTGCGCCGCTACCCCTTGGCTCCTCGCGCCTTTCTTCCCGGACAGGGTCCACACGCTGCGCGGCTGGAAAACCACTTCGATTCGCAGCTGATGGCTCGAGAAGAGCCGCTGAAACCGTTCCGGAGAAGATCCCTCGCCCAGCCGGGCACGCGCGATCAGCATGGGCACCAGGGGATTTCCCTGGCTGTCGGCACTGCGCGGCGCCCCGTGGGTCAGCGCGTAACCGCCCCCGCCAAAGAATGGGGTGATCCGGATCTCGAATTCTCTTTTGCTTGCCTCAAAGCGCCCCAGCGACACCATGCTCACCGCGTCGTCGCTCAGGGTCAGAAGGAAGCTCTTTCCCTGGTTGCGAGCTCGAAATTGCGCCGACTGAGTTTTGCACCCGGCGCCGATCGTCTGGTTGCATTCGCCGACGTACTTGTCGAGGAAAACGCCCAGGCTGCTGAGCGGCTCTGCCGACTCTCGCAATCGCGCGAACGCGGGATCCGGCGCCGTGCCGATTGCGAGCATCAAACTCCAGGTGGGTAGAAGAAGGGTCATCAGGGCACCATTTCGTTGGGTTTTCCGACCGAAGCCAATCGGGCGCGAATCTTCGGAATCTGGCTGGAGCGAGAGAATTCCTGGTCCACCAGCTCGAGCAGATGGCGCTCTTCCTCGATTCGACCTTGCCTCTCCAGCGTGGATGCCAGGACGATCGCGCCGCCCAACCCTTCCGGCCCGTCGGTGGCGAAAGCCACGCCGTATTGAGAGCCGGGCCGGACGCCATCCGCGGCTTGGATTCGGACACCGAATCCTCGAGAGCTGCGGGAGAGGGGAATCAGCTTCGGCGCATCGGCCACCACATGGGCGATGGGCAGGCGAGATTGCGCGCTGCCGGGCGGCAACTCTTTGAGTTGCCGCTCCCAGACCTCGAAGGCCCCGGCGTCGACGGCCAAGAGCGAGCCCCTCGGCACGCCAGTCACCACCGCGGCGACCAACTCCAGGGTTTCGGGTTTGCTTGCGAGCACGAAGAAATCGGGAGACGAGAAGGGCTGCTCGGCCATCGAGGCGTTGTAGGGAATCGCGGTTCCTGTGAAACCCACCACCGGCTGGTCGGCTTCCACCATGGTCGCGGTCTCCAGGGTGTCGTTGGGTTCGATCTCGATCGGTCCCCACGCCGGCGGCGTCTTGGCAACGGTCAGTTGATACCAGGCCTGGGTGGTTTCCCGGGGCGGGCGGGGTGGCTCGGTGAAGTAGGCGCGCTCTTGGATTCGGACATAGACCGGGCCAGGTTGGGCGAGCAGTCCGCTGACATGCTCTCCTTGGCCGCTGGCCGCATCATCCAAAAAGAGGAGCGGGCGCAGCTTGCGATCCTTGCCGGTCTGCAGGGGATCAAACTGGAGAACCTCGAGCACCAGGTTCATGTCGGCGACCCCGGTCAAATCGACCGTCAGCGGCGTGGGTTCGGCCAGATCAAAGACGAACAGGTCAAGATCAGACTCGGTCCTGGAGAGCGGGCGTCCAATCATGCCTCGCACCGGCATCCCGAGCGCGATGCGGTTCGCCTCGGCGGGGGTGTTGTTGGGCTCCTGCTCCACGCTTCGAGGCGTTACCACCAGTGATTGCATGGAGTACTCGTATCCGCCGGCGCCGAGTGCGGCCAAGAGCGCGAGCACCAACAGCGGCGCCACGGTTCGCCGCACCTTGAGACGCCGTTCGAAGCGATCGAAGTCCTCGCGCCTGGCCATCTGCGAGGCAACGATCTCGAGGGGCGGGGTAAATTCACCCGACAGGTAGCCCCAGTCGCGGCGCACCTTCTCCAAGGAGCGACGCATCTGCTCGGCGCTGGCATAGCGATCTTCTCGCCGCTTGTGCAGCGACTTGCGGATGACCTGCTCGAGGGCGGGGCTGAAGCTCTTCCCCGGAGCCGCCTCGGCGAGCGTGGGGGGCGGCTCGGTCATTTGCTTGGTGATGATGCTCAGCGGCGTGGGTCCCTGAAACACTCCGCGGCCGGTGAGCAGCTCGAAGAGCATCGCTCCCACCGAGTAGAGATCGCTTCGGGCATCCAGGTCTTCGCCGCGGGCCTGCTCCGGCGACATGTACGCGGGGGTGCCAAGAAAATCCGCCACCCCGGTGATGTGCTTGCGCGGCTCGTCCGCGGCCAGTTTGGCGATGCCGAAGTCGAGCAACTTAACCAGGTCCTCCCCGTCCTTGCGCTTGATCAGCATCACGTTGGCCGGCTTGATGTCCCGGTGGACGATGTTTTGGTCATGCGCTTCGGCGAGCGAGGCCAGCACCTGGTATCCGATGGAGATGGTGCGCTCCTCGGAAAGCGAGCCATGGGTCCGCAAAGTGTGGGCCAGGTCGCGACCGTGGAGGTACTCCATGGCAATGTAAAGCGAGCCGTCCTCGAGCTCCCCAAAGTCGAACACCTGAATCGTATTTGGGTGAGAGAGTCTCGAGACCAGGCGGGCCTCTTGCTGAAAGCGCTGCTTGAGCTGCCTGTCCACCGCCACGTCCGGACGCAGCAGCTTGAGCGCCAGGATTTTTCCCATCCGCACGTGCTCGACTTTGTAGACGGTGCCATGCCGCCTTCGCCGAGCTTTTCCTTGAGGCGGTAGCGGCCGTCGATCAGCACTCCGCTCCAAGGGCCGGACAGGGTGTTGGAGTTCGGCGTCAGCCCCCGCAGATCCTCCCCGCACCAGGGGCAAAAGTTGGCGCCCTCGTCGATGGGTTTCTCGCACTTTGGGCAAGAAGCAGCGTTGTTCAAGCGAGGGCTTTTCCGCGGGGAATTCCGGCTCGTAAAACGGTAGCGCATGGGATGGGGAAAGGAAAAAGACGCAGGTGGTGAAACAGCGAATCCGGATGTCGGTAGCGCCCGGAGCGCGCCGTAGCCTCAGCTACCTTTGTCCACCGCTGACCACCGCGATGGCCTCGATTTGAGATCCGTCAGCCCAAGCGAGTCGCACCAGACCTGGAAGCCGGCTCTCGGCACCCCCGCCCAGCGAAGATCCTCGAGCGTCTGGGGGAGGGGAACATCGACCACCAGCGTCGCCAGCTTTCGATAGAGAAACACTTCCTGGGGAGACGCGGCGAGCGCCTGTTTCAGCCGGTCCGCGCCTCGGATCTCCGCGGGCCAGGGCCGGGTGTCGAGCGGAATATTTTCCAGGTGCCGAAAACGAGCGAGCAGAATCGAGGCCGTCCGCTCGCCAAAGCCCTGGATCCCTGGGATGCCATCCGCCGTATCTCCGACCAGGGCAAGCCAATCGGGGATGCTCGATGGGCCGATGCCGCGCAGCTGCCGCAAACCCTGCTCGTCCAGCTCTTTCTTGCGGCGCCGATCCACCAGAACCACGCGCTGCTCGTTGAGACATTGGCCGAAGTCTTTGTCCGGACTAAGGATTCGGACTTGATCCACCGAAGTGCTCCATCTCGCCGCGGCAGTGGCAATGGCGTCGTCCGCCTCCCATTGCTTCATCGACCACACCACCATTCCCAAGACGCTCACCGCCCGCTCCGCCGCGTCGAACTGCGCGAGCAGTGCCTTTGGAACGCCCTCGTCCGTCTTGTAGCCCTCGAACAGCTCGTTGCGAAACGAGCGGATCGGATTGTCGAAGGCCACCGCCACGTGGGTGAGTCGTTCCGCCGGGTCTTGGAGCAGCGCCAGCATCGAGGCGGCGATCCCCACGGTCGCCTTGATCGGCTGACCGGTGGGCGAGGTGCGCTCCGGCTGGTGCGAGAAGTGGGCGCGAAAAAGCTCGTACGTGCCGTCGACCAGGTGAAGGCGCATGCCCCATGTAATGCAGCTCTCCCACTCGCTGAAAGCGGCGATTTCGATAAAACTTACGGTCGTGTGAGCCCTGACCCGCTCCCGCAGTCCGCGGTAAACCTGGATTCAGCGACCGTGGCACCGTTGCCGGCGGCCAGCGGTCCTCAGTCGGCACCGTTCGATTCGACCGAGCTCGGCGAGTCCGCCGCTTCGACCCAAGCGCCCGGGCTGTACGCACGCTTCTCCCGATTCCGAGAGCGCCACAAGCGCCTCGAGGGAGTCCTCTTCTTCTTGGGGGGCTTTTGTTTCGATTTGCTGCTGCTCGAGCGAATCGACAGCAAACCAATGCTTCTGCACCAGGGCAGTTACCTGGTGTTACTCTCAGTTCTGCTGGGCGTCGACCACCGCTTCAGCGTTCGCGGCGAGCCCGCGGCCCGCTTTTGGCGGAAAGTGCTGCACTTTCGCACTGAGGTCATCCACTTTCTTTTTGGAACGCTGCTCAACGCGTTTCTGGTCTTCTATTTCAAAGCCGCCTCGGGGCTGTTTGCATTCATTTTCCTGGTGCCGCTCTGCGCGGTGCTGCTCGCCAACGAGTCTCCGCGTTTTCGCAAGCTCGGTCCGGTGATGCGGATCGCGTTGCTCAGCTTCGCGCTCGCTTCGTACCTGTCCTACCTGCTTCCGGTGTTCGCCGGGTTTCTCAGCCCCTACTTGTTCACAGCCGCAGCTCTGGTTTCGGCGACGGTGATCTACTGGCTTTGGCGAATGTACCAACTGTGGACCAAGGATCCGGCGTGGAGCTTTGGACGAGCGGTGCTCCCCGGCTGGCTGGTCCAGGCAGCGCTGTTGGGGCTCTACTTTCTGCACCTGGTGCCGCCGGTTCCACTCTCGCTCAAGTGGATCGGCATCTACCACGATGCCGAGCGGCAGGGAGACAAGGTGCGGGTGCTCCACATGCGTGAACCGTGGCGCCTCTGGGAACACGGCGACCAGCGCTTCTTGGCCCGCCCCGGGGATCGCGTGTTCTGTGTGGTCCGGGTGTTCGCCCCGCGGCACTTTCACGATGGCCTGAAGGTGCGATGGGCGTTCCACGACCACCGTCTGGGGTGGCAGCCCACCGACGCGATTCCGCTCACCATTTCCGGAGGGCAGGAAGAGGGCTGGAGAGCCATTGCCTACAAGCGGAACTACGTCCCCGGAAACTGGAAGGTCACCATCGAAACCGACGACGGCAGGGAAGTGGGAGCGATGCACTTCTCGGTCGTCGACGACAGCAACATCGAGCCCCGCAAATTCATCGAGGAGCTGCGCTGAGCTACTCTTTCGCCCGCGTGTCGCGCTGGGCGGCTTCGGCGGCACAGGCGGGTGTTTCGTCGCAAAAGCGAAGCCATTCCGCCTCTAGAGCCCGCGCATCCCGCCTGCCCAGGTCGATCAGAACCTCCGCGAAGCCGCCGTCGAAAAGCAGGTACGACGCTAGGTCCGCCCCCTGAAACCCTTCTTGTTCAACCACCTTGAGGATGGTTCGGCGCGCCAGCCCGAGACCGTTGCGACGCCGCCGAAAGTCGGGCGAGCCGGCATACTCGACCGCCAACGTGCCCAAGTCTCGAGAGGGGCAGACTCGCAGGGGCCTGACGTAGCGCACCGTCTGGTTCCGATGCGGGGAAAGCGCGCCATTGAGCACGCGAGCGAACTCGGCGCCATAGGCTTGAGTGCCGGCCTCCAGAATGTCGTTGATCCGGGCCAGCTGTCCGTAGTCCTGCTGGGTGCGATCGAGCAGCAGCGCGTTGAGCGTTTTGCCAAACAGAAAGGGTGCAGTCGGCGCCACCTGCGCGTGGTTGAAGCCGAGCGCTCGCTCGATGACGTCCGCCCGGGCTGCCGGGCCCTGGTTGGGCTTGAGTGAAACGACGATCACCCGCTCCGCTCCCAGGCGCAGCGCCGGGCTCAATGGCACATTGAGGCGCAGGCCGCCGTCGACGTAGAGCTGGCCGTCGAGCCACACCGCCGGAAAGAGGATCGGGATGGCCGCCGAGGCCAGCGCGTACTTGGGGCTGAGCCTTGCGAGCTCGGCGCGGTAGTTCGGATCGTTCCCCCAGGGCGGCAGCTGGCCTCCTCGGCGCTGGATGAATGCCAAGGTCCGACCGGTTGCCACGTGGGTCGCGCTCACCGCCAAAGCTTCGAAGTGGCCGTGGCGCAGGTTTCGGCCGATGTTCAGCCACGGGATGGTGCTGCAGACCAGCTTGCGCAGCCCTTCCGGGTTGGCGAGGCCCCCTTGGCGGACGTTGAGGTGATGGTTGGGTCGCCCCACGCTCTCCCGAATCAGCCGCCAGATGTCCGCGACCCCAAACTCCAGGAGCTGGTCGACTTGGGTGCTCAACCAATGGTTGCTTAGCCTGCGTCCCTGGCTGGGGGGGTCGTCGGAGGTCGCCGCCAGAAAGCAGGCGTGAATCGCTCCCACGGACGTTCCGGTGATGATGTCCAGCTTGAGGGTGCGGCCAAGCTGAGGCTCAAGCTCTTCGCGCAGATAGGAGATGACGCCGGCCTCGTAGGCGCCTCGAGCCCCTCCGCCCCCTAGAACGATCGCCGTCTTCAAGTGTCCACCACGCTATTTTCCTCGGCTGGATTTGGCCCCGGAAGCATACGGCGACGGCAAAGCCAGCGCCGCTAGGTCCGAGTTTCCGGGTTGAGTATTTTTGCAGGTCGCCAAGAAGCGAAGGGTGGCGCCGATCAAAAACGCCGGAAAGGAGACGAAGCTCCACTGCGCGGCTTTGCGAATTGTCTGGTATTCGAGCGGGTTGAGTGAAATCACAATCTGCGAGTCCAAGCTTCCCTTGTCCCGCAGCGGCGCGTCTTTCCAGGAGCCTGGCTCGGTGCGGACGGTGCGGCCGTCCTCGAAGAACCCCAGCTGGTGGGCCGCGATTTCAGCCGCCGTGGAGATCAGGGTGGACTTGGACACGCCCAGCGCGTTCGCTCCAGCTTCGATCAGCCCCGCTTCCTTTTCAGTGACGCGCAGGGTGACGGAACGAAAGGTGGTCATCGCGAACTCCAAACTCCTGGTTCGATCTTAGTCCGTGAATATGCAGCGTGCACCGTCTGGGCCGAGTGGCTGCAACCGCTCATGGTCCGTAGCCCGTTAACTCCGCGTAGCCGCTTCCGGTTATCGTCTTTTGCCCGGTGTTCCCGGTTACCCCCACCGCTCCCTCCCAGTACCGCACCGCCAGGTCCAGCTCTTGATCGGGCAGAAAGGGCCGGACTTCGAGCGCCCATTGCGCCGAGGGTACCCTGAGCTTCCAGCCGCTTGGATACGTTCGCCCATCCTTGGAACTGCGCCAACGGGAGATCACCTCCAGTTCGACCTGATCGCGGGTCAGAACTGACCAACTTCCATCCTGCTGGATCAGCGCCCCGCTGCTGAACGCGTCGGCCTGTCCGTCGGCCTGGCGCAACTGGTAGTACATCAACTCGCGCCCGTCGTTGAGCTGAAGGGCAAACCAATCCCATCCCACCTGATTTCGGCTCAGCGAGCTGGTGCTCCATTCGCGGTCCATCCAGCTGAGTCCTTCGACGTGGTAGGCGCGGTCGCCAATCCGCAGCAAACCCTCGGTCGGCATTCTCGGCAGCGAGTAGTAGTAGGAGGCATTTCCGACCCCGGGACCTTTTTGACTCAGCCCCTGGTCTCCCTGCAGCACGGGTGGCGTCCCTTGGCGAACCAGAAGCTCCAGATGAAGCGCTCCCTCCTGAGCTTCGATCCGAGCCGGAAACGCCTCCGAGCCAGTCGATGCCATGGACCAGTTGTCGACCCAGATCTGAAGCGGAGCGGAGGACGCCCCGGCCAGGCCGATCGCGGCACGCTCGAACCTGTCGAATGCGTAGAAGCGGCCCTCTTCCACATCGGTGAGGGCGAAATTCCCCATGTAGACATCGGTTGCCGCCCAATGGGAGGCTCGGGCGGCGGTTCTGGGCGTCAGGGCGCTGCGGAAGATGGTGAGCTGATACCCGAACCGCCTCCCCGAGTTGTCCAAAAGATTGCCGGTCAGGTACCACCACTCGCTTCGAAACGACGGGTGAGGTCCGTGGTCGTTCGGAAAGGTGAACCGTCGAGGCCCGGTGGCCCGTTCGAAGCCGCTGTCCATCGCCCCCTGACCCAGGAGCTCCGAAAGCTCAAGGTGTTCCCGACCCTTCTCGGCCGGAGTGCTCTTGTTGGCGCGGCACGCGAGCAGCGCCAGCACCGCCAGCGAGGCGGCGGCGAGGAGGCACCCACGATCGGACTTCTTGCTTGCGCCACTCATCTTATTCCCTGAGCGCAGCTGCTGGGTTTGCTCGCGACATGCGCCAGCCGGGGTAGACGCCGGCCAACAACGCCGCGAGCACGGCGACCGCGAGTGCCTGGACGAGGATCGCTGGCTCCAGCGAAAGCCGCAGGGTCCATCCAAAAGAACGCTTGTTGATGGCGTGCACCAGGATGTGGGCCAGAAGAAGCCCGAGAGGAAGCGAGAGCAGACCGGCAAACAGTCCCATCAACCCGGTTTGATAGGCCATCAGCTGCCAAAGCTCGCGCGGGGACAATCCCAAGGCTCGCATCAGCGCCAGCTCGCGGCCGCGTTCGAGCTGCAGGGCCATCAAGGCGCTGAGCACGCCGATGAACGCGACCAGAACCGAAAGAAGGCGCAGCACCTGAGTGATCGCAAAGGTCCGGTCGAAGATCTCCAGGGAGGTTTCGCGGAGCACGCGGTTGGAGCGAAACAACAGCTGCTGATCTCGGCCAGCAATTGCCCGCAGCTCGCCGAGCAGCTTCTCGACCGAATACCCCGGCGCAGCGATGAACCCCAAGCCGGTGATTCCCCGGTCGCGAAAGTGCCGCTCGTACTTTTGACGGATCATCATCACCAGACCCCTGTCCGACCCATAGTCGTAATAGACGCCGACGATCCGAAAGGGCCGGACGCCGTCGTCGGTGGTCAGGTCCATCCATTGATCCACCTCCACCCGGTGGTGAAATGCGAAGGGCTCGGAGACCGCCACCGCATCGGTTCGCTCCAGGGCGGGCCAAATTTCCTCCGACCGACCCTCGGCAAAACGGTAAGGGCGCTGAGAAATGGCGCTCAGATCCGCGACCACCAGGTCGACCGGGCGCTCTTTCCAGCGCAGCCGCGTGGTTCGAACCGAGGTGGTAGCTTGCACCCCAGGAGCGCGTCGAAGCCTCTCCACCAGCTCCGGGCGAATGGTGGCATCGCCGATGCGGGACACCATCCCCGGCGCGGTCGCATAGACATCGGCGATCAGCGAGGACTCCAACCAACTCGAGACCGTCGCGCGAAAGCTGTCGACCATCAGGCTCACCCCGACCGTGGTAGCCACCGCGATGCTCAAGGCGGCGACCGCGATCGCGGTGCGGCTGAGCGAGGTGATCACCCCGCGCGTGGCGATCCGCCCTGGAAGTCCCAAGGTTTTTCCGAGCAAGGGACGCGCCCCGCTGGCGAGGAGGTAGGTCGCCGCCGGGCTGAGCAGCGCGAAGCCGACCAGCACCGCCGCCAGTCCCGCGAAGGCCACCAGGGGATCCCGACTGGGTAGAGCGAACAGCACCAACGCCATCAGGGAAAAAAAACCTCCCAGCAAGCCGAGGTGAGGTAACCGCGCCCGAAGCCGCGACTCGACGACGGAACGCTGAAGCACGATGTTGGGAGCGACTCGGGTGGACTCCAAGGCGGCCGGCAGCGCGGCGGCGAGCGTCGCTCCGAGTCCAAGCGCGATCCCCTTGGCGAGCGTCAAACCATCCAGGGCCAGCTGCCGCACGGTAACCACGAAGTAGAGATCGTTGATGGTGCGCGTCACCAGCCGTAGCAGCCCCTGACCCAGCGCGATCCCGCCAAGCATCCCAAGGGCGGTGCCCGCGATGGCGAGCAGCAACGCTTCGCCTAGCACCAGCGAAAACAGCTGCCCTCGGGTGACCCCGACGGCGCGCAGAACGCCCAGCAGCTCCCGCCGCTGCACCACTGAGAAGGTCATCGTGTTGTAGATGAGAAAAACTCCAACCAGCAGAGCCAACAAGCTGAGCGCCATCAGGTTTAGCCGAAAAGCGCGGGTAAGCTGGTCCAGCGATTGCGACCGAGACGAAGCGCGGATCAATTCCACTCCGGGCGGGAGCGCTGCCTGGATCCGTGCTACCCACTGCGAATCTGCCCCGGGGGCGACCAAATCAATCCGGTCGAGGCGCCCCACCTTCCCCAGGGCTTCTTGAGCCGAGGCGATGTCCGTCAGCGCCAAATCGTCCAATGCTTGCAAGGCGCCCGTCCTGCTTGTTTCGAACAGGCCGGCCAGCGTGAGGTTTTGCTCGACTCCGTTGATCAGCACCGGAAAGCTCTGCCGGACGCCGATTCCGAGCTCCGCCGCGGTGGGGGCGGCGAGCAGCACGCTGCCGGGCATCGTGAGCAGCGTTCGGACATCCACCGAACCGCTCCCGCGGCCAGGGCGGAGATTCCTCTCCGCCAGCAAGTCGAGGCCTAGGACTCGCAGGGTATGGCCCGGCGACTTCGAGGGTCGAACGAAACCTTCCACCACCGGTGCGGCCGCCTGGATTCCCAGGTCCACCCGGAGACGACGGTACAGAGTCTCGTCGAGGCCGGAGGGTCCTCCCACGATGGAGTGGGTTGCCCGTCCGCTCACCGCCTCAGCGGAAAGTCCGAACGCCCGGCGAGCGCTCTGGCTGGCCAGATCCATCGCGACCACTACCGCGATGCCCAACGCAATCCCCAGCACCGAGAGGCCGGTGAGCAGTGGGTGGCGAATCAGGCAGCGCCAACCGAAGCGCAAAAGGATGGGCGTCATCGAGCCGCCTGGAGCTTGGGACGCGCCACCAGTCGCCCCTGGACAAGCTGAAGCACGCGGTCGGCGCGCGAGACCATTTCCCGGTCGTGGGTGGCCACCAGGACCGCGCGTCCGGTTTCACGCGCAAGCTCTTCGAGCAGGTCCAGAACCTGCCGCCCGGTATCCGCATCGAGGTTCCCGGTGGGCTCGTCGGCCAAGAGCAGCAACGGGCGATGCGCGAGTGCCCGGGCCACGGCGACCCGCTGTTGTTCACCTCCGGAAAGCCGATCCGGGTACCGATCGCGGCGGTCGGCGAGCCCCACTCTTTCCAACAGGCGCCTCGCCGCGTCCTGAGTCTTTCGGTCAAAGGCGCCGTTGAGCTCGAGCGGCAGCAGGACGTTCTCTTCCACAGTCAAAGTGGGCAAGAGGTTGAACGCCTGAAACACGAAGCCGATGTAGCGGCGGCGAAGCTGGGTTCGCTCCTCTTCCGAGAGCGTTTGCAAAGGCTTGCCAGCCAGCAACACTTCTCCCGAGCTGGGGGTGTCCATCCCGCTGATCAGGTTCAGCAGCGTCGACTTTCCCGACCCACTCTTGCCCAGCAGCACCACGAACTCACCAGGGCCAACCACCAAGTCCACCCCACTTAGAACGAGGTGCTCGGCATCGGCTTCGCGGTAGCTTTTGCAAACTCCGCGCGCCTCCACCACGGGCTCCGTACCCTTAGAATTAGAACCAGCCTCGGTTGGCACGTCTTCTATTTAGGAAGACGACGCGATCGATGCCAAGGGGTCGCGCTTCCGCCGCCCTGGGATACGCACGGTGCGGCAACGCCGCCGAGTAACGAAAATGACAATGCCCGGTCGGTTTGATGAGACAAATTGAATGAGACAAATCCAGCCATGTCACTCGGCAAAATGTGATTGGCTGCGGATTCGGCGTTCATCGCCACAAAATTGATGTTTCACGGCGCTCGCGGCCCGGTGCTCCCGACGGAGCAAGATGGCGGCAAATCGAAATCCGATCGGTGGAGGCAAAGTCGAGCTCCGGCGCACCCGCGCGCTGTTCGGCGATCGTACCGGTTGTAGAAGTTGAGCTTCTCTCCTCGCTGGTCACAAGCCCGCGGAAATACTATAGGGGGGTCGCTCAATGAGGACCGGCGGGCGTTTGGCGACCACCAGCGTTCCACTTCGGCGGCTAATACCGCTCAGCTGGACCCTCCTCCTGGTCGGCATCCCGGCGCGTGCGCAACCCAGCGCTCCCAATTTGAATTCGGGCGACACCGCATGGATGCTGGTTTCATCGGCGCTGGTCTTGCTGATGACCCCAGGGCTGGCGCTGTTCTACGGCGGCATGGTGCGCCGCAAGAACGTGCTGGCGACCTTCATGTACTCGTACCTGGCGCTGGCGCTGATCACCGTGCAATGGGTGGTGTTCGGCTATTCGATTACTTTTGGTCAAACCCACAGCGGCCTGATCGGCGGGCTCGAGTACGTGCTGCTCTCTCCGCTCGTGTTTCAGCTCAAGGGGAGCTTGCCGCACTTGGCTTTTGTGGCCTTCCAACTCAAGTTCGCGATCATCACTCCGGCGCTGATTTCCGGGGCCTTCGTCGAGCGGATGAAATTCAGCGCCTACTTCCTGTTTCTCCTGCTTTGGAGCACCCTGGTCTACGACCCGGTTGCCCACTGGACCTGGGGGGACGGCGGATGGATGGCCAATTTTGGAGTGCTCGACTTCGCCGGGGGTACGGTGGTGCACTGGAACGCGGGTCTCTCCGCGTTGATCTGCGCCTTGTTCATCGGAAGACGGCTCGGTTACGGCCGCGAGCGTTACATTCCCCATAACCTGCCGATGACCCTTACCGGCGCTGGGTTGTTGTCGTTTGGCTGGTTCGGCTTCAACGCTGGCAGCGCGCTGGCGGCGGGACAGAATGCCGCTCTAGCCTTCGTCACCACCCACACCGCGGCGGCCAGTGCGGCGCTGTCCTGGATGCTCGCGGAGTGGCTGGTCCGCAAGAAGCCAACGCTTTTGGGATTCGCCTCTGGATTGGTGGCCGGCTTGGTGGCGATTACTCCGGCTGCCGGATTCGTCAGCCCAGGCGCGGCCCTGGTGATTGGCGCCCTGGCAGGGGTGGTTTGCTACGGAGCGGTGTTGCTCAAGGAAAAGTTTCACTATGACGATTCGCTGGATGCCTGGGGAGTTCACGGCGTGGGCGGGATGCTCGGGGCACTTTTGGTCGGGGTATTTGCCCGGAAGGTGCTGAATCCCTCGGGCGCCGATGGCTTGCTGGCGGGAAATGTGGCGCTGATCGGAAAGCAGGCGCTGGGCTTGCTCGCGGTCGGTGTGTACGCCGCGGTGCTCACGTTAGCGATTCTCGCGGTGCTCGATAAGACGGTGGGATTAAGGGTGACGGAGGACGAAGAGCGCGAGGGCCTGGACGAGTCCCAGCACGGCGAAGCCGGTTACACCCCCTGAGTCGTCGATCGCCGACGCGATTTGACGCCGGGCTCGCCGTGGCGTTCGCCAGCTCTTTGTGGCAAACACCAGCCTCCTTTTCGGAGGTGCGAATGGCCCAATTGAAAATCGTGATCGGCAACAAGAAATATTCTTCGTGGTCACTGCGGGGGTGGCTAGCGCTCAAGCACACCGGAGAACCGTTCGAAGAAATTCTCGTTCCCCTGGACCAGCCCAATACCCGAGAGCAGCTGCTCCGCCATTCACCTTCCGGCCGAGTCCCCGTGTTGATCGACGGCGACACGGTGGTCTGGGATTCGCTCGCGATTTGCGAATACCTGAGCGAGCGCTTCCCGCAGCGGCGGATGTGGCCCGAGGATCGCAAGGCGCGAGCCCTGGCGCGGTCGATCAGCTCGGAGATGCACGCCGGCTTTCAGAATCTGCGCAATGACCTGTGCATGAAGATCGTGGAGTCGATTCCCACCCCCAGTTTCCGTCCCGAGGTGAAGGAGGAGATCCGGCGCATCCTCTCGATCTGGACCGATTGCCGCCGGCGATACGGCGCAGCCAAGCCGTTTCTGTTCGGAGACTTCTCCATCGCCGATGTGATGTTCGCGCCGGTGGTCAGCCGTTTTCGCACCTACGGGGTGCCGCTGGAGGGGTCCGCAGCCGCTTACGCGGAAGCGATTTGGAATCTCCCGGCGATGCAACAATGGGTCGCTGACGCGAAGGTCGAGTTACATCGCCTCGGTCGCTACGAGACTGCGACTGCCTAGGCACGCCGCTCGCGAGTCATCGATGCGCTTGTTCTCCCTCATCGCGGCGACCAGCTTGTTAAGCTGTGCGACGCACAAACAGGATAAAACCACCGTGTCCCCTCCCGCCTCGCCGGCGGAGCCGAAGTTGGGCGCCGCTCGCGCATTGACCGTTCCACCTGGGCAGTTCGCCGCCGACTGCCAAAAGTCGCTCGAGGAGGCGCGCGCGGCGATCGCCAACCTCAAGAGCAATCGCGATCCCGAGAAGATCCTGGCCGCGTACGACTCCGCGACCGCGGCCCTCGGAAACAATGCCTCGCGAGCCAACCTCGCCAGCAACGTCCATCCGGATCCTCAGGTGCGCCAGGCCGCCGAGCAATGCGAGCAACAGATCGATGCGCTGAGCGTGGAGATCTCGCTCGACCGCGAGGTGTACGACGCGCTCGTGGCGGCGCAGCCCACTGTCGCCGGTTCCGACACCCGCCACTGGCTGGATCGGACCTTGCTGGAGTTTCGGCGCGCCGGCGTCAACCGGGATCCGGCGACCCGAGAGCAGGTGCGCAGCCTCAACGAAGAGCTGGTGAAGATCGGGCAGGACTTCAGCCGCAACATTCGCGACGACGTCCGCACCATCGAGGTGGATCCTAAGGAGCTGGCGGGGATGCCGGCGGACTTCCTGGCCGCTCATCCCCCTGGGGCAAACGGGAAGGTCCCGATCACCACCAATTACCCCGAGTACTTCCCGTTCATGACCTACGCGACCAGCGCCAAGGCTCGGGAATCGCTTTGGCGGGAATACCGCTTACGGGGCTACCCCAAGAGTGAGTCGCCTCGAGATCACCGTCTCCAAGCGCGTGGAAACGAAGAAGTCCTGGCCCGCTTGATTGAAAAGCGCCACGCGCTCGCGACCCTGCTCGGATATTCGAGCTGGGCGGCCTACGCTACCGAAGACAAGATGACCAAGACCGAAACGGTGGCCGCGAACTTCATCGAGAAGGTATCCAAGGCGGCCGAGGACCGCGCTCGCCAGGAATACGCGCAGCTTCTGGAGTTCAAGCGCCGTCAAGCGCCGTCCGCCACCGAAGTGGAGCCGTGGGAGCAGGAGTACCTGGAGGATCAGTTCAAGTCGCGGCGCTTCGGATTCGAGTCGCAATCGCTGCGCCCGTATTTCGAGTACAGCCGCGTGAAACAAGGGGTGATGGACATTACCTCCCGGATGTTTGGCATTTCCTATCGCCGAGTGTCGGACGCGGCGGTGTGGCACCCGGACGTGGAAACCTATGACGTGCTCGACGGTGCCGAAGTTTTGGGAAGAATCCACCTCGACATGCACCCGCGCGAAGGGAAGTACAAGCACGCGGCCCAGTTCCCCTTGAGCATTGGCCAACGGGGCATTCGCTCGCCGGAGGGAGTTCTGGTCTGCAACTTCCCCAAGCCCGGCAATGCGCCGGCGTTGATGCAACACAGCGAGGTGGAGACCTTTTTCCACGAGTTCGGTCATCTGCTGCACCACATCTTTGCTGGCAACCAACGCTGGGCGACGGTCTCCGGAGTTCGCACTGAGTGGGACTTCGTCGAAGTTCCCTCGATGCTGCTTCAGGAGTGGGCTTCGGATCCTCAGACCCTGGGGCTGTTCGCCAAGCACTACCAAACCGGGGCGCCAATTCCGGCCGAATTGGTGCAAAAGCTCCGCGACTCGCGCGAGTTCGGAAAAGCGCTCTACACCCGTCGGCAGATGTTCCTTTCCGCGTTGAGCCTCGAGCTGCACAACCGTGCCCCCGGCTTCAGCGCCACCGACCTGGCTTTTCGACTCCAGGACAAGTACGTGCCGTTTCGACGCGAGCTGGTTCCGGGCACGTACTTCCACCTCTCGTTCGGACACCTCGAGGGGTACTCGGCCGTGTACTACACCTATGCCTGGTCGGTGGTGATCGCCAAGGACCTGCTCACCGTCTTCGAGCAGAACGGAATGCTGGACAGCGCCTCGGCTCATCGCCTGCGCGCGGCGATTCTCGAGCCTGGGGGCTCGAAGGAGGCGACGCTTCTGGTGCGGGATTTTCTGGGCCGCGACTTCAACTTCAAGGCGTACGAAAATTGGCTCAACCGGGGCTAGCCGCCCCGGTCGCTCAGTGCGGCTGCGCGGTGGAGAGCGTGGCGACCAGATCCACCAGCTCCTTCGGCTCGATCGGCTTCGAGAGGTGATTCTGGAACCCCTCCGCAAGCGCGCGGTGACTGTCTTCGCTGCGCGCAAACCCGGTGACCGCGACCGCGGGAATCCGCCCGCCTTGCTCCGGAGGCAACCGGCGAATCTGTCGGATCAGCTCGTAGCCGTCGACCATCGGCAGCCCGATGTCGCTGAGCAGCACATGGAAGTGTCCCCGCTCCATCGCCCCCAACGCTTGCTCCGCGGTTTCCACGCTGGTTACCGTAGCGCCGTGCAGCTCCAGCAGTTCCTTGACCAGCTCACGAGCGTCCGCCTGGTCATCGACGAAGAGCACCTGCACTCCGTCCAGCGGCATCGAGACCTTGTCCCTCGCGGAGTCGGAGGGCAGAACCCAAGCGGGCTCAGGCAGATCTTCCTTCAGCAGCCGCCGCGGCAAGCGGACGATGAATGTCGCCCCTCGGCCTTCCCCTGCGCTTTCAGCACGGACCCGGCCACCGTGGAGCTCCACCAGATGTCGCACGATCGCCAAGCCGAGCCCCAATCCGCCCTGGGTCCTGGTGCTCACCGGGTCGGCTTGTCGGAAACTGTTAAAAACGAAGGGCAAGAAGTCGGGCCGAATTCCGCGTCCGGTGTCCGCCACCTGGATTTCGATGTCCCCATCGATCTGGATGAGCTCAACCCGGACCTGGCCGCCTTTGGGGGTAAATTTGATTGCGTTGGACAGCAGGTTCCACAGCACCTGTTGCAGGCGGTCCGGGTCTCCGGCCGCTTCGTCGGCGTCGGTATCCAACTCGGTGAGCAGCTCAATCTGCTTGGCATCCGCGGCGGGCCGGACCGAGTCCAGCGCCGCATGGATGATCGATGGGTAGTTGATCCGCCTGATCTGAATCCGAAGTTTGCCGGTGATGATCCGCGAAACGTCCAGGATGTCTTCGATCAGCTCCTTCTGCACTTGGGCATTGCGCTCGATGATCTCCAGCGCGTGGGCCAGCTTGGCGGAGTCCACCATCCCGGAGCGCACCATCCGCGCCCAGCCCAAAATCGCGTTTAGCGGGGCTCGGAGCTCGTGGGAGACCGAGGCCAGGAACTCATCCTTGGCGCGATTGGCCAACTCCGCCTCATGCCTGGCTTTGCGTTCCGCGTTCAACAGCTCGATTCGCTCGTGCTGCGCTCTCTTGAGGTCATCGATGTCCGTGGCGGTCAGCACCCACGTCACGGTGTTCCCTCGCTCATCCCGCTCGGGCAGGGCTCGGCCCAGGTGCCAGCGGTACTTGCCGTCCTTTCGACGCCGCAGTCGGTACTCCATTTCGAAGGGACGGCCGTTGCGAGCGGTGTTGTTCCAGGCGGAGCGCACCCGGTCGCGATCTTCTGGATGCACCGCGCTCAAGCCCAGATCTTTGCTTTGTTCTGAGGTAACCCCGGAGTACTCCAGCCAGCTGCGATTGGTGTAGTAGACCTTGCCGTCGGGCTGAGCCACCCAAAGGCACAGCGGCATCAGGTCGGTGAGGTTGCGCAGCCGCCGCTCGAGCTTCTTCTCCAAGGTGCTGCGCTCGTTGGCGTAAACCAGCTCCGACTGCCGTTGCAGCCGGGCATTTTGAAGATAGAGCTGCAGAAAGTATTGAGCCTTGGAGCGCAGCACCTCCGGCTCGAACGGCTTGACCACGTAGTCCACCGCGCCGTGGGAGTAGCCTTGCAGCACGTGCTCCTGATCCCTGTAAATGGCGGAGATGAAGATGATCGGCGTGTGATTGCCGCGGGGATGGTTGCGGATCAGCCTGGCGGTCTCGAATCCGTCCAAGCGCGGCATCTGCACGTCGAGCAGGATCAAGGCGAACTGCTGTTCCAGGACCTTCTTGAGCGCCTCTTCGCCGGAGCGGGCCGTCACCAAGGGGTAGCCGAGGGGCGAAAGCACGGCATCGAGCGCGACCAGGTTGGCTCGATGGTCATCGACCACCAAAATCGCGGCCTGGTTGGCGTGCTCCACCGGCGCGGGCACGCTGGACTCCGGCTCGCGCGACGTGGGCGGCGAGCTTCCATTGCCGTCGAGGTTGGCGCGGGGATTGGACATCTCAGCTCATTTCCATCGGGCGGGGTTGATTGCCCGTCCACAGCCGCACCATCTCCACCAACCGGTCTGGATCCACCGGCTTAGCCAGGTAGTCCGTCGCTCCCGCGGCCACGCACTTTTCGCGGTCTTCCTTCAGCGCCCGGGCGGTCACCGCGATGATCGGGAGAGCCTTGTGGCGAGGATTCTTCCGGATTGCCTGCAGCGCCTGGTATCCGTCGAGCTCGGGCATCATGATGTCCATCAGCACGATGTCGATGTCCGGGTTGGCCGCGAGCAGCTCCCCGCCGGCCTTGCCGTCCTCGGCGTAGATCACCCTCATCTTCTGGGCCTCGAGGACACTGGTGAGCGCAAAGATGTTGGGTACGTCGTCGTCGACGATCAGCACCTTCTTGCCGGCCAGGCCGACCTGCTCGCGGGAGAGCTTTTCCACCGCATGCGGCAGGCGCTCTTGAACCCGGTGGAGGAAGATTGCGGTATCGTAGCGCAGGCGGTCCAAAGCGTTAGGGTCGAGCTTGATGATCACCGACTCGGCATAGGTTCGAAGCTTCTTTTCCTCGGCCGAAGCGAGCTCTTTCCCGGTGAACACCACGATCGGCAAGTCGCGGTGCCGGGGATGGGTTTTCACCTGCTCGATCAGCCGTCCTCCGTCGAGGCCGGGCAGAATCAGGTCTACAATCATGCAGTCGAATTGCTCGCGTTCTAACTTGATCAGCGCCTCTTCCGCGGTGCTGACCGCGGTCACTTCAAGGTCGCTTCCCTCGCTCAACCACTCCACCAAACTCCTCTGCTCTTCGGCGTCGTCCTCGACCACCAGCAGCATCCGAATCGTCCGGTCGAGGAACTGCGAGATGTGCGCGAACGCGGCGTCGAGTTTCTCTTTGCTCACCGGCTTTTCGAGGTACGCAAACGCGCCCAGCGAGGCGGCCTTGCGATTCTGCTCGACCACGGAGATCACATGAACCGGGATGTGGCGAGTGCGGGGGTTGCGCTTGAGGCGCTCCAGGACCTCCCAGCCGTCCATCACCGGGAGCTGGATATCGAGGGTGATCGCGTCCGGCACCAGCTCGTTCGCCAGAGCGAGACCGGTGTCCCCTTGCTTGGCGACAACCACCTTGAACCGGCGCTCGCGCGCCATTTCGGTCATGATTCGGGCGAACTTCGAATCGTCCTCGATCACCAACAGCAGCCGATCTGCCGAAGTGATCTCCGCGCGATCGTCTTCGACCGCGAGAGCGGTTGGCCGCGAGACGATCGCTGGGGCCTCCACCGAGCTTCGGCCCCGCGGCGGCGCTTCGTCGACGCGGCTGGAGTCGGATCCCGGGTGGCGATCGCGGAGGAACAGAGTAAAGGTGCTGCCCTTCCCCGGGGTGCTGGTCACCTGGATATCGCCGCCCAACAGCCGGGCGATCTCTCGGCTGATGGACAATCCCAGTCCAGTGCCTCCGTATTTTCGGCTGGTGGTCCCGTCCGCCTGTTGAAATGCCTCGAAAATGATCTCGTGCTTTTCGCTGGGGATGCCGATGCCGGTGTCGGAGACCTCGAAGGCCACCACGCGCTCCTGCCCACCGCTGGAAGGGGAGGGCATCGCCGCCAGTGCCTCGGCGATCCGCAAGCTGACGCTTCCAGAATCTGTAAACTTGAAAGCGTTTCCGAGCAGATTGTTGAGCACCTGCTGCAGCCGCAGCGGATCGGTGTGAATCCAGGCGGGCGCCCCGGGCAAGGTCTCTACGGCGAATAAAAGGCCTTTTTGGGTTGCCAGCGGTCGAAATCTGCGCTCGACGGCCTCGGTGAGCTCCGAGAGGGGAACCTCGCGCGGCTCGACGCGTACCTTGCCGGCTTCGACCTTGGTGAGATCCAAAATCTCGTTGATCAACGCCAGAAGGTCCCCTCCCGAGCTGTAGATCGTCCGGGCGTACTCCACTTGCTTGTCGTTCAAGTTGCCGGCGCTGTTTTCGGAGAGCAGCTTGGCCAGGATCAGCAGGCTGTTCAGCGGGGTGCGCAGTTCGTGCGACATGTTGGCGAGGAATTCGGACTTGTATTTCGAGATCAGTGCCAGCTGCTTGGCCTTTTCCTCGAGAGCGATCCGGGCCGATTCGATCTCCTGGTTCTTGACCGCCACTTTTCGGTTTTGCTCTTCGAGCAGCTTGGCCTTTTCCTCCAGCTCGAGCGCTTGCTTCTCGAGAGCCGAGTTGGTCCGCTTGAGCTCCTCCTGCCGCTCGGTGAGCTCCTTGGACTGGTTTTGGAGCTCCTGGGTGAGGCTCTGCGATTGCTGCAGCAGCTCCTCGGTGCGCATGTTGGCGCCAATCATGTTGAGCACCACCCCGAGGTTCTCGGTGAGCTGATCCAGGAACAGCTGATGGATCGGGCTAAAGGGGTGGAAGGAGGCAAGCTCGATTACCGCCTTCACCTCGCCTTCGAACAGCACCGGCAGGACGATGATGTTGATCGGCGCTCGCTCGCCCAGGCCGGAATTGATCTTCAGGTAGTCGTCGGGGACCTCGGTGAGGAGAATGGGTTTCTTCTCCAGCGCGCACTGGCCCACCAGCCCCTCGCCCAGCC